>Ga0209324_10001579_pt1 | contig 15721 bp, 18 predicted proteins | sample Rifsed19ft3_FD_184015 | JGI IMG/M metagenome (GOLD analysis project Ga0209324, IMG submission 184015) | Soil microbial communities from Rifle, Colorado, USA - sediment 19ft 3 (version 2) | ecosystem: Environmental > Terrestrial > Deep subsurface > Rock core/Sediment | place: Rifle, Colorado...
AGGTATCGAGCGGATAATAAAGGCATTATATTCAACTCGTTAAGAATAGTGGTTTCATGGTACTGTGATAAAACCTGCCTTTACGTAGTAGGTCTGTAGGAACTCATCCCACTTAGTGTCATTTATGAACCGCACCTTACTCCCCTCTGATGTCTCCGGATTATAGTCTTTGTAATTACTGTCATAAGTCCTGTAATCCACCGCCTCAGGAAATCTGAAAAAGCTTATCGAGAGCCCGTTACTCTCCGGACGTGCGTTACCGTGATATTCAGAAAGGATAACCGTCTCAATTAAGGCAAGTATCTCTTCTATCCTCTCTTCTATTTGCACTAATGTTAAAGGCAGTTCTGCCTCCTGCTTCAAAACATCATGCAGTTTATTCATAAAGTCCATGAGATCCACATACACATATGGTGTGGTATATGGATTCAGTTCCTGGCTCTGTGCCCTGGCCGTTGTGACAGCATCCACCAGTAACTCCCTTATCTCCTGATCTTCACTGTTTAAGACATCAATCATCATCTCTGACACCTGATTGACCTTACCTGACAGGGTATTAATGTTATCCCCCAGATGGATGGCAGAGATTGTGAGGTATTGTTCAATGGATGGATTCTGAGGATAGAAAATATCTTCATAAAAAGAGCTGTAGCCCTCTACAATCTCTATAGCAAGTTCATCGCCGTTCATGTCCGGTGAGTTGGCTAAAGCCCTCAGGATGGCGGTATAATCCCATCCACTGGCCTGTCCTGTCTCCTGAGAGAAGACTATTATGTCTGCAAGTTCCTTAAATTCGTATGCTGTCTCGATCTGCCCCATCTGACTGGCATCAAATCCGATGAGATCAAAGTTTACATCAGATTCTTCAATTGCCTGCCGGACAAGGACATTAGAGAGACAGCATGAGACATTATCTGTATCATCCTGCAGTATCCTCGCCTGACTTATTGTCTGGTGAATGGGTAGCCGCTTTGCAAGTCCGTCACCATGACTGGATAATATAAGGGCATACTGCCTTGCAGGATAGTGTGTCTTTGCCCAGATGATAAAATTGGTAAGGGTTGCAGGATCTGCCATGTTCTCCTCTCCGAGGTCTTCAAGAAGTGTTGACTCGCCGCGTTTTACAAGCAATCTCTTAGTCGTTCCTGTGAGTGTATCAATCTGGACTACAACATTTACATTATCAGTTGAACCGATCACCTCCATTTCATCCAAGTCTTGTAATAGAGAGGAGGAGAGGTTATTGTCTCCGGCCATGTAGACCATAACGGTCCAAATAGGGCCCCCTTTGGAATCTCCACATCCCAGAGGCAAGAGAAGGATTCCTAAAATAGAAACAAGATATGCCAACACATTTTTCATCAGGGTCCGTAAAGGCAGCTCATCTCCAGGAATGGGCGCCCTGCCTGGTGCACCAAAAAGAAAAGGCAGGGGGATTATCCCCCTGCCTTTAAAAAGGGACCATTCGTTATTAGTTAACAACCCCTGTCTGTTGTGTATAGACATCTCCCGTCGTTCTGATGGTATTTCCACCGACGTCGGTTACACCGGTCACGGTTAACGTCTCATCCACATCATTCGTAAACTGCGCACATATCCGTTCCGCAAAAGTCATCGTAACGGAGGGTCCTGCTGGATTATAGACCGCTGAAGTGGCCGCCGTTGATGCGGCTTCCGTGGTGCCCAAGTTATAGGTATAGGTTGATGTGCCAATGGTCTCCGCCACAGCCTCATCGAGGGCTTCGTTGAAAGTGACTGCCAGTGTCTCACAAGTGCCATCCCCGTTAGTGTCCGTCGGACCAACGAGGGAAGCGGCGACCATCAGGGGACCGAGAATATCCTGGCCGATAACTGTGGCGCTGCCAGTACCTTCCACGAGGTCTGAGCTTATCCCTGTAACATAACATTCATCGCGGAGCTCGATCTCGCCGTTTTCCACGTACGACGCAATGACGACCGTTTCGCTGGAGGTAGTCACAGTACTATACAAATCATAGTTGCCGTTCGCCGATGTGGAGGCATCCCAGACCTGAATAGATCTGCAATACACTTTATAGGACTTAGCCCCGGAAACTGGAGCCCAGTCCAGCACCATATCTACAGTTCCAACTTCATCCAGGCTGGCGCTATTGACCAGCGTAACAGTCGGTGTCCCAGGCGTTGTCCCGCCGCCGGTGGTGAAGTAGACGGTGCAATCAGTTGTACCAGCGTCTACGACTACGCCATACGCGGCTGGTACACTGGTGTCGTCATCGCAGATACCCATTGCTGCGGCCACCCCATTGTCGTCCGTAAATCTGGAATCAATATTCTTGATCCTGACGGTATAGAGTGACGAAGCCCCTGTGGTAAAGGTTGCGGTCAGTATGGTACGGGCGGTATTCCAGGCGAGGGAGTAGGAGACATTCCCGGCCTTGTTCCCCTCAAAATTTACCTCGATATCATCATAGAGGTTCCCCACGCTGCTCGCATCTGTACTGGCGGTTGGGGTATCCTTGACCGCTTCACTGAAGGTTATGGCAACGCTGGTGCTGCCAGGTGTCTGATCACTTCCAGTCTCCGGACTAATGGAGACTATCTCCGGTCCATGGGCATCATTAGGACAGACGTGGAGGGCTGTGGACTTCTGTACCGTTAATGCCAGTGTCTCCCCGTCAGCAGGGGTTGTATTGGCAATGGAATCAACCTTTGTCCCATCAGAGCTCTCTGCCGTTATAGTGACATCCAGATTGGCCTCCACGTTGCTGAAGGAAAAGGACCCAGTGGCATCGGTGGTCGTTTGACCAATCAGGTGACCATCCTGACCACTGCTTGAATTGCCGTCTGTCTCTCCCTCGAGATCATCGCTGTAGAGTTTAACAATATAACCAGCGACTACAGGCGTAAAGAACTCATCCTCGAATCCCGCAGAATCGCAGCCTGCCACGACACCGGTTATGTCGGCATCGAGCTTGCCGACCGCTGTGGTCACAGAGGCCACCATTCCCTCCACAGGGGTATCATGGTTGGTAGCATTGGTGCCGCACGTTGTTAAGGCATCGTTGGAGTCAGTTGACTCTGAATCAGTAGGATCAAAATCCGGACACGGTGTGGAATCATTCATTGAAGTGTATTTCAGCTCAACATCGTGATAGACAAAATCAGGATATCTTGGAGTTGTTGTGGAAGTGGTCATTGCGACAGGACTGGTAACACTTCTGAGGTCTACTGTCATACGATACATGTCGGCTATGCTGCCATTCAGTGCATCTGATGTCGCCGGCACATCGCTCAGGACGTATTGTCCATATGCATCTGTTGTGGCAGTCTGTACACCGATAGATACCTTGGCCCCTGCGATAGGTTCCAGGGTAACCGAATCCCTTACAATCCCTTGAATTGTGCCTTGGATTTGTCAGGCTTGTGCTTGCGTCATCAGAGCAGCCTGTCATGGTTAACATGACCGATGAGGTCATGAGAACAAATCCCAATATCCATAATCTTCCCATACTGGTTATTAATTTCTTCATTAAGTATTGACCTCCTTTTCACAGCAAGTGAATTATTTACTTCTTTCTATGTAATACACTGTTTCCTCAAAAATAAATATGGTCCACCCCCTTTCCTGAAGGGAAGGGCTAAACCCCTCTTAAAGCTTTCGTCCTATCCATGGCTCTCCTTACAAAAATTATAATTTACCACTTTTGCAAGAATCTCACATATTTATTATTAAGGTGTTTGCCATTCTATGTCAACACAAAAAACTGCCGCCCATACTTGACAACTTAAAAGCATTCCTGCTATTTTAGATAATCTTTACAGGAGGGGTAGTGTAAGATGAGGATCAGGGTTAATGGTAAGGATGAAAATACAGAAGCGGCTTCAGTTTTGGATATTTTAAAGGTAAGGAATGTTGAACCGAGAATGGTAGCGGTAGAGGTCAATTCCAGGATGATAGAACGTGATGAATATGGTGCTACACAATTGAAAGAAGGTGATGAAGTAGAGTTTCTCTATTTCATGGGAGGAGGCCGGACATGAGTAAAAATATATACCAGAATGCCATTGACCTGATAGGTACAACTCCCATGGTCAGGATTAATAAGATATCCGGACTTGCTGGAGGGAATGTGTATGCAAAAATGGAGTCCTTTAATCCTGGCGGCAGTATAAAAGACCGTATATGCCTTAGCATGATAGAAGCGGCAGAGAAGGCAGGAAAGATACATCCGGGAGATACTATAGTAGAACCAACAAGCGGGAATACAGGCATTGGCCTGGCCCTCGTAGCAGCGGTCAAAGGATATAAGGCGATATTAGTGATGCCTGAGAGTATGAGTACGGAGAGGTTTGGACTCCTTTCATCTTTTGGGGCAGAGGTGATATTGACACCGGCCATAGATGGCATGAAAGGCTCTATAATAGAAGCGGAGAGGTTGCTCAAAGAAAACCCCGGCTATTTTATGCCGGACCAGTTCTCGAATCCTGCCAATCCTGAAGTGCATAGAAAGACGACAGGGCCTGAGATATGGGATTCACTGAACGGAGAAATCGCCGCATTTGTTGCTGCCGTTGGTACGGGTGGTACTATAACAGGTGTTGGTGAATTGCTGAAGGAACGTAAGAAAAGTATAAAGATTATAGCTGTTGAGCCTGCGTCATCACCTGTTCTTTCAGGAGGTTCTCCAGGACCGCATAAGATTCAGGGAATCGGCGCCGGTTTTATACCGAAGGTGTTAAACAGGGGTATCATTGATGAGGTCATACCGGTTACTGATGACGAGGCATTCGAAACAGCGAAATTGTTAGCGAAAGAGGAAGGCCTGATGGTGGGTATATCTTCCGGTGCAAATGTGTTTGCTGCTATGAAGGTGGCAAAGAGATTAGGGGCTGGGAAGAATGTAGTGACAGTGCTGCCGGATACTGGAGAGAGGTACATAAGTATAGAGAAATATTTCAGGATGTAAAAATAGGATTCAAGGGGTCGAGTGAATAGGAGAATTGATTGAGCTTCACTGACGAGCAGATAAAGAGATACAGCAGGCATATAATACTTCCGGAGGTTGGAGGGAAGGGTCAGAAAAAGATACGTGAATCCAGGGTGTTGGTAATCGGCGCCGGCGGACTGGGTTCTCCTGCGGCATATTATCTGGCAGCGGCAGGGGTTGGTACGCTGGGCATAATTGACGGGGATGTCGTTGATCTGTCTAATTTGCAGAGGCAGATAATCCACCAGACACCGGACATTGGTAAACCGAAGGTCATTTCTGCAAAGGAGAAGATAGAGGCGCTTAACCCTGATGTAGAGGTAAAGGCATATCAGGCGCTTCTGACCTCGCAGAATGCTTTAGACCTTTTTAGAGAGTATGATGTTATTTTAGACGGGACTGATAACTTTCCTGCAAAGTTTCTATCAAATGATGCGGCGGTTATTACAAATAAGCCTCTTGTCCATGGCGGAATACTGAGATTTATAGGGCAGGTTCTTTCTATCGTACCACATAAATCTGCCTGTTACCGTTGTGTATTTAACAGTCCGCCGCCTCAGGGGCTGATACCGACATGCCAGGAGGCCGGCGTAGTTGGTGTACTTGCCGGGGTAATAGGGACAATACAGGCTACAGAGGCATTAAAATTAATATTGAATATCGGGGAACCTCTCAAAGACAGGCTGATGACATTTGATGCACAGAAGATGGAATTCAGGGAGATAAGGATTAAGAAAAATCCAAAGTGTCCGGTATGCGGTGAGAATCCCACGATTAAAGAGTTGATAGATTATGAACAAGAAGTCTGCAGCATCTGATACCTTAAAGCAAAAAATCAAAGGGCTTAAATGCAGGGAGTGCGGGAAATTATATCCGGCCGTTGCCATGCACGTATGTGAGTTCTGTTTTGGTCCCCTCGAAGTTGATTATAATTACGATGAGATCAAAAAGATCATAAGCCGTGAACGGATAGAGAGCGGCCCCAAGAGTCTCTGGAGATATGCCGACCTCCTTCCGGTAGAAGGCCCTCCTACGGTCGGCCTGTATGCGGGTTTTACACCTCTGATTGAAGCAAAAAATCTTGGTGCAGAGCTCGGTCTGAAAAAGCTTTATATAAAAAATGATACTGTAAACCACCCTACACTTTCATTTAAAGACAGGGTAGTAGCAATCGCCATTACAAGGGCTAAGGAACTTGGTTTTACTGCAGTTGCATGTGCGTCAACCGGAAACCTTGCAAATTCTGTTGCAGCCCATGCTGCTGAGGCAAGGTTACAGTGTTATGTTTTTATTCCCGGAGACCTTGAAGCAGGAAAGATCTTGGGTAGTCTTATATATGCCCCAACCGTAGTTGCAGTAAACGGGAATTATGATGATGTAAACAGGTTGTGCAGTGAAATAGCCGGGGAATATAACTGGGCATTTGTTAATATAAATATAAGACCATATTATGCTGAGGGATCAAAGACACTTGCATTTGAAACAGTCGAACAGCTTGGATGGAAAGCGCCTGATCATGTTGTAGTACCGGTGGCGTCAGGTTCATTGCTGACAAAGATATGGAAAGGGTTTAATGAGTTCAGGATGCTCGGATTGATAGACAGCGTCACTACAAAGGTAAATGGCGCACAGGCAGAAGGGTGTTCACCTGTAGCTTCTGCATTTAAAGAAGGCAGGGATTTTATAAAACCTGTTAAACCCAAGACTATAGCCAAATCAATAGCGATAGGCAACCCGGCAGACGGATATTATGCTCTTAAGGCGGTACGTGAGAGTAAGGGCAGCATTGATGCTGTAACTGACGGGGAGACCATTGAAGGGATCAAACTCCTTGCAAGAACAGAAGGGATATTTGCGGAGACAGCCGGCGGGGTTACAATTGCTGTCTTAAAGAAGCTGGCAATGAAAGGGCTTATTCCTCCGGATGAGACTGTCGTTGCCTATATTACAGGAAATGGTCTCAAGACCCAGGAGGCTGTAATAAACGCTGTCGGGGATGTTGTAAGGATAGATCCTTCTATGGATTCATTTGAAAAGTCCCTTAATATCAAGGAAAAGAATAACTAATAAGAGGGGAGATATGGCAGTTAAGGTACGAATTCCAACCCCGTTACGCGGATTGACGAACGGACAGGGAGAGGTTGAAGCAGCAGGCAGGACAATAGGAGATATGCTTGTGGATCTTGAAAACAGGTACCCGGGGATTAAAGAGAGGCTTTGTGATGAGGCCGGAAACCTGAGGCGGTTTGTTAATATATATGTTAATGAAGAAGATATAAGGTTTAAGCAGGGCAGTGATACAGCTCTCTCAGATGGCGATGATGTTTCTATTGTGCCTGCTATAGCCGGAGGATAATCTGATGTCACATTTCAGGATAAGGATTGGTTTTCCCGAAGACAAGATAACAGAACCTATCATCTACCAGATTGGTCATGAGTTTAAAGTAGTTACCAACATAAGAAAGGCAGATGTCAGGGAGAAGACCGGTTGGGTTGAACTTGAGTTAATAGGTGATTCCGGCGAGATCGAAAAGGCTATTGAGTCCCTTAGGGCAAAGGGAGTGAAGGTGGAGCCGATAGAGAGAAACATTATAGAATAGGACTGGAAAATTTAATTATGGATTTTTCTGAAGAACAGGTTAAAAGATACAGCAGGCATATAATCCTCTCAGAGGTTGGAGGAAAAGGACAGCAGAAGATCTGTGAGTCAAAGGTCTTTATTACCGGTGCCGGCGGGCTCGGTTCTCCGGTGGCGCTTTACCTTGCTGCTGCAGGTGTTGGGACTATAGGAATAATTGACGACGACGTGGTGGACCTGTCTAATCTTCAGAGACAGATACTGCATTCAACGAAAACAATTGATAAGCCTAAAGTAGAATCTGCTAAAGAGACCCTTGAGGCATTGAACCCTGATGTAAAGGTAGTTCCTTATAAAGAAAGATTAACATCTGCAAATATAATGGACATAATCAGGGATTATGACCTTGTACTTGATGGATCAGATAACTTCCCAACGAGATTCCTTGTAAATGATGCATGTTTCTTTGCCGGAAAAACACTCATCTCAGGCAGCATTTTCAGGTTTGAAGGACAGATAACGACATTAAAACCTCATGACGGTCATCCATGTTACAGATGTCTTTATCCTGAGCCGCCCCCGCCGGGACTTGTGCCGAGTTGTCAGGAGGCCGGTGTCCTTGGCGTACTTGCCGGGACTGTTGGCGTAATACAGGCTACAGAGGCCGTTAAAGAGATACTTGGGATGGACAGCTCACTTGCCTCTCACCTGTTGATATATGATGCATTAGGGATGAGATTCCTCAAAGTCAAGACTCGGAAAGATCCTAACTGTCCTCTGTGCGGTAAGGAGAAGAAGATTACTGAGCTGCTTGATTATGAGCAGAGCTGCACACTTAAAATATGACGACTTCGTAACAAGCGGGGTTATGCTAATAATACCTTCCAACATTTCCAGTGCCATGCTTGAACATGTTAAGGCTGATTTTCCATTTGAATGTTGCGGGTTACTTGCTGGTAAAGGGGATGCGGTATCCCACATCTACCGTATGAGTAATACTGACAAATCAAAGGTTACTTACCTCATGGACCCGGCAGAGCAGATGAGGGTATTTAAAGAGATGAGGTCTCTCGAATTGGAATTGAAGGCCATTTACCATTCCCATCCAAACCATCCGGCCTGGCCTTCCCGCACAGATATAGAACTTGCCTACTATCCTGAAGCGGTTTATATTATCATTTCAATAAATGACAGCAGGGAAACAGAAGTTGGCAGTTTCAGGATAATCAACAAAGAGATTACAGTAGAAGATATAGACCTTCAGTAGTGTATGGTAAAACGTTCGATCTATTTCGCAGCCGGTTGTATATTTATATCTGTAGGATTGGTAGGATTTCTTCTTCCATTATTTCCCGGCTTTGTACCATTCATAATTGGAATTGTTATGCTCTCAAAGTCAAGCACATATATAAGGCGGAATCTGTCCAGGCTGAAGACCGTATTCCCAAGACAGTATGCCAAACTCCATGAGATTAAAGAGAAGCTCTCTCATAAAAAATAGGCTTATCTCCTCCGTTTTCTCATCTCTTCTTCAAAAAAGCGGTTATACTGGTTGGTCCACTCCGGGGTTCCTTCAGCCATCTTCCTGGTATATGCAGCCAGCTTATTTCTCACTATGACATCCACTTCTTTATCTATATGCACCTCTGCGGCTATCAACCGTTTGATTTCCCGCAGGACGGATATTTCATCTCCCTGCAAAGCAACAGGGCTGTTTTTCAGATCCTTCAGGATTATGTGTGATAAATGGTTTATTTTGTCGTCGCTCAATATCATATTAAAGTATTATGCCTCTCTCCTTAACAAGTTTATCTTTAACCATCTGGAACATCTTCTGATAATTTACACTCTCCTGTTCAAGCTGTTTTGAGTAACTCTTCAGAATTTCCCGCACCTCTTCATTAAGTTTTTCTTCTACCATGAGATCGTCAGTTATTGTATTCTGAACCTTTTTAACCAGTTCTTCTTTAGGCGCAGACTGTGCAATAAAGCCGTTCTTAATAAGACCTTCTATGATATTTATCGAAAGTATAACTACCCGTTCCTTTTTAAATTTCATGAAAATATTCTAACATCATGCGAGGGTGAAGTCTATCTTTCTCTTCTCCATATCTACCTTTTCCACACGCACCCGGATGCTGTCTCCCAGCCTGTATATCTTGCGGGACCTGTCTCCCATGAGCCTGTGGCCCTTTTCATCAAACCGGTAGAAGTCATCATACATGGAAGTTACACGAACCAGTCCTTCTACAAGTATCTCCTCCAACTCAACAAAGAAGCCAAATGAAGTAACCCCTGAGATAACCCCTTCATATTCTGCTTCCAGCTTGTTCTGCATATACTGGAGTTTTTTCACCTCAATTACATCCCTCTCTGCCTCCATTGCCACACGCTCTTTCGCAGATGTTTGACGTGCAATCTCCGGCAATATAACGTCAAGCTGCCCTTTTATTTCTTTTTTAATGTAGCGCCGTTTAATAGTTTCCTTCACTAAACGGTGTATAATGAGATCAGGGTATCTGCGGATTGGTGATGTAAAATGGGTATAATGCTGGGATGCAAGACCAAAGTGTCCTATGTTCTCAACTGAGTATCTTGCCTGTTTCATAGTCCGCAAAAGGAGCTTATTAATTAATACCTCCTCCGGTTTCCCTGCTAACTTATGCAGTAATTGCTGAAATGTCTTAGGATTTTCGAAAACAAGCTTGTGGCTGTAACCTATTTCGGAGATAAATTCATTGAACTCTGATATTTTGGTTTCATCAGGCGCTTCATGTACCCTGTATATGGATGGTAACGGTTTCCCCGACATATGCTGGGCAATAGTCTCATTTGCGGCAATCATAAACTCCTCGATGATCTGATGAGCAATATTCCTTTCTGATCTGACGATATCAATAGTCTGGCTCTGAATGTCCAGTATTATCTCCGGTTCAGGCAAATCAAAATCTATGCTCCCCCGTTTCATACGTTTTGCCCTTATTTTAAGACACAACTCCTTCATGAGGTGAAAAGAATCCATGATGTGCTGATACCTGGCTATAAGCTCCGCCTCATTATTTTCGAGGATTTTCCAGACATCCGTGTATGTCATCCGTTCGTTACTGTTAATTACACTCTCATATATTTTGTAATCTGCACGTATTCCGTTATGGTCGAAGACCATCTCCACGGTCAGGGTAAGACGGTCTGTTCTCGGATTCAGGCTGCATATGTGGTTGGATAGCTTTTCAGGGAACATCGGGATAACACGGTCAGGGAGGTATACACTCGTTCCCCTTGAGTATGCCTCTTTGTCAAGCGGTGAATCCCACGGTACATAGTGGCTTACATCTGCGATGTGAACCCATAGGATAAACTTTCCATCATTAGTCTTTTCTATTGAGACCGCATCATCAAAATCCTTTGCCCTTTCCCCGTCAATCGTTACTGTCCTGAGATTGCGAAGGTCATGCCGGCCGTCCAGCATTGCATTTGTAACCTCATCAGGCAGAGCTTCCGCTTCCGACATGATTTCCGCCGGGAATTTAGTTGGAAGGCCATATTCCTCAATAATTATCTCTGTGTCAATGCCTGGTGTAGCTGCTTTGCCAAGGACCTTTATGATCTCACCCTCAGGGTTTCTTGCCTTCTGCGGGTAGGATGTGATCTCAGCTACTACCATGTCGTCATTCTTTGCCCCCATGAAATGTTTTGGCGAGATGAAAACGTCGTAGCATATCTTTTTGTCTGTAGGGATTATGAAGCCGAAATTCCTCCCCCTCTCAAAACGCCCGACGATCTTCTTCTGAAACCTCTCAAGTATTCGGATAATCGTCCCCTCTCTGCCACCGCCTTTTCTTGATGTCTCAATCCTTGAGACTACCTTGTCGTTATGCATTGCCCCCATCATGCTCCTTCGGGGGATAAATACATCAGGTTCTCCTTTTGAGTCAGAGATAACAAAACCATACCCGTCCGGATGGCCTTGCAGTACCCCGGTGACAAGGTTCATCTTCTGAGGAAGCCCGTAGCGGTCTCCCCTGATCTTGACAATTAAACCGTCATCCAGCATCTTTTCAATTGTTTTTGAGAATTCCTGAACTTTCTTCTTTGGGACAGAGAGCACACTCATAAGTTCTGTCAGCAGGAGGGGACGGTATGCCTTGTCATTCATCAGATTTAATATATCGTTTTGCGAAAACTTCATGTGAAAGTCCTTTCGATAGGGTTGGAAGCTGCTCTTGACAGTAAGCCTCCATATAGGTTAACTTATTTCTCTATATTTTAAAAGAGTTAAAAGAGGAGGAATTACAAATGCCGAAACCGAAGCACCACATCGTTATCTGTACCAACACCCGTGCCCCCGGGCATCCAAAAGGTTCATGCGGAGAAAAAGGTGCACAGAATGTTGTAATGAAATTTGCTGAAGAGCTGGAGAAAAGGGGTTTATTTGGCAGCGTTGTTCTTAGCGGATCGACCTGTGTCGGTGTGTGCAGTGCAGGTCCGATAGTAATTGTTTATCCTGATGCTGTATGGTATCAGGGGGTGAAGCCTGAAAATGTTAATGAAATTTTAGAACAACATATCCTGAATGGAAAACCGGTAGAAAGGTTGGTAGTTCCGGATAGTGCATGGGGATAATGAAAGTCCTGTTTCTCGGCTCCGGTACTTCAACAGGTGTACCTGTAATAGGTTGTAAATGTGCAGTTTGCAGTTCAGATGAACCCAGGAATAAGAGGACACGGTCATCAATACTTATAACTACTGGTGATAAATATATACTGGTTGACACTACGACGGATTTAAGATTCCAGGCTTTGGCAAACAGTATAGAAAGGGTAGATGCGGTCCTTTTTACACATGCTCATGCAGACCACATACATGGTATAGACGACCTTCGCAGCTTTAATCACATCCAGGGTAAGCCTATCCCATGTTACGGCAGTTATGATACCATGGAGAGTATACGGCATAAATTCAGTTATATATTTAATGGTTCAGCCAGGAGTGATTGGATACCGAGGCTTGAGATTAATATAATCAGCAGTGAATTTATTCTGTACGGACTTACGATAATGCCGTTAAAGATTTTTCATGGTGAAACAACCATATTCGGGTACAGGATAAATGATGTCGCTTACCTTACAGACTGCAGTGGAATACCTGATGACACAAAAGAATCACTGCAGGGGACTAAACTCCTTATTCTTGATGCAACACGTTATCAACCTCACCCCAAGCACTATGGACTTTCGCAGGCCATTGAAGTTATAGAGGAGCTAATGCCGGAGAGGGCGATACTGACACACCTTTCCCATACATTTGAGCATAATAAAGTGAATAGTGAGCTTCCGTCAGGCATTGAACTGGCGTATGATGGGATGGAAGTTAGTTACTAATAAAAAATCTCCCCTGACTTATATGACAGAAATACCTTCAGAATTCGATTCCCCGACATACAGGGATGTCCTGTCCCAATTTGAGGCGGCAGCAGAGTGGTTTTGCCTCGACCCTAATATCCGGAAGAGACTCAGGCTTCCACAGCGGGCGCTCTGTGTCACTATGCCCATAAGGATGGACAATGGAGATGTCCACGTATTCCAGGGCTTCAGGGTGCAGCACGATACCTCCCTTGGCCCTACCAAGGGAGGTATCCGCTATCATCCTGATGTAAATCTGGGTGAAGTGGCCGCGCTTGCAATGAACATGACATGGAAATGTTCGTTAGCCGGCTTACCTTACGGTGGCGCAAAGGGGGGCATACGGTGTAACCCTAAGAATATGTCACGCAGGGAACTGCAACGCCTCACAAGACGCTATACTGCCGAGATATTCCCCCTTATCGGTCCTGATCATGATATACCGGCCCCTGATGTGGGGACGGATGAGCATGTCATGGCATGGATAATGGACACATACAGCCAGCAAAGGGGATATGCAGTACCGGGTGTTGTTACAGGAAAACCTATCTGCATAGGCGGCTCTCTCGGGAGAGAGGAGGCAACGGGCAGGGGAGTCGTATATGTTGCTCTTGAGGCCATGAAGCATTTGGGAATAAAGATTGATGGGACTACGGCTGTTGTTCAGGGATTCGGTAACGTGGGTTCCATATCTGCACGCTTTCTGAGTGAAGCAGGTATAAAGGTGATCGGTGTGAGTGATTCCACATGTGGTATTTATAACAGCAATGGTTTGAATATACCGGATGTGATCGCCTATAAGAAGGCTAAACACACCCTTGATGGTTTTCCTGATGGTGAGATTATTACAAACGAAGAATTGCTTGAGTTGGAATGTACCGTTGTTATCCCCGCTGCGCTCTCAGGACAGATTAAGGAAGATAATGCCCATAGATTGAAATGCCGCATGGTCGTTGAAGGGGCGAATAACCCTACTACGAAAGAAGGAGACGGGATATTAAAAGACAGAGGAATATTTGTCATCCCTGATATACTTGCAAATTCAGGAGGAGTTATCGTCTCTTATTTTGAGTGGGTTCAGGATTTACAGAAATATTTCTGGAAAGAGAAGGAGATAAATGAAAAGCTCCATGATATTATAATTACTGCATTTAACAGGGTTCTGAGATTCTCACTCTCCGAGAATATAGATATGAGGATGGCGTCCATGGCAATTGCCATCAGGAGACTCGCAGATGCACATTTGGCAAGAGGGCTGTATCCTTAGTTATGGAAATTTTTGTAGATGCTGATGCATGTCCGGTAAGGGATATAATCTACGGAGAGGCACATAAACGGGGGATTCACATTATCATGGTTGTGAGCATGGCACACAATATTTATGAGATGGCCGGCATGGATGTATTACGCGTGGATTCATCCTTCCAGGCAGTTGATATTGCAATAGTAAACAGGGCTTCCCCGCAAGACATAGTAGTGACATCTGATTTTGGTTTGGCATCCCTGGTTCTTGGTAATGGCGTAAGGGCACTGTCTCCCTCCGGCAGGATATATTCAGAGCAGAATATTGATTCACTTCTCGAAAAAAGACATGCTTCCGCACGACAACGGAGAGGCGGGGGACGTGTGAAAGGGCCGAAAGCGAGACGCAGAGAGGATGATGATAATTTCAGGAAAAATTTACTAAAATTGATGGAAGAGAAGATATGATAAACAATTCGTATCCTCCTGGCCCTAATGCTGTTGAATGGGTCAGTCGCGATAAGTCAGTCATCTCCCAGTCATACACCCGTGCGTATCCGTTAGTAGTAGAAAAGGGCGAGGGCGTCTATATAGAAGATGTAGACGGGAACAGATACCTCGATTTTACATCAGGTATAGCCACCACATCCACAGGCCATTGCCATCCTGCAGTCGTTGAGAAGATAATCAGCCAGTCAAAAAAGCTGATCCATATGTCCGGAACAGACTTCTATTACACATCCGAAATTAAATTGGCAGAAAAACTCGTGACGATTACTCCAGGCAAGCAACCCAAGAAGGTCTTTTTTACAAACTCCGGGACAGAATCCAACGAGGCTGCCATGAAGCTTGCCCGTTATCATACTAAAAGGCCCCTCTTTATTTCATTCATCGGCGGTTTCTATGGCAGGACTATGGGATCACTTTCCCTGTCAGCAAGCAAGGAGGTCCATAGACGCGGCTTTGCACCATTTGTGCCTGGTGTTTCGCATGTGCCGTATGCATACTGTTACAGATGTGCCTATGGTCTCAAGGCCGATGATTGTGATTTCTACTGCGTCAGGTGGATTAAAGAAGAGTTATTCAGGACAAAGGTTCCTCCGGAAGAGGTTGCGGCAATTTTTATTGAGCCCATACAGGGTGAGGGTGGGTACGTCTTTCCACCGGATGGTTATTTAAAGAAGATGGAGGAGCTGGCAAGGGAGTTTAATATACTCCTTGTTGCAGATGAAATCCAGACAGGGATGGGAAGGACAGGGAGGATGTTTGCCTGTGAGTATGACGGCGTCATTCCCGATATTATCACAATAGCAAAGGGGATAGCCTCTGGTTTGCCGCTCGGTGCTATGGTGGCATCATCCTCTGTGATGACATGGGTTCCCGGCTCGCATGCCAACACATTCGGAGGAAACCCTGTTGCCTGTGAGGCAGCGCTGACAACTATAGAGCTTCTTGAGAATAGTCTTATTGAGAACGCAGCAATAGTCGGCGCACACATCCTGTCAAAGCTGAAAGATATGCAAAACCGTCAT
>Ga0209324_10001583_pt1 | contig 15703 bp, 10 predicted proteins | sample Rifsed19ft3_FD_184015 | JGI IMG/M metagenome (GOLD analysis project Ga0209324, IMG submission 184015) | Soil microbial communities from Rifle, Colorado, USA - sediment 19ft 3 (version 2) | ecosystem: Environmental > Terrestrial > Deep subsurface > Rock core/Sediment | place: Rifle, Colorado...
TGACTATCAGAGGTGCGTCGCACGGTGATTTCAATGCGCCGGATTTTCGGTTCGGGCGTGGTGGCCACCTGTTCGCGCCAGAACCATTTCACGCCGCCAATCTCGGCTTCGCCGTCGGTGGTGTCAGCGGCCGGCCAGTCGCGCCGCATTTGGTGTTCGGCCAGCCGGTTTTGCGCCACCCACAGCGCCACATTGTGTTCGCGTAGCGCGGCGGTGGAATCAATCGCCTGTGCCAGGGTGCGCATGACGGCGGACAGTGCAATGGCCAGCACCGCCAACGCCACCAGCACCTCCACCAGCGTAAAGCCATGGTGTAATCGGCGCATCATGTCTTTCCCGGGGGTGGAACGGTTTGTGCCGATACTTCACCCGTCAGTGTTCCTTCCACCTGCCAACGGATGTCTCCCTGCGAGAAAATGACGGTGAACGGGGGCAGTTCACCGGTCGGCAGCAGAATCAGGCGTGGTTTTTCGTTTTCCGGCAGGCCTTCGATATCGACAGTTGAAATGACAATGCCGGAGGGGAGTGGGCGCGCGTGGAGCACCTCATCGTCCGTCATCGGTTTGAACTCGTTTTTCTCGTTCAGCATCAGGAAATAGTAACCCTGGCGCTCGATGGCCAGCGCCAGGATCTTGCCCTGCAAGATGGCCTCCTGTTGCGCGGTTTGCAGGAGCAGTACCAAACGCCGGGCCTCGTCGCGCACCGGGGTTTCCCGGTCCGGATCGAGATTGACGCTGACAATGCCGAGAACGATGACAATCACCAGCATCACCACCGCGACCTCGATCAGTGTGAAGCCCTGTTGCGAACGCGGTGTGTTCATGGGCCGGACTCAGTAATCGATATTCCACGACCCGATGTCGGCGTTGATGCCATCGCCGCCGGGCTGGCCGTCGGCGCCGAAGCTGAACACGTCGATTTCACCGTGCAGTCCGGGGTTCAGATACTGGTAATCGTTTTTCCACGGGTCCCTGGGCAGGCGATCGAGGTAGCCGCTGGACTTCCAGTTGCGCGGGACCTCGCCGGTTTCCGGCTTCTTGGCCAGCGCCTGCAAGCCCTGTTCGGTCGTGGGATAAACCCCGTTGTCCAGGCGATACAGCTTGAGCGCGTTGGTGACGGCCTGGATATCGCTTTTGGCCGCGATAATGCGCGCTTGGTCCGGGCGGTCCATGATGCGGGGAACAATCAGCGCCGCGAGGATGCTGAGGATTACCACGACAACCAGGACTTCAATGAGGGTGAAACCTCTTGAAGTCATTTCAAAAACGGTCGCAGGGTGCGCCCTGCGCACCGAACCACGGTTTGCACAAAGCTCATGGTGCGTGGGACGCACCCTGCGGGAATCAAAGCAGGGGTTTTTGAGATGGCTTCCTGATATGCCGTTTAACCGCACCGTGTGTTTCATAAAATCCTCATTTGATGAGCTGATTCATTTCGAAGATCGGCAGCAGGATGGCGAGCACGATGAACAGCACGATCGCGCCCATCACCAGAATAAGCACCGGCTCGAGCAGGGCCGTCAGCGCCCGCACCCAGTTTTCCAGTTCCCGCGTCTGCGCGGCGGCGGCGCGTTCCAGCATCTGGTCGAGTTTGCCGGTAGCCTCGCCGCTGGCGATCAGGTGGATCACCATGGGTGGAAAGAGTTTGGTCTTGCCGAGCGAGCGCGCGAGACTCCCGCCCTCGCGTACCTGGCGCAACGCATCTTCCACGGCGGCGCGCATGGGAAGATTGGTCACGGTCTGTACCGCCGACTGCATGGCGTTGAGCAACGGTATGCCGCTCGCCGTCAGGATGCCGAGCGTGCTGGAAAGGCGCGCCGCATTGGTGCCGCGCAGCAGACGCCCCACCAGCGGCATCCGCAATAGCAGATAGTGCCAGCGCAGGCGCAAATGCGGTTCACGCAAGGCGACACGGAATGCGAAGAACGCCGCCATAATGGCAATCAGCCACCACCAGCCACCGGCGCGCAGGAAATTGCTGATCGTGATGAGCACTTCCGTGATGAGCGGCAGCTTTTGTCCGGTGTTTTCGAAAACGCGCGTGACCTGCGGCACGACATAAACGACCAGGCCGATGACCACCGCGCTGGCAACCAGCGTGACCAGCGCCGGATAAATGAAGGCGAGCAGAACCTTTTGCTGGAGGGATTGCCGGCTTTCGGTGTAATCCGCCAGGCGTTCGAGCACCTCGTCGAGTTTGCCGGACTGTTCGCCGGCATCCACCATGCTGCGGAAAAGGTCCGGAAAGGATTCGGGAAACTGCGCCAGGCTGCGCGCCAGCGACTGGCCTTCCAGCAGGCGCGCGCGCACCCCGGCCAGCACGGCGCGGGAACGCGCCGATTCGGTCTGTTCGATGAGGGCGTTGAGGCATTCCTCGATGGTCAGGCCCGCGTGAATCAGGGTGGCAAACTGGCGCGTGAGCAGCGCCAGCTCGGAACCGGGAATGCCGCGACGGAACGAGAAGTGCCAGACCCCTTGCCTGGTCTCTGCACGCTGATCGATGACCTCTACCTGCAACGGTGTCAGACCTTTCTCGCGCAACGCCGCGCGCACCTGGCGCTCGGCGTCGCCTTCGATCACGCCCTTGACGGCGTGGCCTAGACTGTCCAGGGCTTGGTATTCAAACGCTGCCATGGTTTTACAACAGAGAAAAGAGTAAAGAGAAAAGAGAAAAGAAAACGGCATCAACCGCTTTTCTCTTTGTTCTTTGCTCTTTCCTCTGATTCATTATTCACGCGTCACGCGCAACACTTCTTCCAGGCTGGTCGCGCCCGCGCGCACCCAGCGCAGCCCGTCATCGCGGATGGTGCGCATGCCGCGCGCGCGGGCATAGTCGCGCAATCTGCCTTCGGAAGCGCCGTCATGGATCAAGGTGCGCAGGCTGTCGTCAATGCTCAGCAGTTCGTATATGCCGGTGCGTCCCTGGTATCCCGTGTTGGCGCAGGTCGCGCAACTTCCGGGCATGTATATGGACCTGGCTCCGGACTCGCCCTGGCTGCCATCGAGCATTTTCCGTTCGGCCGCGTCCGGTATGTGCTCCCGGCGGCACACCGGGCAGAGCTTGCGCACCAGCCGTTGGGCCAGCACGCCGAGCAGGCTCGAGGCCACCAGAAACGGCTCCACGCCCATGTCGACCAGGCGCGTCACGGCGCCCACGGCGTCGTTGGTGTGCAGGGTGGCGAGCACCAGATGACCGGTGAGGCTCGCCTGCACCGCGATCTGCGCGGTTTCGAGATCGCGGATTTCACCGATCATGATGATGTCCGGGTCCTGGCGCAGGATCGAGCGCAGCGCGCGCGCGAAGGTAAGGTCAATTTTCGCGTTGACCTGCATCTGTCCGATGCCGTCGAGGTCGTATTCGATCGGGTCTTCGACCGTGAGAATGTTGTGCTGGGTGCTGTCGAGTTTGCCCAGTGCCGCGTAAAGCGTGGTGGTTTTGCCCGAGCCGGTGGGGCCGGTGACCAGGATGATCCCGTGCGGCTGGTTGATCAGCTCCACCAGTATTTTCAGCGTATCGCCCGACATGCCCAGTCCGGTCAGGTCGAGGCGGCCGGCCTGCTTGTCCAGCAGACGCAGCACGACGCGTTCGCCATGGCCGGTCGGCACGGTCGAAACGCGCACATCCACCGGCCGGCCCGCGAGACGCAGCGTGATGCGGCCGTCCTGCGGCAAACGCTTCTCGGCGATATCGAGGCTGGCCATGATCTTGACGCGCGAGACGATCACGCCGTGGAGCCCGCGCTGCGGCTCGATGATGTCGCGCAGCACGCCATCGATACGGTAGCGCACCACGGTGCGGGTCTCGAACGGTTCGATGTGGATGTCGGAAGCGCCCTCGCGCACCGCCTGGGTCAGCAGGGCATTAATGAGTCGCACGATCGGCGCATCGTCCTCGCTTTCCATCAGGTCCATGGCCTGTGGGAGGTTCTGCGTCAGTTCCGCCAGGTCCAGGTCTTCGTCCAGGTCGTCGACAATATCCATGGCCTGCGACACGCCGCGCTCATAGGCGCGATTGAGAGCGGAATCGAACATCGCCGCGCTCAGTTCGCGCACCTGGATGGGTTGCCCCAGGGCGCGATCCAGCTCCGCCAGGGTGGCGCTCGACACGCCGGGTTTGGCCCAGACTTCGAGCAGGCCATCACGCACGCAGGCGCTGATGACGCCGTGGCGGCGGGCAAAATGGTAAGGCAGGCGCTGGGTCCAGCTGGGGTCCAGGGTTTGCAGGTCGGGCGCGTTGTCCATGGCCGTTTCTAATATCTATATCCGCAGATGGACGCAGATATTTTATGATGATAAACGCAGATTAAAATGGGTCGAAACTTCAGATCTGTTTTATCTGCGTTCATCTATTAAGGGAACCTCTAATAATTCAAATGTAGGGTGGGTGGAGCGAAGCGAAACCCGCCGAACAGTATGATTTTGTTGGGTCCGCCGCTGACGCGGCTTGACCCAACCTACATGAGAAGCAATTTTTAGAGGTTCCCTTAATTCATCTGCGTTTATCTGCGTTCCAGAAATCATATACGCTAGCGCGTCGAATCGGGCACGTTGGGCGGCCCGAAGATCTTATCCGAAGGAATTTCATCCCTGGAAAGTTTCTCAGGCGCCGGTGTCGGCACAATCGGTTTAAAATCCTCCAGCAGGGGTGAAGGAGTTTTTGACACGGTTTTTTCCGTTGCCCGCAGGTGCTCGTAACGGCTGCGGGTAAAGCCGTAGCTGTCCTCGGGGCCGCGCACGATGATCGGGCGCAGGAACACCATCAGGTTGGTTTTGGTTTTTTTCTTTTCGTTGGATTTGAACAACCAGCCCAACAGTGGAATCCGGCCGAGCAGGGGCACGGCCTGGGTGTTATCCGACAGACTGTCCTCGATCAGCCCCCCGAGCACGACGGTGTTGCCGTCGTCCACCACCACCGTGGTTTCGAGCGAGCGCTTGTTGGTGACGAGGTCCTGGGCCGCGACCGTGGCGCGCGCCACGGAGGACGATTCCTGAAATATCTGAAGCTTGACGGTGCCACCCTCGGAGATCTGCGGCTTGATCTTGAGGGTAAGACCGACGTCCTTGCGCTCTATGGTCTGAAACGGATTGACCGCGCCTGTCGTGGTGGTGGCTTGGGAAAAGCTGCCGGTTAAAAACGGCACGTTCTGGCCAACGACGATCTTGGCCTCCGCGTTATCGAGCGTCAGCAGGTTCGGCGTGGACATGATATTGGCGATATTTTTCTGCTCCAGCGCCTGCGCCAGCGCTCCCAGCCCGCGGATCTGTCTGCCGTCCACGGTGATGGTTTCACCGACAAAGGCAAGCGACAGTCCTCCGCTGGCTGCCAGCGCGGCGGGATTCGCCGCGGCGGCGATAATGCTGGTACCGGTGCCGGGAAAATTAGTGACGGCGCCAAGCGAACCGCCGCTTTTCTGATCGCCGGCGAACCACTGCACGCCCAGCTGCGTGGCCTTGTCGGTGGTGATCTCGGCGATGAGGGCCTCGATAAATACCTGGGCGCGCCGCACATCGAGTTTTTCGATCACGGCGCGCAGATTGTTGAACACCGCATCCGGGGCGCTGATGACCAGCGAGTTGGTGGCTTCGTCCGCCTGAATTTGCGAAGACTCCACGCCGGTGCGGGCAGCCGCCGGTCGGCCCGGAATGGCCGGAGCAGCCGTTTGTGCGCGCGCCTCGCCCGCCAGCAAACCGCGCAGGATTTCGGCCAGCTTGCTGGCCTCGGCGTTGCGCAGATATACCACGCGGGTATTGCCGGAGACCCTGGCCGGGACATCGAGCTTCTCAATAAATTCGCGCAGATCTTCGATGGCGCCCAGATTTTCCGCGCGGACCAGCAGACTGTTGGTGCGCAGATCGGGCAAGATGGTCACACGATCGGCTTCGCCACCGGCAGCCTGGGCGGGGGTGGGGATTCCGGGAGTCTGAGAAACATTGGGGTAAAGCCGGACGACCATGTCGGCGATGTCCAGCGCCGAGGCATGCTTCAAGGCGATGATGGCCAGTTCCGCGCCGCCGCGCTGGTCGATAATCTCGACGATGCGCAACAGATTGCGAATGTTGTCGGCATAGTCCGTGACAATCAAGGTGTTGGACGGAGGGTACACGGAAATCTGGCTGGTCGGTGCCATCAACGGACGCAGCAGCGGAACCAGTTGCGCGGCGGAGCTGTGCTGGACCGTGACGACATGCGTGATGGTCTGCTCGCCGGGGCGCGGCATCACGCCGCTGCTGACATCGGCATTCTGTTTGGCGTCCCCCAGCGGGACCAGCTTGATGAAGCCGCTGGCGCTGTCAACGGCGGTATAGCCCTGTGCCTTCAATGACGCGAGAAATATCTGGTAAATGGCGTTCTTGGAAACCGGCTGGGTGGAGATGATGGTCAGTTTTCCCTTGACGCGCGGGTCCAGCAGGAAATTCTTGCCCGTGATCTGGGATACTGTCTTGACCACTGCCTGAATATCCGCTTCCTGGAAATTGAACATCATTTCTCCCGGCCGCAGCGCCGGTCCGGCGGGTGCCGTTGCCGTTGGCATCGTTGTCGATGGCCGGGAAGGCGGCATGGGTGCAACGGGTTGTGGCGCCGGCGTGGCCCTTCTCACGGTTGGAGGTGGCGCGGGCTGCTGGCTCCCGGGAGGCACAGGGGGCGGAACCGCCGTCACCGGCGGTTCGTCCTGCCCGGTTTCCTCTCCTTGTTGTTGTGCATGCAATGCAAGCGGTGCTGTCAGCAGAGCGCCGACCAATAAGCTGCCCAGACTTGCTGCCAGTAAATGACGGGGAATAATCATCCTGAATCCAATAATTTTATTGATGTAATACGACATTCGGAGGCCGCTCTAGTTTTGTCCAAACTGATAATAAAGTGCCTCGCTTCTGCCGCCGCGCGTGACCTCCATTTGCACCGAACTGATGCTGGACATTTGCTGATAAAGCCGTATCGCATCTTCCGCCGTGTTAATCGGCTGTCCGTTGACGGACTTGATGACATCACCCGCGCGCAGCCCCAGTTTTTCGTAGAGACTGCCCGGCTGAGTCTGCCGCACCAGAAATCCGCCGCCGCTGGAAGGAATCAATGTTGCCTGCTTCAGGAACTCCGGCGTGCGCATCTGGGCGGCCAGCTGGTCGCGCGCCACCATATAATGATTCATCCCCGTTTCCCGTACGATGTCGGTGGAAATGCTGGCAGTCCTGTTGCCAGCGGGCGTGGCCATATCCTGCGGTGGTTGCGAATTATCCGCGCCCTCGAGCAACAGGCTTTCGAGCGCAGCATTGTGCTGGATCACGACCCGGTCCGAATAAACCGCCTGCAATACGGCGCCACCCGTGACGGTCTGGCCGACCGCAAAGGGTTCTTGCGACTGGCCGTTGACGGAGATCAACGCGTAACCACCGGTACCCGAGGCGATCACCCCGGTCAGAACCAGATTCAGGCTGCTGATGGGGAGATTGTCCAGACGCCGGCCGGTCAATTCTTGGCTGACCTGGCCGAACAGATGGGCCGCCAGCAGGGGTTGCAATGAGAAAGTATTGGCTGGCGCCGGAGCCGGAGGCGGCGCGACCACCAGCGGCGGCAGCGGCGATTTGACCAGCAGCCATGTCCATTGGGCCAGGCTGGCCGTGAGCAATAACAGCATCCCGCCATTGAGAACTCCCGGGAGCCACTGCCTGACACGGGGATTTGCGATGACCTCGGTAATGCTCATTTATTGAGTTTCAGCCGCTTGCACGGCAGTTTATATGTGCCTGATGAACATTATATCCGGACATCCGGAAAAGCCTAACTTAATAAGCCCTTGAGTCCTTAATGGCGCTGGTTTTTTCCGCTTCCCTGACCCTTGGATTTACGGTCAAATACCGGCCGTGAGCCGGCCTTTCGTTCATCTCAGAGTCCATACCGAGTTTTCCCTGGCGGATGGCATCGTCCGCACGGACGATCTGGTAAAAACCGCCGTCCGTCATGGCATGCCGGCCGTGGCCGTGACGGACTTGGCCAACCTTTTCGGGGCGGTCAAGTTTTACCAGGCCGCGTGCGCCGCTGGAGTGAAACCCATCGTGGGGGCGGATGTCTGGCTGGAGAATCCCGCCGACCCGCACAAACCGCATCGTCTGGTGTTGCTCTGCCAGAATACCGACGGTTATCGCCGGCTCTGTCGTTTGCTGACGCGCGCCTACGTGGACGGCCAGCATTCCGGCCGGCCTTGCCTCGGCAAATCCTGGTTTGAGACGCCGATGTCAGGGCTGATGGCGCTATCGGGCGCGATCGAGGGCGAAATCGGCCAGATGTTGTTGTCCGGCAACGCGACGCAGGCTTCGGTGCTGGCGCGCGTTTATCAGCAGTGGTTCCCCGGCGGTTTTTATCTGGAGCTGCAGCGTACCGGCCAGGCGTTTCAGGAAGATTACAATCATGCCGCCGTGGACCTCGCGCGCCGCTTGTCCCTGCCGGTGGTGGCGACGAATCATGTGGTGTTCCTGCAGCCGGATGATTTCGATGCGCACGAGGTGCGGGTCTGCATCCAGGACGGCCGCGTGCTGACCGACACCCGCCGGCCGCGGCGCTACACGACACAGCAATATTTCCGAAGCAGCGAGGAGATGGCCGAGCTGTTCCAGGACATCCCCGAGGCGATCGAGAACACGGTTGAAATCGCGCGTCGCTGCAATCTGCGTCTTGAGTTTGGAAAATATTACCTGCCGGCCTACCCGGTGCCGGAGGGAATGACGATCGATGCCCTGCTGCGCCGGCAATCGCAACAAGGCCTGGAAGCACGATGGCAGTCGATGCCGGAGGATAAACGCGAAGCCAGTCGCGCCGTTTATTCCGCGCGTCTGGAACTGGAGCTGTCCACCATCACCAAGATGGGTTTTTCCGGGTACTTCCTGATCGTGGCGGATTTCATTCAATGGGCCAAGCACAACGGCATCCCGGTCGGGCCGGGCCGCGGCAGCGGCGCCGGGTCGCTGGTGGCCTGGTGTCTCGGCATCACCGAGCTCGATCCCATCCAATACGACCTGCTGTTCGAGCGTTTCCTCAATCCCGAACGCGTCTCGCTGCCGGACTTCGACGTCGACTTCTGCATGGAGCGGCGCGACGAGGTTATCGAATACGTCACCCAACGCTACGGCCCGGACCGGGTGGCGCAGATCATCACGCACGGCACCATGGCGGCCAAGGCGGTGGTGCGCGACGTCGGACGGGTCATGGACCACCCTTACGGTTACGTGGACAAGCTGGCAAAACTCATCCCCTTCGAAATCGGCATGACCCTCGAGCGCGCGCTCGAGATCGAGCCACAACTGGCGGAACGTTATAAAAAAGAGGAGGACGTGCGCGACCTGCTCGACACGGCGCGCACGCTGGAAGGGCTGGCGCGCAGCGCCGGCAAGCACGCCGGAGGCGTGGTGATCGCCCCCGGCCCGCTGACCGATTTCATGCCGCTGTACTGCGAGCAGGGCGGCAAGCAGACGGTGACCGGGCTCGACATGGAGGACGTCGAGAAGCTCGGCCTGGTCAAATTCGATTTTCTCGGCCTGCGCACGCTCACGATCATCGACAAGGCGGTCAAGACCATCAACATCGAGCGCGCGAAAAAAGGCGAACCGCCGGTCGTGATCGAGCAGCTGCCGATCGACGATCCGGCGACGTTTGCGCTGCTCAAATCCTGCCGCACCACCGCTCTGTTCCAGCTGGAATCGCGCGGCATGAAGGACCTCATTCAGCGCCTGCAACCGGACAATTTCGAGGAGATCGTGGCCTTGGTGGCGCTGTTCCGCCCGGGGCCGTTGCAGTCCGGGATGGTGGACGACTTCATCAATCGCAAGCACAAGCGCACGGCCATCAAGTACCTGCACCCGATTCTTGAGCCGATCCTGAAGCCCACCTACGGGGTGATCCTGTATCAGGAACAGGTCATGCAGATCGCCCAGGTGCTTTCGGGCTACACGCTCGGCGGCGCCGACCTGTTGCGGCGCGCCATGGGCAAGAAAAAACCGGAAGAGATGGCCATGCAGCGCGAGGGCTTCGTTCAGGGCGCGGTGGCGCGTGGCGTGAGCGACAAGCTGGCCACGCATATTTTCGATGTCATCGAGAAATTCGCCGGTTATGGATTTAACCGCTCACACTCCGCCGCGTATGCGCTGATCGCCTACCAGACGGCCTGGCTCAAGGCGCATTACCCGGCGGCGTTCATGGCGTCGGTGCTTTCGTCGGACATGGACAAGACCGACAAGGTGGTGACCATGATCGCCGAATGCCGTGACATGCGGCTCAACCTGCGTCCGCCTGATATCAATTATTGCGCGTATCACTTTGTGCCGGTGGATCAAGAGACGATTCTTTATGGCCTCGGCGCGATCAAGGGCCTGGGTGAGGCCGCCATCGATGCGATCTTGCAAGAACGTAACCGCGAAGGACTTTTCAAAGACCTTTTTGATTTTTGCCAGCGCATCGACCTGCGCAAGGTCAACCGGCGTGTGCTCGAATCGCTCATCCGCGCCGGCGCGCTCGATGGCCTCGGCACGCACCGGGCCGCGTTGATGGCCTCGCTCAATGCCGCGCTGGCCGCGGCCGATCAGCACAGCCGCAACCGCGAGGCCGGACAGGTGGATATTTTCGGCGCCACCGCGGCATCCACGGAGGCTCATGTTTACGAAAATGTGGCTGAATGGAGCGAGGAGCAGCGTCTTGAGGGCGAAAAGGAAACGCTGGGCCTGTATCTTACCGGGCACCCGATCGCGCGTTATGCCGAGGAACTCAAGCACATCACCGACGCCACGATCGCCGAGCTTAAGCCATCCACGGACAGCACCGTGGTGGTGGCCGGTCTCGTGGTGATTCAGCGCACGATGCAGACCCGCCGCGGCGATCGCATGGCCTTCGTGACACTCGACGATCGTACCGGGCGCCTGGAGCTCGCGGTGTTTTCCGATTTGTATGCGCAGAGCCGGGACCTGCTGGCCAAGGACACCTTGCTGGTGGTGGAGGGACAGGTCAGCGTGGATGAATACACCGGCGGATTCAAAATGTCGGCCGAGAAGCTCTATAATATCGATCAGGCCCGGGCCGCCTTCAGCGCACGGCTGGTGATCGACGTGAATGCCAATGAGGCGGGCAACGGTTTCGTCGAGGAACTGAAGGAAATTCTCAGCCCCGCGGCGCAAGGCAAGTGCCCGGTGTATCTGCACTATCAGGGCACCCAGGCGGAGGCCGAGATCGTGTTGGGCGATGCATGGAGAATCAGTCCGACTGACACGCTGCTGGAGCGCCTTGGGCGCCTGGCGGGAGAGCGCAACGTGCACCTTATCTATCGCTGAATAATATTGTCTAAACGCAGATAAACGCAGATGGACGCGAATAAAAGCAAATACCCAAATACGAAAAATTCTGTTCATCCGCGTTCATCTGCGCTTCGGAATTAATATATGGATCAAAACTATCTCGACTTCGAGCAGTCCATCGCCGATCTGGAAGCCAAGATCGAGGCCTTGCGTTACGCCGACAAGGGCGGCGCCATCAATATCAACGACGAAATCAACAAGCTCAGCGCCAAGAGCCGCAAGCTGACCGAATCCATTTTTCATGCGCTGACGCCCTGGCAGATCTCGCAACTGGCGCGTCATCCGCTGCGTCCGTACACGCTCGATTACATGAATCGCGCCTTCGCCGACTTCGAGGAACTCCACGGCGATCGCGCCTTCGCCGATGACCCGGCCATCGTCGGCGGGCTGGCGCGGCTCGATGGGCGCCCGGTGGTGGTGATCGGACATCAGAAAGGGCGCGATACGCGCGAGAAGGTGCGGCGCAATTTCGGCATGCCGCGTCCGGAAGGCTATCGCAAGGCGCTGCGGCTGATGCGTATCGCGGAGCGTTTCCATTTACCACTGATCACGCTGATTGACACACCCGGCGCTTACCCGGGTGTGGGCGCGGAAGAGCGCGGCCAGAGCGAGGCCATCGCGCGCAATCTCTATGAAATGGCGCGGCTGCATACCCCCATCGTGAGCGTCGTCATCGGCGAGGGCGGATCGGGCGGGGCGCTCGCCATCGGCGTGTGCGACAAGTTGCTAATGTTGCAGTATTCGACTTATTCCGTCATTTCGCCCGAAGGCTGCGCCTCGATTCTGTGGCGCTCCGCCGACAAGGCCGCAGAGGCGGCGCAGGCCATGGGCATCACCGCCGAGAGCCTGGCCCGCCAGGGCCTGGTGGATGAAATCGTGCCGGAGCCGCTGGGCGGCGCGCATCGCGACATGGATGAGATAGCCAAGACCTTGAAATCATATCTGATCGCTGCTCTCAATAACCTGAGTTCGGTCCCACTCGAACGTCTGTTGGAAACTCGCTACGATCGTTTGATGCATTACGGCGAGTTTGAAGAACATTAGGGAAATTCTGATTTATATGATTACTCAACGCAAAGGCGCCAAGGCGCAGAGAAAACCAATATTACGTCAAGACGAGCGCAGCAGGGCTTCATTAAGGATAACAAACACAAAAAACCTCTGCGTCTCCGCGTCTCTGCGTTAAAAACTCATTTAATCAGACCTTTCTTAGATAACGTGTTTTCTCCCTCGGCATTGGCGGATGTCCTGCACCGCCTGGGTCTTTCCTCCGCCACACCGCTGACAGTCGCCTTCAGCGGCGGCCTTGATTCCTGCGTCCTCCTGCATGCGCTTTGCCAGCTGCGCGAATCGCTGGATTTGCCATTGCAAGCGGTACATGTGGATCACGGGCTGCATCCTGAATCTTCCGGTTGGGCGCGGCGCGCACAGCAAACCTGCGATCGTCTGAAAATTCCCTGCACGGTGGAACGCGTGCAGGTCACGCGGATCCGCGAGCATGGTCTGGAGGACGCCGCGCGGCGCGCGCGCTATGCCTGTCTGGCGCGGCATGTCGCACAAGGCGAGGTTTTGCTCACGGCCCATCAAGCGGACGATCAGGCCGAGACCGTATTATTGCAACTGCTGCGCGGGGCCGGTGTGCACGGCCTGGCGGCCATGCCGGCCATGGCGGCGTTTCACAAAGGCCGGCTGGCGCGACCCCTCCTGGAATTCACCCGCGAACAACTGGCGGCCTATGCCAGGCAGGAAAACCTGCAATGGATTGACGACACCAGCAACGCTGACTTGCGGCTTTCACGGAATTATCTGCGTCATCGGATTTTTCCCTTGCTGGAAGCGCATTGGCCCGAGGCGTCACGCCGAATCGCGCGTTCGGCGGGTATGGCGGCGGAGGCGGCGGAGTTGCTGGACGATCTTGCAGAATCCGACTGGAGCAGTTGTCGTGGCGTGGAGGAGACAAGATTATCGGTAGTGGCGTTGCGGGGGCTGCCTCCGCCGAGGCAACGCAATCTCGTCCGCTATTGGCTGCGCCAGCAGGGTTTTCAGGCGCCAACCGCCATGCATCTCGACCAGGTGCTGGCACAGGTTGCGAGGGACCCGCGCTCGAACCGGGCCGTGATTCGCTGGCCGGGAACCGAAGTGTGCCGCTATCGCGATGAACTCATCGCGCTAAGGCCATGCGCCGAAACGGATTCCGGCTGGAGAATGCACTGGAATCTGACGGATCCTCTGGAAATCCCGGGCGTGGGATTTTTACGCGCCGAGAAATCACAGGGTGATGGCCTGTCGTGTGAGCGCATTGGCCAGTCTCCCATTATTGTCGGATTGCGCCAGGGCGGGGAAGTCTGCCGCCTGCCCGGCCGCATGCATCATCACAAACTCAAGAAACTGTTGCAGGAGGCCGGCATCCCGCCGTGGGAGCGCAAGCGCCTGCCGCTGGTGTACGTCAATGGCGAGCTCGCCGCCATCGGCGATCGCTGGGTCTGCGAACCGTACGCGGCGCGCGCGAACGAACCGGGATGGAAACTGCGGCTGGAGCCGGCATAGCAAATTCGCAGGCCGGAATAAAACCAAAGAATTGAATTGACAGGATTCACAGGATTAACAAGATTTTTAGAGGTACCATCAAAAAGTGTGTAAATGAAAAAGGCGGCGTATCCTTTGAAATTCATTCAACCAGCAACCGCTCCAGTTAGCGCTGGAGCCTCAAAGGAGACGCCACCCATGAAGAAGAAGACCATAGTTGCCCAAATGGAGTCAACCGCCGTCTGTTATGAGACGCTCGAATCCTTCGCGAGGCTCGAGATTCAGCGCTGGCTGCAGAACCTGCTTGAGGCCGAAGTGACGGAGTTTCTGGGGCGAGGACGCCATGAGCGCGGTGCGCGATCCGGTTATCGCAACGGCTACGGCAAACCCAGGCGCCTGGCGATGACCGCCGGCACCGTGACGGTGAAACGTCCACGGCTGCGCGATGTGAACGACGCCTTCGAGAGCAAAGTGCTGCCACTCTTTAAACGTCAAAGCAAGGAACTCGGCGGTTTACTGCCCGAGCTCTATTTGCACGGCTTAAGCAGCGGGGACTTCGAGCTGGCACTTCGGGGTCTCCTGGGTGATGCCGCGCCCTTGTCCGCCTCCTCGTTGATGCGACTGAAAGCGCGGTGGATGAGTGAATACGCCCGCTGGAGGAAAACCAACCTCTCGGCACTCGAGCTCGTCTACGCCTGGGCCGATGGGTTGTACGTCAAGTGCGGTTTTGATGATCGCACCAAGGCACTGCTCGTCATCGTGGGCGCCCTGAGTAACGGCGATAAAGTGCTGCTCGCCTGCGAATCGGGCGAGCGCGAGAGCAAGAGCGCCTGGAGTGCCATCCTGCGCGATCTCAAGACCCGCGGACTTAAACTGCCCGCCTGCCTCGTGGCCGACGGGCACTTAGGGATCTGGGGCGCGCTCGGGGAACAGCATCCCGAAGGGGCCGAACAGCGCTGCTGGAACCATAAGATCGTCAACGTGCTCGATCACTTTGCGAAGAAAGATCAACCCGAGGCCGCTGCCGCCCTGAAGAAAATGATGTATGCGCCGACGCACCAGCGCTGCGAGCGCGCCCGCCAAGCCTTCGCGCTGCGCTACCGCAAAACCCATCCGAAGGCCGTGGCCACGCTGGAACGTGACTGGGGACGCATGGTGACGTACTACGACTTCCCCAAAGCACACTGGATTCACTTGCGCACGACCAACATCGTCGAGTCGCCGTTTAACAGCGTGCGGCTTCGCACCGAAGCCTCACGCCGCTACAAGAAGGTCGAGAACGCCGAGGCGATGGTCTGGAAGCTGCTCACCGTCGCCGAGAAATCCTGGCGCAAACTCAACGCGCCGAACTTACTGAAAGCCGTTTACGACGGAAGCCGATTCAAAGATGGAGTTGCCGTGAAGATGAGAGTCGAGGGAACGAGGATCGCCGCCTGAAAGAATTTACACACCTCTTGACGGTGGTTCTTGATTTGACAATTAATTTATCTTTAACAAAACAATTCATCGTTTTGGTATGACTGCATGGGGTAGCCATGAGAAAATTCTTAATTATTGTATTTGTCATATTGTTAAATGGCTGTGCGTATAATATTCCAAGTTACACTGCTCAAAATGAAAATTTAAATCTGGTAAAAAACGGAAGGAGCACGATCAGTGTTATTCAAGAAAATCCTGAATTCGCTGATGATGGTTCGATAATTTGTCGTGCCGCGGGTACTGTTAAATTAGCCAACGGGAAAACATTTTCAGGTTATATCACTGATGCCCTGAAGGATGAACTTAAATCCGTCAACCTGCTCGATGAGAAAGCATCTAATAAGTTGCGCGTGAGTGTAAGGCGGGTT
>Ga0209324_10001585_pt1 | contig 15697 bp, 15 predicted proteins | sample Rifsed19ft3_FD_184015 | JGI IMG/M metagenome (GOLD analysis project Ga0209324, IMG submission 184015) | Soil microbial communities from Rifle, Colorado, USA - sediment 19ft 3 (version 2) | ecosystem: Environmental > Terrestrial > Deep subsurface > Rock core/Sediment | place: Rifle, Colorado...
CCTCCGGGCAGACCAGTCTGTAGTGCCGACCTTTCAACATGATCCCTTGTATTTACTGGATTAGCGGCTCGCCTACCCCTCGAATTGCGAAGGTCGGGCTAGTTCTAGAAATGGGGAGTCTTGATACATGTCGTATAACCTTGGTGATAAGAATGCTGATATGAAAATATGGGTGATTTTCATATCCTTGAATATTTTGTAAGATTCGGGGTCGGAAATAGAAAAAGCTGCTTTTTGTAACAGACTTACCTTTTCTTTAATAGGATTGTCAATATCTCTGAATTTAAACGAGCCACCCAAATCGTAATTTCTAAAAAGGATTGATTTTCTTTCTGAAACTACTGGTACCCAAAATGATGTCCAGTAAATTGGATCGGGGTTTTCTTTCGCATTGTCAAAGGGGGCGTATATTAAGGTGTTGTTATAAAAGGTATTATTTTTTATCCACGCCAATGCAGCATAGTCACATTCCAGGATAAATTCCGGATAATGTTTTGCTCTTGTGACTTCATAGACAACAAAGAAAAAAGCAAAGATTATAATAGGGAATACCGTGTATTTTTTAAGAGTTTGTTGGCAGAGATGATACAAGTAATCAATAGCGGCAGCAATAGCTATAGGCCAGATAATGACTCCTCCATACCAGGCACAATGATAATGATCTGGATATTGTAAAAATGTTTTATAAGAATAAGACGTTTCATCAACAAAATAGCCTAATGGTTTTAATTCAAACCATGAAAATGAGCATATCTGAAAGAACCTCCAAAACTCTATTAATCCTAAGACCATAAGAAAATATGTCCACAGATAAATATTAACGGCCTGCCTTTTTACCGCAATTAGGATAATACCCCCTAGCGCTAAAATCGGGACAAGATAACCATTCCAATACGTCAGAGTTCCCGTTAGGGTTGCTGCCAACGTGTCGTGCAGTTTATTTGTTTCGATTTTATGTGGTGAGAACTGGCTTCCTTTTATACGCAAAAAATAAGGAAGCACCATAACTAAAACAATGCCCATAACAATCAATAAATTGCGATAGTCTTTCATGAGGTTTTTATTTTTTGATATCAAGAGCGTGATGAAAAAAAGACAATAAGCCGGAAAGTTGTTCATGAATATTTCCGGATGCGATAATGCACAAAAAGACAAATAGAATCCTGCAAAGAAAGCAAAAACAACCTTCTTGTTTTCCATGCAATACATCAGAAATACAATAAACATCGCGCCATAATAAAACGCCAGGTTTTCCGGCAAATTGTCATTAAAACATGATACATAAGCGCGCGTTAGTGTTAATATACCGGCAAGAAAAAGGATTATCTCATGTTTGATGATAAATTTCGCGAGGAAATAGATCGCCATACAAAAAAATGCCCCAGAAATAACCGTTATAGCCATAACTTCTTTTATGAGGAGGGTACCTTTTAGCTTTGTAATTACCGCTATCAGGGTGTGGAAAAGCGGGCCAGAACATAACATCAGTCGTGTTTTGTCCAGATAAGGAGAAACAAAAGGGTATGCGCCTTCTTTCAATATCATGAGTGAATTGAAACTATCCGATTGGCAGTCAACGTCTGTTGGAACAAGGTTATTGATCCACTGTAACGACAATACAATAAAACCAAATAACAAAACGGCAAGGGGAGATAAAAATTCTGCCATGTTTAAACATAATAATTCCCGATTAACGCACCCTTTTAATTCATGTCGTTTTCTATATAAAAGGCAGCCGGCAATAATCATTATCGTACCGACATATACGTAAGGGTTCAGTGGGCACCCCACGATTATCATGAAAGCCCAGGCGCCGCCAACAAAACCGAAACCTACACACAGGCCAAAAGAGAACAGAAATGCCCATGGTTTATGCCTGAAAATATGCAAAGCCACTCCCAATCCCGGTGGGAAGGAGATGGCTAAAACAATCAGAAATGTGGTAAGGAATGTTCCCCCGTTTCTCGTAGAAGCAAAGAAAAATTGGTAAATAATGAATAGTATTTCAATACTACAAATAATTATGAAAAAATATTTTGCATTAAAGAAGGTTGATTTCTCATTAACCGCGCCTGTTCTGTTTCGAATTATTTTCTTGTTTTTCCGACTCATGTAATTATTTTATTGCTCCTCATAAGCATACCTATGAAAATACATATCATAAAGGGATTCTACTTTGTTTAATTTTCCTACAAAAGAATACTGCGCCACGCTCAGGCAGCCCCATCCGGTGGATATCATCTCTTGAAGCAAGTTGTGTTGTTAAAGCAACTTCTACTTTAAAGCCTTCTTCCTCCAGACGTTTTCCAAAATCTAACCCATAGCACCGTACATGGTCATGTCAGCCAAATCGCCTTTCTCTCTCTGCCAGGTTTGTTTCTAATGGGTCTTCGATTGTTTTGTCCACTGTAATAGGTACCATAAGGACTGCCCAGCCATCAGGTTTAAGCTCACGTTCGAGTTCACGCATTGCCTTGCGATCATTCGGGATGTGCTCTAAAACATGACTGCAATAGATAACATCGAAACTATGATCTGAATACTGAATGTCTGTGATGTCCATCTTTACCATACAATGAAGGGACTGTAAGTCGGCTGTCAGATAATCTAAATTGACGATTTTTTTAAATCTCGATACAAGTCCCCTCTCGGGCGCAATGTGCAGCATTTTCTTTGGGGATTCGTTAAACAAGTCAGTCTTTTGCTGCAAGAATAGCCAGGATAATCTATGCCAACTCATTGAGACACAAACGGGACAGTAATGCGTTTTTCCAGAAAATAATTTCTTCTTTATTGTTGTTGAAAGTGTGCGAAGCAATCTCATCTTACAGAGGGAGAAAAGTTCCCTTCTGTATTTTGGAAGCCTAAGAAGCTTGAGCTTTTTGTAGTAATCCATAGTTTGTCCCGTATGGTTAAATTAGACATTGATGATGGGTTTGCTTCTAGGCTGGGTCAAATGGCCATTTTCCAGAGATTGCTATACAATACATTGTAGTATGCAAATTTGCAAGCACTATATGCGACTGCAAAATGCTCATTTGACCCAGTCTGTTCGCTTGGCCCATCCTACTCTTTTTTCGCTGGTTCAATCGTCCACGGGTGAACCAGGAAGTTTAGCATTGCCTCATGCCTGGAACCAGTGCAAAACCCACAGACTGGTTCAAACTGTATGGTTCAATCAAGATTCTATGATGCAACTGAGGGATTATTCATATCTAACAATACCATTATCTATTTCACCGCATTTTTATTATAAGTGAATCTTTCCCAAAAAAAGCCAATCGCATTGGAAATTTGGGAAATTACTAACAATATCGAGAGCAGGGGAGCCCTTAAATGATATTTTTGTATAAAAGGATAACGAAGTAAATTCAGGTAAAAAGTTTTTGGCTCTACCTTTATTTGCAAGTGGCCTCTCTTGGTTCGCGCCATATGGAAGTGGAATGCACCGCAACCGTATTTAAAGTGTTGGCGTATAAAGGAACGAAACGTTAATCTATGAGAATGATAGACGAGTGCCTCATGAGTATATATCATCCGGTAGCCATAATCCATCCAACGATCACAAAACTCTCGTTCTTCCGCTCCGACCAAAAAGAATCTCTTCTCAAATCCTCCGAGTTTCAAAAAAAGATCTTTTGGTACAGAAAGGTTACTTCCGTTGAGAAATCCTGCTTGGGCTGGATTTGTATTGTAATAGCCAAAGAGGAAGCTTATAAGAAGTTGACTGGCAGTTGAATAAATATTGTCAGGAAGGATATTGATCGTTCTGCCTCCAATGATGCAATTCGGAGACTTAAGAAAATAGACCGCTAATCCTTGAAGCCAATCCGGTGCGGGCTGACAATCGTCGTCCGTAAAAACAAGAAATTCACCTTTTGCTTTTGCGGCACCTGTATTTCTACCAATTGCAACACCGGCATGTACCTGCCTGATTAATGTTATATCGAGAAGGTGTCTGAAAGAAGCAACCACACGATCCGGAGATATCTCGCTTCCATCATCAACTATAATAACTTCAAAATGATTAGCAGGATAACTCAACTTAGTGAGAGCTTTCAGGCACACAGCAAGTTGTGCCGGGCGGTTGTAAGTAGGTATTATAATAGAGAAAGAAGGAGACATTTTTTCCGTGAAGATCCTTCGCTAAGGCGAAAAGTAAACGCAACCCCTCAAAAGTTCAATTTTCAAAATAACTTATCGACGAAACCATTTTAAAACCTGATGTATGCGATGGTTATCCGGTGCATGCCAACAGAATCGGCAGTCGCAATTAGTATTAAGAGCAAAAAGTCCTTCTTTTGTTAGCGTCTGTTGGCGAAATGCGTGCATTGCCGGACCGTCCCAATATTCCTGAAATGAACTGTTATGAAGATTTCCAAGTTCCAACTCGCACCTGCAACATGGATGAGCAATACCGTCCGCACTTATTCGGGAATGAGTCCATGCTATGTAACAGGGAATCTTTTCCCATACCTTTTCGCCTATTTTATAACGCAACATGAGTTGATCAATATTATGCTTAATTGAGAGTGAATTTAAGCGTTTTTTTATCTCCCAAAGACAACCCTGCGTTAACCGTTCTTCTTCTTCCGAAAGGGCAATATGGTCCAATGTCCCTCGGAAATTGATCAAGGGAGAGTAAGACAAGCTATTACACTTTGCTTTTATGGCAAGATCGACCATGGCGTGCAATGACTGAAAATTATAACGATTAATTGGATTATGAATCCACACTTCGGGAAAGCGGCTTTTTCGTTCTACCTTGAGGTAAGCAAAGAGATTCAACCCGTCAATGACCTTTCTGAAGTTGTCGGGATCAACTCCTGGATGATTCTCGACATACCCTTCAACGGAATTTGCCCACAAGCTGACCTTGACCACATCGACTTGTTTTTCAATCAGAAATTGAGTAACACTGCGATCCAGTAATGTACCATTCGTCAATATGGTAAGAGAAAAACCTCCTGCTTTAATCGTAGAAATAATTTCTAAAATATCCGGATTCATAAAAGGTTCTCCTGATCCCTCAATGACTATGCTACGGGTGCTTTTGGCTTTAAGTTGATCACAAATTTGACGGACGAGACTTAGGGGCATATCTCCCATGTTTGAATTACGCGAAGGGATTCCTTTTGTATGGGGTGAATGATATGGACATCCCACGCACCGCAAATTGCATCGGCGGGTAGCATCAAAAGTAACAAAAATCGGGTCGGTTATGTTTGCATTACCTGTGAGGATACTTTGGAAAAGTTTTACCTTTTGAAAAAATGTTGCCATCGTTTTCTTAACCCTTGTACCTGCCTTTGGCAAGCATATGTTTATCTGATTTGGGATGTGAGTATATCAACGTTCCTGATTAATTTTCGATCTTCTTCAATTAAAAAACGTTCGTGGTGAAACTCTCTGTCTGAAATTACGTGAGCGGCTCTGCCTGCCTTTCCTGTTGCATATCCCATCATTTCTCCTACTCCGTCAAAGATCAAAAAAATAATGAGAAGTGGTAACATTTTAGGAATCAAGCGGTTTTTGTTAATTTGACCTACGGTACGCAATATCTTAACCAGCCGCACAAGAGGAATTAATGGGGAACCAATAGAATACAATAACCGTTTGCACATCGACCAATCTTGAGAGCGGTGATAAGCAAATAGTCTTCCTGCATAAAACCGATGCGAAAGAGAATCAAAGAACTTTGAAAAATTCAGGTGATAAGTCTTGGCATTTGCCTCTATATAAAAGGAATGTCCCTTGTTCGCCATTTCCCATTGCATTGGAGAACTTGCTTCTAGCATGCCTGCAAGACGTTCACCATATTCCAGTAATACATCCCTCTTGTAGCTGCCGTTGTTCCCGGGAATATGATGTGTCGGGCCCGAAGATTTAAAGGCAATCCATTCTCCGTATTCAATCAAAAAATTTGCCCAACTGACGACAGTTGTCGGATTGGCATTACAAACCACCGGACCAACTCCCGCCCATAGTTCACAATGTCTCTTAATAAGCTCTTCCGCCCAGGTTGAAGCAGGAAAACAGTGGTCCTCTGAAAAAACTATAACGGGCGACTTTGCCGCGCGAACTCCAGCCTCTCGTGCAACAGCGGTTGATGTTATCTCGCCGATTTCAAGAAGCTGACATCCTGCAAAACATTCGACATCAGAGTTCGCCAATCTTAAATCTTTATTTAGTGGACAAATAATGACAAGTTCCAGCTTGTCCCTAACAGTTTGTCTCTTCAACGCTTGTATTGTAGTGTAAATCGTATCTATATTGTCCGGCGTAATAAGAATAATTGACATTTCATATACGGGTAGTTGCACACGCTTGCCAGCATTTGTATTGTTCATTATATTTTGACTTTCCGACATGTCTGTCTCCAATACACACACTTTAGCCCTATCATGAAAGCGGAAAAAACATCCTCGAATTCAACTAATTATTTTATTGTTCGGGAAAAAATGGCTTTCAACAATGTCCTCAGTACTGCAAGCTCCACCTTCAAAGGCATTCGTACACTCGGCACAGAGATCAAGACTTTGATAATTCCTACGGAACTCGAGACGAAACTTGCGATAAGACGCACCAAACCAAATCTTTTTGAATGTATCCTTGGTAAGCGTGCCTAAAACATGCTTATCATGAGGATCAAAAGTGCACGGACATACGTTTCCATTCCAATGAATAACGGGATTGTTCCATAACGTTTTGCATGGATTTCGTCTGCGACGAGTACGAGAGAGCGTTCCAGGAATATAAGCAAACCTTTGGTAGTAAGGATTTTTTGGAATAAACTCACTCCCATCAGTTTTAGTGACACAGGAGTATCCATCATCAAATGGGTACAAGGTTCGTACTGTTAATAGATCAACTCCGAGATTTTCAGCGAAAGTCTTTAACTTCGAAACTTCATGTTCATTGTGTTTCGCCACAATAAACCTCATATTAACCAAAGGTGTTTTTGATTTTAAGATTTTCCTGACTTCAATAACGTTCTTGATACCTGACATCACCTTTTCCATATCTCCCCCTTGACGGTAACGCTCGTAGGTCTGCTGGGTAATTCCATCCACCGCGAAAATTAAAGAATCAATTCCCGACCGCACTACCCTTTCCGCGTGATCTCTTCGGGCAAAAATGTGACCGTTGGTACTCGAAACAATTTGTATGTTCCTTTGTTTTGCATAAATAATCATATCGTAGATTTGAGGATTTAGAAATGGCTCTCCCCAATCCCAAAGCAAAACCAGAAAGACATAGTCGCCAATCTGGTCTATTGCTTTTTTAAATAATTCTAAATCCATATATCCTGAATCACGCTTCAATCCTTCAGTCACCGGGCAAAGGACACATTTGATATTGCAAATACTGGTGGGTTCGATCATAAGGTGGGTTGGCAAACCCCATGGCCTCAATGGCTTTATAAAAAGAGAGGATTCGACAAGTAACCAATTCAATACCTTTTTCATTGGTACATGGTGAAACTCATACGGAATAGAATCGCACTCAATAGTTACTCTTCCTGTAATCAACGCCTTGATTGCATTAAAAATCTTTGTGTGAAAATATTTCATTATTTCCGTTTATTAAAATTAGGGTATAGCTATTATTCCGTATTTTGTACATCTGAAATGTCCGCTTTCTTTGGTTATTGTGAATTCTTACTACTACTATTATAACCAGTAGAATCTGGCATTTTTAGCCATTTTGCCTCTCGTACTTAAAAAATCACGCTTGGGTAACGTCTAGACCTTTGGAAAGTTAAATGCATGCGATACACAACGACTGACATCTGCAAAGTTCATAGAGCAATTCCCGCATCGAAGATCGGAACACCTGTCTTTGAGAAACCGAGTCCTGAGCTGCCGGAAATCCTTTCCGAACCAAACATGCCGAAACCCTTGTCCGTTGGTAGGAAAGACGTTACCAAGGGAGAATTCACGACCCGTATAATAATCACAAGGAACGACCGTGCCGTCCAGATAGACGGTAGGGTGGTTCCACATTTTCTTACAACGGTTTTTCTTTCTGACAGGTTTTCCTTTATCGTCATATTCGAATCGGCGATATTCCTGATGACAAGGAACCAATGTTTCGCCTTCAGTTTTATTATCAAAGCTGCATAATGTTTTTAAAGTCAGCATATCTACTCCAATCTTCTCTGCCAGCTCTCTCATCTGCATGACCTGATGTTCATTATGCCTGGTTACAAGCATGCGCAGGTTTATGAGTGGAAGGGATACCCCGCGCTCTTTCCTACGCCGCACAAGCAGTTGTAAACCTCGAAGTACCTTTTCAAAGTCACCATTCTTTCGGTATGTTTCATAGGTGCCTTTGTCAATCCCATCCACGGCAAAGACGAGAGTATCCAATCCGGAATCAATTAACCGGTCAATATTTTCCTCTTCCTCAAAGAAGTGGCCATTGGTGCTTGTGATTATTTTGATGCCTTTCTTTTTGGCATATCGAATCATAGAGTAAAAATCCTTGTTCAAAAAAGGTTCTCCCCATCCCCAAAAATGCAAAAAGAGAAGGTAATCACCGATTTCGTCAATGAGCTTCTTGAAATTTTCAAGACTCAAGTATCCCCCTGATTTATTATCGGTGACGATATGACACAAGGGGCACCTCAAATTGCATATATTTGTCGGCTCGACCTGAAGGTGGGTGGGATATGCCCAGACCCTGTCTGATTTTAAAGCATAAGAGAATTCTGCCAGGAACCAGTTCACGAGGCGTTTCCAGGATAAATGGGTGTAAGTAAAATCCACTTTGTCAAAGGAGAGGACTAAACGTCGAGTGAAAAACGTCTTTATTGTTTTAAGAATTATTTGCATTTCTTCTGCCTCCAATATAACCAACACACTCACCAAAAGACCAGGAAATGAGTCCGGGAATCAGCAAGGGCAATGACCTTAAAAAATGGATACCATATATTCTATTCTTGAAATTACGAAACCCTATCTCTAGCAAAAGTTTGAGTGGAATCAGGAAGAAAAAGGTTGCATAGAGCAATCTTCGTAATTTGGAAAACTTTTTACCGCTCACACGGACTTGCGCAAAACTTTTACCATGATCAAACTCATGCAAAATAAATTTCAAAAAGGTGTCTATATTGTGGTGAAAGACTAGTATAGAAGTTGCAAATTGTGGGTGGTGGCCAATCTTCTCCAGCCTCCAGTGAAAATCGGTATCAGAACAATACGTCCTTTCGATAAATTTGCCGAAATCACTAAAGGCTTTCCGCTTATATGACATATTTGCTCCAGCGACATCTGCCATCCATGCAGAGGGTGTATTTGGCATCCAACGGCTGAATTCACAGAAGTAAGCCGCCCAGCCAACAATACTATCGGGATTTCCGTTCGCAATAGCACCGCCAATAACCAGATGTGAAGACTGGTGAGCCGTGAGAATTTTATCGACCCAGTCGCTGCTGGCTACACAGTCGGCATCAATGAAAGCGATGAGTTTCCCTGTTGCAACAGAGACACCCCAATTGCGTGCATCGCCGCAAAATTTCCTTTCCGAGAATCTATGTAATCTGACCGCTGGAAATCTTTTTTCAACAAGGATGGCCGTGTCGTCAGTAGAACTATCAACAATGATAATTTCAAATTTCTTGTCTGTTTTCTGATTTCTCAAGGATTCGAGGCAGGTCGCTATTGTTTTTTCTGCATTGTATGAGGCAATGACTACTGACAATTGGGGTTCTGTAAGCATTGTTTATCCATTAATCCTGTGTTGAGGCACAAAGGGTAAAAACCACTTAATTAACCGATGGATACGCGTATTATCTCCAATATAACAACAAAAGCCACAATCGCAATGTTCACTCATAGCTTCCAGCCCTTTACAGGTAAACGTTTGCCTGCGAAAAGTGCGAATAGCCGGATTATTCCAAATTTCACTTAATGTATCTTCTTTAAGATTGCCCATTATTAAATCGCATGAATCACAAAGGAGAATTGTACCGTCCACTTTTAGCCGAACATGGAACCAACCAATATAGCAGGGTAGTTTCTTCCATACAGATTCACTTATCTTATAACGCAAAAGAGTGGTCTTGATATTATGGCCTATAGAGAGGGAATTCAGCCTTTTCTTAATACGAAATAATGAAAGACGTACAGAAATTTCTTCATCCGGGGAAAGGGCAAGTGAAACCAATTCACGTCGTCTAGTCCTAAAGGGTGAGAAGGATAAAGTGTCACATCCTACGGTACAAGCAACATCTACCATCGCATCTATACTTTGAAAATTGTAACGATTGATAGGATGAAACAACTCGACAGATGGAAGATGACTTTTTTTTCCCGTTTTGAGGTAAGTCAAGAGTTTTAACCCGTCAATGATGTTTCCAAATTGGGATGCGTTATGCGCATGAGTGTTTCGTTCGTATTCCTCTGATGAACTAGCCCATAGGCTAATCTTAAGAACATCAAGGCGAGAATCTATGAGAGATAGTATATTCTCTTTATTAAGCAATGTGCCATTGGTCAACAGGGTTATGTGAAACCCCAATTTTTTGGCTAAAGAAACAAAATCACAGAGAAGAGGGTGGAGAAAAGGCTCTCCTTCTCCCATAAGAATTAAAGTTTTTGTGCCCATAGCCTTGATTTCATTACACATTTTTTTAAATAGGTCTAAGGAAACATCCAGTATGTCTTGGTCGCCTGGTGACGGCATGTTGACTGTAGGGGAATGGTAGCGACAGCCAATGCATTGGCTGTTGCAGCGGCGAGTTATATCTACGGTTGCGTAAAAAGGACCTGTATGGGCAACCTCGCCCGTCAGCAAGCCTTGCAATAATTTCTTCTTTTGTTGAAATGTGGTCATACCTATTCTATGTCTTTTTTGAATTTAACTTTTAAACCGTAGATACTTCCGTAGATAAGGAAATAGGGCAGGTGTATCAAAAAATAATAGGGAATGAAAACCAACAAGTGTTTTATTTTGGCATTGAGCAACTCAAAGAGAAAGAGGTTTCTTACGAGGAGATAAGCCCGTCGAAGGATAAACTTATTCATGGTTGACGCGGTTTTATGCCAGACCTTTGCATCCTTAACGACCACGACCCGAAAGCCTTTTTTCCTTGCCCTGACGTTAAAGTCCGTTTCCTCAAAATAGAGGTTATAGATTGCTTGAAAATTTCCTACCATTTTGAAAACACTGCTCTTTATAAGGGTTGAACAGCCCAGTTGCGAATCTACCTCCGCATACGTGTCGTTATAATTCTGAAAAACATCACGCCCGAATTTCAGTTTCTTCAGCCTGCCAATCCAGAAATTTATTTTATAACCGACATTGTCTATTACTTCAGGGTTTTTATATGAATAAATAACCGGTGCTATAACACCAATGTTTTTATCCTGTTGTCCGGCTTCTACCAGTCTCATGAGGGAATCTTCTTCCACCGTGACATCGTTGTTGAATATCCAGATATAGTCTACCTCCCTATTCAGGCCATATGCAATACCTTGATTTACGGCTTTTACATAGCCAATATTCCTTTTATTTTCCAAGAGATAAACATCCGGGAATGACTGAGAAATAGCCGTTTGAGAGCCGTTACTTGACCCATTATCTATGACCATTATCTTATAATTATCCTTTGGATAGTTTAGGTTTTTTATTGAAGCAAGTAATTCTATAAGATCATCCCGGCCATTCCAGTTGACAATAATTATTAAAACTCTGGGGAGGGACGTCGAATGGGTGATATTGTTCTTTATGATAACTTTTCCCATCGTGGATTTAATTTATAAGGCATCATTTCTTAAAATATTTTCTACCGCCAGCATTGCAGTTAACATGGAATGGTCCTGATTATTGTATGTATGCATGCCATTGCGGCCGACCAGTTGAAGATTATTAATCTGGTTGATAAATTCATAGATAATACGAAGCGACTCCTGATAACGTGAGTCATAAACAGGATAAGCCTTAGGCACTCGTACAACCAAACCATCTTCGATATTGCATGCGTCTACTAAACCCAGGGTTGTTAGTTCTCTCTTTCCGAGTTCAATCAGTTCCTGATCTGACATACTCCACAATTCGTCTCCTTCAAAGCAAAAATACTCCATTCCAAGACAGGTCTTATCCTGGTCGGGTACCATGGAGGAGCTCCAATTCTTAAAATTTTGTATTCTCCCCAGTTTAACACTGGGGTCGTGAATATATATCCAGTTATCCTGAAATACATCACGTTTATTGACGATAAGGCCGATTATAAGAAAGTCTCTATAAGCCAGCATACTTGCCGCCTTAAGCACCTTTTCAGGTGCGCGTGGTTTAAGCTTGTGTATAAGTTCTCTGAGGGGCATACTGCTCACAAAGTGTGTTCCCAGTATCTTTTCCCTATGTCCATTTTGTTTTACTTCCAATGCTTCTATCTTATTCTCAGTCCGCAGAACACCATCTACCTCAGCCCCTAACCTGACGTGGGAATTGTTTTTCTGCACAATATTTGACACCGCCTGCCACATCATGCCCGGCCCCAATTTCGGGTAATAAAAATTATCAATGAGTGTTTTGATAACAACCTTGCCTTTGCCATTATTTTGCAGTTTTGTGAGTGCGTTTTTGAGAGTGCTTAAGAGGGAGAGTCCATTAATTCGTTGTTCAGCCCATGTAGCTCTTATTTCAGTGCACGGTATTCCCCATACTTTTTCCGTATATGCCTTAAAGAATGTTGTATACAGACGCTTACCAAAGCGGTTAGTTACCCACTGTTCAAAGGTTTCTTCTGGTTTTGAAGGGAATATGTGGGCTTTGAGGTAGCTTGCCATAATCATAAAACTGTTCCAAATTCCCAGTCCGAATAAAACCTGGAAAGGTTTTAAAGGATAAGAGAAAAATTTCTTATGATAATAGATTCGCGAAAGCCGTTGGCAGTAAAGAAGATCGTCGCCAAGAACTTCTCTCCACATGTCTTCTACCCGTTTAATTTCGGTGAAAAAACGATGTCCTCCTATGTCAAAACGATAGTTCTTGTAATTAATCGTCCTTGCAAGACCTCCAACCATGCGGTCTTTTTCAAGGACTACTGACTCAACACCGGCCTTGGAAAGCTCATACGCTGAAGTTAGGCCTGCCGGGCCACCACCGATGATGACCACTTTTTTCTTACGAGGTTTTTCAATGAATCCTTGCATATCAATCTTTCTCTGGATGATTAAATGACTCAAAGATCGGGATTTTATACACAATCCAACAGGAGACAAAAGAGGCGCCGCTGTATAGATAATAGAGAATATGGAGCGGAATCACTTTAATTGTAAATATAATACCCCTTTTTTTTGTGTAGAAGCTATAGAGTTTTCGATTGAGGATGAGGAAGTTGGTAAAAAGTATGAGCAAGAAGAAACCAGCAATATGAGGTACGGGAATATTATAAAATTTCGTATGAGTCAAAAACAATGATGGCATTAATAAGAACAATAGAGCTACTAAAATCGAACTGATTTTATGGGACAATTTTAGATTAAGGTTTTTTGGGAGGAATTTAGTTTCCAGTATCAGGCGTGACCATGGAATTGCCCGTTGAAATATGTCTGTCCGTAACAGAGAGAGAAATTCCCATCGCTTGAGATGCTTTACCTGCAGACCCTTGTCCAGAAGGATTCTGTATCCCTTTTTACGGATTCTATAGCCCAATTCAATGTCTTCTATGGAAGGTTTCACATAGCGTTTTTGATCAAACCCCCGTATCTCATGAAAAACTTTCTTTCGTATAGCCCCGCATCCAGCCCAGAAGGTAAAGGCTTCCCTGTCTGAGTGTTGGTGGTGGAAGTGATGGAACATGTTTCTGTACTGTGATATAAAATTCGTTTCTGTCGGTTCATCGTCGTAAGAACCGAATACCGCGGCAATTTCAGGATGATGCTGTAATTTCACCGCAATGAACGATATGGATTCCCGGCGCACGATTACATCGGAGTCAATGAAGAGAAGTATTTCCCCCTGTGCATGTTGAGCCCCGAAATTTCTAGCAGAAGCCGGACCAGACTGTTTGGAGAATCGAAAAACAGTCGCTCCCTTTTGACGGGATAGTAGTCCTGTATCATCTGTTGAACCGTCATCTACCACAATAATCTCAATGGGTGAATAAGACGAAGCAATGAGAGCATCTAAACACTTCTCTATATGCTTTCCTCCATTATGTACAGGAATTATAACAGAAATGACTGGTTGATTGGTTTTCGGTATTATTTCATTAGTCACTTGCGTCGTGATTTTTGTAAAGATTCTATTTGCTTCTGTTCCTGATAATTTTCATAGATTTATATCACAAACTTTTCTAGATGTAAAACAAAAATAACCCATGGATTGGATAGTTATTTCTATCCGATCAGTTTTTTCATCACATCACCCAGCCGGTAATAAAAACCTGCCGTATGTAAAGTTGTTGGGAATTTGAGGGCCTCGTAATAATGATGATGCATAAACTCGTGAACGAAGGTATCCAGAAATGTCTTCGGGGCAAGCATGGCTTCTCGTATCGCTGTCTTATTACGGATGACATATTTCCCGCCTTGTACGTTCCGTAGACTTTTCGCTTCAGCTTGCCGTCTTTCAGGGAATGGTTTTGTCTCTTATCATTTACCGTGAGCTGAGGGACAGGAGGTGACAGAGGCCGTGCCATTTCTTCCAATAACCCTTGTCCCAGAACCTGTCTTTCTGATGCATCCATTGAAGTTACGAGACTTTTTTTAATTGACAATCTATATTTTTAATATAAGCTTTCGATTTAATTGTTTTTTTTGTATAATTATTGTCGTATTGGAATATTGTTAAGCTAATTTAGTGTCATAAAAGGAGTTATTATTGCATGAATCCTCTTTCTAAAAATTTTGTGCGTGCCAGTCTGGTGTATTTCTTCATTGCAGCTATACTCGGCACGATAATGATTTCAATGAAAAGCTACCCGGCCCAACTACTCTTCACCCACGTCCACTTAAACCTTTTAGGGTGGATGTCGATGATGATCTTTGGAGTCGGATACCATATCTTGCCCAGATTTTCCGGAACACCACTAGCCTATCCCAAGCTGGGCAATCTTCAATTCTATATTGCAAACATTGGTCTCGTAGGATTAGTAAGCTTTCGTCCTATCCATCCGGTAGCAGAAATATTTGCGAGTTTACAGGTGATTTCCGTAGGCTTGTTTGTGTTTAATATCTGGATGAGCATGATACCGCCCAAACCCGAAACTGAATAACAAATTTATATCATATAACTAAGGAGATTTTATAGAATGTATACTATAGGAATCGATATTGGTTCCATGTCAACGAACGGGATTTTGTTAAACGAAAAGAAGGAGATTCTTTCTTCTATAATCATACCAACCGGCGCCAGCAGTAAAAAAGCGGCGGATAAAACTTTCCATCAGATACTTACAGAACATAAACTAACAGAAAAGGATATTGATTATATTGTTGCTACCGGCTATGGGCGTATTAAGGTGCCATTTGCCAATGAGGTCGTAACAGAAATCACCTGCCATGCCAAGGGGGCGAATTACTTTTTCCCCAAGTCCAGGACAATTATCGATATTGGCGGACAGGACAGCAAGGTTATTAAGGTCGATGCAAATGGAAACGTCCTTGACTTTGTTATGAATGACAAGTGCGCAGCCGGAACAGGCCGCTTCCTGGAAGTTATGGCAAGGACTCTGGAGATAGACCTG
>Ga0209324_10001587_pt1 | contig 15684 bp, 31 predicted proteins | sample Rifsed19ft3_FD_184015 | JGI IMG/M metagenome (GOLD analysis project Ga0209324, IMG submission 184015) | Soil microbial communities from Rifle, Colorado, USA - sediment 19ft 3 (version 2) | ecosystem: Environmental > Terrestrial > Deep subsurface > Rock core/Sediment | place: Rifle, Colorado...
GCACCAAATTTCTTATCAAGCAACGCATTGCGTCCTTTTGGACCAAGGGTCACCTTTACTGCATCAGCCAGTTGATTAACACCTCTTAGAATGGCCGCCCTTGCGTCATCACCATACATAATCTGTTTAGGCATTCAACATCCCTCCTTTTTAATAGAATTTAAAACTAACCTTCCAGTACGCCTAAGATATCCTCTTCCTTCAGAATCAGATACTCAGTGCCATCAATGTTGGTCTTGGACCCGGAATATTTATCAAATAGAATTAAATCTCCTGCCTTGATCTCTTTTACTTCGCTTCCGATAGCCTCAACTTTGCCTTTCTGCGGCTTTTCCTTGGCAGTCTCCGGCAGATAAATTCCTCCCGCTGTTTTATCACCCTCCTCAGCATAACTGACAAATACGCGGTCCTTTAACGGCCTGAATTTTTGGTTGATCTTTGTAGCTCCTGACATATTTTTCCCCTCCTTTCTTTGATTGAATTGATGTAAAAAACACAGTTTCAGTAATACATTGACAAGGTTGATATATAATCACTATTTATCAAACGGCAAGTCCTGTGATTAAAATATTCAGTTTAATTCAGAACATTAGAGACAGGTATAACAGCGCAGACTCAGGTGGTCTCCTTCTTACCGGCATCTTTTCCTATATTAACCAATTCCAATATAGCCATTTCCGCAGAATCACCCAGTCTTCTTCTCGTCCTGACAATCCGTGTGTACCCGCCTGACCTGTCGAGAAAACGGGGTGATAACGATTCAAACAGCTTTGTGACAACAGACTCACTCTTAATGTATGCAAGCGCCTGTCTCCTGTCGTGAAGACTTCCTCTCTTACCTATTGTTATCATCTTCTCCGCAATAGGCCTGACTGTTTTGGCCTTAACAAGGGTCGTCTCTATCCTGCCATGCTCAAGCAGCGCTGTGACAAGATTTCTGAATAAAGACCTTCTATGTTTGGAATCTCTTCCTAATTGTTTTCCGGCTTTTTTATGTCTCATATCTTGTGCCCTTCATCATTTTTTATAAGACTGTCTACATCCATTCCAAATGACAGCCCCATGCATACCAAAAGTTCCTTAATCTCATTAAGTGATTTCCTGCCGAAGTTTTTTGTCTCAAGCATTTCATTTTCTGTTCTTTTTACTAGATCAGCAAGTGTATGAATATTTGCATTCTTCAGGCAATTGGCGGACCTTACGGACAACTCAAGTTCTTCCACACTCCTGAACAGGTTCTTTGCAATATCAGACTTACTCCCTTCTGCGATCTCCTCTTTACCTGCAGGTGTTGCTTCAACCGGTGCATCATTATCTGCTTCAACTTCCTCACTCTCACCTTCTGCAAATATATTAAGGTTATCCTTTACTATTCTTGCAGCGTGATTGATCGCTTCTTCAGGTTTTATACTGCCATCGGTCCAGACCTCCATGATAAGACGATCATAGTCAGTCTGTTTTCCCACACGTGCATTTTCAATACGTACATTAACACGTTGAACAGGTGAAAATATCGAATCTATGGGAATGACGCCTATTGGCAGCCCTTCTTCTTTATTTCGCTCGGATGTAATATAGCCTCTTCCGATCTTAACAGTCATCTCCATATCCAGTGATGCATCCTTCTCTATTGTAGCTATAACCAGATCAGGTGTTAATATCTCAACATCAGCATCATGAATAATGTCACGTCCAAGCGCCTTGCCGGCTCCCTTCTTCTGAAGATAAAGGGTCTTTGGTTTCTCAGTATACATCTTCAGCCTCAGGTTTTTTAAGGTAAGTATAATATCAGTTACATCTTCTTTTACCCCGGGGATGGCAGAAAACTCGTGAAGCACACTGTTTATTTTAATGGACGTTATGGCTGCGCCAACTATAGAGGACAAGAGAACTCTTCTCAGCGAATTTCCAATTGTAACACCAAATCCCCTTTCAAAAGGCTCTGCGTAGAATTCTCCATATGTTGGTGTTAATGTATCGCTGTTTACTTCTAATTTCTTTGGAATCTGAAAGTCTTTAGTCCTTATTATCATTAGCTCCCCCTGAATAATATTTTCTTATATCAGACACTTCGCTACGCTCAGGATATATGCAACCGGTTCCCAGCGAATTTCCAATTGTAACACCAAATCCCCTTTCAAACGGCTCTGCGTAAAATTCTCCATATGTTGGTGTTAAAGTATCGCTGTTTACTTCTAATTTCTTTGGAATCTGAAAGTCTTTAGTCCTTATTATCATTAGCTCCCCCTGAATAATATTTTCTTATATCAGTCCCTTCGCTACGCTCAGGATAAATACAACCGGTTCCCACAACGTCCTTACAGTTTTTTACTTAGAGTAGAGCTCTACAATCAATTGCTCATTAATAGGCAACAGTATCTCTTCTCTCGCCGGGAGAGCAGTAACACGCGCCCTGAAATTCTCTCCCTCTACACCTAACCAGGAAGGAATAACCTTATTCCCCAGGTTTGAAATAGCATCTTTTAACCTGACATCCTCACGGCTCTTACCCCTTATCTCAATAATGTCACCTTCCTTAATCAGATATGAAGGCAGATCCACCTTCTTACTATTGACCAGAAAATGTCCATGTCTTACTAATTGTCTTGCCTCATTGCGGGATTCAGCAAACCCTGCCCTGAATACTGTATTATCCAGCCTTCTCTCCAGCATCTGCAGCAGTACCTCGCCGGTAACCCCTTTTCTCTTTGCCGCCTTTTCAAAGTAACCTCTGAACTGCGCCTCTAAAAGACCATATACGCGCTTAACCTTTTGTTTTTCCCTTAACTGGATAGAATAGTTGGTCGCCTTCGACCCCCTGTGTGCACGCTGACCATGTACCCCTGGAGGATAACCTCTCCTCTCAAATGCACACTTTTCAGTCATACATCTGCTTCCCTTAAAGAATAACTTCATCCCTTCCCTTCTGCACATCCTGCAGGCTGGACCAATATATCTTGCCAACTAAGTCTCCCTCCTACACCCTTCTCCGTTTTGGCGGTCTGCAGCCATTATGTGGACCTGCAGGCAGGACCAATATATCTTGCCAACTAAGTCTCCCTCCTACACCCTTCTCCGTTTTGGCGGTCTGCAGCCATTATGTGGAATAGGTGTAACATCTTTGATTGCATTAATCTTTAATCCTGCAGCCTGAAGCGCCCTTATTGCAGACTCCCTGCCGGCACCAGGACCTGTAACAAGCACCTCCACATGCCTGAGTCCATGCTCCATACCCTTTCTTGCAGCAGACTCTGCAGCCTTCTGGGCAGCAAATGGTGTGCTCTTCCTCGAACCCTTAAAACCTTCAGATCCAGCACTGCACCAGACGATGACGTTACCACCAACATCTGTCAGTGTGACAATTGTATTATTGAAAGATGCCTGAATATGGGCAACTCCGGTCTGAATATTCTTCTTTTCTTTTTTCTTCGGTGTTTTTTTCGCCATTTCTATTGCCTCACTTTGTTTCCTTCTTCTTTGTACCTATTGTACGACGAGGTCCCTTTCTCGTTCTCGCATTTGTCTTTGTTCTCTGGCCACGCAGAGGAAGTGCCTTTCTGTGCCTCGAGCCTCTGTAACTTCCTATGTCAATAAGCCGTTTGATATTCATCGCAATCTTACGCCTGAGATCCCCCTCGACTGTAAAGTTCTTATCTATCGCTTCCCTGATTTTAACTATCTCCTCCTCAGTAAGATCCCTGATCTTCTTATTCAAATCAACATTAGCCGCAGACAGTATCTTTTTTGAGGCGCTGCGGCCGATACCGTATATGTAAGTCAGGCCGACTTCTACTCTTTTAACTCCCGGTAAATCCACACCTTCTATTCTTGCCAATTTGTTATCCCCTCTTTAAAATAAAGCCAATGTTAATTTGACTTCAGATGTTTGCTTCTTATTATCCCTGCCTCTGGTTATGTCTTGGATTTGAACAAATAATCCTTAATGTCCCCCGGCGTCTGATAATCTTACACTTAATGCACATCTTTTTTATTGATGATCTGACTTTCATGAACAAAACTCCTCTCTCATCAGCTACTTAAAGCGATAAACAATTCGTCCTCTCGTCAGGTCATATGGAGATAGCTCTATCGTTACCTTATCGCCTGGCAGAATTTTAATAAAATGCATTCTCATCTTTCCTGAAACATGAGCTAATACCTGATGTCCGTTGTCTAATGCCACCTTAAACATTGCATTCGGCAGCGTCTCTGTTATTGTGCCCTGTACTTCAATTGAATCTTCTTTTGCCATATTTATGTTTTACGTTATATTTTCAAATACTTAATTTCAGACATTATAACATACTCAATATCTCATGACCATCCTCTGTAATAGCCACTGTATGCTCAAAATGCGCCGAACGCTTCCTGTCCTTCGTAACAGCAGTCCATCCATTATCGAGAACAACAAGGTCACTGCCTCCGGCATTGACCATGGGCTCTATGGCCAGGACCATGCCTGCCTTCAGCCTCGGGCCCTTTCCCCTCTCGCCATAATTAGGCACCGGGGGATCTTCATGCAATGAACTCCCGATCCCATGCCCCACAAACTCTCTGACAACAGAATAACCGGCGCTTTCTACATAATCCTGAATGGTGCAGGATATATCAGACACTCTGCAGCCCGGTCTTGCAAAATCCAGCGCCTTATACAGCGACTTCTCAGTCACGTCAAGAAGCCTCCTGCTTTCACTATCTATTTCATTTACCGGCACGGTAATCGCTGCATCACCATAATATCCATCCAGCAGGACACCGATATCTATACTGACGATGTCACCGTCTTTCAGGTCTCTGTATGATGGAATTCCATGCACTATCTCTTCATTTACGGATATGCATGAAGCACTCGGATAACCCTTATATCCTTTAAAAGCCGGCACCCCGCCGTTCTTTAATATAAATTCTTCTGCGATCCTGTCCAATTCCCTTGTCGTTATCCCTGAACGTACTTTTTTTTTTAATTCCTCAAGCGCCCCGGTAACTATTATACAGGATGCCCTGATCTTTTCAATCTCTTTCCGGGACTTAATAATTATCATATTCTAAAGCATGGAACATATTAAATCAAATACAGCGTCTATGTCTCCATTAGCAGCTACACTCTTCAATGTCCCACGCTCTTTATAGTATGATATAAGGGGCTCCGTACTCTCCCTGTATACCATCATTCTATTTCTGACCGTTGCTTCCTCATCATCTTTTCGCTGAATAAGCCTGCCGCCGCAGCTGTCACAGACACCTTCTGTCTTTGGCAGATTAAAATAAATATTATATGTCTTCTGGCAACCCTCACAGCTCCTTCTTCCGCTAAGCCTCTTTACCACATCATCTTCCCTGACCTCAAGACTCAGGACATGTTCAATCCCCGAATTGTTCTTATATAACATGACATCCAGCGCTCCTGCCTGCTGAAGAGTCCTTGGAAATCCGTCAAGGATCCAGCCGCCTGCACAATCACTCATTGCAAGCCTCTCTTCAACTATGCCAATAACAACCTCGTCCGGCACAAGCTTGCCGCTATCCATATAAGACCTGGCTTTTAAACCGAGTTCAGTCCCATTTTGTATGGCTCCACGCAACATATCCCCTGTAGATATCTGCGGGATGCCGTATTTCTCAGACAGCTTCCATGCCTGAGTACCCTTACCTACGCCAGGCGGCCCTAATAATATAAGTTTCATTTACTTTCTACCAGGATCCCTTGCTCCTGACGCGTCCCTTTCTTAGAAAACCTTCGTAATTCCTGCTGATCATATGCGTCTCAATCTGCTGCGCCGTATCCATAGCAACTACAATGACTATCAGAACTGAAGTGCCTCCGAAATAAAAAGGCACATTTGCATAAGCAACCAGAAGCTCCGGCAGGATTGATACCGCTGTTAAATACAGCGCCCCGATTAAAGTCAGCCTCGACATTACCCTGTAAATATAATCTGATGTCCTCTGCCCGGGCCTGATGCCTGGTATAAATCCGCCATATTTCTTCATATTATCTGCCATATCAACAGGATTTAGTACGACTGCAGTGTAGAAATAACAAAAGAATATTATAAGCACTGCATAGAGAAATGTATAGAGATAACAAAAGAATATTATAAGCACTGCATAGAGAAATGTATAGAGAAAAGATCCCGGAGCAAACTGATTGGCAATTGTGTTAACCCATGGAACTGTAATAAATCCGGCTACCATGGCCGGAAACGCTATAAGCGACGATGCAAAAATAGGTGGTATAACACCGGCTGTGTTTAATTTCAGCGGGATATGTGTACTCTGGCCGCCGTACACCTTCCTCCCTACAACCCGCTTTGCATATTGAACAGGAATTTTCCTTTTTGCACTCTCAATATATACGACAACAGCAACTACAACTAATATCATAATGCCTACAATTATCAACAGGAAGGCGCCAATCTGACCTGCGCTGTAAAGCCTGAATGTATTAATTGCCGCCTGTGGAATATTTGCAATAATACCTGCAAATATTATAATTGAAATGCCGTTTCCAATCCCCCGTTCATTGATCTGCTCACCAAGCCACATAACAAAGATAGTGCCTGTCGTAAGTGTCAGAACCGTCATGAGTCGAAATGACCACCCCGGTGACTGAACAAACATCCCGTTCTGCATACCTTCAAGACCTACTGCGATTCCAAATGACTGTATAAGACTTATCAAAACAGTCAGATATCTTGTATATTGCGTAATGATACGACGTCCACTTTCACCTTCTTTGGCAAGATTCGCAAGTGTGGGTATAACTACAGTAAGCAACTGGAGTATAATAGATGCAGAAATATACGGCATGATGCCAAGTGCAAATATGGAAAGTTTGGAGAGGGCTCCGCCTGAGAATATATCGAAAAATCCCATGAGCGCACCGCCTTTATCACGCAAAAACTGACTCAGTGCAGCGCCATTAATCCCGGGGGTAGGGGTATGAGCTCCAAGACGGTAGATTGCAAGTAAACCGAATGTGAAGAGTATCCTGCCTCTCAGTTCTTCAATCTTTAAAACATTCCTGATACTGTTAACTATTCTATCAAACACTTAAATTACCTCTGCAGTCCCGCCGGCGCTCACAATCATCTCCATAGCCTTTTTGCTGAATTTATTAGCCTTTACCGACAGCGGCTTACTAATCTCTCCGCGGCTGAGAATCTTTATTGCTTCTGCAGATCGTTTAATAATACCCTTTCCTGAAAGGGTATCCGGTGTAACTTGTTCTCCTGCCTTGAAATATTTATCCAATGTATCAAGATTAACCACTTCATATCTTATTTTAAAAGGGTTATTAAAACCCCTCTTGATCAACCTCCGGTGAAGCGGCATCTGACCGCCTTCAAAAGCAGGACCTTTCCCGCCGCCGGACCGCGCAAGTTGTCCCTTATGGCCCTTCGTAGAAGTCTTGCCGTGACCTGAGCCAGGCCCCCTGCCTATAACCTTACGCTTCTTTTTTGCACCCTTTGCAGGCCTTCACTCGTTAAGCTTCGTTATTAAAACCCCTCTTGATCAACCTCCTGTGAAGCGGCATCTGACCGCCTTCAAAAGCAGGGCCTTTTCCGCCGCCGGACCGCGCAAGTTGTCCCTTATGTCCCTTAGTAGAAGTCTTGCCGTGACCTGAGCCAGGCCCCCTGCCTATAACCTTACGCTTCTTTTTTGCACCCTTTGCAGGCCTTAACTCGTTAAGCTTCATCGCCACCCTCCGACACCTCTACGAGATGCTTTATCTTCCAGATCATACCCCTGATTTCCGGTGTATCATCTCTTAATACCGTGTGCCCTATCCGCCTCAAACCTAATCCTTTAATTGTCAACCTGTGTTTCTCAGGAGTTCCTATCCCGCTCCTGATCTGTTTTATTGCAATCTTTTTCATTATATTCTCCGGACTATTCAGAGGTTATTACCTATGACAATTGTGCGCTTTCAATCTTTGTCTCGCGCAATTTCAGGACCTCATCAGGCACCCTTAATAATTTCAGACCCTCTATCGTTGCACGCACCACATTAAAAGGGTTTCCACTCCCCAGACACTTACACAGCACGTTTTGAACACCGGCTACCTCCATCATTGCCCTGACAGCCCCTCCGGCGATTATCCCTGTCCCTGATGAAGCTGGCCTCATAACCACGGCCTCAGCGCCAAAATGTCCAATTATCTCATGCGGTACAGTTGCATTAGTTAATGGAAATCTTATGAGATTCTTCTTGGCATGTTCCATTGCCTTGCGTATTGCTTCAGGGACTTCGGCCGCCTTGCCTTTACCAAATCCGACACACCCGTTTTCATCACCAATCACAACAAGGGCGCTGAAGCTGAACCTCCTGCCGCCTTTGACGACTTTTGCAACCCGGTTTATGTGAACAACTTTATCCTTTAAAGTAAGCTCGTCTGGATTAATCTTCTTCAAGACACCCCCCATTAACTAATTCGGCAATATTAAAATTCCAGTCCGCCTTCTCTGGCACCATCCGCAAGAGACTTTATATTACCGTGATACCTGTAGCCGCTGCGATCAAATACCACTATTTTTATCCCACTCTCCACAGCCCTTTTTCCTATGAGCAGACCGACCTTCTTTGAAATCTCACAGTTGACATTGGCAGCCCGCAGGGCTTCCTCGAGGGATGATGCACTCACGAGCGTATGTCCCTTCATATCATCAATAAGCTGGGCATATATATAGCGGTTACTCTTGTAGATACACAACCTTGGCCTATCCGGAGTTCCAGTAATCTTTTTTCTGACCCTTTTATGTCTTTTTTCCCGTAAATCTTCCTTAGACAACGTACTCCTCCTTATTTCTTACCTGTCTTTCCGGCCTTCCTGATTATGCGTTCATTCTTATATTTTATTCCTTTGCCTTTATATGGTTCAGGTATACGCATTCCACGTATATTTGCCGCAACCTGTCCTAATAACTCCTTATCACATCCCTTTAGTGTAATAACAGTCTGTTTATCTATAGTTGCATCTATACCATCCGGCAATGGATAAATCACCTGATGAGAGAATCCCAAATTCAGCATTATGTTCCTGCCCTGAAGCGCTGATTTGTAACCAACACCGCTTATCTCAAGCACTTTCTCGTATCCATTGGTCACTCCTTCGACCATATTGGATATGAGTGTTCTTGTAAGACCATGAAGAGATCTGAAAAGTTTTTCACTCCCCCTGGATGCAACTGAAATAGCGCCGTCATTGCTTGTAATGTTCACATCCTTTGAGAATGTTCTCTGTAAATTACCCTTGGGTCCCTTAACAGAAACAACATTATCATCAACTTTAATTTCTACCCCTTTGGGTATTACTACAGGCTTCTTACCAATCCTTGACACTTTATTTACCCCTTAATATTTATTACCATATATAACACAAAACTTCACCGCCAACTTTATCTTTCCGGGCTTCCTTGTCTGAAAGAAGTCCTCTGGATGTTGAAAGTATGGCCACCCCGATTCCTCCTATAACACGAGGAACATCTTCTTTACCCACATAAACCCTGCATCCGGGTTTGCTGATACGTTTAATGCCCGTTATCAACGGGACATCATTTTTGCTGTATCTGAGCCTGACAGATATCTTTTTATCTTTGCCCTCTCCAGCAACGCTGAAACCTGAAACAAAACCACTTTCACTGAGAATCCTGGCCATCTCAAGTTTCAACTTTGACATTGGTATATCAACCGCTGAATGCTTTTGATTGCTCGCATTCCTGATTCTTGTCAACATATCTGCTATAGGATCTGTCATTACCATATTTCATTACTCCAATTTATAGGATTCCAAACCTGACGAATCCAGGCTTGCAACACGATTACCAGCTCGACTTAATAACTCCCGGAATATCACCCAACAGGCTGTGAGACCTGAAACATATACGGCACATCTGAAATTTCCGCAGAAACGCCCTTGACCTTCCGCATAAAGGACACCTGTTATATTTACGAACCTTAAATTTCGGCTCCAGTTTTGCTTTTGCTATAAGAGACTTCTTTGCCACATTCCCTCCATCACTAAACTTAGTTTCTAAACGGCATTCCCATCAATTTTAACAGGGCCTTACCCTCCGCGTCATTCTCAGCGCTTGTTACTATTGTAATGTCGAATCCATGTACAAACGTCACGGATTCATACTTTATCTCAGGGAATATAATCTGTTCCTTTAAACCAAGCGTATAATTTCCAAGACCATCAAAGGCATTCCCATTAACCCCTCTGAAGTCTCTTATCCTCGGTAATGCTATGCTGATCAGTCTGTCGAGGAACTCATACATCCTCTTTCCTCTTAGAGTAACCTTACAACCAATTGGCATTCCTTCACGCAGTTTAAAACCGGCAATCGCTTTTTTGGACTTTGTTACAAGCGGTTGCTGACCGCATATCTGTTTCAGCTCTTCAACGACCCCATCCAGCAATTTGACATTCTGAACTGCCTCTCCGATACCGGCATTGATTACAATCTTTTCAATATGAGGCGCCCGCACAGGATTCTCATAAGAGAACTCCTGAATAAGCGCAGGCACAACCTCCTGATGATATTTTTCCTTTAACCTTGGCAAGCTCTTTTTTATTTCACCTTTTCCCATAATATACCTTTTTATCAAGTACTACGTTAACTAATCAATTATCTCCCTGCACTTCTTGCAATAACGCATCTTTTTATCATCACCAACCTGCACTCCAACCCTTGTCGCCTTACTGCATTTCGGACATACAACGGACACATTGGATATATGCAGGGGACCTTCTCTTTCAAGAATACCGCCTTCTTTATTCTTTTGAGAAGGCTTCATATGCTTCTTGATCATATTAATCTTCTCAACAAGAACGTACCTGCTCCCCTTCTTAGAGGACACTACCTTTAACACCTTTCCGGTCTTACCTTTTTCCCGGCCGGAAATAGCCTCTACTGTATCACCCTTTTTAATCCTTACCTGCATTACACCACCTCCGGAGCAAGGGATATAATCTTCATGAATTTCTTCCATCTCAGCTCTCTGGCAACCGGGCCGAATATTCTTGTGCCTACAGGTTCACCCTGGGGATTGATCAGAACCGCTGCATTTTTGTCAAACCTGATGTATGAACCATCATCACGGCGAATACTGTCAACAGACCTTACAACAACGGCCTTTGCGACCTGCCCTTTCTTCGCAGTTCCATCAGGGATTGCCTCCTTGACACTCACAACGATGACATCTCCAATACCTGCATATCTCTTATTGGATCCACCCATTACCCTCACACACATTACCTTCTTTGCACCTGAGTTATCCGCAACTTCCAAAATTGTCCTTGGCTGAATCATATTATTTCCTATTCCCCTGCCTGACTGCTTTCAAGAATGTCAATAACTGCCCAATGTTTATCCTTGCTTAAAGGTCTTGTCTCAATTATCTTTACCTTATCGCCTGCATGACACTTATTTTCTTCATCATGCGCCTTAAATTTCATCCGCATCTTAACTACCTTGCCGTATTTCGGATGCCTGTACAGATCTTCAACCAGCACGGTCACCGTCTTATTCATCTTGTCGCTTATAACCCTTCCCACAAATTCTTTCCGCCTCTTTAAAGCCATTACCCCTCCGCCTTTCGCTGCTGAACAACAGTCTTAATCCTTGCAATTTCCTTTTTCACATTTCTAATGCGCATAGGGTTTTCAAGACTTCCGCCAACTGCCTGCTGAAACCTGAGATTGAACATCTCTCTCTTCAACTCAGTCTCCCGTCCATTAAGCTCATCCAGGGTGGCGCCGAGCAATTCTGCCAGTTTCATGTTACCTCCCCGCCTCTCTCTATAAATTTAGTCGCAACAGGAAGCTTATGCGACGCAAGCCTCAAAGCCTCCCGGGCAACATCCTTAGTAACACCATCCATCTCATATAATATGCGGCCGGGAAGAACAACGGCAACCCATCCCTCAACCGGACCCTTGCCTTTTCCCATCCTTGTCTCAGCTGGCTTCTTTGTTGGCTTTTTTGTTATGGGTTTATCCGGAAATATCCGTATCCAGACCCTTCCACCACGCTTTACATGACGGGTGATAGCAATACGGGCAGCCTCTATCTGCCTTGCTGTAATCAGGCCCGGCTCCAATGTCTTAAGCCCGAAAGTACCGAAGCTCAGATCAGCCCCTCTCGTCGCCTTTCCATTCGTGCGTCCCTTCTGACACTTTCTGTGTTTTATCTTCTTAGGCGCTAACACCGGCTATATCCTCCCTGTCCGAAAGTACCTCACCTTTGTATATCCATACCTTTACACCTATCTGGCCATACGTAGTCTTAGCCTCTGCAAATCCATAGTCTATGTCAGCCCTCAGGGTATGCAGCGGAACCTGACCTTCGCGATACCACTCCGTCCTTGCGATTTCAGATCCTGCAAGACGGCCGGAACATTGAATTTTTATTCCCTGCGCCCCAAATCTCATTGCTGAAGCCACACTCTTTTTCATAGCCCTTCTGAAGGCGATCCTTTTTACCAACTGGGATGCAACATTTTCAGCAACAAGCTGAGAATCTATTTCCGGCTTCTTAATTTCAAGGATATTAACTGAGATCTGTTTGCCTGTAAGGGCTTCCAAATCCTTCTTTAGCTTGTCAACTTCAGATCCCTTCCGTCCAATAATAATACCTGGTCTGGCAGTATGAATATTGACTTTGGCAGTCTGTGTAGAACGTTCAATACCAATCATAGAGACCCCGGCATGCGCAAGCTTGCTTTTAACCAGCTCCCTCACCTTCAGATCCTCATGCAATAATGCCGCATATCCGCGCTCTGCATACCATTTGGAATTCCATAACTTGATATAGCCTAACCTGAACCCGATCGGATGAACCTTCTGTCCCAATCTAACCCCTCCCTTTATCTAAGTGCCGCTTAGCTGCCTCTTTAGGAGACAGAACAACTGTTATATGACTCATATGCTTCTTTCTGGCCATTGCCCGGCCCTGAGGCCCTGCCTTAAACCTCTTAAGCGCCGGCCCGTGATCCACAAAGGCACTGCTTATAACGAGGTCATCTACATCACCAATGTTTTTTTGCTTCGCATTCGCTATCGCAGATTTCAGCACTTTATCTATCGTAAATGATGCATGCTGCGGAAGAAATTTAAGTATATTAAGCGCCTCTCCCACATCCTTACCACGGACAAGATTCATAACCCGCCTCGCCTTCCTTGGCGCCACCCTTGCATATCTTAATATAGCTCTTGCATCCATAAAATTAAAAACTCCCCTTCTTCCTTGCTATTTAAGTGAAGTAGATTTCTCTGTCCTGCCGCCGGAGTGGCCCTTGAATGTCCTCGTGGGGGAAAATTCTCCAAGCTTGTGACCAATCATATTCTCTGTTATATAGACAGGAATAAATTTCTTTCCATTGTGAACTGCTATTGTATGTCCTATCATTTCCGGGATTATAGTTGACCGCCTTGACCATGTCTTTATAATCTTTTTCTCACCGACCTGATTCATCCCCTCGATCTTTCTTGAAAGATGAGAATCTATAAAAGGACCCTTTTTGATAGACCGTGCCATATGCCCTACTTCCTCCGCTTGATAATAAACTTGCCTGTCGTCTTGTTCCTGCGCGTCTTATAACCCTTTGTAGGCTTGCCCCATGGAGTACAAGGATGCCTTCCACCGGAAGTCTTGCCCTCACCGCCGCCATGCGGATGATCAACCGGATTCATTGCAACTCCCCTGACATGCGGCCTTTTGCCGAGCCATCTTGACCTTCCGGCCTTGCCTATCGAAACATTGAAATGCTCCATGTTTCCGACCTGCCCCAATGTAGCCATACACCTTGCATGCACCATTCGTATCTCGCCTGACCCCAGCCTTAGTGTAGCATAGTCACCTTCTTTAGCCATAAGCTGAACTGAGGCGCCGGCGCTTCTCGCAAGCTTAGCTCCCATGCCGGGCAATAACTCTATATTGTGAATTACTGTTCCCAATGGAATATTGGATAAAGGCAGCGCATTTCCCACACGTATCTCACTTCCGGGTCCTGAACTGAGCATATCCCCGACATTCAATCCTTCCGGACAAATAATATATCTCTTTTCTCCATCTGCATACTGAAGCAGCGCAATCCTTGCGGTCCTGTTGGGGTCATATTCAATTGCCGCAACCTTAGCAGGAACAGCTATCTTATCACGCTTAAAGTCAATCTTCCTGTAGAGCTTTCTATGACCGCCTCCCTTATGATCAGCAGTTATATGTCCATTATTATTTCTGCCGCCATTACTCCTTTTTGAAGATACCAATGACTTCTCAGGCGCAGACTTTGTTATTTCATCAAAAGTAAGACTTGTCTTGCCTCGCACACCTGGTGAGGTCGGCTTAAACTTTTTTAGTCCCATAACTTATGCACCCTCAAATATTGCTAACTTTTCCCCTTGTTTCAGGGTAACCACTGCCTTCTTCTTTCCTGATTTGATACCTTCAAATTTGCCAAGCTTCTTCTTCTTTTCCGGCATATTTATCAAATTTACTTTCTCAACCTTTACTTTAAGTAATTCCTCAACCGCTCTCTTAATCTGTATCTTATTAGCATTTGGATTAACTATAAACAACACCTTGTTCATACCTTCGCGTAACTCAGTACTGCGCTCAGTAATAATCGGGTATGAAATTATGTCATGGATATCAATATTCACGACCACACCTCAGCCACTTTCTCAATCCCATCCTTTGTAATAATAAGATTCTTGAATTTCAGAAGATCATACACATTTATCTGCGAAACATCCATAACAACGACTCCGGCAAGGTTACGCCCACCCCTGTATACGGGCTCATTTTGACTGTCGCAAACAATCAAAGTACTGCCTGAAGCATTAAGCCTGCGAAGGAGCGACACAATCTCTTTTGTCTTTCCGTCTTTAACACCAAACGAGTCAAGTATTATAAGGTTATTTTCCTTCAGCTTCGATGAAATGGCGCTGCACAAAGCAAGCCTACCCTTCTTTCTTGGCATACTGTATGAGTAATCCCTTGGATGAGGACCGAATACAGTACCGCCACCCACCCATACCGGAGATCTGGATGACCCGGAACGGGCCCTCCCTGAGCCTTTTTGCTTCCATGGCTTCTTTCCGCCACCGCTGACAAGCGCCCTTGTTTTTGTTGCATGAGTCCCCTGCCTCTGATTATTTAATGACATGGTGACCGCTTCATGCAAAAGGGCCTCGTTTACAGGCTGTCCAAAGACCTTCTCATCAAGATCAACATTGCCTGTTACATTATTATTTAAATCAACAACCGGAACTTGTAACATAATCACTCACACTCGCTTTTCTTGTAATTTACCTGCCCTTTACAGCTTTCTTTACATATACGACAGACCCCTTACTTCCGGGTATCGCACCTCTTATCAAAAGAAGGTTATCTTCCTTACGCACCCCAACGACCTCAAGATTCTGAACAGTGCGCCTTTTATTTCCCATGTGGCCCGGAAGCCTCTTGTTTTTTCTGACCCTTGACGGGTATGCACTGCTTCCTATAGATCCTGGGGCCCTGTGAAACATTGATCCGTGTGTTGCCGGACCTCCTGCAAACTTATGCCTCTTCATAACCCCCTGAAAACCTTTTCCCTTGGTAACACCGCTTACATCAACCATATCGCCTTCCTGAAACACTTCTACTGTAAGCTCCTGTCCAGGATTTATATTCGCCA
>Ga0209324_10001591_pt1 | contig 15665 bp, 13 predicted proteins | sample Rifsed19ft3_FD_184015 | JGI IMG/M metagenome (GOLD analysis project Ga0209324, IMG submission 184015) | Soil microbial communities from Rifle, Colorado, USA - sediment 19ft 3 (version 2) | ecosystem: Environmental > Terrestrial > Deep subsurface > Rock core/Sediment | place: Rifle, Colorado...
GTTGATGTTTATATCAACGCCGGTAATTCGACGAACATTTTCAGGGTAATAGGGTAAGTTCATTCCGGTACCAAAGCCAATTTCTAATATTTCTCCCTTTACCCCTGATAGAGTATCCTGGCGGCAATCAACAAGGATAGAACTGGACATGGCATATTCCAGTAGATGCGGGAAGATATATTTTGCATAGAGGCCCATATTTCTCTTTTAGAAATACGTGTATTGGAGATTTATCTCACGCCTTTTTCGGCAAATCTGAACCTTTAATAAGATACTTTAAAAATGTCCTTGCGGACTTGAACGTCCTTCTTATTTCTCTGGGAGACGTGAGCATTTGCTTTGCTTTGTATATGAGGTAAGAGGGTCTTAGGTAAAATGACCGCCGTGCATGGTCGCAAAATCTGACGAGTTCTTCTGATGACAAGCTATCCGTGCTGATGACTGTATTATGAAGTCCTTCCGGTGTAATCCACTGTTTGTAATCAGATGTGCTGATGAGTCCCCGTTCCTTGTACCACGCATACGCCTCTGTCCCCGGATAGACCATAACGGGGTAAAACTGAACGGTATCGGGATTAAGTATTTTGGCCAAATTTAAAGTTTCCTGGAGGGTTTCCTTCGTTTCACCGGGCAGTCCGGCCATAAAGCAGCCGTGGATTAATATTCCTGCCTTTCTGGCATTTGTCATGAAAGATTCCATTTCTTCGAGCTTTGACTTCTTTTTCATGTTATCCAGAATCTTCTGGCTCCCGCTCTCAAATCCCACGCAGAACGAGCGACAGCCGGCTTTCTTCATAGCCCGCATTGTTTCATAATCCAGACCCACCCGGGCATTGGCCGTCCACGAAATATTTACACTTTTTTGGAGTATGCAATCAGCCAGTTCTTTGCACCGGTTTTTATTGACGGTCATGGTGTCATCTTCAAAAAAGACGGCCTTCGCCTGCGGAAAATTATCTCTAATGTATTCCATCTCTGCAACCACATTTCCCACGCTTCTCACCCGAAATCCACGTCCCATCAGGGTCTGCGGATATACGCAGAAGGTACAGGGGAACGGACATCCCCTGCTTGTGGTGATAGTTACCATCGGATACAGGGCGTTGGGGTTAAAGTAATTCTCTATCCTGAGAAACTTCTTGTAGACCTTGCTTACAAATGGCAACTCGTCCAGGTTTTCTATATATGGCCTCGCAGGGTTATGAATGATGTTGCTGCCTTCACGAAAACTCAGCCCGGTTACGTTTCTCAAATTCCCCTGAGTTGCAATGGTCTTGGCAAGGTCTAACAGGGTGTAGTCATATTCGTATCGTGCAACAGCATCAATTCTCTTATCAATATTGAGGGTTTCGTCAGGAAGCGCTGAGACGTGAGTTCCTACAAGGACTATAAAAGACGAGGGACATAGTTCTTTCAAATGGCCGGCGATGGCAACATCGTTGTAGATACTTGGCGTGCTGGTATCCAGGACAATGAGGGACGGCTGAAACTTCCTGGTTTTCTCGAGGACATCGTCAAGAGAATAGTCATCTGCCGGAGCGTCTATCAGATCGACATCAAATCCGTTTTCGCCTAAAACACCCGTAGCATAAGCCAGCCACAGGGGAAAGTACAGAGTTCCGCTCTTGGTTACGGCGGGACTCCGCTGTGGACGGGAAAATTTTTTGAGGAATGGTGGATTGAGTAATAAAACCTTCACCTAGACTATCTTCCTTGTAATTTCGTCATATTGGCGTACCTGTTCGGCTGCAAAGCCAAGTTTTCCTTTGAACCCAATGGCATTTGTGGGACAGACTAAAAAGCAATAGAGGCACTCGACACAGCCATTGTCCTGATTTTCAAGTGTTTCAGGAAGCCTGAGTCCGGTCGGGCAGTAATCCCTGCACTTTGTACATCCATCCTTGCACAAGGTCTTGTTAAAAGTGAAACCGTTAAAGACCATGTCTTCTTTTATAAAATTATCTTGCCTGAGTCCGGACAGGAAAAGGAGGTGACCAAATAATTTTGTAGAACACAAATAATTAAAAAACGGTGTGTTCCGAACGGCAAGAAAGTATCGCTGACGTTTTGGGCTGTGAATAAAAGAAACGAGCGGGTTTGCCTTTGGTTCCTTGAATTTTCTGGTGATTGCAGATAAATCTAAGGATTTGACGAATTCATGATAATCGTTTGTGAGTGTTCCTTCGTCTTCTGCGGCTTTCAATGTTTTCACCTTGTGGTAGTTAAATTTAGCAATTCTCGCACAGGTTAAGTCGATAAGGTAGGGGTCGGTGCCTGCGATGATTAATCCTGTGCACAAGGGAGTTCCCCGTGTAGGCCCAAGCCCTTCCATGCTAATGAGTCCATCAACGATGTGAAGGTGTGGTTTTATCTTTTTGTTGATGTTAAGGATATTTTTAGCAAGGCTTTTATGAGTCTTTTTCTTGCTTTCCTGACCGACGAGGCATCCGATCATATTTTTCAGGCATACACTCATTCCCACTTCAAAATGTGTCTTCAGTTTGGGCAGGTTAATGAAAAAATCAGCCTCCAGGCATTCCTTTGCAACGCCTGACGTTACCCCATTTTCAAACGTTACCTCCACCTTTTCAGAATAATTCAAATCGACCACCTTGATGCCATAGTGAGCGCCTAATTTGTCAATGCCCAGCCTGGAGATTACGCTAATGCCATTTCTGTAAAACCCACTATTCGTGCCCTCACCCATAGTTATGTTTTTGTATCCATTTTCTCTGAGGAATTCAATGACTGCACCAATGATCCTTAGGTCGGTAGTATTGCCCGTTAAGGCGTTCATGTTGCTGTTAAGGTTGGGTTTTAAAAATATCTTTGCAGTTTTTGAAGCGGGCAGCAGGTCTTTATATTTTTTCAAGGTATGAAACAATGCATTCCTGATATCATCTTTGGAATAAGCCCGCATGATATCCAATCTGAATCCCGAGTCGGCAGGCTTTGTTAAAATCTCTTCAAAATTTGATTTTACAGACGGGGTGTTCATATTTTTCAGTCCTTTTTTTAATGCTAAGGAATTTTAAACTAACCACAAAGCTACGAAGACACTGGGTATTTCTTTGTGTTTTTTGTTGTTCAATCTTTGCTGGTTTTTTGCTGGTTCAATCGTCCTTTTGCTGGTTCAATCGTCCTCGATTGAACCAAATGTTTCGGTTCAGGCTACAAGCCTGAACCAGCAGTGATATATATTGTCATCTTGAGCTTAAATATTATACCAGAAATTTTCAGACTTTGAAGTAGTTTTTATACAATCTCGTGATTTGTCTTCTTATAGTGTTAATTTGGATGCGGCTTTGCTGTGGTATGCGCTTCTCTAACGATGGATCCTACAGCTTCAAGCACATCAGCGACCTCTATTTTTTCCATACACTCTTTATAGACGCTATGATTACAGACATCCTCATCACAGCCAAATCTACAGGGAAAATCTTTTTCTACCACTCTCTGCATATTTCCATACGGTCCGGTCTCCTTGCTCTTTGAAGGCCCGAAGATAGCTACTGTTGGAGTCTTCATGGCAGAGGCGATATGAAGAGGGGCGCTGTCGTTGCAAATAAACAAGTCCAATTTTCCTATGATACCTGAAAGCAGCCTCAGATTTGTTTTTCCCGCAAGATTGACCGCTTTATAGTCCATCTTCATTATTATCCCGTCAATGAATTCCTTCTCCTCTGGCGATCCGGTAAATATAACCTGTGCCCCGTATTCTTTTATAATGCTGTCAGCAAGTGCTGCGAATCTGTCAGGAAACCATGCCTTTAGTTTCTTCCGGCTTCCGGGATGAATACCCACCAATAAATCTTTACGGTGAATTCCTTCCTGCGTGAAAAATGAGTCAACGGCCTTTTTCTCTTCGGCATCCAGATACATCCCCCATTCGATTGTGTCATTTCTGCCGCCTAAATGCCGGATGATATCCAGATGGTAATCAATTCTGTGTTTTATCTTTTCGTATGGTACAACATGGGTGAGCAAGTATCCTCCGCCACCGGCACGGTAACTCACTCTATATCGGCTCTTGCTGACATATGCCAACAACAGGATATCCCGTATATCTGCCCTTGCCTCTATGACCAAATCATACGTTTTAGACCTGAGAATCTTCAAAAATTTAAAGTAATCCTTGACGGCAACTCTAAAATTTCCGGGATAAAACCAGAAGGCATCATACGTGATAATTGCATCAATATATGGATTGTTAAGAAGTACATCCCTGGCGCTGGAACTGGTTAAGAAGGTTATTTTTGCATCGGGATACAGCGCCTTCAAAGGTTTTAGAATTGGTAGTGTCATGATCACATCACCGATATAGGCGGTACGGATGACCAGGATTTCCGTGATATCTGATAAGGGTTTGTTCCGTCTTTTAAAAAGGTTTATCGGCGCCCATAGTGCATACCCCGCGAAGTCAGTAAGCAGAGTAAAAACCTTTTTCTTGCGGTTTATGATTCTGTAATGCACTCTCTTTTCCTTTTCGTAAAGGGAAAAACCCTTGCAAAGACGGCCTTGAGGTATCGGCCTTCGTGGAAGACGGTAGAAAAGGGGTGATCCGATGCGGCCCCGGTGATCTTGAAGATTTGGAGCACAACCCCGGCCTCTGCGGCGGAACGAGTCAATATGGAAAGAAAATCGCTCTCAGAGACCAGCCCGGAGCAAGAACATGTCAGCAGGATGCCGCCGGGTCTGACGACCTGCATACCAAGCCGGTTGATGTCGCCATAGGTGCGGTGCGCCCGACTGATCTCATCCGCGCAACCGGCGAGTTTGGCCGGATCGAGAATAACTACATCGGATTGCATGCCTTTGCTAGTCATCAAGCGCAGGTGGTCAAACACGTTGACGTGCTGAAACGTTACTTTCGTCGAGTTTAAGCGGGCATTCTCCTGCGCCGTTTCCAATGCCTTTTCATCCAGATCAATTCCTGTTGCTGACCGTGCCCCGGCAAGCATTGCGGAAATGGCAAATCCTCCCGTGTAGCAAAAGCAGTCGAGTACTTCCTTATCTCGGCAATACTGCGACAGGGTCAGGCGGTTTTCGCGCTGGTCGAGAAAAAATCCTGTCTTGTGACCTGTTTTTAGACTTACATTCATCCTCAAAATATTTTCTTTAATTTCTATGAAATCAGGACCAGGATAATCTTTAGCTACCTTCGAAAAATCTACCCCTTCCTTAGCGGCTGTTCGTTCGTCCGGGCGTACAACGATTCGGCTTCCAGGATATATGGACTGCAAAGACGACGCAATCCAGCCCATCGTTTCTACATATCCGGCTGAATATGGTTCAACAACGAAAACGTCGGCAAACTTATCGATAATTAACCCCGATAACCCATCGGCTTCACCGTGAACGAGCCGGTAACAGTCCGAAGTCTTGTGAATTTGCAGGATTTCTTCGCGAAGCATTTTAGCCTGTTCGAGTTTTTTGAAGAAGAACTCCCGGTCTAGTAATTCAGAAATATTTTCCGTTAGCAGACGGATGCCGATATTGCTGTTAAAATTGTAAATGCCTCTGCCAATAAACTCGCCCTCTTTTGAGATTATCTCTACCAGTGTTCCTGGCTTGAGGCGTTTTTGGGGATGCCGGATCATCCGGTTGAATATCCAGGGATGGAGAGAGTTTCGCTTTGCTTTAAGAGATATTACAGGTAATTCCATAGTTCAATGTTACGTAATTGTAACGCGAGATTTATCTCGCCTGAAGCAACTAAAAAGGTAATCAACAGAAATAGGCGACTTGAAAGTCGCGCTACATCGTTGTAGTTGCCAACTCCTGTTGGTGACATTGTGGCAATCGCAAACCAATGTAAATGGCTAATCGCCGCCAGGAGACGGCTCCTACCCAGTTACATGTTATATTTTTGTGTCTTCGTGTCTTTGTGGCTAAAACAGAATCTTTGCCAGGATCATTGATACTCCTGCGCCTATGGAAATATTGATAAAATTAACCACTTCGTTACTCACCCATTTCCGCCGTTCGATAGTTGCCCCCAAAATACTCTCAACTGTTGTTCCAATAAACGCAGCAATTACTACGACTATTATCGACGAAAGACTGATTAAGTGCAATAAATAACCTTCAGCGCCAATGAGTGCGGCAGACAAGACTCCCAAAATGGTGCCTTCGATAGATATTGCCCCATCCGTTCCCACAGGCACGGATTTCATGGTGGTAATTAAGATAGGTCTTTTCCCATAAATTTGCCCTAATTCACTGGAGATTGTATCGAACGTTGCTGTGGCAAAGGCAGCCACAAAGGCGATACTGAAGACTTCAGGCATGTCGGTCAACAATGCCATAATAGCCATGATAAGCCCTACACCACCTTTGGCGACTGCATGTTTCAAACCGCGCCTTCCCTTGTTCTCCTGCGCAACTCCATGCGATGCCTTCCATTTGTATTTGTGTTTGGATGACCAACTGCCAAGTGTAAAAAATGTAAAGAGGATTAAGAAACCACCTATTCCTAAACAAAGATATATTATTGTGCCAACAACTATTCCGCCGATTAAACCCGATTTGCTTACTGTCTTTAAATAGTAAGCAAGTAGCCCAAATGAAATATTAACGCCTAAAGCAGCAACGATGCTATACGTATTATTGAGATGTTCCCAATTAGTAATCGTGGTGGCGTACAGGAACAGACCGGCCGTTAAAGGTACGGTAATATTGTCATTGATCTTTAGGGGTAGTGATTCTACACCTGCTGCTACAAAAGCAGCTAAAAACGCAGAGGTAAAAAAGTAAGACCACATTAATGGTGTTTGCATTTGCCCCTGAATAATTTGAGCAGGGGATTGACCCAGGTTCACCCACCACATGAGTATAGCAGCGCCCAGCCCGCCAAACAAGACAAAGGCCGCGGAACCTGCCCATGATTTCCCGGTATTCCAGGGGAGTTTCCTTTTCCCGTAAGCCCTTCCAAATATGTTGGAACAGCCGTCTCCCAGGGACATGATTGCCCACGCTCCTGCGACGATATACATTTTTTTATAGAAGAGCAAGATGAGAATAAAGACCATTACACCATAGATAAGCTTACCAGGGGAAAAGCCCTTTTCCTGCTCATGCTCCCGGAATGCCCCCCTAACAAACATTCTTGACAAAAAAAGTCCGTACATAATTCCAACAAAGGCAAACAGGAGCGCCTGCCAGATATTTAAGTACCTTAGAAGAAGGACGAATACTACCGGTATAATATGTTCGATCTTCCGTTTGGTTTCGCTTGTCATAGGTTTTGGTATCTTAACAAAAATATCTTGACGTTTTTGGCAAAAATTTAGTGCCGACCCTTCCCCGATACAAGTCGAGGACAAGCGTGGTCGGCATTGAGGGGGGGCTTCGTCGTGAGCTCAGCCAAACGATAAACTCCCACGCTACAGATTCCGATCCATTCAGGTTTTTCGCTGGTTCAATCGTCCTCGATTGAACCGAAACATTTGGTATTTCACATAACTGATAACTGTTCAAAATGTATTGCCTAGCTCAAAATATCTGGTTCAATCGTTCGACTGAGCGCTCACGACGAAGTCTACAAGATTGAACCACCCACAAGAATTTATTTGTTGTGGTTATTTAGTCTTTGTGCGGTTTGAGCCTAGGGTCTTATATATCCAGTCCAATGTACGCTCCAGGCCTTCTTTTAAAGGAATATGGGTATATCCCAATTCCTGTTCCGCCTTTTCTGAACTAAATGCCCAGTCGTGTTTGTAGATTTCAATTATAGTGGGTGTATGTTTTGGCGTTTTCCCAGATATACGGGCAATGAGTTCCTCGCATCTTGCGGACATTTTTGCAATCCAAAATGGGATATGACGTTTCGGGGCATTTACTCCACTTGAGGTTTCGAGTAATTTGAAGAAATTATCCATGGAAACGTTTTCCCCCCCAAGAATATACTTTTGTCCAACCTTGCCTTTTTTCATAGCCAGCAAATGGCCTTTTACCACATCTGTGACAAATACGTAATTCCACAACTTGCCTCCGTCTCCAAGGATTCCTGGTATCTTTTGCTCCAGGAAATCCAGGATGATACGGACAACCAAATTTCCTTCAGTGATCTCCCCCGGCCCATAAATCACACAAGGATACACCGTAATTACAGGCAGTCCTCTATTGAGATACGCAGGGATCAATTGATCGGCAATATACTTTGTCCGTTCGTAATGGTTATGGAGGTGGTCAGGGTCGTGTTGTGTTTCCTCGGTATTGATTTTACCGTTTGAAGGGCCAATGGCCATAAAGGAAGAGGTGTATATAAATTTTGTAATATCCTCTTCCATGGCGCATTCCATAACGTTCTTAAGGCCTTCCACATTGACCTGATAAAATTCTGCTGGATTGAGCGTCCACGCCTTTACCAGCGAGGCCATGTGAAATATCGTTTTGCACCCTTTTATTGCTTCCCTGATCGTGCGTACATTGGTTACATCTCCTAAAAATATTTTTAATCGTTTATGGTCAATCTCCTTTAGATTGCTATTTTTTCTGACCAGGAGATGGACCTCTTCATCAAGACAGTTCAACTCCTTTATAAGTTGCTTTCCTAAAAAACCCGTTCCCCCAGTGACAAAAATAGACATAATAAACCAAATATATATAGTAAACGATGTAAATTAGGCCTTCTGCGGCTTTTTCATTGTAGCGCGAACTTTAATTCTCATAGGATGTAAGCGAACTGATGTTCGCGCTACAATTGCAACTTTGAATTTCCTTAACGTTCACAAATCAGGAGTTGTCTTTTCCGTCAATTCTCCAAAAATGACCTTCAGGATATCTTTTATCTGAATGAGGCCTGAAACAGATCCCTGAGTATCCTTGACAATGGCTACGTGCAAGCCTTTTTGCTGGAATTCTGCGAGTATCTTGCTAATTTTTTTGTCCTCCGGGACAAAATAAGGTTCCATCATGAGGTCCTCGAGGATGAAGAGTGAATTATTTATCAACATGTTTATGATTGCTTTTGAATGAATGATCCCAATGACGTTATCAATACTAAGCCTGTATACGGGGTATCGTGTATGACCTTCTTCGGTGACAATTCTCACAATGTCATCGCTACTCATGTCCGCATTTATAGCGACAATCTTGTCTCTCGGTACCATTACCTCTTTAGCAAATTTATCATTCAGTTCAAATACCCTGTGCAATAACTTGTGTTCGCCGTCAGCCAATACGCCAGTTTCTCCGCTTTCTTTGATGATATGCCTTACCTCTTCACGGGTGAAGATTGTTTTTTTATACTCGATTTTTATACCAAATAAATTAAAGGCCAGATAGGTGATATACGTAATCAAGGTAACAATAGGGGAAAGTCCCCATAGTATCCACTCGTATGGTTTAACGATCAATAGCGAGAGCCGGTCTGGGAATTGGGTTGCTAATACTTTCGGGAATGTCTCGCCAAACATAAGTAAAATAAGGGCAACGATAATTGGAGCCAGAATTACACCCCACTCGCGCAAGTAATAGATTGCAAGCGTCGTTCCTATCGTTGACACTATGGTGTTGACGATGTTATTTCCTGTAAGAATAGTACTGAGAAGCCTGTCTGGTTCACTAATGACATTAAAAATAGAGATGGCTTTTTTGTTTTTCTGCTTGATCAGAAAATCCAATCGTGTCTTATTAAGAGAAAAAAAAGCCGTCTCGGAGAGTGAAAAAAAGGCAGAGACAATGAGGAGTACAAAAAAAAGTACCAACATGAAAACTACTGTTGTAGGTGAGAAATGCAATGAATCCATAAGAAAGCCCTTTTTTATTCCTTTTCTTTTCCAAGGATAAGATTCATGATCTCTTCGGGTGAGGTAGACTTGATGATTCTTTGTTTAAAGGATTCATCAATGAATAAACGGGCTATTCGGCTTAAAAGCCCGAGATATGTGCTATTCGTTCGCTCTTTGGTAGCGATTAAAAAAACCAGATGGACGAGTTTGTCGTCAAGGGAATTGAATTCAATCCCTTGCTCGGAAATCCCCAAACATGCAATAATATCGGTTACACCGGAAGTTTGAGCATGTGGTATTGCGATCCCACCACCGATCCCCGTACTCTTAATGTTTTCTCGTTCTATTACCTTTTTTAGGAGGTCTACTTCATCAGTTACCTTGCCCGAAGTCTTGGCGACATTGACCAATTTTTTCAGAACGTCGCATTTATCCTTGCCATGTAAATTAATAATGATACGTTCTTTGGTCAGTACATCTGAGAGTTTCACACCTATCCCCTTTCACCGCATAACTTCGCTATAGTAAACGCAATAAATATGGTTACATGCAAATGTCATTGCGAGGGCGATAGCCCGAAGCAATCGTTCGACTGAGTTCACGTCGAAGTCTGGAAGGTTTGGATTGCTTCGCTGTCGCTCGCAATGACAACTTTTTTATTGCGTTCACTTATTGTGTATATTTTAATTTATGATTAATAAAAATCAATTCTTTTAAGTTTTAAAATAAAATATTATAAAAACTCCGGCCGCAAGGCAGGGGGCTCAGATTTAAAATTTCTGTTACGGTGGCTCCTAAGTCAGCAAAGGATTGACGAATGCCTAATGATGCAGGAGATTTCAATTCTTTTCCATAAACCAATAGCGGTACATACTCCCTGGAATGGTCTGTGCTCGGTGTGGTTGGGTCACATCCATGATCTGCCGTAATAAACAAAATATCCTTTTTGCCAAGTGTTTCTAATATTTCAGGAATGCTGTTGTCGAAGGTTTTTAAGGCATCCGCATATCCTTTAACATCGTTTCTATGACCGTACTTCATGTCGAAATCAACAAGGTTCGTGATAAGGATACCCTTAAAATTTCTTTTTCCACATGTTATTGTTTGTGTAATTCCATCTTGATTATCGTGTGTGTGTATCTCTGCTGATAGTCCCGTGTGTGCGAATATATCACCAATCTTACCGACACCGACCACCTCCAGTCCCTTTTGAAGTGCGTGATCCAAAACCGTGGATGACGGCGGCGTTAGAGAGAAATCCTTACGCCTGTCTGTCCTGATGAATTGGCCGTTTTTTACAACAAATGGGCGTGCAATAACCCGTCCTACGGCATGTTCTCCTGTTAGTATCTCACGGGCTGTTTCGCACATTTTGTATAACTCTGAAATTGGGATGGTGTCTTCACAGGCGGCAATCTGGAAGACACTGTCGGCTGAGGTGTACACTATCGGGAAACCCGTCTCGATGTGTTGTTTTCCCAGTTCCTGGATAATTTCAGTGCCAGAGGCTGGTTTATTGCCCAAAATAGGTCTCCCGATTTTTTTAACAAATACGTCTATGACCTCTTTGGGGAAACCGTTCGGGTAGGTAGGGAAGGGTTTTGCTGTTACAACTCCCATCATCTCCCAGTGGCCGGAAGTCGTGTCCTTTCCTGCGGAGATTTCTGACATCTTGCCATAAAAACCTGAAGGTGCAATTGAAGAAGAAACGCCCTTGACAGGTATAATTCTTCCAAGCCCCAGTCTTTCCAAATTGGGTAACGATAATCCACCCAAAACATCCGCAATATTTCCCAGGGTATTACTGCCTTCATCTCCGTACAAGTACGCATCAGGCATAGCGCCAACGCCGACACTGTCCAGGACTATAATTACGACTCTTTGTATTGTTATCATAGCATAGATATTACAGGTAGGAGCCAACTCCTGTTGGCGACCCATATAGGTCTTGCACACCCTTGTGGCTTGCTGGTCGCCGTCAGGAGACGGCTCCTACCGGTGGCGACTTTTCATCCATAGTTTTGACCAAAGGAAGTTCTATGGTAAATGTCGTACCTTTTCCCAACTGGCTGAAAGCTTGTATATTTCCACCGTGTTCATGAACGATCTTTTGGCATATCGAGAGGCCTAAACCCGTTCCTTTCCCTGTCTCTTTGGTGGTAAAAAATGGATCAAAGATTCTTTCCTTGTCTTCCTCCGGGATGCCGCAGCCTGTGTCTTTAAAAAGTATCTTTCCTAACGCGCCATTTCTTCCCGTTTTTATCGATAGCATCCTCTCAATATTTCCCCGCGACTCTATGGCGTCCAACGCATTGCTGATTAAATTAATAAAAACCAACTCCATTTGATTGCTATTACAATTAGCGAAGAGAGGTGATATATCATATTCCCTGACGAGGTGGATGTCTTGTTCCTCCAGTTTATGAGAGAATAAAGAGATCGCTTTCTCGATAACCAGATGAATATCAATATTCTTTTTTATGAAATTTTCTTGTTTGGCAAAATCCAGGAGTTGCCTTACAAAACTAGCGACACGGTTGGCATGTTCTTGAATTTCAGTCAACTCGTGTTTGTTCTTTTCAGTAGCACCCTTTAAAAAAGTTTGCGTGTAACCTGCGATTAATGAAAGGGGGGTAGTAATCTCGTGGGCGATCTCTGTGATTAACATACTTAAGGTAGACAATTTATCCGCTTGCATCGCTTGATTCCGTTTTTCCCTTTGTTCGGTCACATCACTGGCTATGTGGATTGTACCTGCGCATTTTCCCTGCTCGTCTGAACGCTCCAGCGATTTTATGGAATCTGACAAGGTTACATTTTCAATGCTCACCGCGAAGTAACTGGCCAGCACGGTCAGAAGAAGGTTATTGTATTTGTCACGTTCAAAAGTATGAAAATATTCTGGTATGGTACTAAATACGGCAGACAGACCGATCAGTTTCCGATTGTGAATAAGGGGGGTGTTCATAAAAGAAGAATAACGCACATCCAGTACCGGGCGAGATACGATATCTTTCAATCGTGTAGACAACGGAAGGGTTGCGTCCTTAATTTTAGAAAAAGGAATGCCCAGGGAAAAAACGGGGGTAAGATTTTCATTATTATTATTGAGCATAAGGACGGACGCATCAGCCTCTGTAAATATCTTAAAATGTTTGGTAACCGTCCGTATCATTGATTTATAGTCTAAGGGTTTGCTGGTGGGTAGTAAAAAGACGCCTGAGAGGGTCTTGAGTCGTTGGTGCAACTTCTTTTCATCCGAGATAGATGACATATATTATGAATCCTGACCCGCTAAACCCGAAATTCGAAACAATTTCAAAATTACAAATTCAAAATGTTCTACACCTCGTTTCCAATTTCTGGCATTTGACATTAGAATTTGTTCAGGATGATTATATTTAAAATGACGCTTCTTCTTCAAACAAAAAATATAAGATTGAAATTCCTGAACATTCAAATATTATTTATCGGTCTGAAGCGAGGGTTTTTGCGTTGTTATTCAGGTATACCTATTCTTAATCTCCTGAATGACTTCCTTTTCGAATAAACGTTTAAATGCTTCTACCACCAGGGGATCAAAATAAGTACCGCTATGATTTACGATCTGATTGTATGCCTGCTGGTCTGACCATGCACTCTTATAACGTCTTTTACTGACCAGGGCATCATAGGTATCGGCAAGCCTTACGATCCGTGCCGAGATAGGAATTGCCTCGCCTTTTAACCCGTCAGGATAGCCGGTGCCGTCAAAGTTCTCATGGTGCCATCGGGCAATCTCTTTGGCTAAATGAAAGAATTCACTGTCACCGAGTATCCTGTCACCATATAGAGGGTGCCTTTTCATTTCCGCCCTCTCTGCATTTGTAAAATAACCCTTTTTTTTCAATATATAATCAGGGATATGTATCTTCCCTACGTCGTGTAAAATGCTCGATGGCCCCAATTCCTTTATAAAGGACTCCTTCAGACCTAGTTCTTTTGCCAGGGCCATGGAATAATGGTTAATGCGCAAGACATGATTGCCCGTATCCTCATCCCGCACCTCACATGCCCTTGCCAACATGAGCAACGCCTCAATATTGGCATCCTTCAATTCTTTATAAGAATCTTTGATCTTGTGCCTCATTACCTCAAAGGACTGCGTCAATACACCGACCTCATGCTGCTGTTGCCTATGAATAATAGGGAAGTCAAGGTTGCCATTGGCAATCGCATTGGCTGCTGAAGTCAGCTTTTTGACTGGTCGTGCCAAACTTACCGAAAGGCGCCATGCAAGGACTATAACGATAATAAAAACACCTCCCGTTGAAAAGACGGCGTTTCGTGTCAGATGTTTTACCTGTGCCAGAAAAGCAGAAGCGGGCACTGTGTAGAGAAGCTTCCAGTCCTTCTCTTTTAAAGACATACAATACCCCCAATAAGCTTCAGTACTGATTACCAGCGGATGGACGAATATACCCCCTGCATTTTGAGCCAGCGCCATAGAAACCTCCGGTATTTCCGTAAAACCTATCTCCTTTATATCTTCACCATAATGATGTTCCATCTCCAGATTTTTTTTAACCCCGGGACCCAGCTTAATCCAGGATTTAAAGACCAAACTCCTATCCGTTGCATGGGCTATCCTCACGCCATACCTATCTGTCAGGATGCACAGGCTCCCTTTCCCAAGATAATCCCTTTCCCCTTCAACGAACTTCCATAGCTCCTCAGCATGACGCCTCATTACCAGGACACCTATGATTTCTTTCTTATAATTCCTGACGGGCGTACTATAATGAATATACCCTTTCCCTTGATCCATCGCAGGTTCAGAGACATAAGTATTACCATTCACAGCCTCTTTAAAAAAGTCGCAGGCACTATAATTTTTTGTTTGAATATCATGAATATTTGCGACAACGATGTCTCCATGAGTATCGAGGATAAAAATTGATTCTGAAGGAGCAAAATAATTTATCAACCTCTTCATGCGACTTTTCACAAGAAAAGCGCTTTTCTCCTTGTCGGCAGCCCTTATCAGGTGTTTGCTGCATACGCCCTGTATCAAGCTTTTCCTGATGGATAGTTCGAGATCGATAATCTTGGCAAGTTTGCCTGCCTGATTTTCTAACTCTGCTATTTTCATGCTGTATACAAGACGTCGGTTTGCCCAATCGTTATAGGCAATAAGAGCAACCATGGGCAGCAATGAGACCAGCAGAAATGAGATAAATATCTTTGTAACAATGCTATTTCGCAAGGCACGTTTCACCTTAACTGCTTGTAAATTAGAGTGGTTGGGTTACCCGGGTAAAACAAAATCATGGGTATTGAATTCTTAAAGCAATTTTCCGAGGGGACCCAGGTCTATATTCAGGTCCTCTGTTTTTAAACCAAACTGCGATTTGAGTTCTTCCATTTTTTCCGACAGTTTCATGAACGTAGTACCAAGGTTATTTACCTCTTCCCTGGTTAATGTCCCGCTATCGATGCGCCTGATGGCCTGGCGTTCCAGGAGTTCACGTAATAATTCGATAATGGTCAGCACTAATTTTGCGAGCCCCTTGCTCACGTCTGCCTGTTCGATATTTATGCGATTTGGTAAAATGGATTTCTTTTCTTGAGATATGATACGGCTGAATATATCCGGTGTATCGGTTTCAATTGCAGGCATAAATACCTCCGTTAATTCAAAATTTTTATCCACAGCAAAAAAAATAACACTAGGGTTCCATATGCGGCATGGATTCTCCAAGTATAGTATTGATATGAAAATACCCCTCACCCAGACCCTCTCCCACAAGGGGCGCGGGAACTTTCCCTCCCTTGGTAGGCAATGTCATTGAATTAAGATAATGTGTCGCCCTTTCAGGGCTAAAAATATTATTAAATCCTTATCCCAGGGCTGTCGCCCTGGGATATACTCTGTCAGCCCTTCGGGCTTTG
>Ga0209324_10001593_pt1 | contig 15656 bp, 10 predicted proteins | sample Rifsed19ft3_FD_184015 | JGI IMG/M metagenome (GOLD analysis project Ga0209324, IMG submission 184015) | Soil microbial communities from Rifle, Colorado, USA - sediment 19ft 3 (version 2) | ecosystem: Environmental > Terrestrial > Deep subsurface > Rock core/Sediment | place: Rifle, Colorado...
CATATTATAGGATATCTTGGAAAACCCAATCTTTACCAGTCAAAAGACCCTTTATTCAGCAATGTACCCCCTGATACATTTATAGGCCAATGGGGAGCTGAGATGCTCTTTGACAAATCCCTGAGAGGTATTCCAGGTGAGAGGGTTATCGAGGTTGATTCCCTTGGAAGGGAAATAAGATTATTAACTGAGAAACAACCAGTAAAGGGAGAAGATATAAAATTGAGTTTGGATATTAATCTTCAGAAAGCTGCTGAAGATGCATTTGGGGAAAGGGTGGGGGCCCTTGTTGCGGTTAAAACGAACACAGGAGAAGTGCTTGGACTTGTAAGCAAACCTTCATTCGATCCCAATCTCTTTGCAAGGGGGATAAGTTATGACGAGTGGATATCCCTTATTAGGGATAATAACAGGCCGATGCTTAACAGGGCACTACAGAGCCAGTATCCGCCCGGTTCAGTATTTAAGATTATCACAGCAATAGCCGGACTTGAGGAGGGACTTATTAAACCCGAAACAAAGGTAAATTGTAGAGGAGGGATAAACTATGGTAGATGGCATTTTGGCTGTTGGCGTAAAGAGGGCCATGGAGTATTGTCCTTGCACAAGGCGATTGTTGAGTCCTGTGATGTATATTTCTACGAGGTTGGTAAACTTCTCGGTATAGATAGAATTTATAATTATGCATCGAGCTTCGGATTAGGAAAAGAAACAGGTTTTAAGCTGGTAAATGAAAAAAAGGGGATTATACCGAATACAAAATGGAAGAAGGAGAAGAAAAGGCAGCCATGGTATCTGGGTGAAACCTTTAACACTGCAATTGGTCAGGGTTACCTGGCTGTAACACCTATACAGATGGCGGTTATGACAGGTGCAATAGCAAACGGTGGGAATCTTTATCAGCCAACGCTTATTAAAGATGCTGCTGCAGTTCTTTCAGGAAAAGCAAGGGCAAATCTTGAGACCCTTGATATTATCAAAAAGTCTCTTTTTGGAGTTGTGAATGAGTCTGGTGGAACTGGATGGGCTGCAAAGTCACAATTGACAAGTATTGGTGGCAAGACAGGGACAGCACAGGTTGTAGCTATGAAATACGGATCTGGATATCTTCAGGAAAAGTTTAGGGATCATGCCTGGTTTGTTGCCTTTGCACCAGTTGAAAAACCTGAGATAGCACTTTCTGTATTTGTTGAACATGGAGGTCATGGCGGAGGTGCTGCAGCTCCGATTGCTAAGAGCGCGATTGAAGGGTATTTAAAAAATCAAAAATCCGAAATCCAAGATCCAAAAATCAAAGAAAAAAATTAGAACATGTTTAATATAGACCGCAGATTTATAAAGAATTTCGATTGGATAACTCTTTCTGTTGTAACAATTATAATCTTCATTGGAGTTATGACCATTTACAGTGCTACACGTCCTCTTGTAGATGGAGAGGGACCCGGATTTTATGCAAGACAAACCGTATGGTTTTTGATTGGAATAGCAGGATTGTTCCTGGTGGTTAGCTTTGATTATATCTGGCTGAGCAGGTTTTCTGTTTACCTTTATTTAGCTGGTATTGTTTCTTTAATAGCTGTTTTTATTTTCGGAAAGGCTGGACTCGGTGCCCAGAGATGGATTAGTTTTGGGCCACTCTCTTTTCAGCCTTCAGAGTTTTTCAAGGTTGTATATGTCATAATGCTTTCGCATCAATTAAGCATTATGAATGGTCCTGTCAGTACAATCTCTTTTTTCCGCCTCTTCTTTTTGATTGTATTTGTTCCCTTCATTCTTCTCCTTAAGCAACCAGATCTTGGAACAGCATTAGTAATCCTGATAATCTTTCTATCTTTAATGCTTGCTCGAGGGCTCCAAAGAAAGATTGTAATACTTTTTGTGATTATTGGTCTGATTTCTCTTCCCTTCCTCGGAAACATATTCTGGGAAGGTCTCAAAGACTATCAGAAGAACAGGCTTATTGCTTTTATGGAACCCGGGGTAGACCCGACAGGGATAGGGTATCACATAACTCAATCCAAGATTACTGTCGGATCAGGTAAGTTTTTCGGAAAGGGCTATCTGAAAGGCACACAGGGGCCTTTCAGATTTCTTCCAGAAAAGCATACGGATTTTATATATGCAGCCTTTGCTGAAGAGTGGGGCTTCCTTGGAAGCATACTACTTTTATTTTTCTATGTTGTCTTGATATTGAGAGGTCTCAATACAGCTATGAATGCAAAGGATGACTTTGGAAGATACCTCGCTCTCGGGATCACGTTTATGTTTCTAACTTATTTTTTTGTCAATGTAGGGATGACCCTTGGTGTAATGCCTGTTGTTGGTATCCCCCTGCCATTTATGAGTTATGGGGGTACTGCTCTACTTTCAAATCTTTTATCCCTCGGTATCCTTATAAGCATAAGGACAAGAAGGTTCGAGCTCTTCCACTGAGAGTATTTCTTTTGTTATAATTTTTAACTACTTACTACATGCTGTTTACTAATTATTGTTCCAACATGGCGGTGTAGCTCAGTTGGTAAGAGCATGCGGCTCATATCCGCAGTGTCCGGGGTTCAAATCCCTGCACCGCCACCAGAGAATAAAAGCTAAACTCGTTATTTCCTGTAGTCTTGCTGAGGAATAACCTTATTCTTGTCATTCTGGCTTGTCCAGAATCTTTCTTAAGATTCCCGACCATGCGGGAAGAATTCCTGACGAGTGGAAATGATAAAACATCTTCACATAAGACATACCTTAAAATGTGTGCTAAATCGCACAGTTATTAAAACATAATTTGTTAATGAATAGTATGGACTATAGGGCCAATGCCAATTTAAGCAGGATTATCAAGGGGTTATGATTTAAGAACTGTGGTACAGATTTTGCCTAAAATGAGGTAAGGTGAAATGGTGAAAGGACAAAGATGATAATTGACCTAATTATAATCATAATGGTAATCCTCCTTTTAGGAGTTGCAGCTGCAATTGCAGTCAAAACCTATAAATTTGGGAAACAGACCGGTATCCAGCAAGAGAAAACGCAATGGCTGGAGAAAGAGAAAGATTATTACAAAAGGTTCCTTGCTGAAGAATCCTTGAGAGAGAAATACCAAAAAGAGGCTGAAACACTTCAAAAAGAAAAGGAAAGATATATCCACTTTTTAGTAAATATCCCGGATATCGTCAGGAGCTTCATCTCGGATCTATCTTTTGAAGAGATCGTTTCTTCGATTTTTCGTCTAACAAAAAGTCTGGTTGAACCAGAAATAATAGAACTATATATGCTTGATGTGAGCACGAATTCTCTTATCCTTGTTCATCATAATGGCTCGAAAAAGGATAAAGAGAGTGTTGTAAAATTAGGCGAAGGTATAGTTGGCCTGGCTGCAGAAAACAGGATGGTAGTCTCACAAGCGATTCAACATTTACGTGGTATTGACGATATTGAATTTGCTGCCCCAATACTCTTCAAAGAAAGGCTTATAGGTGTGATGGGGCTTAGCAAGATAAAAATAAGTGATGGAAATGAAATGAGGTTTATTTCGATGATTGCAGACCTTGCGGGTGTTTCTCTCCAGAACTGCGAGTTCCTCGGGACCGCAAAAGAAGAAGCTATTACAGATGCTCTGACAGAACTCTATAACAGAAGGTATTTTTTTGAGAAGGCTCGTGAGGCTGCTCATAAGGCTATAAAGCATCATTCTCCTATTTCTATATTTATCTTCGATATAGATCATTTCAAAAAATACAATGATATGCATGGTCATCCTGAGGGTGATTACCTCCTTAAAGAATTGAGCCGGATTTTAAAGGAAAACTCCAGAGAAGGAGACGTGACTGCACGATATGGTGGAGAAGAATTTATCGTCCTCATGCCTGATACAGATAAGGAAGGTGCTGTAGTTTATGGAGAAAAAATAAGGAAGGTTATTGAAAGCTATCCTTTCCGACACAGGGAAAAACAACCATTAGGATATCTCTCCGTAAGCGGAGGTGTTGCTTCATTTCCATTTGATGGAAGTTCAATTGAAGCAGTCATTCGATGTGCGGATGAGGCCCTCTATGAATCAAAACGGTCAGGCAGAAACATGATCACCAGATATGAGCCATTTCAGTTTTATACTCAATGAATGGCTCAAGAACACCATTCCATCGCATTCTGAAACATTTTTAACCAGGGAGAGGCCTCAAGGTTTTTCCTCCACCCTTCTGGCATATAAGGCCACTGCCATTTGAGAAAGGTCCTCTCCGGATGAGGCATCATGGCAATGTGTCTTCCGTCAGGTGAGCAGAGAGATGTTATCCCTAAAGGAGAGCCATTAGGATTAAATGGATACGCCTCAGTAAATTCTCCATTATCATCAACAAACCTTACTGGTGATAGGCCTCTCCGTACAACTTCATTCATGATCCCTTTTTCAGGAAAATAGAGTCTACCTTCACCATGGGCAATCCAGATCCCCAGGGTAGAGCCCTCCATTCCTTTTAGCATAATGGCAGGGTTTGGCAGGATATGTACTGTTGAGAATCTCGATTCGAACCTCCCTGATTGATTCTGGATAAATCTCGGTTGAGACTTATCAGCAATACCTTTCCATGGAATCCATCCGAGGAGCGCCATAAGCTGGCAACCATTACAGACACCCAGGCTGAAGGTGTCAGACCTTTCGTGGAACCGCTGAAATTGCTCATAAAGTTTTTTATTAAACCGGATTCCTCCTGCCCAGCCTTTTGCTGAATCGAGGACATCGGCATAACTGAATCCTCCAACAAAAGCAATGCCTCTGAAGTTATCAAGAGTTGTTTTGCCCTCGAGAAGGTCTGTCATGGTAATATCCCATACCTCAAAACCAGCTTTGTAAAATGCAGAGGCCATTTCTCGGTCTCCGTTACTGCCTTCTTCTCGGATGATAGCTACCTTTGGTTGGTTAATAAATCCCCCTTTGCCCCCCTTTGATAAAGGGGGGATGGGGGGATTTTGAGGTTTAAAGGTGAGTTTATACCTAGGTCCTTTCCTGTCAAAATTTACCCTTCTTTCCTTATCAGCGCAATCGGAATTTGTCTGGATTCTTTCAAGGTGATAACTTGTTTCTTCCCATATATTCCTGAGAATTCTCATGTCTTCATCCAGGATTAATTCATTGTTGAAACTTATCCCGACTCTTTTTTCTAAAAGACTTTTTCCGATAATCTGATAGGGAACAGAGTAGTTTTTTAGAACTGAGATTATTTCATCTTCTTTTTCAGGAACATATTCGATGACCAGCCCGAGTTCCTCTGAGAATAAAAAAGGAATTGCTGAGTGCTGACCGCTGACTGACTCTTTTATATCTATTTCTATCCCACAGTTCCCTCCGAACGACATTTCGAGGACTGTTGTGATGAGTCCGCCATCACTTCTGTCATGTCCTGATATTATCAATTTTTTATCTATCAAATGCTGTATTGCATGAAAGGTATCTTTGAGTAACCGGGGGCTGTCCACATCAGGAGATTCATCCCCGATCTGTCCATAGACATGAGCTAAGGCACTGCCGCCGATTCTGTATCTTTTGCTACCGAGGTCAATATATAGAAGCCTGCTTTCACCAGGCCTTTTAATGTCAGGTGTAATGACCTTTGTGATATCAGGGCATGTTGCATAAGCAGAAATGACGATCGTCCCCGGAGCTTTAACAATTCCTGTATTTCCCGATGAATCAGTAGTCACAGCAGCCATGGAGAGGCTGTCTTTCCCACCGTCAATAGCAATGCCAAGTTCGATCAAGATGTCTCTTAAGGCTATCGCTGCATCATAAAGCCTGGCACCTTCACCCGGAAGCTTTGCCGCCCACATCCAGTTCCCTGAACATTTAATATCTTCAAGGCTGCTTATCTTTGCCCACATGATATTTGTGATTGCCTCTCCAACACTCATGCGGGCCATTGCCTGGGGATTTATCAAACCCTTTATTGGCTGTTCACCGATAGCAATGGCTGCTCCTGTTAATCCAAAATGACTTTGGCTTATGACCGCAACATCAGACAACGTTAGCTGGAGGGGACCCACGCATTGTTGTTGCGCAATGAGACCTGTGACAGACCTGTCGACCTTATTGGTAAGGAATCTCTTTGAGCCCACCGAGACGAGGCGGAGTACCTTTTCAAGGCTGTCCTTTACTTTTATGCCTTCAGGTAGTTTGAGGAGTTCAAGCTCTGGTTTTATTCTTTGAATCTGAAAGGTCTTCTGTGGCATCTTGCCGAGTACTTTTGATAAATCAAGATTGACAGGTGTGCTTCCATCTGCTTTGTCATGAAGCACAATGTAACTATCCCCTGTAATCTCTCCAATGACAGAACAAGGGACCTTCTCTCTCTTGCAGATCTCAAGAAACATCTCGATTCTGTCAGCTTCTATAAGGAGGGCATCATTTTCCTGGTATTCAGCTCCCCATATCTCAAGGACCGAAAGGGTGTTGTCACCGACAACAATATTTCTTATGTTTATTCTTGCACCAGCCGGGTAGATAATCTCTTTGATCACATTTGAGTTCCCTCCGGCACCCTGATCATGGATGCTGACTATTGGATTATAATCAACCATTTCTACACATGCCCTGATAACCCTGTTAAGCTTCTGTTCCATCTCTGCATCACCGCGCTGAACAGCACTGAAGTCCAGCTCCGCAATATTTTCTCCCTGTATCATGCTTGAAGCAGCACCACCACCGATACCAATTCTATATGCAGGACCTCCAATCTTTACTACAAGCATTTCTCTTTGTGGTTCCCCTTTTTCGATATGTCTATTATCTATCTGTCCCACACCACCTGTGAACATTACAGGCTTGACCCATTCTATCCTCTCTCCACCTGGAAGTCTCATACCAAAGGATCTTGTAAAACCCTGTATTACAGGTTCACCAAACTTGTTCCCATAATCAGAAGCGCCATTGCTTGCCTCTATTTCTATCTGGAGAGGTGTTGCCAGGTTTGGTGGATATTCGAAGGACGGATCCTCACATGGCAGTGAATATCCGGGTATTCGAAGATTGCCCACACAGTATGCAGCTGTTCCAGCTATTACTAAGCTACCTCTGCCTGTTGCATGAACATCCCTTATCCTTCCCCCTGTGCCAGTTTCTGCACCTGGGAAGGGCGCAACTCCTGTAGGAAAATTATGCGTTTCTGCTGTGAAGATGATATGGTAATCAAACTTTGAATTTTTAAAGCAGGATGGCCTGCCCGGATGTTCGGGGATTATAGTCCATATTCCGTAACCACGAATTGCGCTTGAGTTATCTTTAAATGCAATTATGCTATTAGCAGGATTTGTACTCAAGGGCTGTTTTAGTATTTCCATTAGTGTATGCGGCATTTCTTTTCCATCAATAATCAATCTGCCCTTAAAAAACCAGTGTCTTGAATGCTCGCTGTTTGACTGACCAAGGTCAAAACATTCTACATTTGTTGGATTACGACCCAAATCTTTAACAAAAAGGTTGTAATAATAATCAATGTCCCAGTCATCCAGACCGAGTCCTATATTCATATTGATCTCCCTGAGAGCTTCTTTACCTTCTTCAATCAGTGGAACGATAAAAACTGGCTCTGGTTTTATACCCGTTTCAAAGGCAGTGAGTGGTTCGGGGTAAGGACATTCTGTCATTCTGTCGTAAAAAAGTGATGAGTGACGAGTGACAAGTGACAAATAGAAATCCGCTAACTGTTTATTGTTGACTGATGACTGTTCACTGAATATGAATTTATATCTTTGTGAGCGTTCAATGCGGGAAATTTTTGTTAATCCACAGGCATAACATATTGAGACTGCGTTTGTTGACCATGCTGTTGTAAAGTTCATTCGCGGCCCGACCTCAAAGAGACAGTGACATAATCTCCCCACCCCCCCCTTAAAGGGGGGGGTGGGGAGATTATTAATCAAAAAACTCTCACTGAAGAAATTCTCAGGCTCGAATGTTTCTGCCAAAAGCCATCGAAGTGTATTAAGCTCTTCATTCGTAAGGGGAGCCGTGGTCTCAATATTAAAACAGTATTCTGTTTCTAAATCCCTGATCTCAGGAGATACTCTTTGTTTAATGATTGAGAGTAAATCATTTTTCTTAGATAGTGAAAGGGCTGGTTTTCGATAAAGGTGCAATAGGCTCATGTATTTTTATTATTTTAGCAAAAAAATAAAATTAACCATCAAAATTCAAATCCTTAGCACTAATCCTCATTAGGCGGAATAAGCAAATCCAAATTTAAAAATCCAATGCTAAAACATTTGGAATTAAAGCTTTGTCATTTATACTTTTTAAAGCTTTGATATTGTTTAGAATTCAGGATTTTATTATACCTCCAGGAGAACAGAAGAGCTTTCCACCAATGTGATGGAGGGTTTTTGCTTGTTCGAGATCAACCCTGAGATAGTTATCAAATATGTCTTCTTTTACTGAAGTTGCCACTACCTCTCCCACAAAAATAGTATGATCGCCAGCTTTGTGTGTGGAATAGAGCTTGCACTCGATATTCCTTATACACTCTTCAATGAGAGGAGCTTTAATCTTTTGCGCCTTCACAGGAGTAAGATTGCAGACCTTGAATTTATCTATGTCCTTTCCTGATTGTGTTCCACAACACAATACATCTTTTAACATCTCAAGATGGGGAATATTAAAAGCAAATTCCTGGCTCTCCATTATGAGTTTATGAGAAAATCTTTCATGCCCTATGGCAATAGCCACAAGCATTGGTTTGAAGCTTACAGGCATCTGCCAGGCTACGGTCATGATATTGATCTTCTCTCTGGCTTTAGAGGTTATAAGGACAGTTGGTCCATGATTTATTAAACGGTAAGCATTTGATATTGGTATGTTCTTGAATAACATATTACTCCTTTTTCTTATTTCTTTATTTGTGTTCTTAGTTTAATCCTATTTTGTGATTTTTATCACAGAAGTCTCAGCCTTTCAATAGTTTAATATTTATTAATGTTACCTCCTTTCCTTTCCCCTTGCTGTGGCAGTCTGAGCTTTATGGCTCACAGAGGGACTGCCACAGCCCAACCTTTTTTAAGAGTCTTTCGAAAGAATATCAGATTAGGGGGTGAACTATGGATTTCCTAATAGCAGCAAAACACATCTTTATTACCTATATTCAGGGGCACATGTATATTGTCGTTGCCATTGTAATGGTACTATGTTTGTTACTTTTCAGAAAGCCCAAGATTTTCTTTACTATTTTTTTTATTGCTCTATTTCTCGCAGGGGTGCTTTATCTGATTTCAACCCTTTCTACTACAGGAGCTTCTCAGAAACAGAAGTTGATCAAGCAGGAAGAACAACTTTATAGAGATTTTCACTAACTTCTTGGAGTTTATTATTCAGTTTTAGTAAAAAGTAAGATTTTATCGTAAGATAAACACCTACAAAATAAAAATCCAAGTTCCTACAGAAAAATCAGACATATACTGATTTTTATTGCTCATTTTTTTACATATTATAGAATAATATGAAGACCAAAATGCTAATACCTACCTATTAAAAACCCCCATGAGGGGCCTTTCTACCCCCCCCCTCAAAGGCCCCTCTCCCTCCTTCCAACTTAGGCAGTTCCCTCAATATTTTCTTGGAGGAAGAGGTAGTACCTATTGAGTTAAGTGATTCATTTACCCTATTAGAAACTTGCCATTTATGGTCTATCTTTCTAACGGGGTTTACTTAATCCAAAGACCCTCCTAAAAATGTAATCAACATTTTTTAGGTAATAGTTAAGATCAAAGATTACTCCAATTTCAGTTGGTGTCAGGTATTTTTTAACTTCTTTATCTTTTGATAATACCTTTTTGAAATTAACCGCTCCTTTCCAGCTCCTCATCGCATTCTTCTGCACTATATAATATGCCTTTTCACGGTCTATGCCCTTTTCTATAAGAGCAAGCATTACTCTCTGTGAGGTAAAGAGGCCATAGCTTTTGCCCATATTTTCTTTCATTCTTTTAGGATAGACATGAAGTCCTTCAAGAATTTCCTTCAGTCTATCAAGCATGTAATCAATGAGGATTGAGCTGTCAGGTATCACCACGCGCTCAACAGAAGAGTGGGAAATGTCTCTTTCGTGCCAGAGAGCGACATTTTCTATGGCTGCCAGGGCGTTCGTCCTCACAAGCCTCGCGAGACCAGAGAGATTTTCACATCCAACAGGATTTCGCTTGTGCGGCATTGCCGATGAACCCTTTTGTCCTGCCATGAATGGTTCCTCTACTTCAAGAACCTCTGTCCTCTGCAGATGTCTTATCTCAACAGCTATCTTTTCGACAGAGGCTGCGATCAGTGCAAGGGTTGTTAGATACTCTGCGTATCTGTCCCTCTGAACTACTTGTGTTGCCACAGGTTCAGGCTTTAAAGCAAGTTTTTTGCAGACCTTTTCTTCAATTACAGGAGGGATGTTAGAGAATGTCCCAACAGCTCCAGAAAGTTTACCCACACTTATAATATCCTTTGCCCTTTTTATCCTTTCGAGGTTCCTCTTCATATCCTCAAACCAGAGGGCAAACTTAAGACCGAACGTTATCGGTTCAGCGTGAACACCATGACTTCTGCCCATCATTGGTGTATTTTTATATTTATGTGCCTGCACTTTAATAACATCCATTACCTTGTGAATATCCTTGATGATCATATCCGAGGCATCTCGCAGAAGGAGGGCGAGGGCTGTATCGAGGATATCTGAAGAGGTTAATCCTTTATGGATGAACCTTGCCTCAGGACCGATATTCTGGGCTACGGATGTGAGAAATGCTATAACATCATGTTTTACAACCTTCTCTATATCATCAATACTTTTAATATCAAATCTGGCCTTCTTTTTTATTGTCTTCAATGCATTTTTTGGTATTTCCCCAAGCTCTGCCCATGCCTCACATGCAGCAATTTCGACATCAAGCCATTTCTGATATTTTTTTTCTGTATCCCATAACTTCCCCATCTCAGGCCGCGTATACCGTGGTATCATGTCCCCCTCCTTTTAACAGATTTAAAAATTATAATTCTTCAGAAACTCTATCACAACCTTCTGACAATTCTCTGATGCCAGTTTTACGTTCCACTTTGTCTTATTCCTGTCTTCAACAACATTGCTGATGCCTCTTATTTCGACCATTGGAATTCCATAAAGAGTACTTATATGAGCCACTACAGCACCTTCCATGTTTTCACAGACAGCATGAAATGTCTTCTCAAGTCCTTTTGCCCGTTTCAATGTCCCTGTACAGGTAGAGAGGGTGAGAAAGGGGCCTGATTTAACCGTGATGCGTGATGCGTAATGCGTGATACGTGAAATACTAACAGCTTTTTTCAAAAGTTTTTTGTCAAGCTGGAATTCATTGAAATACCTTTTCCCGGTTTTTGCTAGAAGAGGAATACCAATCTCCTCAGCTGTATGAAAACCATCTTTGAGATAGGCACCTTCATCCCCGTAGATCTCCTTTTCAGCAGCTGCAATGTCTCCTATTTTTAAACCAGATGATGGATAGGCACCACCAACTCCAAAATTAACGATTAAGCAAGGGAAGAACTTTTCAATGAGAAGAGTAGTTCCCCTGGAGGCGTTTGTCTTTCCAATTCCTGAAATGATATATACAACAGATTTATCCTTTATTTTTCCTTTATACAAAGATAATCCGCAAGGCACGTTTTCTTTAATCTTTTTCATGTGCCTCAGGATAATTGAGCCTTCAAGAGCAACGGCTGATATTAACCCTATTGGATGTTCTGAAGTTTTATTTTTCTTCCTTAGTATTGTTAGGTTCATAGAAAACCTATTTAGCCTTAATCAAGTGAGGATATTATAATAAAGGATACTAACGGATAACCATAGCTTGTGGTGACCTTCACATTATCAGATGAACACCCTGTTTGACAAAGTTTCACATTTCTTTTATGTTTAATAACAATTAATGAATGGAGAGTTTGCTTTGAGGCTTCCAGAGTGGATAAAGACCAAGGGATTTTCAGGCATCCATGATATAAAACAGATACTTAGGAGTTACAGGGTTTCTACAGTATGCGAAGAGGCAAGGTGCCCGAATATTGGTGAATGCTATTCCAGACCGGTTGCCACTTTTATGATACTTGGTTCAAAATGCACAAGGAATTGTGGTTTTTGTTCAGTGGAGTCTTCTCGGCCTGAGCTTCTTGATCCTGAAGAGCCAGAGAGGGTTGCACTGGCTGCAAAAGAGATGGGATTAAAATATGTTGTTATTACCTCTGTTACAAGGGATGACCTTCCCGATGGCGGTGCGGGACATTTTGCACAGACAGTTTATGCTGTAAGAAGACATATTAAGGATGCAAAGGTCGAGGTTCTGACGCCCGACTTTAAAGGAGACCTGGGTGCTATTATTGCAGTTATGGATTCAAGGCCAGATGTTTATGGACACAATGTTGAGACTGTCCCGAGGCTTTACCATGTTGTCAGGCCACAGGCGGATTACATTCGTTCCCTGAGTGTGTTGAGATACGCTAAAAAGATTTCATCCGGTACAAATACAAAGTCAGGACTTATGCTCGGTCTTGGAGAAACACTAAAAGAGGTAATAGATGTCCTGAGAGAACTCAATGACGCAGGTTGCGATTTTGTCACCATAGGGCAGTACCTGAGGCCTTCGAAAAAAAATCTGCCAGTTGTCGAATATATAAAGCCTGATATGTTTGAGAAGCTTCGTCTCATAGCAATAGATATGGATTTTAAATATGTTGCCTCTTCTCCCCTTGTTAGGAGCTCGATGAATGCTGAGGAGATGTATAGAGCAGTGGGGAAACAAAATGTATGATTTTAACAGGATAAAGAGACTTCCACCTTATGTGTTCAGTATAGTTAATTCCCTGAAGATTGAGGCAAGGCATCAGGGAAAGGATATAATTGACCTCGGAATGGGTAACCCTGACGGTGCTACACCAAAACACATTGTGGACAAACTCGTTGAGGCTGCAAGAAACCCCAAGAACCACAGATATTCTGCATCCAAAGGAATAACCCAGTTAAGGAACGCCATTTGTGAGTGGTATTCAAGGCGATATGATGTTATTCTTGATTCTGAATTAGAAGCTGTTGTGACAATAGGTTCTAAGGAAGGCCTCTCTCATCTTGTTCTTGCAACTGTAGGCCCCGGGGATGTAGTGATGACTCCTACACCGGCTTATCCTATTCATCCCTACAGTGTAATTATAGCGGGAGGAGAAGTTAGGAGTGTTCCCATAGGTCCTGGGATAGATTTTTTTGATGAAATGGAAAAGGCATATAAATCATCCTGGCCACGGCCAAAGATGTTGATAATAAATTTTCCTCATAATCCGACTACGATGGTTGTTGAGGGGCTGGATTTTTTTAAGAAGGTTGTAGCTTTCGCTAAGGAGAATGATTTAATTGTCTTGCATGACCTGGCTTATGCAGACCTGTGTTTTGATGGATATAAGGCACCAAGTTTTCTGCAGGTTCCAGGTGCAAAAGATATAGGCGTGGAGTTTTTTTCAATGACAAAGAGTTACTCCATGGCAGGATGGAGAGTTGGTTTCTGTGTAGGAAATCAGGAGATTGTTGGTGCGCTGTCAAAGATAAAGAGTTATCTTGATTATGGGATGTTTCAACCAATACAGATAGCAAGTATTATAGCTTTACGAGGTCCTCAGGATTGTGTTGAGGAAATAAGGGAGACATACGAGTCAAGGCGTAATGCATTGATAAAGGGACTCAAGAGAGCTGGATGGAATGTGCCACCTCCAAAGGCAACAATGTTTGTATGGGCAGAAATACCGGAGCCATTCAAGAAGATGGGTTCTCTGGAGTTTTGCAAGCTACTTATTACAGAGGGAGGTGTGGCAGTATCACCTGGTATCGGATTTGGTGAAGGTGGGGACAATTATGTAAGGTTTGCCCTTGTAGAAAACGAACAGAGGATCAGACAAGCTACAACGGGGATAAAGAAGGTGCTGAATAATGCAAAATGAGAACACTTGGTAAGTAGACGCAATGAGGAATAAAAAAACTGTCATTCCCGCGCAAGTCTACGACTCGTAGAGCGGGAATCCAGAAATTAAGGTATAGATTCTCTACGAGTCGTAGACCTGCTTTCGCAGGAATGACAAAGAAAACAAGTATTTTCGGAGTAAAATGAAAAAAGATAAGATTTCTATTGGCATAATAGGATTTGGGACAGTAGGAACAGGGACTGTAAAAATCCTTCTCGAAAATAAGGAGATCATTAAGGAGAGGATTGGATTTGAAATAAACCTAAGGAGGATTGCTGACCTTGATATCTTTAGGAACAGGGATATAAAACTCCCTAAAAGTATTCTGACTTCTAACGTGGATGATATCCTGAGTGACCCTGAAACGGATATCGTAGTTGAATTAATAGGAGGCATCAGGCCTGCAAAGGATTTCATCCTTAAGGCAATCAACAATCGGAAGCATGTAGTCACTGCCAATAAGGCCCTTCTTGCCACTGAAGGTAATGAAATATTTACTGCGGCGCATAAAAGAGAGGTAGAGATAGGTTTTGAGGCATCTGTGGCAGGAGGTATTCCTATTATAAAGGTAATAAGGGAGGGTCTTGTTGCGAACAGAATAAAGGCTATATACGGGATAATAAACGGTACATCAAATTACATACTTACAAAGATGACAGAGGAGGATGTTGAGTTTTCAAAGGCGTTAAAAGAGGCACAAGCCCTCGGATATGCTGAGGCTGACCCCACCCTGGACATTGAAGGCATAGATTCTGCTCATAAGCTTGCGATCCTTGCTTATCTTTCTTATGGCATCCCTGTCTCTTATAGAGATATTTATACAGAAGGGATTTCCAGGATTTCTCCCCAGGACATAAGTTTTGCATCTGAGCTTGGATATAAGGTTAAACTTCTTGCTATTGCAAAAGAGTCAGACAGCAAGATAGAGCTCAGAGTTCATCCAACTATGCTTCCAAAGGAATATCTGATATCAAAAGTGGACGGGCCCTTTAATGCAATATACATTGAAGGGGATGCAACTGGTTCCACCCTTTATTATGGAAGAGGCGCTGGGTGCATGCCTACAGGCAGTGCTGTTGTCAGCGACATTGTTGATATAGCAAGAAACATCATGAAAAATGCTACAGGAAGAGTACCTGTATTAACAAAGACCCTCAGGAATCTCAAAATAAAAAGAATGGATGATGTGATATCCATGTATTATTTCAGGTTTTCAGCCCTTGATAAGCCAGGAGTTCTCTCAAAGATTTCAGGCATCCTCGGCAATTACAATATCAGCATTGCTTCTGTGATACAAAAAGGCAGGAGTGTTGGTGAAGCTGTTCCGTTAGTTGTACGTACACACAAGGCGAAAGAAAGAGATGTTAGAAAGGCTATCAGTGAGATAGACCGACTGCCGGTTGTTATGGACAAGACCGTCTTCATAAGGGTTGAAGGGAAAGAAAATTAGAAGTTAGAAATTAGAAGTTAATGCCCACCTTTTTCAATAGCTTCAAATTTACCCAATGACACAATTAATTGTACCTCGGCATCTCCTTGATAAAGTAATCTCCCATTGTCATGAGGTTTATCCGAATGAAGCCTGTGGAATACTTGCAGGAAAAGAAGGGGTTGTTCAGAAAGTCTATAAGATGAAGAATACAGAAAACTCCCCTGTCAGCTACAT
>Ga0209324_10001595_pt1 | contig 15644 bp, 12 predicted proteins | sample Rifsed19ft3_FD_184015 | JGI IMG/M metagenome (GOLD analysis project Ga0209324, IMG submission 184015) | Soil microbial communities from Rifle, Colorado, USA - sediment 19ft 3 (version 2) | ecosystem: Environmental > Terrestrial > Deep subsurface > Rock core/Sediment | place: Rifle, Colorado...
CTGCGGTAATCGCCCTCCCTCTCTCAGAAATTTTCTAAGGCACGCATCCGGGCTGGGATGATTAACCTCTCCCACAAGCGTATACGCAAGCGCCGGGCAATTCCCTGAGCAATAGTTGATGTACTCGCATCCATTACAAAACTCGAAGTCGCTTAGGGAAATGGAACGCCTGGCGCGGAGATTCTCAAGTTCCAGGTGTTTGTGCCATACCTCATAGAGCGCATCTTTGTTTATCCTGCCTAATTCAATATGGCTGAGTTGTATGCAGGGGACGATTACCCCATCCGCCCCCTGACCGCAATCTGTTTCCGCAGACCTGTTATGAGTTTCTAGTTCTATTGTACTACCCTTTTTCATAGATATTCTCCTTCCCACTCTACAGTAAACTATGCATGGGAAAGTGTCCAACTATTATTGACACAGAAGGCCTGCTCTCAAATTGTTTTTTATTGGCTGCAAAAGAATAATACTTCATAAGCAGTTTCTTTTGCGTCTCTAACCGCTCTTTTGTTTCATTAATTGATTTAAAAAAAGGTGTAATCACAACCCTATCGAGACTCATATAAAAGATAACAATAAGGGCAACAACCATTAGTATCCTTTCTCTTATTTTGAGTCTATAAAATAGTTCTAAGAATCGTCCCATATTCCCTATTTTTCGATATTTCCTTTAATTCGAAATTTTTCTCTGCCACTCTGTGTTTTTGTTACAGGAGAAGTTAAACCCACACCTGAAAAAACAGGTGAATTCTCTAAAATTGGTATCAAATTCGTCGAGGATACAGCATCTCCCTCTATTTCAAATGCATTGTCCATGATTGTAATGCCCTTTGTCCAGGCGTCATTAGGCAACATCTTTGCCAACTCAAGGATCACGTCAATTCTGCGAATATATTTTCCTCTTATAGCATTGACCTTGTTAACGACTTCATCTAACACTACTATGCGTTCTTGTAGTTTCTCAACGATTACAACGTCTTTTTTTATTGATTTAACTTGTGCATTTACCGTTTTTAGTATTGCCAGATTGTTTATCTTTTGAATGTAAGGAATAAGGAATGAGAAGAATATCAAAACACCTATAAGAAAACATATTAATATAATTTGGGGATTTAGCCGCTTTCTATGTGATTTAACAAGGCTCAAATAGCATGGGTATTCTGCTAAACCGTAAAGCGCTGCACCGTATGACTCAGAATTTTCATCTAACAATTGATAACGAGTTTTGTATTCATCTGGCAAAAATCCATTGGCAGCATGTGTTAACAGTATTTCATCTGTGTGCCTTGATTTAATTTGATTAGCTAATTCAACCTCAGTTTTTGCAATTGAAGATAAAACTAAAAGGTTATTTTCAAATACATTGTAACTGTAATATTTTGTGTTTTTACTAACCACTGCGACCGAACCTTTTCTTTCCTCAAGGATGGGAAGAAAGGCGAAAGGGGAAATAATAACTCGGGAAGGGATAATTTCAAGGACTTTCAATTTTGATAGAATATTATCCAATTCTGTTTTCTTTATTGCAACAATCAGGACTTTCGTTTCGTGTCTATTTTGCGATATTGAATGAATATCAAAATAAACGTCTTCACTACTGAAAGGAATAAAACTATCCAATTGATATCTGAGCGCTTCTCTTAACTCTTTCAGATTCGAATATGGACAGGTTGTTTCTCTTATAATAGCAAGTTCCCTTGGCAATGAAAGAATAGTCTCTCCCACAAAATTTCTTTTCTGCAATAGCGCATGTTTTAATTGCTGGGTATCCTTAAGCATAAAATCTTCGATCTTGAACGTTTCGTGTGAATATTTAACCAGTTTTTTGCTGACGACCGTTATAATGAGGTCGTTTCCATTGATAGACAAGCCCGTTGAACTTTGGGAAAACAAATTGACAAACGGTATTTTATTCATAATTACAAGGTATTAAATGCTATTCGGGGTATGCCGCAATAATTTTACAACGATCCACACTTTTGAAAACAACTATTTTATAGGAATTTTTTACTTTGTCTGACGAAGAAACTGAATTGATCGTCATATAGTTTGAATCATATACAGTTAAATAATTCATAATCTTTTGAAAATCCGCGCCGATAATGCCAACGTATCTAAAGATTTCTTTTAAGTCATCGATTCTTGCAATTTTCCCTATCTTCCCTCTATATTGAAGCATTGTCTCAGCTATCTCCTCGGTAATTGCAGGCACATAAAGAAGAACTTCCTTAGATGCAAAGTTAACGTTGATTTTGCCAGGTCCGTAAATCGTCAGGTGATCTCGCAGCAATTCGAATATTTGTGGGGTAATTCCTTTAACTAAGGTCAGCTCCTCAAGAGATTCGAACGGCCCATTCTTTGGCTCGTATGGCTCTGGTAGTGTCGCATAATAGTTTTTTTCAGCGCCATTGACATGATGTAAATCATCTTCGTCGAGCCAATCCAGGATAGAATTTGTTATGGTCTCTGCAGTAAGTTCTTCCAGTTTACAGGCAGTTAAAAATTTAATAAAATTATCTCGTGTCTCTTCTGTTATTTTATTTACATTAATTTTTCCACCCTCATCGCTTATAAATACCTCGCAATCCCCATCTCCTATCTCTATTGAGTATGGATTACTGCTTGGCGTCCATGGATCGATGCTTCTGTCTTTTTTACTTTCGTCTGTATCCTGTTTTTTCGGTAATAATAGCATCTGTGTTGCATAAATACAGGCGCCTCGTGCAGAATAAATATTTTTTACACGTTCCGTAGAAGTAATTTCTGTTTTAATGGCAATACCAGTATTACGGGTAGAACTTAATGCAATAAATCCCAAGATTACTATTGCCCAGAGGCTAAAAATGAGTACGTAGCCATGATTGGTGATATAAGCTCTTGTTCTCTTCCATTTTTTGAAACTGACAACTTTATTGCCTGTGGGATTTTCTCGGTTATTTTTTCTCTCCATTTTAAATCCGTACCTTCAATAACATCGGCATCTTGAGCAGCTATATGGACTTCTTCTTCATTATCGGTTTCCTCTTCCACTGTGTCAAGATACGCGAATGAAATCATATCAAAATCCTTAAGGAATATCGTGTAATCCTTATCCGTGTTTAATGTGCTTTCAGATTCTTCAGATAATTTAATCAGTATTGTAGGGATAATCCTGGTTTCTGTGTAAATCAGATCCCACAAACCATTATCATTTAATTTTACTTTATAATTAGCTATTATCAATCCTTGTCCATAATGTTTTTTAAAAGAAAGAGGGGACACAAAGGAGAGAAAACCCTTTTCACCTGTGAAGTAATTGGTTTTCTTTTTTTTGGTCGTTTTGCTTTCTTCAGTAAGGAAGGTATCCTTACCTGGAATTTTCTGCATACGTAATGAGGAGACCTGTTGCCAGAAAAAGTCGAAGGCGGCTTTTTCTTTTGTGGAATCGTTAAACCAGGCTTCTTCTCTTTCCATCGAGAACAAACCGGTTCTTATTGCATAAGCGCCTGACATAATCAAGATTGTGCCAATGAAAAGGGCTATGAGTAGTTCAAATAAGGTAAAGCCTTTTTTGTGTTTAATCATCGATTTCCTTCTCAGATTTTCCACCGTCATTTTCCTCAACATCAGATTCTTCAGTATCGTTTTCATCTGGTTCTGATTCTTCAAAGAAAATAATAGTGTTGATATTTATTCCTTCAACGTGTATGCTCAGCGTCGTAGTTCCTTTGGGTGGGAGTCCTGCATCGCTTTCATCTTCATTTGATGCGTCCATATTGATTTTTTTCGCAGCTTCTTTATATTTATCTATTTGCAATACTTTCCATTGAACACCATCTTGAGTTACGCCTTCAAAGGTCTTCTCCTCATTCAATTCCTTATATTTTTTACCAAGTATGCCCAGAAAAGCCTCTTCTGTCTTCGTTCTTGCAAGAAGCACTAATTTGGTGTGATCGTCAATCTTTCCCCTTAATTTTGAAGAATTCCCGATCAAACCGAAAAAAATGCCGATAGAAATTCCAACGATTGCCAGTGCGACCATAACTTCGAGGATAGTAAAGCCGTTTTTATTCACAACTTTAGTACTTCTCAACTTCATTTACCCTTTGACTTATTAATGGCTCAATTTCCTTTAGCTTCTTTTGAAATGCGTTGGTCAAAGAATCTGCCTCTTCTGCATCATTTGCAATATATGGGGTTATTAACATTATCAACTCTGTTCTGTCATTTGTAATATTCGTAGACTTAAACAAATTCCCCAAAAAAGGAATGTCCCCCAAAAGGGGTATTTTATTAATCTTTTTAGTGTCAGTTTGTTGAATTATGCCACCCAGGCTTATCGTATGCCCACTCTTTACCACAAGGGAGGTGCCTGCCTTGCGGGTAGAAAATATAGGATTATCACCAACTCCTGCGGTGGGATCGACATTGCTTACCTCTTGTTTTATTTCTAATGTTACAAAACCATTATCTCCAATGTAAGGAGTTACTGTAAGGATGATGCCCGTATCACGATACTGTACCTGCTGAAATGTTACAGTTGTTCCAGCTTGCTGACCAGAGCTTGTATTAATGGGTACTTCCTTGCCAACTTGTATATTTGCAGGTTGTTCGTCTCTTACAAGGATATGCGGAGCAGATAATATTTTCGCGTTTGAATTTGTTGCAAGAATCTCCATCAGGATTTCAAAATTATTTCTAGCAAACCGCTTTTGCATAAACCCACCTGCATCTGAGAATCCACTTAATACGAAACTTCCCATGCCACTATGGGTAGAGGAGGTTCCAGAATTCTGCGCCCACTGTACACCATAGTCCAACGCGCCCCCAAGAGTAACTTCTATAATCAAGGCTTCAATAAACACCTGCGGAGGAGTTGCGTCTATCGCCTCTATAATCGCTTTAATACTCCTATAATCACTCGGCAATGCCTTCACGACAATGGTATTTGTTTTTGTATCAGCAACGATTTTCATTGCCTCAATCTGTTTCTTTCCTATCGGTTTAGGCTGCGCAGCCATTTTTTCACTGTAAATCTGCGTTAGAACAGGCACAATCGTTTCGGCTCTTTGATGCTGCACTTTATATACATATATTTTTAGCTCTTCTTCTACTAACTCTGAGGGGGGAACATCTATATTTTTTATCCAAAGATCGATTTTCGGTAAGAGTTCCGGTACTCTGGTAACAACCAACATCTTGTTAGTATCCGAAAATGGGACGAAGCTAAATTCACCCTCACCACCTGCTTTTCCTCCCATAGATTGTGCAAGGACGGCAAGATCTTTTGCCATATTTCTTGCATCAACATATTTGAAATCATAAAATTTTACGGCTTTACCAGCAAAGAATGGGACATCGAAGGTTTTTACTAAGGTAAGTAGTTTTCCCATATTTGAGGCAGTTTCGATAAGAATGATATATGGGGAATCACCATGAGTAACGACATTCCCGACACTCGTCATAAATGGCCTTAAAGTCGCATTTAAGTTTTTTGGATTTTCAAATTGAAGAGGAACTATTTGAATCATTATATCTTTACTCCACTGGGGAATTTTATCCCCGGAAATAACAATATTTATTTCCTGCCGGGATTCTGCCTTAGGAAGCACTCTATAGAGATCGCCATCCTTTATTATTGCAAATTCATACACATAAAGCAGTGTGTTGAGCATCGAAAGGAGTTCTTCTTTATAGACCTGCCCAGTGGCGTGAAGATTGATTGCACCCCCGACTCTATTATCTAAAATATAGTTAACGTTAAGAATCTCGCCTAAAATAACCTGTAAAACATCCTTTATTTCTGCGTTATCAAAATTTAAAGCGACGTCGATTTTATCGCCTGTATATTCTGGTTTGTGAAGAGAAGGTTCCGGTTTTTTGCGTTCCTCAGGATATACAAATTCATCCGGTATACCCTCCTTTCTCTTCTCTGCAACCTCTTTTTCAGGTAATATTTCATACTCCCAGGGTTTCTTCTCTACCGCCTCGGTCGTTGTAGAAAGTGTTACTGGTTTTTTAAATGGTACAAAATCAGACTGCCTTACCTGGGTTTCTTTACAACCAATTACAAACATAACAAGAATTGATGCATAGACGCATTTGTTCATCAACAAATCTCCCATAAGTGGGTAAACTTTTTATTCATTATACCATTTTTATTTATGCCATGCATTATAAGGAAGTGCACTTAATATAGCTCATAAAGTATACGCTTTTATACTTCAGGCAGGGCAAAACAGAGTGGAAGGGGGGATTTGAACCCCCACCCCGGTATCAGCGGGACTAGCCCCTCAAACTAGCGCGTCTGCCGATTCCGCCACTTCCGCATTTCATAGAATTGTTCGTATCTGATTAAACCAAAAATACTTAGTAAGTTTAACATTACACCGTAAAAAGTCAAATATTTTTAATAATAAGAAATTATTAATTTTTGAATACTTAACAGCGTCCTCAGCCAAACAAAAAGCGCAACAAATTATTTGCGTTAATAACCTTACAAGATACAACACGCACGATAAAAATGAATCAAAATTTAAAGTTGTCACCGGATGAAGTTTGACTTAGTCTTTGCGTTTGCTGGGTTTTTCTGAAAAAATAAATGGTTTGCCAATATAGTATCCCTGTCCAAAGTCCACTCCGTATTCCGATAGCAATTGTATCGTTGCCTTATTTTCCACAAACTCCGCCACCGTTTGTTTGCCGAGACCGCGCGCTACCTCCACCATCGCTCTGACGAGGTGCTGGTCTACCGGGTTGTTTGTTATATTATGGATAAGGCTGCCGTCAATCTTCAGATAATCAACCGGTAATCTCTTGAGAAAGTTAAACGATGAAAAACCAATACCGAAATCGTCAATACCAACACGGCATCCCATATCCTTGAGCGCTTTAATGAAACACTCTGCCAGGAACATGTTTGCCATAAGGGCATTTTCGGTGATGGTCAGGACGAGATTTGCAGCATTAATACCGGTTGTTGTAAGTTCCTTCTTGAGAGTAAGGAGGAGTTCTCGGTCGGTGAATGACTTATCTGATAAATTGACTTCAATATACTGCTTTTTACCGGTCTTCTGCATTTCTGCCAGGAGTTTGATTGCCCTGCGCACTACCAAACCGTCTATCTCTCTCATTAGGCCAAAATGTTCAGCAACACTGATGAAACTGGATGGTGGGATGAGTTTGCCATTTTCATCTACCATGCGCAACAATGCCTCATATCCAATTATGTTAAGCTGCTGGTTGAAATCCGTAATAGGCTGGAAGTGCAACACAAAGCGATCCTCAGCAAGGGCAACCTGAATGCGATTTTTCCAGTTCAGCAACGACTCAATCTCCATTTTCTGATCGACATTATAGACGCAAACGCTATTACCCCCTTCTTTCTTTGCCTGATACATGGCAATATCGGCACAGGTAAGGAGTTCTTCTGGCATGGTGCCATGCAGAGGAAACAGCACTACACCTATACTCGCAGTAACGCCTGCAGGTTGTTGCTGTCCTTTAATTACCATGGCATGTTGCTCAATCAATTTAGCAATTCCATCGGCAACGACCATTGCTTGATTGGTATCGACTTGGGGCAGATAAATGGCAAATTCATCACCACCCAACCTGGCAACTATGTCGGTCTGACGTAAACGTCCCTTCAGCAAACCTGCTAGTTCTATGAGGAATTCATCCCCGACCTGGTGGCCGTGAACATCATTGAGGTACTTGAAATTATCCAGATCAAGGAACAGTAATGTCCCCTCAACACCGTATCGCCTTGAATATGCAAGCAGGTCGTCTATTTCTTTCTGGAAACGGCGGCGATTGAAGAGATTGGTGAGAGGATCATAATCAGCAAGATACACAAGATTCTCCTTTAACTTCTTGTGTTCTGAAACCTCAACACACAATTTCTCGTTCATCTTCTCTACCGCTGCTGTCCGTTCAGCTACGCGCTGCTCTAAAGATTCATTAAGCGTCCTCAGTTCTTCCAATAGCCGTTTCTGTTCAGTGATTTCCTTATCGAGACTCTCCGCCATGGTGTTGAAACCATTGGCAAGGATGCCAATTTCATCGTTGCGGCTGATTTGTACCCTATGATTCAGATTTCCACTGGCAAGGATTTCAGTTGCATTCGTAAGCTCCTTAATAGGTTTTGACATTGAACTCGCAATCGTAATGCCGAGGATAATAACCGATGTGGAACCCGCTATCCCTAAAATCAATGCACTATTCCTTGAGTGGAAGTAGTGTGTCAACGTAAGAGCAATAATGGGGATGAGGGAGAGACAGAGTGCAAATATGAGTAGTCTGCATTTAAACGATAAAAGTGGTTTCGCCTTCATAAGGGATCACCGATATTGTACTATGCCACATGAATTCTTTCAAGTAACCCGGCAACGTCTAAATATTGTCTCTATAAACAAAAGGCGAGATGTATCACTTACTCTTCGACTTCACTCAGATGGCGTGGCTCAATATGATAATCTATTATTCTGGGCAGCGCATAAAATCTAACATTTAGCTGATAAATGCTAATTTCTTTTTTATTATCGCTGGATTTAGGTGTTGTTATAACCAATATTTTTAACGCTCTTCTACTGCATCATTAATCTTTGCCCATCGCTTTCCCGAAGGTTTTTTCCAGCGGACGTCAACATACTCCATCTGTTTTAGGTTGGTTCCTTCAGTTTTTGCAATACTCAGGAGGTTTTGTAGCTTCTCTTCATTGGAGAGTTCGTTAGGTTCGTTACATAGCGAAGAGCATCCCCACCGTATCTGAGTATTGTTCTCCGTCCAAAAAACGATATCACTTTTACCAGTAAACCTCCTTTTACACACGTTTGATACATCTACCGTCAGGATCTTAAAAATGTTATGAATATTATTTGCCCTGAGAAATTTCACCACATCTATCCCCGCCTTAATTCCTTTATCATTCCATGTGCTTCCGTATAAAGGTAACCTTGCTAGCTTATTACTTTGAACATAAGGGGTATCATATTCTGCATTTGGTAATGTGTAATATTCTTTCGGTAATAAGACACATTCATCGTCCACAAGGTACGTATTCTTTCCACTTCTAACAATAGCTGCCGGTTTGCGCAATACAAGCTTGATATTAAGTTTATTGGGGAATGTCTTTTTGATTGAATCTACCTTTTTAATCAAAACAACCCCTCCATAAACGTTTGCAATTCTTTGAGTCAAATCGTTTTCATACATACCGTACTGTTCGTTCAGGGCTGCTACGTGTTTTATGTCGTCTGAAAAACGGGCGGTTACCCAGGATGGTGTGTGAAAGGAGAAGGTAGAAGGACTGACTTTAAATATATTTAGATCTGTTAATGAGTGCCATGTCTTATTAATGCCCCATATTCCAAAAATTATTATGCATGCAAAAAAAACAAATTGGAGCAAAAAGGGGTATAGAACTTTTTTTATTGAACTTGTTTTAGAGGAAAGGTTGTCTAAAAAAAGCTTATAGTTAAATGTGCTATTGATAATATCCTTAATTTTGTATTGGTTCATCTACGCTAACAAGAATATTCTGGAATGCAAGATCAACAATTTTTTCACATAACGAAGAAAATGACATGCCTGCCGCCTTCGCCGCCTTTGGCAGCAAGCTTTTTTCTGTAAAACCGGGGATGGTATTTATTTCCAATAAATACAAGTTATCTCTATCGTTCAGCAACATATCTACTCTTGAAAATCCCTTACAGCCAAGGACTTTTTGTGCATTGATAGCAATCTCCTGTGCATTATTATACGTAGCAGGTGAGAGAAAGCCGATAGTGCGTGAGAAATTACCCACCGTATTTCTTTGCTCGCTTAAGGTTTTTTCTACAATAAGATATTCTGTTCTATCATCCATATATTTCGCTTCGTAATTATAAAATTCCACCGCTGGTTTGATCTCAATAATTGGCAGCGCCTTGCCATCCAATATTCCAACGGTCAACTCTCTGCCATTAATGTACTTTTCAACAAGTAATTCATATCCAAATTCAAAAGCCTTTTCTAAACCAATTTGAAGATCGTTAATATTTTTAATGATGGATATGCCTATGCTAGAACCATTCCTCGTAGGTTTTAAAACTACCGGCAATCCTAGTTTGCTTATTTCACGCTGTATCTCCTGTAACTCTTGAAATTCTGTCACTGTAACATAATCTGGCGTTTTAATGCCCGCCGCAATAAAACATTTTTTTGTTGCTAATTTATCCATCGCTAGCCTGCTGGCATTTATACCTGAGCCAGTATATGGAATCCCTTTTGATTCCAAAAGCCGTTGTACGCCCCCATCTTCGCCAAAATACCCATGTAAGGCAATAAATGCAACATCGATGTCCATCTGGTCGAGTTCTTCTATTTTTTCGTCTTTCACATCGATGCAAGTAACGTTAAATCCAGCAGCCTTTAATGCCCTTGCTACTGCATTACCGGAACGTAAAGAAATTTCACGTTCAGGAGATATGCCTCCCATCAGGACAACAACATTTTTTGGCTTCATTTAATATTCTCCTAATATTTAAAAGCAACATTATTAAGGATTAATCTTAACCCATTATTCTAATTTTGCAACTAAATCATAAGCAACTTTCCACACATCACCAGCGCCCATAGTCATGACAACATCGTCTGGTTTTACATTTAATGAAAGTACCTTGACAATATCGCACAATTGTGGAATATATTGGACGTCTACACCTGCATTACGAGTTTCTTCACACAACCTCATAGAATTCATTGTGGCTTTTTCATAGTCGTTGTCACGTGCTGCATAGATATCGGCAAAAATTACTTTATCTGCATTTTGAAAGGATCTTGCGAATCCTCTTAACAAGTGTCGCGTTCTGCTGTACTGATGGGGTTGAAATACGCACCATATCTTTTTTTCAGGATATAGCTCTCTGGCAGCTCTTAACGTCACACGTATCTCTGTTGGGTGGTGGGCGTAATCATCGATTACCGTAATATTGTTTTTTACTCCAATTATTTGAAATCGTCTATTTGCCCCACGAAATGAAGCTAATGCAGCCTTAATAGAATTTTTATCAACTCCAATAAATGTACATACTGCAGTTGCGGCCAACGCATTTAAGATATTATGGGATCCTGGTATTTTTAATGTAAATTCATCAAAAAAGGTATTCTTTCTAAAGATGCTGAATCTATTTGTCCCGTTATCTGAAGAAAGGACTTTGCCGCACCAATCAGATGTACTATCTAGAGAGTATGTTTCTACCTTGCAATTTGCCCTTTGCATTGCAAGGAATATATTCTTATCGTGATTATTTACGACTAATAAACCTTCTTTTGAAATCAATGATGCGAAATCACCAAATGCATTTATTATTTTCTCAATATTTTCATAATAGTCCAGGTGATCTTCTTCGATATTGGTGATTACGCCTACTTGTGGGACGAGGTTTAAAAAAGACCTGTCATATTCGCATGCCTCTGCTACAAATAAATCTCCCATTCCTAAATGTGCGTTACCTCCAATATCTGGCACCTCTCCTCCAATAACAAATGTAGGATCCAATCCTGCTGTTTTTAATATGCTAGAGATCATTGCACTGGTGGTTGTTTTCCCGTGAGTACCACTGATTGCGATACCGCGTTTTTCTTTCATCAACGAACCGAGTATTTGAGAGTATTTTACCACTCTTATACCCATTTTACGGGCAGTTATAAGATCCAGATTGTCTTCAGAAATAGCCGCCGAGATTACCACCATATCCGTTTCCAACGGCATAAAACTCCCATCCTGCCTTGTATTAATCCTGGCGCCCATCTCCTCTAGTGTTGAAGTCAAAGAAGATGGTCGTGTGTCCGAACCCGCTACAACACAACCTTCTTTTAAAAGAATACGTGCAACGGCGCTCATCCCGATACCACCAATTCCTATAAAGTATACACAATGTCCACGCATAGGCCGATAATTCAACTGGTTCTCTAATGACGATGTATGTGTATGCATCCTATCCATACCTTCTGAAAAATTCATTGTAATTTTCCTCTTCTTATCAAGAAATATTATATAGCGATAGAGATTTATTCATCACGCCATTTTGTCGCATGAGTACTGCACACAATCATGTCTTTGTGCTACATTGTATTATTTTAATATTTAATAATCAAAATTAAAAATTATCCAACAGTTAACGCAAATTGCGCGCCTTTTAAACCAATCAATCTGCATATATTATCAACAACTCTCATGGCTGCGTTTGGCATTCCCATCTCTTTGTTAAACATCTTCATTCTGTCGTACTTTTCTTTATTGTTGAAAAGATCCGTAATAAGTTCTATGATTTTTTCAGGCGTCAAATCAATCTGCTGCAATAAATATCCACCGCCGTTGCTTGCCAATTCCATTGCATTCCAGTACTGGTGATTATCCGCAGCATGTGGATATGGTATCAATATAGCGGGGATACCAACTGCAGTAAATTCTGCGATCGTAGTAGCGCCAGCCCTACAAATAATTACATCCGCCATACTGAAAGCAGCGCCCATATCATCTAAAAAACTACAAACAAATGCATTGATATTCGTTTGTTTGTACGCTGCTTTTGCGGCTTCATACCCATATTCACCCGTACAGTGGATAATTTGCAGTTCGTTTGATAACGGCTCTAATTTGGGTAAACATCTTAATATAACTTCATTGATTGCCTGTGCACCCTGACTTCCCCCTGTAACCAGTATCGTTTTTTTAGAAGAACTTAGCCCGAATTTTTCGGCAGAACGGCTTCTTTGGCTATATAAGATATCCTTACGAATGGGTGTCCCGGTTATCCGTACAACGTTTGCGTTATTAAACCATTTGAGAGACCCTCGCCAATGACAATATACTTCATCAACCCATTTAGACAAGAATCGGTTTGCCTTACCGGGTATGACATTTTGTTCTAACAATATGGTTGGTATGCTGTGTAACTTAGCGGCTATAATTGGGGCAACGGAAGCATATCCACCCAACCCAACCACAATATCAGGGTTAAATTTGCGAATCGCAAGGATGGATTCAATAACGCTGATAACCGTCGTAACGATAAACATAAATACACCCTTGTAAGATTTTTCCCATTTTCTAGCACGCATTTGTTGAAACTGGAATCCCCGCTGTTCTACACATCGTTTTTCAAATTTTTTATCCGTGCCAAAAAAAATGATTTCTGCCTCGTTGAATCTCGAACGGATCTCTTCGGCAGTACTCAACCCCACCATTAAATGGCCAGCGGTACCACCTCCTGCAAAAGCGATTTTCATTTTCACACCCCTTTTTCCTTAACCGAACCCTGCTTTATACAGAAAATAAACAAAATATGTTAAAAAGGACGAACTATGTTTAAAATTTGTGTCTAATCGGCATTCTGCGCGCTAATTTACCCCTTTACCGCCAGGAAAAGCTCGCTATCTTAGACGTTATATTGTGCCAAATTCTCGCATGCAACAACCCAGCAACTTTATCTTCTGATGGTTCTATATTCACCTGTGGACTTAAATCCCCTGACTCCAAAGACTGTTTTGCAATATTAATTAGTATCCCAATTCCTATCATCGAAAATAACAAGGCTGATCCACCTGAACTAACAAAAGGTAAGGGAATGCCTTTTGTTGGAACAATGCCAGAGACAACTGCAATGTTTATAACTGCCTGTAATCCAAACATCACAGTTATTCCAAATCCTAAAAAAAATCCAAATATGTCCTTGGTTGCATGTACTATCTTTAATCCCTGCCATATTAATAACAAAAATAGGCACATAATAACTAACACTCCAATAAACCCAAACTCTTCACCAATAATGGTAAAGATAAAATCACTGCTGCTTTCCGGCAAAAAGAATAGTTTTTGTTTGCTGCTTCCAACACCTAATCCTGTCAAACCACCGGAACCAAGAGCAATCCACGATTGAATCATGTGATACCCTGTTCCCGAGGGGTCTTGCCATGGATCCATAAAGGCCATTAATCTGTCTTTTCTATATGAAACCTCGAATAACATTTTGTGCACAAACGGCACAGCAGCTATAATCGTAAAAAAAACATAAATGAACCTGGTTCCACCAACGATGAGCATAATTATAGAAAGAATTGTAATGAACGCAGCGCTCCCAAAATCAGGCTCTTTGATTATAAGAGCGCCCGTTACCGCTATAATAACGATGGGTATCATAAAACCACATTTGAATTCGGACATGTGACTTTGGTTCTTGGCAATATAGCCAGAAACAAATATTATAACCGCCAATTTTGCAAATTCGGAGGGCTGTATGCCAAAAGTATGTCCCAACCGAATCCACCTGCGAGCGCCGTTAGTAACTGTGCCAATGCCCGGTAACAATACAAGCAGAAGAAGCAGAAAGGATACAACGAGGATGGGGATTCCCAATTTCTGTAAATAATGATAATCCATCTTTGACATGATTATCAAGAATACCGATCCTATAAATATCCATAAAAGATGCTTCGTTAATTGATAGTTTTTCCCACCCACCCCAAAAGTTGCTAGATCTGTACTATAGACAGTAATAATACTGAATCCTATCAGTGCAACCACAATGTATATAATAAAATGCCAGCGTTTCAAATAAACCCCCATTATAATAATATAAGACTAAATACAGCCAGCATTGCAGCAATAATACAAAACCGGAGGGTAATTTTCGTCTCTGGCCATCCCTTAAACTGGAAGTGATGGTGTAAAGGCGCACAACGAAAAACCCTTCTCTTTGTCATCTTATAAAAGAATTTTTGCACAAGCACAGAAACTGCCTCAGCAATAAAGATACCCCCTATAATAACCATCAGCAGTTCTTGTTTTACAATAATAGCAACGAGTCCCAGCATACCGCCTAATGTCAATGAACCTGTGTCCCCCATAAAAATTTGTGCAGGAAAGCAGTTATACCATAAGAATCCCAAGCTTCCTCCTACAAGCGCAGCACAAAAAACACTCAATTCTCCACTTCCAGGGACATAGGGAATTTGTAAATAATCACTAAAATCGGTCCTACCTGAGGCATAGGCAATAACAGTAAAAGCAATTCCAGCAATAATGCTGCACCCGATTGCCAATCCATCCAATCCATCGGTAAGGTTTACTGCGTTTGACATCCCAACGATAAAGAACGCAACAACCAATATGTAAAAAGGCCCTACGTCGGGTCTAAAATCTTTTACAAAAGGAATTACCAGTTGTGTGCCCCAGGTAAACTTACTAAAATGGAAATATAAAACCAATCCCAGTATGAGCCCCAACGCCGATTGAAATAATAATTTTGATGCATCACTCAAACCGGCTACATTCTTCTGCGTAAGCTTGATATAATCATCAATAAATCCAAGCGCACCGAACCAGATCAACGTAAACATCATTAAGAGGACATATTCATTGTAGATATTACACCAGAATAGAGTGGAAACCAGAATAGAGATATTTAGGACGATTCCTCCCATTGTCGGCGTATTTTTTTTATCGAAATGCATACGTTTGAGTTGTTCTGAGTCTGTTTTTGTTGTGTCTTCGCCGACCTTTAAAGTCCGTAGTTTCTTGATAAACAAATAACCGAAAATGATACTGATCAAAAAAGCAGTAAAAGCAGCCAGACAGGAACGAAAAGATATATATTTAAATATTTCTAGTGAATTTATCG
>Ga0209324_10001597_pt1 | contig 15636 bp, 16 predicted proteins | sample Rifsed19ft3_FD_184015 | JGI IMG/M metagenome (GOLD analysis project Ga0209324, IMG submission 184015) | Soil microbial communities from Rifle, Colorado, USA - sediment 19ft 3 (version 2) | ecosystem: Environmental > Terrestrial > Deep subsurface > Rock core/Sediment | place: Rifle, Colorado...
ATTCCTTTTTAATTAAAAATGGCAGATTAAATCCAGTTCGCAATCCCTGCCCCTTGTAATTGCTGACAAACTCCAACCATTTAACCTTGTCAAAATCCCCTCCAGCCCCACCACAAAAATATACTTCAAAAGTAGGAGCACCTGCTCTAGGTTCAATTAACTTAGGAGAAATACATTTAATCTCATAAGAAGGAACTGAAGATTCCATCTGTAAATTAATAGGTTTTGTTAATTTCTCAAACCAATTTGGAGCGTAAACCATATCGTCATTGGTCACGAATATCCAAGGCGTATTAACCGTAGCTGCCGCTGCATTAACAGCCTTGCATTGACCTTGATCTGCTATATGAATATTCCATTCGTGATTACAAGTTTTTCTTCCATTAGCAACAACTAATATTTTGCCAGAGAAAGTTTCCTTCAAAGATTGTAAACATTGGTCCAGGGCATATTCCTGCTCGGAAGTCTGTCCTAAGTGCGGAATCACTATGCTTACCTGTGATGTATCAATCATAATTTCTCCACATACTTCCCACACCGCACCTGAACCACTTGCCGCATTTGCACCGACAAATATCATCACAGCAGGAATGACCAATTACTTTTAATTTATGCCCCTTGGGGCATAAATCACTAGCTTCGAGTTGAGAAATACTTTGTTGAAGTGTAAATTCACTCATTGTCTTAAAATAAATCCAGCCAGAAAGTCTGTTAATAAAATGTTTTAGATAGTTCATAAGTTATAAAAGATTTAATCTGGCAAACTCGCCATGATATTTTATAGCTCCATTATTATATGCTTTAGCAGCTTCTTCTTGTGTAAAATATAATCCTAAATGTATGGTATTCATTAAGGTACTCAAAATCTTCATCATCTACTAAAGTAAATTTTCCTTTTTCAAGTCTCCCAGATAATGCTATTTTTTTCATAATAGTTCAAAAGTTTTCGGATCATATTTAGAACGATCTCCAAAAATTCTGGGCTGTGGCCAAACTGGAAAGTGACCATGAGCCTCAACACCCATCTCCAAAGGATACCCCCAGTCGTCTACTGTTTCTCCATCTCCCCACATATGAAATGCTTTCATTTTTGCAGAATAACCAAACTTATAACCAACGTCAGCTAACCTCGAACAAATAAGTCGTTCTTCGTGATTCCTTGAAGATCTCACTATCCTTTCCCATCCCCCACTTTTCCAAACCGCATCTAATCGCATTAATCTTGCAACTGCCCCGACCATAGGAGTAAAAATTATCTCACCCTTTTCGTCCATTGGATGTTGAGTTGGTTCAAGCCCGATAAATTTATGAGGTTGCAAAGCTATTGCCCCGAAATCTGGTCGTGCATCCATCAATTCGACAAGTTGAGTCAACCAGTCTGGTTCTAAATCAGGTACAAGTATGTCATTATCGGTAGTTATGAAATATTTACTAGCTGCTAATCCTAAGGCTATTCCCCAGGCCGCATGAATTCCAACATTATAATTTGGGTCAACAATCAGGAAAAAGTCTTTTTCATATTCTAAAATAGCTTCCTCGCAGCCTCCATTATGTATCATAAACAACCGATAAGGGTATTTTGTACGTTCTTTCAGATACCTGATAGTTTCCATAGTCATCTTAGGTCTTTTGAACGCACAAATGAAGATATCAATAGGCTCTGTCATTTTAAAAATACCTGATACAAATATAAATCCAATGGCAAACTATGGTATTTTCGAGTGTATTTGTACCAGATCCCAAAATCATTGCCCCAGGGATTTCCCATTTCCTTTATAATTTTCCCTGGAGTGTCGTCCACCTCTACCTGGAAATACGATTGGATTTCGGGATACAGATATTGCCAATAGGCACTGAAATCAAACGGGCTGGTCATCGCCAATGGTCCCGCACGATAAAAACTCGCCAATCTCTCCTGGTCTTCCACTTCAATTATCCCGTGCGGCAACCCTCCAAGCTCTTCATAGAGGCTCCTATGGAAGATAAACGTCCCGTTAACGATTTTCCCACCTCCGAACACTTCGTGTCCTACATCCAGTCTGGCGGGCTTGAAAGCCTCCCGGAAGGCTATCTGATAATTTTTATGATAATGTATCGAGCCGAAGTTGAAAAGCTTGTATTCGGGATTGGCTTCGATTGCCTTTTTTAAGGCTTCCAAAGCGTAAGGAACCAGCATGTCGTCACTGTCGAGAAGAACGAACCATTCGCCAGTCGCCCGTTCCATGGCGTTATGGTAATTATTCAACCTCTCGATATGATCGGGCGTTTTTTCATATTTCAGCCATTCATATTTCTCCTTCAGCCACGGCAGATAGTCGAATTCGATCGGCGATCCCTCATCCTGTACGATGTGCTCGAAAAGCCTAAAATCCACGGTCTGCATGGCCACGGAATGGATCGCCCGAATCAGCTGGTAGTGCCTTTCGGTACTGTATATGTAGACAGGTGTAATTAAACTAAAAAAGGGTTTAGCCATTAATGTTTAATTTTCTTGAATATTTGACTCTCATATTTATCTAATATCTGTGCATCTTTTTTTGTAATCAACCCAGCAGTAATAATTCGATGATATCTTCTTGCTGACAGCAACCATGCCCTAGGAATAAACCAAATAACCATTTTTATAAAATTTTTTATGCGTTTCATTTAAAAATCAAACAGTTTTGTCACCTATTAACTTGATATACAATCGGTGGATGATTATTCCTGCATACAAACATATCACCAATTTGTATAGTTTGTTTTTCTCCACAATAAAAACATTTTTCTACTTTTTTCTTTTTTAATTTTTTCATCTTGCAAGGCTGAATACTATAGCAATAATTAAAAACAACGCCTAAGCGTTTAAGGGATTAAAAACTATCACAGGAGTCCCAAATATCACCCACAGTACCAGCCAAATCAACAGTATCATGTTGTTTACCCTGAATATTGAAGGGTCTCCTTTACCAACTTCCTGTTTATCTCCTGCATTTTTTCCAAAAGCGGCAGGTCGAAAGCGTTCATAAAAACCTCGACGTCTTTTGGAAGACATTTCCCCCCAAATCCCCTGTAGCCACCATGCCACACATCCCAGCCGTTTTTACTCCCCCATTCATGCTCTTCCAGTGCTTCCTTAACTTTATTATAATCGGCACCTGTCTCCTTTGCCACATCCCACAATTGATTGCCAAACGTAACCTTCAATGCGAACCAGGAATTCATCACATATTTTATCAGCTCGGCGGTAGTTGAATCGGTTAAAATCAATTTTTTGTAATTTACAAGGTTAAAAATATCTTTAACTTTTTCCCTTACCAAAATATCATCAGCCCCGATTACCAGCAATTCGGGTTCACGGGCGTCTTCCAATGCCGTAGCCTCGCTCAGAAATTCCGGCACATGAGCTATATTCAAACCATATTTTTTAGAAAATTTCTTGGTCGTGCCAGGCAAAAACGTCGAACGGATGGCAACCAGAGAATCGCTTCTGTAGCGGGCGATCCTTTCCAGCCATCTTTCGATGACGTCCAGATCCTGTTTGCCGCCTACAGTCGGGGTCGGGAGGCAAATAATAAAAACATCAGCATGATAAAAATTATGAGGAGGAAAATCGTCATCGAAACTTTTGTCGTCTTCTATGTCGAAATGATCTTTAATATCTAAAACATACCCTGTACTCTTGCCCACAATTCCCCAACCGATACAAACCGTTTTCCCATCCATTTATTAAATTATTTATTTTTCTTGATCACTGTATAGTAAAGGCTCGAGAAAATTTTTAAATACAAAAATTGGATTTCTTTCCTTCCTCAACCTCTTCTGCTGAGCCAACACCATGTTGTTCTCCAGTTCATATTTCAGCCTCATGGCACAGTCATAAAAATATTCTTTTTCGCCAGGATGATAAGTAGTGTCGATATTACCATCCAAGCCGTCGAAGCCGATGTTGCTGGAAAACTGTTTGTAAATGGCGTGCTGGCCATAAATGTCCCTGAATGGAGCGAAATCGTGATTGAGCATCAGGACGTTGCCCAGAAGAGCCGCTTCCTGGGCGATCAGAGAATAAGTCTCGGATTTGGAAGGCAGAATGAAAATGTTAGAAAGCTCGAAAAGATCGTGGATGACCTTATGCGGCACGCTGGTCTTCCAAGATTCATGGAACTCCGAAGTAAACGTCAGGTCATAATCATTGAGTCCCCAGTCAAGGGCGGTTTTTTTCAAATCCTCCCGATAGGTTATCTTGTCACCACCAGTCGAGTGGAAATCGGGAATAATCACCCGCACCACATAGTTGAACTTTTTAAGCTGGGATATGATTTTGATGATGACCTCGACCTGTTTACCTCGGTCCAGTCTGATCGGGTAGACCACTATGGCGTCGGCGGAAAGCATGTTCTTGTCCATGACCAATTTCGTCACCAAGGGCTCCCATTGACAGAATCCTGGCAAATTGGTCGAATGGGGCACGAACTTGATTTGGTCTTCTTCGTAGCCGAAGTCTCGGGCAACTCGCGGGATGGAATAGGCGTTGGGGAAGATGACGAAGCTGTTGGGGAATCGCTGGGAGACAATATCGAAATAGGCGTCTCCCTGTTGCAGTTCCTTGCCCAGGGTCTGGGGGCCGGTGGCGGAATGAATCCAGTGGAGCCAGCGGATTTTGGCCAGATGATCGTTTTCTTTAATTGCCAGCCTGGCCGCAAAGTTCATTTTCAAGCTCTCGGGCTGATAGATCAGATCATGGGTCAAAACAACATCGACATCCTTGAGGTTTTCGATCAGCTCATTCTTGAGCTTTTCCACATCTTGCTTGAAGGTTTCGTCGACGGCTTCACCGACATAGTTGCTGGAGGGAAACGGGGTGATGAATCTGAGGGTGACTTCGGGCAGGGCGAACATCTCGACAGGCCTAAACCCCGCCTTGACGATGACGACCGGCTTGTAGCCGGAGCCAACCAACATCCTGATCTGCTCGTCCACTATTCTGCACAATGAATATGTAGGATCAAAGTCGGTAAATGAAGTTAAACAAGCAACTCTTTTCATCGATTTCTTGCTTTATTCCTTAGTATAAACATAACAATACCCAAAATCAAGAGGCTAAGTTCTGATAAACCCTAGGCTGGTTGTGCCCGAAACGGTCACAGCCAGCAGTTCCGTGTTCAGCCAGAGGTCTATCTTCTCGTTCGGGTCCAGCCTAAAAAATCCCTTCCTATCCGTGGACAGCAGGCACGGCACTTGTCCTTGATTCTTGAAAACCATGCGGAAACTGCCGAAGCCGCCGTCCATGATTCTCGTCGGTGTCGTCGTCACTTCCATATTCGAAACGGCCAAATCGACCCACGATTCCTTGACGAACTCGGTCAGATACTGCCTGAAGTCCTGCAAAAAATCGTAATAAATCTTTTTCAAATCCCCGCGCTGCTTCAGCTCAACCGAAGGCGGGGTTTTTTCGCTCAAATTGTCATAAATATCGTCCATGTCAGTATCCCGTCCAGACTGCACCTTTTAGGGCTATCGGCAAAACCGGTATCAGGAGACATCTACACGCAAGATGTGCAGGCGGTTTGGTCACCCCGCTCGGAAATTCATCACCCAGTTTAACAGTTCCTGCCACCTCATTAGGCGCACAGAACTGTTCACAATTATGAACAATCATACCATTTGCGGTATAACTTTGATCTTCTTCGACTTCCAAATTGTAAACTGTTTGACAAGGATTGTCTTTAATTCTTGATTTAAGATGCCATTTAATTAATTTTTTAATCGGAATTGTAGTAATACAATTCAAACCCTTAATCATACTAGCTACTTTATCAAAATTGTTTCTAATTTCTTCTTTATCAAACCTCAAAATATTAAAACCCTTCTCAACAAGATAATTATCTTTAATTTTATCTCTTTGTTTTGTTCTTAATTTTTCATGAAAAAATCCATCGCATTCAATCACAGTATTGATCGTTGGTAACATAAAATCTGCCCAGGCATATTTCCAATCATTGCCATCTTTATATCGATAAAACCATTGTGGAGTAAATTTTATACTTTCTTTTTCTAAAAACCATTTCATCTTCTTCTCTAAATAACTATTGCCCAAATGATTTCTTCCACGATTTGTGAATGCTTTTTTTAAACCTTTTAATCTTTGTTCTTTAGTTATTAACTTCAAAGGATGATTTGGATCCGTAGCAAACCATTTCTTACCTAATTCAATTGCCTTTTTCCTCAATTCAGGATTATACATCCACTGTTCTTTTTTTGTATTTGACATTTTATCAATAAGATTTTGTCTGAATTCTGGATCTTTCCACTTTTCTTTGAACACCTTTCTCATCAATTTCACCTTTCCATATTTTATGTTAAAATACTTCAACTTTTCTTTTTCTCCTTCCCGCATCCATCTTCTTTTATTGATTTCTTTCGTTTTGCAAGAAAAACATCGAGAATAATAAAATGGAATTATTTTTTTACAATCGCATTTCTTCCCTTCGACATAAACCAGATCATCGTTTTTCAAATTCCAGGCAATTATCCACTTTTTTCTATTATTTCTCCTTACCAAAATTTTATGATTTTTCGTGACTGTTAATTGAATCGAATTTCTGTCTTTCAGGGCGGAAAGGACAATCCTCACAACTTCTCCGTAATATTTTCTTTTAAAAGTTTTTGTAACCTTTTTATATCGATCTTTATGAGTCAAAACATAATCCCCAACCTTAATATTCCTAATCTCTTTATAATCTTCTAATGTTTTAATCTTAGTTCTTCCTCCAAGGATACACACTCTCTCGTCCTCCGCCGTTATCCACTTGACAAACTCTATCCCGTTCCTACGGAAAGTCTCGGTTTCCACCAAGTTCATGGCGGTCATCAGCTCGGTTTCGACTATCAGTTTTCCCCGCTCCTCGGAAATCTCCGCCGCCTTGCTCCTCAGGTAGCCGGCGATGCCGGTCGCGGACATCCCCTGATTCAATCCCTCACTAATCGTCTTGGCGACCCAAGCCACGCCCGTCTTGTCCAGCATCGAAGGCAAAGCCTCCGCACGCAGGGCGATCTGATTTCGAATTTCCAGATTGGTCAGATTGAACCGGTGCTGCGGCACCATTTTGTCCAAACCCGTCTGTCCGCCCTCGGCGGCGGCCCAAAGCAAAAAGGCCAGTAGTGCTGTCGTACCTCCGTCGAAAGATTCCGAAAAGGGCAGCCAGGACAAAAACACTTCGTGTTCGACCGAAGGATCGGTCCGTTTTCTCAAAACCTGCTTGGTGATGCGATCGATTCTGTCCATCTGGGCCATGTGGTAAATCTGCTTTTTCAGAGCTTTGGTGGCTTTTTCCTGAAATCTCCGTCCTTTTTCGCTTTTGATGGCGCTGTAGAGGGCTATATTAATCCCCGTGCTGTAAAAAAACTTTTCGAGGGATCTTTTAACCAGAAGTATTTGCGGCAGCGATAGGTGCGCCAGGTTCTCTGGCAGTAATTTGGGCAATCTCATCATACAGGCTGAGTAATGATGATACCACTTTCGGCCTGGAATCCAAAAATGGCTCGAAAACTTTGTCGATATCCTGCCTGTCTTTGATTTTTGATAATCCCTCGCTGATCAGACCGCAGGTGCGGTTGTCTAAAATAATAGTCTTGAAAATCCTAGGGGATTTCCCATCCTTGAAATCATTGATGGCCGCCCGCTTCCAGCGCTTCAATTCTTCAATGGATTCACCATCATCATCAATTTTCTTGGCGGACGATGTGATCGGTTTTTTGGGCGACGGAGCTGTCTGCGCCTGCGGAGGCACATTGGGTATTAAAGCGGCGTTGCCGGCGTTCTGAGATGTTGCGTTTGCTTCGGCTGGCGGTTTATAGGGCAAAATCGGCATCTGTCCCGCATCGGATTGGGCGGCCAGATCCTTGACGAAAATCGGCCCGACGGGGGTCATAATTAGAGGATCCGAAGCCCCAGTCGGAGGCAGATTTTCCCCCATCCTCCATTCGTCAATGGCCAAAAGCCCCGAATTGACTAGGATTTTCACCACGTCGGCTTCTTCCCTCTTATTGGTCGGATTAAGGTTAGTCCAGTTGAACTCCAACTGCTTGTAGTTCAAATCGTCCTGAACCATCCTATCCATCAGCTCTTTGATGAAAAGGGCGGTCGGGAAAAGTCCCCTTTCCTTACCCGCCTCCCAGGCGACTTGGGCGGTCGAACGGTTCGTCTCGAAAGTCAGGCCGATCGCCATCGGCGGAACCCCGAATACGCTACACGTGGAAATTGCTAACCATTTTTCAAACCTCTCGAAAATCATGTCGCTGGCCTGGATGGTCGGTTCGTATTTCATGCCTTCGGGCAAAAACTTCAACTTCCTCTGCATTCGCGGATCGCCGGAAATCATGGCGTCCCAAGCGTCCTGCCATTCCTTCAGCTGGTCTTTCGAAGAGGCGATGTCGCGGGGCAGAGTCACGAACCCCTCGGGCACGTTGCCTTCGGTCAGTTGGCCGAGAGAATAAGCCTGTAGTTTCAGGGCGGTTGTGACGGTGATAATCAAAGTTTCCAACGCCGCGAAACCGTAGGCATTGTGGGTGCGGGGACTCATCATGGAATAAATCAAATCATCAGTCGTCAGCCTGGCTTTTTCCATCCCCTGGATTTTTTGGATGTAGGCGTCAGCGGGAAATTCAGGAGTAGTGCCATCCTGATCCAATATCAGCTCGATCGTGGCGGCGTCGATTGGCAGATAGCCGATGATATCTCCCCTGCGATTTCTGCGCCTGTAGATAGCCACAGCGTCAATAACCAAAAGGTCTTCGAGTATTTGTTTGATCCACAGAGTAAAGGAAGAATCTTTTTTGCCGGTCGGATATTTGAAAAATTCTTTTATTTTTTTAGCGTCTTCGAGGTTTTTCTTGTTCTTATAATTTTCGGGGGTGGCGTCGACGGGGATAGCGTTCCAGTCCAACTGGGTAATCTGGGCCTTTCTATATTCAATTGCGGCGCGCGCAATCGGATAATAATCAGCAAAGTCTCTTAATGTCTGAAAGGCCACTCCCAGAGGGTAGGGCTTGCGGGTGCTGCCGCCCGGCATAACCATTTGTCTCGGGCTGAATCTGACGATGTCGGCGGCGCCGGCTTTCGCCATCGCTTCCTTCACCTGACGGTCGACGGTGCTTTTTATCAAAGATCCGCCGAAACGCTGAATAACTCTTTGTAAAATTGTTGGCTTATTTTCGGGCATTTCAGTATCTTATTCCCTTCATCCTGACTAGATTAGCCCAGCCCGCAATCGAGTTGGGGAGGATGGATTTATTATTATCATCACTCTTTTTTTCGTAAGAGTCAAGTAGCGCTTGGCCGATGGTACCTCTTAGAGTAGCCATTCTATTGTACAAAGCAGCATGAAAAAAGTGATCTGCTCCTTTTTCAATCCAACGGAATTCCGCCACACCCGTCCTCGGATTGACGATCGGTGCTCTGGTCGACGCCGCCATCTGTTCGTAAAATTCTGGTATGTGCTTGGCATTTTCGGGCAGTTCTATTCTTTTATTCTGGATATCATTAACCAAATAATCCAGGGAGATCGTCCTGTCAATATAAACTTCACTTTTGAAATCGTCAAAAACATAATAATTCTGGACGTCGAATTTTCTGACTGGATAATAAGCGGCGATCACCTTGCCGGGATATTTATCAATCAGCTCTTTCACTTTTCTGGTTTCCGGCTTGGCGTCGACAACCATTCTCTGGATGTTAAATTTAACAATCAGCGCCTCGAGCGAATCGACGGGCCCCAAAAATTCACTGACGGTTCCTATCCAGACGTAGCGGTTTTTGTCGCCGATATTTTTGCTGACGATGACATGTATTTTTGCGCCGACGTCGGCGCCCGCAAAACATCCACTGGCGTCATAGGGAATTCTGTAATCCACGGTACAATCTTCCATTTCACTTCTCAAAAGCGTCTGCCCAGCGATCTCATATGGCAGGCCTAGTACCTGGTTATAAAACTGCTGGATGGCCGAGAAACCGCTGAGCCTGGCTTTTTCATAATCGTTGATCATTTCCTCCACCGACTTACGCGGATTGTAAATGCCGTTGATCTTGTAACCATGCACTTCGGTATTACTTGGATTCTGCGCCACCCATCTGCCTGTTTTAAGGCGGTCGATCGGCTCCCTGCATTGTTTGCAGATGGTAATCTTTTTGTCAAAATCGATGTTATAGAAAAAATCCAGTTCCTGCTCCAGCTTGCACTTGAAACAAGTCAGCATCCAAATCCGCTGATCACTGGCCAGATAAGCCTCGTTGATGTATTTACCTGGCAAAGTCGGCGTGGAAGCTTCCCTGCGCCATTTCAGAGTGGAGTGCAGAAGACGTTTGTCGATGTAAGGCACGTGTTGCTGGATAAAGCGATCTCTCTCGTCCAAAAAAATACAGTCCGCATCGACCGAAATAATTTGCTGCTGGTTCTGGCTGCCCCGCAGATACATAAAGGCATTCCTGATCTGTTTCAGACCGACTTTCTGGATTTTCCTTTCATCATCAACATTTCTTTCCTTTTTTTCATCAGAGGACAAGACGCCGGTTATTCTGGAAAGATAATCGGAATAATTGAAAACTGGTTCGAGGCGTCCCTGAGCAAAGTCGTTGAGTTGCGAGCTGGTCGGGAAAGTATACATTACATTCTTATTGAGCCTGTCACAAACCCAAACCGCCTCAGAAATCAATCTTTCCGAAATTCCGCTTTGTGAAGATTTTTGATAAATTATGTTCGGAAACTGATCTTTGTAAATGTCGACCAGGTATTTGTGCTCAGTAAAATCGAGCGGCTCGTTTCTGGAATTTACCCAGACCGCCTTTACCCACGTAAAATAATCGTCAAGTTCCGTGTCATTAAACTTCTGCTTGGTTTTCGCTATCAGCGCCCGCTCCAATTCGGCGAGCTCGCTCTCGCCTAATTTCGGCAATAAATCTGACAAGCTCTGTGTAATCTGCTCCATCTAATATTTCATCGAACTTGGTTCTGGGCAAGTTGACGTTGACCTGGGTCAGGGTCGTGGCACCTCCTTTTCCGACTCCGATGCCGAGGGCCGTCCTCTCCTCCTGCATTCCCGACACGATCAGTTTTCTCGCCTGGTCGGCATCCTCGGGATCCATCGCTTTCAGCGACTCGGCTCCTTTTAACTGTAACCATCTGGCCAGCCTAGCCTGCCTCTCGCGTACCTTGGCCTCCTCATCGACCGTGCGCTCAATAATCATATTGGCGGCTCTTTCCACTCCCTTTGTCAAAACGCTCTTTTTTTCCCAACTCCAGCCTTTCATCTTCTTAGTGAGATAGACACTTTTTTTCTCCGATGGCATCCCTTTCGCCCTGCGGAATGCGGCGACGGTAGGCCACGGACCTCTCAAGAATTCTATCTTCAGAGCCGGCCAGTTATAACTGTAAGGACCAGCTTTTTTCGGCTGGGGGGCGGGCTCGCCCTGTTGCGGAGACAGTTGGCTATTTGTTTGATTTTGATTTTGATCGTCCATCAACAAGTTCTATCAGTTTTCGGGTTTTGTCGGTACCGTCGAAAAAGTTGGCAACCTTATAATAATCCTTTTCGTCGTCGAATACAAAAACCAGTTCAAGTTCATTACCGAAATCCTCGCCGGCGGTAGCGATATTGGCCAGCTTCTTCGCCTCGTCGGGATTGACGATCTGGGAAAAGCGGTCTTCCAAAACGCCTCTTTCGTCTTCCCTCTCCAGCTCCGACATCACTCCATCAAATTCCCTGTCGGCAATTTTCAAAAGGGAGTTCAGGGATCTTTCAGTTTCGGGCAAAAGCCGTTCCAGCATGTCCTTGTCGCCCTCGAATTCGTCGAAAAGTTCTTTAATCAGCTTGGCCCTCTTGGCGGTATCATCGACTCCCCGAAGTCTATTCAAAGTTGCTAGGACGATCTTGGCCTGCTTGCGGCTGAGCCGCCAGACTTCGCACCAGGCATCTTGGTAGCCCAAATCTTTGAGAATGTTTAAACGGTGGTGTCCGTCAAGAAGAATATATCCCTCGTCATTGTCCTGCTCCAGCACTATCAGGGACGGGTACTGCTTCGTCTGCCTGATGTTCTCCCTCAACTTGTTGAACTGATCCGGAGCCATTTCGTTCGGGCTCAAGAGATTTTGGTTGATTCTGTTTATCGGTATCTGTACCGCCTTCATTTTTTTTCGATCCCTCCCTTCTTTCCTCTTCAAGTTCATTATATACCTTTGTGAAAAGTTCGTCCCATTTCTGGCTAATTGCCTCCCAAGTATATTGCCGCACCCACTCGTAAGCCCGTTCGGCGATTTTCGCAGCCTCTTCGGGATGGTCATAAACCCAGAGCAGTTTTTTGACGGCGTCGTCCACGTTGGTAAGCGGCCTGATGCGCTCATAGTCGGTCGGGCCGTAGGTCGCCCATTCGGAAGAAGTCGAAAATGCCTTGATCGGAATTCCCCTGATTGAATCGTCCTTCGCCAGTTCCACCGGATCGTCAAAGTTTTTGCCTTCGGTATTAAAAAGCTCGGGAATCGATGTTATGTTCGGGGCGATGTTCAAAGTTTTGGTCGCCATGGATTCGATTATCGGAAGCCCATACCCCTCGCCAAGACTCGTATTTATATGCACATCCATGCTATTGTAAATCAAATTCAGAGCCGAAACGGGATAACCGATATTTTCGCTGAATCCGCCCGGGAAAATCCAATCCTTGCCGACTTCCAGATTAAACTGCCTGGCATATTCGTGCAAGGATCCCCAAGAATCGTTATCCTTGGCGTGGATGTAAAGCAGAGAATCGGGCCGCCTCTTCTGAAATTCCTTGAATATTTTCATGGATCTGGGGATGTCCTTCCTCAGCTGGTTTCTGGCCACAATGCCCACGATAAAGGTACGTTTGTAATCTATCTTGGCCTTTTTGAAATACTTGGCCTTGAATTCCAACTTGGCCGCCTCGTCTATTGGGAAAAAACTTTCGGGATCGACCCCATGGTAAATGACGGGCATGTCATCAAGATTCATGGACTTGTCCAGCTTTTGGTTAGCCTTCAGTATCTCTCTTTTACCGTACTCGGTGTAGGCGACAGAAACGTCGGGCAGGCCGACAGCGTGTTCCACCCAGTTTTCCTTGATCGGGCTATCCACGGGCCAGTAGGAAACGACTTTTTGCCAGTGCTTAGGCTCAAGCTTCTCGCGGTAAAGCGCCTTGATATCGACCAGGGCATCCATCAGTCCCACTTCGGGCGTCAGAATCGGCTCCTCGAAAATGAAAGGGTCGTTCAGAGTAAAAATAATGTCCCACGAAGGTTTGATCCATGGGTCGGCACCCCGCACCACATTGATAAACCTGGTCCTTCCGTAATAATCGCCGGAAACTCCCGCCAGCATGGCGGGAAAAATGCGGTAGGGATACTTCGCCGGATCTTTCCAGCCGCCGACGTCATTGACGCCGAAAATGGTGATATCGTATCTGCCCGTTTTAGCGAGGTTATCGAAGATGCCGGAAATCACCCGGGAAAAACCGGTCGCCGCGGCAGGACTGTCGCCATGTACGAGTATTCTTATTTTCTTCTGTTCTTCTTTTTTATCTTCCTCCGCCATCACCAATCCTTCCAATCCTTGCTCTCGTTATTGAACGGATGCCTGTATCCCACCTTCAGCATCTCCTCTGGCGGGGCGAATACCTTTCCGTGGAAGTCTATATGCCACTTGGTCCAGATATAGTTCCTATTATCCTCGTAACTTCGCTTATTCTTGTCGAAAAGCTCATCGTCCACCTTGATCGTCCTCGAACCATAATGGTAAAATTTGGCACTCTCGGTCTTGCCAGCCTTGTTGCCGGAAAGAATTATTCGATAGTGCATCTCTCCGTCTTCCATGTATGCCATCTTCAGATTTTCGTCAAACCAGCCTACAATGTCAATCGTTTTTTGATTGACCATGAAAAAAGAAAAGTGCGGATGCTCGCTGAATTCGTCGGTCAATTCAACGTCTTTCAAGGTTTTCAAGTCCAGCCATTCCGAAGCCGTCCACAAAATCAATTCCTGATGCCCGTTGGCGAATCTGATCAGATTATCCACGCATTTTTCATGCAGAACCAGGTCGTTGTTTAAAACCATCGCATAGTCGTGGCCGTCTTCCAAGGCTTTTTTAATTCCCATATTCCAAGCAGCCCCAACTTCATTCCCCTTAGGATTGTCAATAACATGAAATTCTTTTATGGATTCATGGAGACTGAAATCTTCCTTTTTGGGATAAAATTCAGGCTTGGCGAAGTTAACAATCAGATAAAGAGTAATCTCATGTTCTTCGGATCTTATGGATTCGACGGTTTGCTTGGTAAAATCGAGAAGAATGTCGGAGGAAAGATAGACGGGTATTACGGCAGCGATGTGCATTGGTTAATAATATAACACTATATGGAAAAATAAATCAAGAGGGAATCCGGTTATCTGTGTACGTATGGCATTTCATCCAACTTGGCAATTTTAAATCCAGATTCTTCCACTTTTTTCACAAATTCAAAATCACCCATGCCTACAGGAGGGAATCCTCCCAGCTTCTTTACCGTATCAAGCCTGACGATAAAGCTTCCGGACGTGATATGCCCCTGTTCGACGCTTCCCACGGTTTCCGCATTCTGCCCGTAATGGCTCCTAAAATTGCAATACATAAGATGCACACCGTCTTTTTCCATACGCCTGAGCATCTTTTCCAAATAATGCCTCGAATAATAATCGTCGCCCGAGAAAAAGCCTACATATATCCCCCATGCCATGCGCATCCCGACATTGCATTTTTCATAAAACGGATCTTTTTTATTCCCGCCGAAAACGTCATGGGGAAATTCGTTCAATGGAACACCGAGCAATTCCTGGACGAAAGAAATATTTTCTATGCAGCAAATGATCGGAATAATTTCGATATCCTTGTACGTCTGGTTTTTAAGCTGCAATATGATACTGATCAACCCATGGGTACCGGAATAATTACCGCATACGGGCACCACGCACGACATCATTTTTGACATATAAATTCCAAAGTCTTTTGGGAATGGGTTTCCAATTCGTTGAAAATCTTGACGCCGAATCCCGCCTCTTTCAAATAATCCACCATAATATCACGATTAAACCCCGTCTTATGCTCTTCACCCTCCCTGCTCTGGTTGCCGAATATCAGATCCAGATCCCATCCCGTGGTCTGATGGTTAAGCCACCAATTGCAGCACCACTCCAAATCCGGCACCCTTACAGTTAACTTCCCTTCCGGTTTTAAAATCCGATACCATTCCTTCAAAGTGTCGACTATCTTGAACTTGCCGATGTGTTCAAGTGTATGGCTGGAAAAAATTCCATCGATGGAATTATCTTCGTAAGGCAGCTTGTCGGCGAAAGCTTTGACAATTTCAGGATCGTCAATATAAGGATCAATCCGAATCCATTCCTTATTATCAGGTTCATACCAGGACTCCCGCAACCCACATCCCAAATCCAATTTTTTGGTCATTTCTTGATCCCCCAAAAGTAAATGTCCCTCAAGTCCGACGGCGGCTGATAGCTTATTTCATACTTCTCAAAAATCTCATCGGGTTTTAGAAATTCTTTGATTTCCCCAATCGTAAACCGTTTAAAAAAATTCGCCCATTCCTCATCTCCATAT
>Ga0209324_10001607_pt1 | contig 15609 bp, 13 predicted proteins | sample Rifsed19ft3_FD_184015 | JGI IMG/M metagenome (GOLD analysis project Ga0209324, IMG submission 184015) | Soil microbial communities from Rifle, Colorado, USA - sediment 19ft 3 (version 2) | ecosystem: Environmental > Terrestrial > Deep subsurface > Rock core/Sediment | place: Rifle, Colorado...
GAAGATGTCAGACGGTTGCATATTTCTGCTGTAGCGAAGTAATGAATTTCATACCATGACATCATAGCCAATACTTCCCGAGTTGCTACCTTTATTTATTAACGCCTCCTAATGGTGTCTTTTCTTTTTCAATCAGCTCTCCCTTGCATGGTTGTAACTCCGAGCAGTAATTACTACGAAATCCACTTAAATCTCTTTGCCATTGAGGCAAAGTTCGCACCTCCTGAGCTATTTTCTTGATAGATTCAGTAATACTAATATCCTCGGTTTGTTCTATTATACTCTTTTCCGACATTTTGCCACCTCCTGTTTATTGTAACACCCTATAACTTTATAGTCTTCAATAACTTTAACAAAAATTATTTACCACTACAATCACTCTGACTGTTTGATCTGTTCAATACGAACTTTCTCTTCGACCAAATATGATACCGTTGATAACGGTAGCCGTGGCCGTGCATATTTTGCCATCCAATCTTTGATCTTCCCTGAATCTTTATCTTTGCGTTGGATTTCGAATCCTACTGAGGTAATTATAGAAAATAAATCTAAAAATCGTCTTGGCCCAACTCCTTCAAAAGGTAAAAATGAAACCTTATTTTGAGCTTCATCCTCAATTGCAATCGAATCCTTGTGCAAAATCTTCGCCAGACTTTTTGCGTAGGGCTCAATGTAAATAACTTTCTTAATTCCAACTGCAACTATATGTTTTGTACAGTTATGACATGGGAAAAGAGTTGTATATAAAGTTCCCCCTTTAATCGAAACCCCCAATCTCGCCGCTTGAGTTATTGCATCCATCTCTGCATGTACTGATCGTCCAAATTCAGTCAAACGTTTTAAATATGTCTCATCTTTAATTTTTTTAACAATTTTTTCTTTTTCAGCCACAGGGGTTATATTCAAAAATTGGGCTAGGCCTTGTGCAATTAAGTTAATGTGTGTAGTATTTGAATCTTCTCCTAGTTTGATATCCCTCTGATCATTTTCCGAATCACTCCAATATAATCCGCCGTCAAAACAAGGGGCATCATTTGTACCTACTGATAAGATTTCGCCAGTTGCAGTAGTAATAACAGCACCGACCTGCCTCGCAAGGTCACCAGATCTTAACGCAGCCGCTTGTGCAAAAAACATAGCGTGTTCAGCTTTTGTAGGTGTATGAAATGGGTACGAAAAAACCAACTGTACAAACCTTTTGATCTTATTTTCTATTTTTGACTGATCTTCGATAGAGATAAAAACATCTGCTAAATGAAACGTGTTACAAACTTCTTGTCCATATTTATCAAGGTCTTCTTGATCCTTTAATATTAATTCTTCAGCTTTGGGATAACAATGTTCATTAGAAATAATGCTTTTGCTGTGGGCGATTTCACTTGCTAAAGATTCTTTCCTGTTTTTGTATGATGAATATACCCCAATTAGAAAGAATCCGGAGCCATACACTTGTCGAAGAGCGTGGACTTCTTCTGGCCTTTTTAGAGATTTTAAAATATATGCAACATTTTTTGCCTCAGGTTTCCTGCGGCTTCTTCTTTTCTGAATTGTATCTATAGCCAAAATTGCTATTGTTTCTTCCTTTTCATATCTTTCACATAATTTATTACCGGCGGACATAAGCTTCAAAATTCTGTCCCCCTCATCTTCAAATTTATCTAAATTTACATCAATCGGTGTTTCGTACCGCTTTAATTCTGCTGTATATTCTTCAATAAGCCTGCTTAGTTTCACGTATTCAATTTCGTAACCAATGTCCTTTAATTCGGCTTCGAGTTTATCAATTACTGTACGGAAGTTCGTTCCGGCTGCACCAACCAACCCTAATACAATCTCTGTTCTTTTTAAATCCTGAACAATACTCATATCATTACCTAATAAGATGATAGGAAATTGCTTTTCCCCTTAGGGACAAATAGGGTCACCTTCATGAAGGCCTGACCCTCAACTCTCTTCTAATTTAGCAAAACATATAAAGGTTTTTCACGCGACCTTCCGCTCGATGTCTTCGAACTTAACGGCAACCCTCTTGGAAACACCTGGCTCTTGCATGGTAATCCCATAAAGCACGTTGGCAACGCCCATGGTGACCTTGTTGTGGGTAATGACAAGAAATTGCGTGTTGCTGGTGAATTCCTTTAAGATATGGGTAAATCTGTTGATGTTGCTTTCGTCCAGGGCTGCATCCACCTCGTCTAGTATGCAGAATGGACTAGGTTTAGCTTGAAACACGGCAAAAAGCAACGCCACGGTGGTCATTACCTTTTCACCGCCTGAAAGGAGCGTAATTGACCGAAGTTCTTTATTGGGAGGTTGCGCCACTATATCGATTCCAGCCTCTAAAATATCTACATTTTCCTCCAGAATTACATCGGCCTTACCCCCGCCAAAGAACTTCCTGAACATTGCCTGGAAATTCTGGCGAATATCGTTAAAGACCTTCTCGAATAATTCACGGCTGGTATGGTTGATTTTTTGAATTAAATTTTGCAGGGCATCCTTTGATTTCTCAAGGTCATCCCTCTGATTTACAAGAAATGTCTCACGGATTTCGAGTTCATCCTGTTCTTTGATTGCTTCGAGATTCACATTCCCCAGTCTTTCGACCTTTCCCTGAAATTCTTCGATTTCCTTGGAAACTGATTCCCAGAAATCAATTGGAGGAGTGGCTGTATCTGTCGTTTCTGCCTGTGTTGCGGTCATTAACTCCAGATTGATTTCGCCTGTAGTAGCGTCCAGGTTTGACAGGTCGAGTTGATATTCCTCCTTGACACGCTCTTCTAAATTCAATATACGAATCTGGTACTCGTTTTCTTTGAGTTTCAATTCCTGCAATTGTTGTTCAATCTGTTTGTGTTCCGCCCGTTTTTCCTCAAGGGATGTATTTAACTCCATAACTTTAAGGTCACGTTCCTCCCGTTCAGTCTGAAGAGAGCTTATTGTCTCTTCCAATGCAACTTTCTTTACCTGAAATTCGCTTATCAAAATTTCCAGTTGTTTGATCTCTTCCTCGGCTTTCTGCTTTTTCTGCTGGCAATTCTGACTCTCGTTTATGATATATTGGATTTGTGCCTGCATCTCACGCAATTCAACCTGGAGTTTGTTCTGGGCGCTGCTCAATCCGTCTCTCTTTTCCTGTCTTTGAGCAAGGCTGACCTTTAACGCCGTTATTTCATCTTGAACGTTCTTTTTCAATTGTTCTTTTTCTTTTACGAGCATGGATGATTCTTCGACCTGCTGTTCTAACTGCCTGTGCTGCTCGCCGAGATGCCTCAATTCATCCTGCAGAACCTTCTCACGTTCACAAGCCTTTTCCAATTCCACGTGAATCTCTTCCATCTCGTTCTCGTTGATCTTTTTCTCTGCAACAAGTTCTTCCCGCTTCCGTTCGTTCTGCGTAAGCTCATTGTCCTTCGAAATCCTCTGGATATTTACCTGGTCGATTCTCTTTGCCAGTTGCGCCGTTTCTACTTCAAGCCCTGTAAGTTCATCAATAAGGATGCGCTTGTCATTTTCGAGTTTTTCAAGGGTTTGCTGAATTTGAGCTAATTCTTCTTCAATCTTCTTCAATTCGCTCTTACGGGATATAATTCCCACCTGCCCCTGCCTCATACCCCCGCTGAGTGTACCTTCCGGTTCCAGTAGTTCACCGTCGAGTGTCACACAGCGAACGGTATGGGTGTGGCCATTCAGGGACAGTGCAGCATTGAGATTTTTTACGACAACCGTATTATTTAAAAACCCACCAATAACCTTGCAAACCTCTTCCGTACTGTTTATAAGTTTGCTGGCAATACCTACGACATCGGGTTTTTGCAGTATTTCTTCGGGAACAGTCGCATGACTACTTATTCTATCTAACGGAAAAAAGATTGCATGTCCCTTCTGGTTCTTTTGCAGGAAAGTAAGCGCCTGAACAGCATTATCGGTTGTATCTGCAACAATGCCCTGTACCCTTTCGCCCAGAGCGGTTTCGATAGCGAGTGCATACGGTAAATCGACTTTCAAAAGATCGGCGATCATGCCCTTTATTCCTTTTACCGAAGCATCATTCTTTTTAGCTTCCTCCAGGATGGCCATTGCGCCTGCCCCAACGCCTTCCGAACGCATTTCGTAATCCATGAGGACTTCATATCGGGAAGTTTTGCTGCTCTGCAGTTGCTTCTGCTGATTGATTTGTTCATCCAAAGACCGTACAGTATTTACCAGTTCCTGGATACGACCTTTTGAGGCAGATAATTTTTGGTCTAGACTGTTAAATTCTTCCGTCAACGCGTTCTTTTCTTTCGTGGTTTCCTGATGTTTGGAGATCAATGCCTCCACAAATGTTTGAATCTCCTCTTGCCGCTTCGCAAGTCGCATTTTTCGGCTTTTCAGGGCGTCATTCTCGGTGGACAGGCTGCCAATCTCATTCTGGAGGCTGGATCCTTTTTGAAGGATTGAAATGACCTCAGATTTCTTCTCTTCAATGCCTTGATACAACAAATCACATTCAAAAACTATTTGCTTCTGTTCTGTTTCTTTTGTTTTCTGGATTTCAACAAACCTTGAAATTTCCTGCTCTAAGGTGTTCAGCAACGTCTTTGTTTCTGTGATCTTATTGTTTGTTTCGTATACCTTATTTTCCAGGCTTTTTTGCTGCTCACTATATTTTTCGCGTTGAGTATCCAGCTCTTTGATGCGTTCATGGTCGTATTTTACTTTGTCCTGATTATTGGATATTTGTGACTCAAGATTTATCGTGTCGGTTTGCATCTGCGCTAACTGCTGTGCTAATTGTTTTATTGCATCTTCAATCTCATGTATTTGCATCTCAAGTTCGGCAATATCCTCAACCGTCTTTTTGCTCTGTTCTTCAATATAGCCAATTTGCTCTGAGACAGATACCTTTTTGCTCTTAAGGTCCCGATAGTTTCTCAGCGAAAGGCCGACCTTTAATTTTTTTAAATGTTCCACATATTCCTGATATTTACGCGCCCTCGATGCCTGGATTTTTACTGAACGAAGTTGTTTTTGTAATTCCTCTATAATATCGCCAACCCTGAGTAAGTTCTGCTCAACGTGTTCAAGCTTACTCAGGGCGGATTTTTTACGCGCCTTAAATTTACTGATGCCAGCGGCTTCTTCAAATAAGAACCGCCTCTCGTGAGAATCCGCCTGCAACAAGGCTTCTACATTACCCTGCTCAATCACGGAATATGCACTCGTACTGAAACCTGTATCAAGGAAAAGCTCCCGAATATCTTTTAACCGGCTTGCTTGTTTATTGACAAGATACTCAGATTCGCCCGAAGTATACAAACGGCGGGTGATGCACACCTCGGTGTATTCGAGCGGCAAAAGGCCCTTATTGTTTTGAATGGTCAGAGAAACCTCTGCATAGCCGAGGGATGGGCGTTTATCAGTCCCGTTAAATATCACGTCTGCCATTTCATTGCCTCTGAGTGATTTCGCGCTTTGCTCGCCCAGCACCCACTTGACGGCGTCAATGACGTTACTCTTTCCGCAACCGTTTGGCCCGACAATGACGGTTATTCCATCTTCAAAGAGGATTTCTGTTTTTTCAGCAAAAGACTTAAATCCGAATAATTCCAGTTTTTTTAGTTTCATAATCCTGAATAAAACATCATGAGCCTAAGACTCACAAAAGACCATGAATATATATCACCCGCTCTTAATCCCTCGTTCGACTGAGTTCACGACAAAGTCCCGTCAAGGGAGTGAAAATTCCCTCGCCCCTTGTGGGAGAATGCCTAGATGATGAGTATTTTCTTAACAAATACTACAAAGAGGGGAGTTTCGATAAATCGAAACGCCCCTCTTCCATTACACATACATGGTCCAACGAATAAATATAACTGATTACTTATGTACTGATTTTGTATGCATTATGTAGGTACTTGCAAGTTTTTTAAATATTACTAAAAATATTGATTATTTCTTAGTTGTCTTCTTCTTTGCTGGTGCTGCTGCCGGTTTCTTGCTTGCTCCTTTTGCCGTCTTCGCAGAAGTTCCACACTTCTTCATCGCCATAACAAATCACCCCCTCTCTTCGGTCGCTGTGACCAAAATGTATAATAAAATTACCAATTTCTCTGTAAAACCTTTCCTTCTTCACCACGCACACAGCAGTAATCAACATATTTGCCGGCGCTCGTTGCGAAATCCCGGAGCGTTTCAACAGGATATGGTTCAATATTTAGCATCTTTGTATCCAGACAGTGATTCGGCTTAAAAGATTGTATTATATATCGCCCGGCGCCTTGAATAGACCTGGCAATAGCCTCGATATCGTCTCCGTCGAGTTGTGTTGGGCATACCGTGGTACGGAATTCATATTCAATGCCGCTTTCCATGATAATGCGGATGCTCTTTTTGATATCTTCGATATTGCAGGGCACACCGGAAATCTGTTCGTACTTCTCCCTATGGAGAGGCGCCTTTATATCCATAGCTACGCAATCAATAAGGCCTCTGTCAATTAAATCCTTTAACACGTGGGGATTGGTGCCGTTGGTATCAAGGCGTACCAGAATTCCTGTGTCCTTGAATACCTTAAGGAGAACATCGAGGCGCTTGTGCGAGGTTGGCTCACCGCCAGTGACTACAATACCATCAATCCATCCAAGATTTTGCCGTATCTTGCTAACGATAGCATCGATAGGAATAGATTCCAATTCATTCGGCGCTAGAACCAGATGAGGGGCATGACAATAAGGACATCGAAGGTTGCACGTTGGCAAAAAGACGATAGAGACAATCTTTCCTTCCCATTCGATAAGACTATTTTCTATAAATCCTTTGATTGGTACAATCACGCTATCCCATAATTTAAAGTAGGATGGGTTAAGCGAAGCGAACCCATCTTTTTGTCTATTTTTGTTGGGTGCGCTCCGCTTCACCCAACCTATATACTATTTGTAGGGGCACAAGATTTTGTGCCCCTACTTTGAAATTCCTGTACCTAAATTTAACACTTCGTTACACATGATTCATCAGGCACGCGCTCCTCTTTGGGTAAGAAATCATTGACGCTATAATTACCCTTGTGTCTGTCTGCCAGTTCTCCAATCTTTGATTTGTTCCAGTTACTGATACGGCTAAAATATCCCACGATCCTTGAAATACCATACACATTTCTGGAACCACAGTATCCGCAGATATCGGTAAGTTTCTGGGTAACCTTCTTGCAATCATTGCAAATAGTGAATTCCGGGGAAATCGTGACCTGCGCTGCTTGTGTGTTTTTAAAGGTCTTTATTACCAGATTCAAGATGCTGGCTGGAGACGGCCTTTGTTCGCCAACAAATGCATGGATGATGGCGCCCGATTCAATCATGGTATGAAACTTACTCTGGAGGAAGATTCGGGTAATCATATCCACAGGCGCATCCGGGCGCAGATGTACACTATTAGTGTAGTAAAATTCATCCTTCTCGGTATTTCCCTTGACCATGTCAGCGGCCTCCGGATAATTCCTCACGTCAACCTTGGCAAGCCTTCTGCTGGCGCTTTCAGCAGGCGATTCCTCTAAGGAAAATTTTAATTTGTATTTCTTTCCCGCTTCCTTGACACGCGTATACATGTGAGAAACAACCCGTAGCCCCTGCTTAATCATATCATCACCTTCATGCAACTCTCTTCCTGTCATAAATTGGAGGCATTCGTTCAATCCTAAGATACCCACAATATAGGTCGAAGCCTCCAGATCCACATAAGGGCGGCCATCCCTGGCCTTCTTGCCTATCTCCCAGAGGGGCATTTCTGGACTTGACATCAATTTCTCCGCAAACTTCTTTTTCTGGAGATGAGCCTTGACGGCAATTTCTATACCTTTATCAATCTCTTTATACAATGCATCCCAATTGCCTTTTCCCGCTCTATAGGATGCCTGCGGGAGGTTAATGGTAATATTCTGGAACCCGCAGAAACGCATACTTTCCGGATGTTGAATCATGTAATTATCATCGATCGTTGTACGTAAACGGCAGCATGCGGAGAGCGTAATCTCATCCCTATCAAAGATGAAATAAGGCACACCGTTTTCGCTGGCAATCTGACATGCGTATTCCAGGAGTTCGTACTGTTTTGGGTCGCTGAGGGTATCTTCGTTAATGTGGAAATCACACTTTGGGAAAGCAAACGGATGCCCATAGCAGTCTCCCTCGCGCCATACGTCAAGCATAGCCAATGTAAATTGCCGGGCGGTTTCTTCATAATCCCCATAGGTTTTCCCTGTGGGTTTGCCACAGGGTCCAATAGCAGGAATATTCCTTAAATACCGGGGGATGCCCGTATGAACGTTAAAATCCAGGAATAACGTCTGGCCGCCTCGGGAAAAAGAGCTCTGAGAGCAACTGAAAATGAGGTGCTGCGCCTCTTGTTTCATCTCTTTATAGTTCATGCCTTCCAGATAAGGGGCATACATGATGTTAACATATGCCACGCCAAGGGCACCCGCATAGTAGGCCTGCATGGAAGCCAAAAATGTATTAAGATGCCCTGTCAGGGTACGCGCATGTTTTGCCGGAGCTGATTCTGTATCCAGATTCTGAAGTGACAATCCGTATTTTTTCAAATATTCAAGTGAGTGGGAAGAACAGTATACCCGCGTCGGATAGCCCAAGTCGTGAATGTGTACCATCCCGTTCATGTGGGCATCTGCCACTTCCTTTGAATATACCTCCTGAAGGGCATACTGCTTCAGGGTATTCTCGGCAATTGCAAGGTTGATTGCCTCAGGGTTATTCGTGGAGATATTGCTGTTTTCCTTATTTTTCGACATGATCAGCTCTTCGAGGTCGTACTTGGGCATACCGATTACCTGCTGTTTTTCGAGTTTCTTGTTAAACCCCCTCTCGAAGAGTTCATTATCTACCAGTTCTCGTATCAGCGCCGTCGAAATGCGATTTAATCCGGAGGAAAAAACCCTCTGTTCTACAGCGCCCGCAATTTCTCCTGAGACCTCTTCCGACAGGTCGGCTTCCTTTTCCAGAGCCTCTGCAATCTTTCTTTTATCCCATGTGAACGTTTCATCTTTTGTCTCGGTATTTACCAGAAGGGAGACATCGGTCGTATCAGCACGTTTCCTGGTCTGTTTTCGTACCCGAAGGGATTCGCGACTCCTCGCCCTTTTATCACGATAGAGGATGTAAGCCTTGGCAGTCTTGGCATGTCCGGTCTCGATGAGTATCTTTTCTACAATATCCTGGATGTCTTCAATCCCGGGGGTCTGTCCTGCATATTTCTTTTCCAGAAACATGGAAACAACAACCGACAGCTCATCCGCCAGTGCACGGTCTTCACCGCCCACTGCCTGCGCCGCCTTGAAAATGGCGTCGGCAATCTTTCTTTCGTTAAAAGGTACCTTTCTTCCGTCACGTTTTAACACACACTCTATTGTTGCTGTTGTGTTCATGCCCCATTCCCCTCCGGTCTAATGTTGAAGAGATATACTTCGGGAGTTACTGCCCCCATCGGTTTTTTTCTTTTTTACACCCGTCATTAACGGTTTCAGCTCATCAATAAATTCAGAGATATCCTTGAATTCTCTATACACCGACGCAAATCGCACATAAGCCACCATATCCAGCACCCTCAGTTTTTGCATCACCAGTGACCCTACAAAACTTGTAGTCACTTCCCGGTCAAATTTGTTATAAATCTCCCTTTCGATTTCATTAACAATGTTTTCCAGCGTATCCGTCGAGACGGGCCTTTTTTCACACGCCTTCAACAGCCCGCTCAGAATCTTTTTGCGTTCAAACGGCTCACGCGTGCCGTCTTTTTTAACCACACGCAAGGGATTTTCTTCAATCCGCTCATAAGTCGTATAGCGACGACCGCAGCTCAAACACTCTCGCCGGCGTTTGATACTCAAACCATCTACCGACGTGCGTGAGTTAATAACCTTGTCGTTATCTACCTTGCAGAATAAACATTGCATAAAATTTTATGATAAAAACCGTATAAAACTAAAGATTCCTTCAAGACTGCATAACTTTGGAAATATTCTATATATTGATTAGGGGAATATATACCATACAAGATGTAGTCTGTCAAGCGGATTTTTGGAAATTGAAAATTTCCTTGTGTTTTAAGGGTTTTACCTGTGTAAAATCATGAACTTTCCGCCGTTTATTCATCATGTGGCTGCTCAATATTTGCCCATGCACTGAATCTCACTAACCCCCTTCTTCAGTTGCGGATGTGTCGACAACAACGCGTTGCGCCTCAAAGGCATCACTAAACTCGTCAATTGGTTCCGCATCACCTGGGTTCAGCGGGTCTATGCCAGGACTAAAGATATTCCCCTCAACAGTCCCTGTCACAGCTCGAAACGTTTTATCAAACTGCAAGCCGTAGCTGGCAACAGCCATGCCAAGGAAATTACCCGTTTCGAAATCATACGACAAATCGAGTACCGTAGCTCGAATCTCACGAGGTCCAACACGTTTCCACACCCCTTGTTGGTTACTAAACGCCCCTCCGTTGAACTGAATTGACTGGATACTGCTCAAGTTGCCATCGGCAAAGATCGTCAAAATCCTGGAGAGACCTGCATCCGGTTCACGGGCCACTATGTAAGTGCCGGCAATTCGGTTACCGAATGCCTTGACGGCCTCTTTCCCTTTATCTTCTGCTAAAGCCGCTGACTTTTCGACCGAATGACTAATTCTTTTCGCCTTTTTAGATTGTGGTTCTGGTGATACAGAAAATCCTAAGGAAGGAAGTACAAACACTCCAAAAAGAACTAAGGCTCCACCGCATAAAGTTTTTATTCTCATGTAAACCTCCATTACTTTGCATGGTTATCCAGTTTCACAAATTCTACTTTAATATTTGCCATCGCAAGGACCTCTTTGGCGAGGGCGTCGGGATAGTCGGTAAGAGTAACGACACGCTTGATCCCTGCATTTACAAGCATCTTGGCGCACAGGGAGCAAGGATAGGTAGTGGTATATAAGGTAGCGCCAGCGATTTTTATCCCATAATGTGATGCCTGGAGCAGGGCATTCATCTCGGCATGGAGTCCGCGGCAGAGTTCGTGCCGTTCCCCCGGAGGCACTTTGAGCTGTTCCCGCAAACAGCCAATATCTAAACAGTGCTGAAGTCCACTCGGTGCCCCATTATAGCCTGTCGTCAAGATGTGTTTTTCCATCACCAGCACTGCCCCTACCTGACGCCGTAAACAGGTAGAGCGCTGGGCCACTTCCCTGGTGATTCGTAAAAAATATTCATCCCACGATGGCCTCTGAGACATCTTATTTCCCAATACAAAATTCTGAAAATATTTTAGATAAAATTTCTTCTGTAGTAACCTCTCCTACAATCTCACCGAGAATATCTATTGCGGTACGGAGGTCTAAAGCTACGAATTCATAGCTTTCATTATTACTTACTGATTCCATAGTTTGTTGAATCGATTGAAGTGAACGCTGCATCGCATCCCTTTGACGCACATTAAAAATCGGAGCGCTCCCCGAAAAATTTACCCGACCTCCCAGGACACTCTCCACCAATGTTTCCTTCAGTCTTTCCAAACCTTCACCTGTCAAAGCGGATGTATGTATCAAGGGATGCTTCTTTAACTCTGCTGGTAATTTCGGGAAAGAACTGCCTTTTAGCAAATCACATTTATTGATTACCATAATCGCATTGTCCGTTAAATCACCCAGTTTCATTGCCCTCAATTGTTCTTCTATATTAAAGTTGCCATCAAAGACACGTAATATTACCTGGGCCTTTTTCAAGGCAGAGCGCGTCTTTTCCATCGCTCTGGATAAAACAAATTCTTCTGAATCATCCATTCCAGCAGTATCCATCAGCCTAAAACGAATACCCCTGATTTCTAAAATGTCTGCAACAACATCACGTGTCGTTCCTGGTATTTCGCTAACAAGAGTCCTCTTTTTCCCTAGTAATGCGTTGATCAGGCTTGATTTTCCGACATTGGGCTCGCCGTACAAAACGGTGTCAATCCCTTCCGGGGTAACACAACCAGTTTCAGGTTGAATTAAAAGATGAGAAATATTGTTTTTCATTACCTCCAGACTGTTCATGATTTCCCTTGCAGAGATGAGCTCGATATCCTGATCAGAAAAGTCAATCGCTGCCTCTATGTATGAACAAAGGAAAACCGCATCGTCCTGGATACGCTTGATCTGTTGCGAAACGTCTCCCGACAATTGTGCAATCGCCACCTTTAATTCACCATCTGTTTGTGCACGGATGATGCGCATGGTGGCTTCGGCCTGAGTAAGGTCTATCCGGCCATGCAAGAAAGCGCGTTTCGTAAATTCACCGGGTTGTGAAAGTCGCATGTTTCTACCTGCCTGCATTCCCTTCGCTAAGAGAAAATCCAAGAGCATTTCTATGATTATCGGAGAACCCAGGGTATGGATTTCTACCACGTCCTCTTTTGTATAAGAATAGGGTTGTTTCATTATATACAAAACTGCGGGGATATTAATTCCTTCTTCCCTGACATAAATATTTCCCGCTATGGATGTATATGCAGGAACAACCCCAAAATCAATAGGAGAGGTGGATATAAAAAAATCTTTCATGCACGGGATAGCTTCAGGACCACTGATCTTAATGATCGCATGAAGCGACCTGCCCGACGGAGAGGAAACAGCAACAATCGTGTCCTGAATTTCGGGGGACATAGTATGAAAACAGCCGGGACTATTTGATTTTTATCTTTTTTATGGATCTTCTAATTATCAGACTCTCGATAATGCTGAATATAGTGCTCGTAGTCCAGTAAACCGTCAACCCCGAAGGCATGTGATATAATATAAAAGCAAACATAATGGGCATGAACGACATCATCTTTTGTTGTGCCTGCGCCTGCGAGTCTGCTGCCGGAGCCTTGGGAGTTAGCTTCATTTGGGCAAAGGAAGCGCCAGTCATAATCAATGGCAATATATTGAGGCCATTACCGAGGAAAGGAATGGTAAACGGAAGGAGCAATAAGGTATCCGGTCTTGAAAGATCGTTAATCCAGAACATGAAAGGCGCCTGCCTCATTTCAAAGGAAAGCTGTAAGGTGCGGAAGAGCGCAAAAAATACCGGAAGCTGTAACAACATCGGTAAACAACCGCTCATGGGATTAGCTCCGTGTTTCTTAAATAATAACATCTGTTCTTTTCCCATCCTCTGTTTATCATGCTTATATTTTTCCTTGAGTTGACTAATCAAAGGTTGTAATTGCTGCATCCTAAACATGGAGACCTGACTTTTCCTCGTCAGGGGGAATAAGATAGCCTTAATGATGATGGTTAGTACAATAATAGAGATGCCATAATTAGGAATCACCCGATGGACTGCATTTAAAAAAGCCAGAAGCGCCTTGCTTATCGAGGTAAGCCAGCCGTAACTGAGGAGGGCGTCTAACGTATCGTAGTGTTCCAGAACTTCCTCTTTTTTTGGTCCCGTAAAATAGAGATAACTGTGTTTGACAGACTGATGCGGTGGTATCCGGAACTTGTTCGTTTGGAGAGAAACCATAAAATCGCCCGTATCTGCCTTTTCATTGGAGAGAGCCCCCATTGCATCAAATGCCTGTGCATTCATGGATGCCGCCGAATCACTCGATGCAGGTTTTAAAATCATGGCGAAATACTTGTTCGTCGACCCGGCCCAAACGATACCGACAGATTCATTTTTGGAAGGAAATTCTTTGGGTGCTGTATGCACCAATTTAGTCTTGTTGTTTCCCATATCCACGCCAGCTACGGCTGCCATGTCAGTGGACGGTTCGCCTTCGTGGGTAATCATGGAAGATGCAATAATATTGTAAGAAAATGAAACCTCAGTATCAGTAGTATTTTCTAAGGCAATATCCATATTTATATTGTATTTATGAGAAGGTAAATCGATCGTTTTAACAATATTGATTCCCTCCTCTAATTTTGTGGTAAATACAATCTTGTTGGTACTGTGTTCAAGAATAGTATATCGCTGTCTCTGAAATTTTGTTTTTTGAGCAAAGGTATCGATGGCAAGTGGATGATATTCCGTATAAGTATCCTTTAATAATTCCAGAATTTCCTTTGCCGCTGCATCTTTAAATTGCTTGAGCTTGATGGATTTGAGCGCCGCTCCCTCGTTTGACCATACCAGTTTCAGGAGTTCATTTTCAAGAGTGACTTCTTGTAATGGAATCCCTGTCTGAGGCTGTATGATCTGAGTTGACGGTTTTGACAATGGCTGTTGTTCCGCTACAGCCTTCATATCCGCCTGTTTTTCCGATACAACCTCCTCTTTCATTTCTTCAGCGGGTTTCGTCTTTTTTGGAGAAAACATGGGCAATATAAAGGGGTAATACAACAACATGACTACCCCGCAAATGATAATTGCAATAAGCGCTTTTCTATCCATTAATTTTCCTTTTTCGGTTTCTCGGGTAATTCCGCCTCATCGATAAGCATAACGGGGATCTCATCTTTTATGGGATATCTTCGGCCACATTTTGTACAGACAATCCGATCATTTTCCAATCTGACATCTGCCTTACAGAGCGGGCAAGCAAGAATATCTAACAATTCTTTAGAAATCATAACACCCTCCTCCAGATGAGGACAATACGGTACTGCGGAAAACCACAAATCTCATAGTTTGAAATTCCTATTCCCTGCTTGTGCACGCTAAAGAATAATCCAGAAGTGGGAGATGTTAACAAACTATCGCAACAATTTCAAATCAAAATTACTTCCCGGCAATTTTAAACCCTGTCTAACGATGCTATATTATTGAGAGATATCTGAATATCAGCGTAGTTAATCGGTTGTTCAATCTTTATCCTATTCAAACGAACCAGTTCCAACAAGGCTAAAAAGAATCCAATAATCCGATTCCTTTCGCACATTCCCTTAAAGAGATCAGTAAAGGATATTGAAGTATGGAGGTGTACCTTTTCTAAAACTCCATTCATATATTCCTGTATTGGCGTGTCATCATACGTTACTTTCGTGGGCACACTCATCAGTGTTTGTTTCATGAGTTGGGAAAACCTTTGCAAAAGGTCCCACATACTTGTACTCTCCAGGGGAAGTTCATGTTCTCTGTCTTCTGTTTCAAGGGGACTCTCCCTGTGTATGCGAAAACACCTTTTTTCCCACTCGGCAGCCTTAGCAGCCAGGGCAAGGGTGCTCCCCTTGTACCGCTTGTATTCCAGCAATTGTTTCACCAGAGACAACCGAGGGTCATCCTCCTCCTCTTCAGTACCCTGCATCTCTGTGCGTGGCAAAAGCATATACGATTTAATATACATGAGCGTGGCTGCCATCACCAGGAAATCACCCACAATATTCATATCCAGGGTTTGCAATGCTTCCACATACTGTAAGTATTGATCCGTAATCCGTGCAATTGGAACATCATAAATATTTACTTCTTCCTTTCGGATCAGATAAAGGAGCAAGTCAACGGGCCCGTTATAAATGTCCAGGTCTACTTTATATTCGCCTGTCATTACTTTTCCTCTATAATAGATTTTTTACCGTCGAGTAGAGCAGAGGCGCTAATTGGGCTTCTATGATGCCAACGTTTCCTCCACCCCCTCTAAAATTCCGTACGGCAGGTTTTCCCCAGTACGGCTTC
>Ga0209324_10001610_pt1 | contig 15601 bp, 13 predicted proteins | sample Rifsed19ft3_FD_184015 | JGI IMG/M metagenome (GOLD analysis project Ga0209324, IMG submission 184015) | Soil microbial communities from Rifle, Colorado, USA - sediment 19ft 3 (version 2) | ecosystem: Environmental > Terrestrial > Deep subsurface > Rock core/Sediment | place: Rifle, Colorado...
GAGCATTCCGACTATTAGGTTTAATACCAGTGCCGATAAGATAATTTTTTTTAAGGGGTAGCCGCCAATTTCTGTTCGATCGAGATTATTCGTATTCCAAAAAGTTTTCATCCAACGATATTATAGCAACATTCAAGAACACCCCGTTCAGTGGCATGAACGGGGATGAATTGAACGTTGATATGTCATTCGCTTTTAAAAGATTGCCTGCACTTATAGTGCAGGACGAAGGCCATAGCAACATTCAAGAACACCCCCGCCAGCAACTAAAGTAGCTTTGGGCGGGGGGATGCCTCCGGCTCATAGCCGCTGGTGCATGGTGCCTAAGGCGCAGAGCGAGCCTATGGCTCGGAGAGAATTGAGTGCACGGCAGGAAGTCGTTAGAAGCTACGCTAGTGAGCAAGATAGGTGCGGGTAACAGGACTCATGAGATAATATATTTCTGCTCCATCAACTTCATCTATCAACATATAATTTCTTCTTATAAAAAGACTTAGTTCTTTAAATTCGGGTGCTTCGGGTAGAATTACTATAAGGGTTGGATTTTCGAAACTTAAGACTTTGAGAGTTTCTTCTTTTGAATAGAAATCGTTGATGTGATAAGTTGCAACGTATTTTAGAGGCGGAAATCTCCTAGTGAGCGCATAGATTGGGGGGCTATCTCCCCAAACGAAAATTTTATCCTTACTTTCGGTTGAGCGAAGTATTACGTCGGCGATTTTATAATTTCTATTTACATTGCCGTCAAATTTAGCAAAATATTCTTCTTTGCTGATTTTTCCAGTCGAGAATTCTAAAAAGCGTCCATAATAACTGGTTGTCGAGTAATACCAGAATTTATAGTAGAAAGGTACGAAAAACGCTAATGAAAGCGGAATTATGACTAAAACTTGTTCTAGAGTTTTGTCAGCTATAAGTATTGCTAAGAAAAACGACAAAGGGGGAACGGATTGGATTAGATAGTGCGGGTAGGGGCGCTCAGAGAGAGTTGCGGCAAATAGTGAGAAGAGTAGCCAGAGGCTAAGTAATATAAATGTTTTTGAGAGCCTTACGCGCTTGAGGTAAAGGATTAGAGCTCCTAAAGCTACAACCCCAGTTCTTATAAGAAGCGGGGCGTTTTTGGCTAAGAAAGGTTGGGCTACGGCTTCAGGTCTCCAACTTGAAAGGTAGCCGACGTTTTGTAAGAAGGCAGCAATAAAGTATTCGGGGAGTGCACCCTTGAGAAAGTACCAAAGGAAGCTAAATAAAATTGGAGAGAGAAATCCAGCAAAGATAACTGCAGTGTTTCGGATAAATATAGTTAGTCCCTTTCTCCCACCCTTTAAATTAATTAGCCAAAAAGTAAGTATTACAGGAACATCAAAAGCGGCTGGTACTTTGAAAAGCGTCGCTGCCGAAAATAAAAGGCCCGAAACAAATAGGTTTCTAAAATCGTGTTTGCGCGTAAGCAGAATTAATAAGGCAGCCATCGTAGGAAGAATCATAAAAATCTCAGCATTTGCAACCTGGCCTTCAAAAAGAGGGAGGGTGGAAAGAATGGCAAAGATAATAGTTGCAACTTTCTGAACCCTTTCTCTTTTGGGTAAGATTGCTTGGGCGAGCTTCCAAAATACAAATATCGTTGCGAGATTCCAGAAAGCCAAAATAACTCTAAACCAGAATACGTTTCCCGCAATGGCAGCAAGTATATAAAGGAACGGAGGTTTATTATCATGGACATCGCGGTAAAGAGTCATCCCTTGTCTAAGTGCTTCACCCAAGGTCAAATAAATCATCTCATCCCCATATGAGAAGGGTTCAAAGAATGAAGGTATCCTAAGAATAACAATAGCCGCAAATAAAACACAAAGCCAATTAGGTACGTGAACTTTGTCTATAATTTCTCGGAGTGTTTTCATTTCCTGAGCCAGAGGAACTTCAGACTCCCGAAAATTCTCTCTTCTTCTTTAGTATAGCCAGGTAGTGTAATCTCCTCAATGGGACCGCTTGTAACTACCCCTATGCGGGAGACCTTTTGTGGTAATTCGGAAATAATGTCGCCCTTTTCCATAAGAGCAGTTCCGACAAAGAAGGGAAGGTCTCCCCCTTGAGACACATAAATAGGTCCGGGAATTCCATAATATTTAGTTTCCCAGATATGATGTGTGCCGTTTGAATACCAATTCACGATATAGTCCCCATCTTCCCGACTTTCTTTGACGTAATTTGCCAAGTCCCTAAAAGGCCTTTTTATTGGATGGGTGAAATAATAAGAAGTAGTAAGTAAAAAGAAAATAATGGTAGCTGCTAAAAAAAACTTTGAGAATCTAGTCCTTTGTGAGGCCGTAAGAAGCATTGCTCCGGGAATGGTATAAAGTAGGTATCTATCAAAAAAAATCGAAGAAAATTTTTGCGAGATAATCCAAGTCAAAAGTATTGGTCCAAGAAACCAGGCAACAAGAAAAATATTTTTTTCAAGGTCTTTCCTCCAATTCCTTATTAGTATCGCAACTAGGCTCAAATTTAGATAAGTAAGAATAAGTTTACCAAGGTCTTTTAGAGTAGGCGTACCGAGCCAAAATCCGCCGCCGACCATTTTAGTTTGGTTGTAAAGAGGAATTAACCATGGGGAATAGGCAATTCCGATTGCGACAAAAGATTTGAGTATGGAGAAGGCAACCTTTCTTTTCCCCCACAAAAGTTCTTTCAAAAACCATAAGCCTTGGATAAATACCCCAAATAGTGAGAAGTGATGGGAGTAAAGCGCGGCGGTTGTTGCAATAACGTAACCAACCCATTTTTGAGTTATGAAAAAATACATCGAAGCGACGACTGTTGCTGCCAAAATGGAGTACATTCGGCCTTCAAAGGCATAGATAAAGAAAAAGGGATTGAGGAATGTTAGAACTGAAGCTAATATTGCAGTCTTTTTGTCCCAGAGGTGTTTCGCGAGTTTATAGACGAAAAATACTGCGATTAAATAGTAGAGAAATGAAAGAGCACGAATTGCCACCTCACTGGTTCCGAAAATTTGGAACCATAGGTGTTCCGTCAGATTGTATAAAGGAGGAGAAGTGTCTCGGGAAATTATTGAAATTATCTGGGGAATAGGCTTCATTGAAAGAATCGCCGAAAAAGCCTCATCTCCCCACAAGCTGGAGGTAAACTGATTGGGCATTAATTTTAGTGTAGCAAAACTTATACCTTTTCTGTAACCCGTTATTCAATCTCGCATTTCGCGACTTGCGAAATACAATCTTTGATTTATTACCTTTTTGTAACCGCGTATTCTATCGCGACCCTCACGGCTAGCGAAACAAGTCTTTGTTGAGCTACGAAGTGAGGCAAGTGATATAGTACAGAGTGAATAAGTTATACCTTTTCAGTCACTCTGTACTCTATATATTTCCCAAGCATTAATCGCGTGTGCGCATCAAGCCCAGGTAGGGCTGCAAAGAAAAAACCGGCAACTGGCATGAGGACAAATTCCAAAGGAGTAAGTATTGCCCGCCAAAGCGGGAATTTCTCAGGTCTTTTGGGTTTATAAATATTATCCAAAATTATCATCACGACCAGGAAGCCAAGAGCAAGGGTAAGAACAAATGAGGAGAGTTTCGGAACCATATAGCCCAGGGTGGTTCTTCCAAACGCCGGGTTTAAGAGTGTGGGAATTGTAAGACCCAAGGTAATAATAAACCAATTAATTGGCCAGGAGAAATGCGCCCAAAGAACATATAAAACTCTCATTGTTTTCTCAAAAAATGGGATTCCGGGAGTGAGTAAATAATTCTTAATAATCCAGGGGTCGTCCGACGCTCCCCAAGCCCAGCGCTTTACCTGTTCGTATTGATTTTTAAGGGTTTTAAAGAAAGAAGTGGAAAGGGCTGCGTCCGAATAAAGAGGGAGATATATTGGTTCTACCTCAATTCCTCCCTTGTTTTTAAAGAAAGCTTTAAAAAATATGCCCCAGTCCTCTGGTATTTTGTCAGCGTCCCAGTAACCGGCTTCAACCAAGAGTTTTAGCGATAAAGAGTAGTTTGCAGTATTAAGAAGTCTATCTTTTCTTGGAAGTTGAGAAAGATTCCAAATAGACATTAGGGTATTAGGAACTCTAGTGATTGCTGGAATTTCCCAGATATTGTTGTAGAAAAATACAGCCGGCTGCCAGAAAAGAGTGTAGCGCTTGGGATTGTCTAAAAATTTATATGTAAGACAGGCGAAGTGGTTAAAGTGGAATTTATGGTCTGCGTCACAGCTGGTAACGGTAATATAACCTATATCCATTCCTTTTTTATCAACTAAAAGTCTTTTTGCTGCGATTGCGGCATATCTTTCATTTGAAGCTTTACCTCTTACTTCACCTGGGACTAGTTTGTGTACGGTTACGATAAAATTGCCAAAAACGCCGGAAAATTTCTCCTCTAAAGCCTGGACCTTGGAACGTCTTTCTTTTTCGTCTTCAGCTTCTTCCATAGCAAGTACAACGCTAATTTGTTTTCTGGGAAGAGTTTGGTTCGCAAGAGAGGAGGTTGTTCGCTCAAGTATATAAAGGGGTTCTTTATATGTAGGGATGATTACTATGTGGTGAACTTTTTGGGCATCAGGGAAACTTTTCAAGTCTCCAACCCAGTCATAATTTATCGAGGCCTGCATCCTTAGGTGTGAAATTGTTGCCGTGATTGCAATTAAGAAAGATTGGTAAAACCAATAGATATTGAATGCTAGGACAAAATAAGCAACCAAACTTGGAACTAGAAAAATTCCCCAGTACGGGAACAAAATAACGTTCCACGAGAAAAAACCCGGTAAGATTTCCAAAAGCCGTTGAACCAGCCGGTCGTGTTTAATAATAAAGTCACGCATAAATTAATTGCTCATCCGTATAGCTAAGCGGGCTTGCCCGACGTAGTCTAGCTTAGTCGGGGGAATAATGGTAAATCGGATTTTATTTTAGGGCCTAAAAATTGTTTTTCAATTTTTTCGGCTGTATCCGGGAGGAATGGCTTAAGATTGTATGAAAGATTTCTGATTATAGAAACCGCACCGGTTAAGAATTTCTTAAGAGCCTCTCCCGTTAACTTCCATGGTTCCTCTTTATTAATTGAGGAGTCGAGTCCCGATATGAATCTTTCAAAAAGGCTTTTGAAAGCCTCGTCAAAGTGATAATTTTTCAAGTTTTCCTCAACCAAATCGTCAAATTTAATGACCTTTTCTTGAGGGAACTCAAAATTCGAATTCTCGCAAAGCTTAGCTATCCGAGAAACTAAATTCCCAAGGCCATTTGCGAGGTCTCCATTATACGCATCCTTTAGCTTACTTTCGGAAAAATCTCCATCAGTAAAAGGTGAGAATTTGGCCAAAAGATAGTATCTGAGTGGGTCGGCCCCAAATTTAGTAATTAAGTCAGATGGATCAATTACATTACCTATGGTTTTTGACATTTTGAGTCCGTTAACTGTGAAGTAGCCATGAATGAGTATTGATTTGGGTAGAGGAAGGCCGGCTGAGATAAGAAATGCCGGCCAGTAGACTGCGTGGAAACGAGTGATGCCCTTTCCGATTGCATGGACATCAGCCGGCCAATATTTTTTATACTTTTCCTCATCCCAACCGAAGCCTACTCCAGACTGATAAATATTTAAGGCGTCAAACCACACATAAATTCGTTGTTTGTCATCCCCAGGAACCGGGACTCCCCAGTTTTTGGCACGCTCATTCGTCCGGGAAATACTGATATCCTGCAAAGAGTTTTTTAGAAAAGAAAGAACTTCATTCTTCCTTGTTTCGGGGATGACCCTTAATTTGTCTAATTGAATGAGTTTAATTAACTTTTCTTGATATTTTGAGAGCCTAAAGAAGTAATTTTCTTCTGAAACCTTCGCAAGTTTTTTCCCTGGGTGCTCAAAACACTCGCCGTTTTCGTTTAACTCCTCGGGTGAATAGAATGTTTCACAGCCAACACAGTAAAGCCCTTCGTAGGCTTTCTTATAAATATCACCGGCGCCTTCGCAAAGTTGCCAAAGCTTTTGGCTTGCAGAAAAATGGTGATTTCTGTCACTCCCTTTTTGCCAGATATCAAATTCGCAATTGAGTTTTTTGGTAAGTTCCAGAAATATCTCGGTATTTTTGTCGACGAATTCCTGTATTGGAATATTGGCCTTTTCTGCCGCCTGGACATTTTTTAAAGCATTCTCGTCACCGCCGGAAAGCGAGATAGCATCTTCGCCAAGGAGTTTGTGGTAGCGTTTAACTACGTCAACCTGCACAAACTCCAAAGCATGGCCTATATGAGGTTTGGCGTTTACGTAAGGAATGGCCGCTGTGATATAGAACTTGCGCATCTTACTATTTTAACTTGTTAAAAGGTTTGAAGCTATATACGAACAAAATTTCGGATGTTTTAATTAGAGAGACGCTACCCAAGGATTAATAATACCCGCAACTTCCCGCTCTTTTTGAGTAAAGCTATGGTCGGCACTTTCAACGGTTTTTACTGTCGCGTTCTTGCGTCTTAAATTTTTACTAAACCATTTGGCGATTTGTTTTATTGGTCTATCACGGTGCTCGTCTTTTCCGGCCAAAACAATAAGTATGGGAATTTTGATTTTCCTGAGAGTTACAGGTTTTTTATTGGGATGGGCATAACAAAAAATTTCCTCTTCGCTATCTGGTGTGTTTAGACTCAAAAATCTTTGTGCGCTATTTATGTATGGCCAAACGGAAGTTGGAAGCAGTTCGTTAGGAGTGTTTTTCTTGATAAGCTTATTTGCAAAACTTACTGCTTCTTTAATTTTTTCCTGGCCATTTTCTTTTAAAGAGCCTGCATAATCACTCATTGGAGAAAGAAGAATAACACCCTTTACCTGTTTTTGCCTTCCTTTTCGGCTCAGATAATATACAGATTTCTGACTACCAGTTGAGTGACCCATAAGAAATATTTCTTTTGCTCCCCGAGCTTTTGCGAAATTAATGGCCCCCTGGATGTCAAAAACGCAGTCTGTAAACTTTTCGAATACCATGCCAAGAGTTTGCGAGGAATAGCCCTTCTTTTTCCTTTTGTCTATCTTTTTAATTCTGGCGACAATGTCGTGGCCTCTATTATTGAAAGATAATACTGACGAGCCTTTAGCTATCAAATGGGGAAAAAGATTTAAGCCTGTTCCCGACAAGAAACTACCGGTGAGTCCGTGTATAAAAATAAAAACTTTTTTGGATTTCTCGGGACCAAACCAGAGTCCATTAAGAAGGAGTTTGTCTGGAGTAGGGAATTTTACTATTTGTGTAGGTGGTTCCACTAAACTACCTCGTGAACAATTACTTTCTGACCAGGTTGGGCATTTGCTCTATCAACTTTAATAGTTTCTTTTTTAGTTTTTACGGCTCTTCCGTCACTATCTAGAGTGCCTATATGAATTCGTGTACGAAAAATTGGAGAGTCGACGACAGCAAAAAAGAGATTACCTAAATTATAGGGGTTGGCTGTCAGGATTGGTTTAGGTCGGTTGCCTTGCTCTTTCATATATTAATTTTATCAGTAAATTTTTTTATTTTCTCTGCCCAGACATTGGCCCACTCTTCGGCTTCTAATTTCTTAAGTGCAAGAGCAAATCCTGGCTTTTCCATTTGGGATTGAACTGTCGCGATAGTTGCACTCGAGACTTTGAGATTTTCCTTGATATTTTCCCAACTTCGCTCCTTTTTCAACCAATAAGCAATGGCTAGTCTTTTGGCGAAAGTTTCAACCTCGGTTTGATTAAAGAAATCATTTAAGAAGTCCATCATTTCATCGATGTCTTTGAAATCAGATATCGTTTTGGCAAGGGTTTTAAAAATTTGATTTTCTAAAGAAGGGTTTAGTTTTTGTCCAGAGACACGCATATTTGCCCAGAGTATAGCACAAAAATTAGGATTTTTTATGCAAATAAATCTCTAAGGCGATTACAATACCGACAATTAACAAAAAGTTTAAGATGTTGCCAACTCCGAAATATCGAAGGATTAAAAATATTATAGTAGTCAGAGCAAAAATAACCCCTCTTTTTGTATCAGCGAAAAGAAAAGAGAAAGTAAAAAGAAGTGCGGCAAAGGCGAGCACAAAAAAGGCGGGAATAGCACCTAAAGCAAATGGGTCGACAAAATAAATAAGACCAGCGAGAAAACTCCAAAGAAGAATGGTAATAAGGAGAGTCGGTAAAAAATTTTTTCTAAGTTTTACCTCCTTCAGCCTTTTTTCTTTTAGCACTTGATTTTAGATTAAATGGTATTTATCATCGTGGCAAGTATGGGAGGAGAACGGACAGCGCTGGGTCTTTTAGGGAAAGATAGGCGATACATAGCAGCTTATGAAACCCTTATCGGACATTTCCCGGGGGTCTTTGGGGAAAGGGCGCCAGATAATACTCTTAGCAAGGTATTAAGCCATGCCAGGGAGTTGGAAGTGAAGGAAACTAGTGTTCCTTTTAATTCAATATTAAAAGTTACTGCGACCGATACGTTCGTACAATTTGCGCCTTGGAGGCATGCAAACTTGGAATTGGAAAGCCAGGAGGATAACACGAGACAACTACGCTTTGGTCTACGCTTCGTGGACGTAGATGGACATGAAGGCAGCATCTTCTTTTCCTGGAGAGGTCAAAAGGGAGGGCTATTAACTAGGCTTGAAGGGGTTATGGCTAAACCTGAAGGAGGTGGGTTGCGCCTAATCTATCACGACGGAATGGTTTCAATGGCACACTCCGACGAATCTTATTCGATTCCAACGTTCTTTAGTTCTTTTTTTGTAAACAACTCCCCTTTCGTACCATCTGCAGAAGAGCTAAGGGAGGCCCAATCTGGACAAGCAGTGTTTCTTTCTAAGGCTGCCCTTAAAGGGAGAAATATGCTTGTCCTAGAAATTGAAGGATTAGACCCTGGAGGGGAAGAGGTGGACTTGGTTCTTCCTCTCACTATACAACCACAACCAAGAGGCTTCTAGGCTTAACGATTTCCTCAGTAAGTCCACTTTTCGTGATAGAATTGGAAAGTTATGGAGCCGGTTGTAACTTTAATAATTGTCTTGGCCGCCCTTGTTATAATTGCTATTTTTATAAATAAGAAGCTTTCTGAAATTGCCGAAAAGCAAAAACCCCCAGAGGAGCTGATGGAGATAATTAAAATGCTTCAGTCGGGCTCCAAAGAAGACAGAAAGGCACTTCTGGACTCCCTTCAGAAAAATACACAGTCCTTAAACGAAAGACTCGATAATGCCGCACGGGTAATTGGCCAGGTGCAAAAAAATTTGGGCGAGATGAGCGAGGTGGGACGGGGGATAAGGTCTTTGCAGGAATTTCTGCAATCTCCAAAATTAAGAGGGGGACTAGGGGAGGAGGTCTTAAAGGAAATGATAGGCCAGACCTTTCCCAAAAATGCTTTTCATCTGCAGTATCCGTTTAAATCCGGAGCTAAGGTAGATGCTGTTTTAAAGACCGAGGCGGGGCTACTCTGTATTGATTCAAAGTTCCCCATGGAAAATTTTAACGTGATGATTAAAGGGGAAACCGAGGCAGAAAGAAGTACGGGGAAAAGACAATTTGCCAGCGACGTTAAAAAACACATAGAAGATATAAGCAGGAAATATATCCTACCCGAGGAAGGAACCATGGATTTTGCCTTGATGTATATCCCGTCCGAAGCGGTTTATTACGAAGTTGTAAATATTCAGGAGCTTAGTAATTTTGCCAGAAGACTCCGGGTCTATCCAGTATCTCCCAACACTCTCTATGCCCATCTGCAAGTTCTTCTTTTGTCGTTTGAGGGCAAGGACCTTGAAGCAAAATCCAGAGAGGTGTTTAGGATATTAAGAGCTGTTCAAAAAGATTATTCCAAGGTTGATGAAAACTTGGGGGTCCTGCAAAAGCACTTAAATAATGCCTACAACATGATGTCTTCGGTAATTACTTCATTTACCCAGCTCGGGCAAAAAATCTCTTCAACACAAACCCTCGGGGCGGGAGTGAAGAAGGAATTAAAGGAGCTGGACAGCTAGACCGCTTGACAGCTTACAGCTATGAACTTTTCTTCAGAATTTTAAGAAACGTAAAAAGGAGCTTACTTACCTCCTCCCCATTTATAAAGGCTAGTTTATAGTCTTTTTCATTAATTACACCTTGTTTATGGGCGAAATAAACTAAATATTTAGCCTCCTTTAATGATGCGTAAGCAATATTAAAAAAATTGCGTTTTTCTTTTTCTCCTCCCCTAGCGAATCCTTATATGATATTTGCTGGTACCGAGATAACAGACCTTCTGATTTGATCTCCCAACGCGAATTTTTCTTCTTGGGGAAATTTATAAGTTAAAGGGTATATTCTTTGAGCGAATTTATCGGCGGACTTAATCAATTTTTCTTTTAATGTCTTTTTATCCATAGTAGAATGCTGTCAAACCGTATACTGTAGGCTGCAAGCTCACAATATACTACTTAAATGTATGAGAGACGTCAAACTCAATAAAGAGCAACTACAAGCAGTTAAATACAAAGATGGCCCCCTTCTTATCATTGCTGGTGCAGGAACCGGGAAAACCACGGTTATAACCGAGAGGATTAAGTATCTAATTCTTTCCAAAAAAGCCAAAACCGAAGAGATTTTGGCCCTCACGTTTACCGAAAAAGCTGCCCGGGAAATGGAAGAAAGGGTGGACGTTGCCATGCCCTATGGTTATACACAAATGTGGATATCCACCTTCCACTCTTTTTGCGATAGAATCCTAAGGCGAGAAGCACTCCATATAGGGTTGGACCCCAAGTATCACCTGGCGACTGTGGCCGAGACGGTCCAGTTTGTAAGAAATAATATTTTTAAATTTGACCTTGACTATTTTAGGCCTCTTGGAAATCCTACGAAATTTATTGGGGGGATGCTCCAGCATTTTTCAAGACTTCAAGACGAGGACGTGACGCCCAATCAGTATCTCGATTGGGCGAAGTCTAAATTCAAAACTCAAAAGTCAAAACTTAAAGAAAAGAAGATAGAAATTACAAAATGGTTAGAGCTTGCAAACGCTTATAAGACATACGAAGAGCTAAAAGTGAAAGATGGGGTGATGGATTTTGGGGATTTGATTGTTAAGTGCTTAAAACTTTTCAGAGATCGCCCGAATGTCTTAAGGGAGTATCAAAACCAGTTTAAGTATGTTTTGGTTGATGAGTTTCAGGACACCAATTATGCCCAGAATGAGTTGGCGATTTTACTTGCAGGGAAAAGTAAGAACATAACCGTCTGTGGCGACGACGACCAATGTCTTCCTGCTCCAACAAGGGTATCTACGCCCCTAGGCGACAGGCAGATAAAAGATATAAAGGCTGGAGATGAAGTAATTACCGCTGTGGGTAAAGGGCACACTTCAAGTTCCAAGGTAACAAGGGTATTTAAAAATATGAAAAAGAGACGACTTCTTAAATTTAGGACCGAAAGTGGGAAAAGAATAACTGTTACTGATAATCATAAGATGTTTTGCTTTATCCCAGCCCACTACGATCTGAAAGATTGGCACTTCGTTTATATAATGCACCACAAGGACTTGGGATGGAGAATTGGGGTAACGAACAATCTTCCTAATAGACTTAGATTAGAAAGACAGGCAGATCTAATTATTGGAATTGGTTCGTATAAAACTGACCAAGAAGCCAGGTATTACGAAGCTTATTATTCTGTCAAATACGGGATACCAACAGTTCCCTTTAGCCCACGACTGGGACAGGCGATAGCAGGAGGTTTTCTTGAACAACTATTTCGCGAAATAGATACAGAGACAAACATTAGTAAGTTGGCGATCGACTTGCGTTTAGAACTTGATTCTCCTCAATTTTTGGTAGATGCGGTTACGCGGGGGTCGACGAAAAGGATAAAGATTAATTTTGAAATGTGTTCCAGAAATTACAGAAGCAAAACACACAAAGACGGTTTTGTAGGAAATCCTGCGGTTTCGCACGCGGTTTCTTTAGAGACATCAAATTTAAAAGTTATTAGAAAGCTAAAAAAAGCTGGGGTAAATATTGTAAAAGCGAAGAAAGGTGTAAGGGTAAGAAGGAGCTTTGCCGATATTAAAGAAGCTTGGGCACTCGCCGAGAAATTGCAAGAAATGACAGACGGAATAATCGATAAAAGATTCAAGGTGGGCAGGTTCAAATACCAGCATCTACCCTCAAGAATAGTTCCGGCCAGCCATGTTTTTCCTGGAATGTACTTACCCGTTCTTAGAGGGAAGCAAATTCATTACGAAAAAGTTGTCTCTCGCAGTGAAAGGGAAGAGGCGATAAAAACATACGATTTAGAGATAGAAAAAACACATAATTTTATAGCGGATGGAGTTGTTGTCCACAACTCAATTTACCGTTTCCGAGGAGCTGCGGTCAGTAACATTATCCAATTTAGAAAGAATTTTCCAAAATCAAAGATTGTTGTTCTTACCAAGAATTATCGATCCACACAAGAAATTTTAGACAGGGCGTATCAGCTTATTCAGCATAACAATCCGGACAGACTCGAGGCGGTCGAAAAGATAGATAAGAAACTTATAGCACAAAGGAAAGAACGGCCGCCGGCCCGTAGGGTCTTCTCCGAACCGGTAGGTTCTATGAACCGGAGGTCTGGCCCGGAGGACGAAGAAATAAGCTTTATTCATGCCGATAGAGTGGAGAACGAGGCGGAGGCCGTTGCTAAAGATATTAAACGCCTTAAAGAAGATGGGGGCTACGAGTGGAAGGACTTCGCAATATTGGTAAGGGCCAACAACCACTCGGAACCCTTCGGTAGAGCCCTCGCAAGAAAGGCAGTTCCCTACCAATTTTTGGGCCCAGGCAGACTTTTCAAACAGTCCGAAGTGGTCGATCTAATAGCTTACTTAAAAGTTCTTTATAACCTTGAGGATTCAGTCTCTTTTTACAGACTTTTATCAATTGACTTCTTTGATATTTCCCCCAGGGACCTTGTCTCAATTGGGAATTATGCAAGAAAGCTAAATAAAACGTTTTTTGAAGTCTGCGAACGCATTGATGACGTTTTTGTAACAACTAAGACCAAAGAAAAAGTCAAAAAGATTCTGGAAATTGTCGGAAGGCACCTAAAACTGGTAAGAAGAGAAACCGCCGGCCAGCTTCTTTATTATTTCCTCTCCGATACGGGACTTTTACAAAAAATGCTTTCTCCGGAGAGTGCCGAAGCAGAAAAAAGGGCGGTAAATATTTCCAAGTTTTTTGACAGGCTAAAAACCTATGAAGTGGACCACGAGGACGCAACTGTTTCCGCGGTTGTTGATTGGCTTGAGCTATCTTTGGAGCTAGGGGAGTCTCCGCTGGCGGCAGATACTGATTGGGTGCAGGTGAACGCCGTAAATATTCTGACCGTTCACTCTGCAAAAGGCTTGGAATTTCCGGTCGTATTTTTGGTGAACTTGGTTGGTCAGAGATTTCCAACAATTGAGCGAAGGGAACAAATTCCAATTCCGGACGCACTTATTAAAGAGGTACTGCCGGTCGGGGATTATCACTTGGAAGAGGAAAGGCGCCTTTTTTATGTGGGTATGACCCGCGCCCGCGACAGACTCCTCTTTAGCGCCGCTGATTATTACGGCGAGGGAAAAAGGGAGAAGAGGCTTTCGCCGTTTATTTTCGAAACCTTAGGAGACGAGGCAATTACCAGCGAGGCATCTAGACAGCCAGACAGCACGCAGCTTTCTTTTTTGGATTATACTCTTCCTAATATTCAAGCAGCTCCGCAGTCTGGACGCCAAACTGTGCACATCGACTATCTCTCTTACTCCCAGATTGAAACTTTTAGAATCTGTCCCTTGCACTACAAACTAAAATACATTTTTAAAGTTCCGACCCCACCATCCTCTTCCCAAAGTTTCGGAAACACCTTCCATATAACTATGAAAGCTTTCTACGAAGCGGTAACTCGTGGCGAAAAGCCGACGGAGAAGCTTATGTATAAGTTTCTAACGGAAAATTGGATAGCCGAAGGTTATCTGGGCAAGAAACACGAAGCGGGGTCTTTCGAAAAGGCCAAAAAATTCCTCAAGCATTATTTGGAAAACACTTTTAATCCGAAGATTAAACCGATTGCGATGGAACAGCCGTTTATGGTGGCGCTTGACGGATTAAAAGTTGGAGGAAAGATGGACAGGGTAGACGTTCATGGGGACACACTTGAAATAATCGACTATAAAACGGGGGCAACCGCCCTTTCCCAATCACAGGCGGATAATGATTTACAGCTTTCAATTTATGCCTTGGCGGCAACTTCAATTCCCGAGTTTCCGTTTGCCAGAAAGCCAGAGAGCGTAAAACTCTCGCTTTATTATTTCGACAATCCGCAAATAGTAACGACAGAAAGGACCAAAGAACAATTAACCGAGGCGAGAAAAACTATTGGGGATTATAAGAAGCAAATTGAGAATTCAGACTTTCTTTGTTCTGGAAATATGCTTTGCGAAAAGTGTGAGTATTCACTTTTCTGTAGGTCTGAGTCTTAAATCAAATATCCCCAACGCTCCTTTTACAGGAACCAGTGGGTTAATTAAGCGAATATTTCTTAGAAACCAACTGTAGGCTCCGGGGTAGACTTTGATGCAAGCTTTATCCTCGTGCTCTTTTTTCATTGGTTCGATATGGTATAGCTCGGCTATACAAAGTGCATAACCGGCTGGGTGGATTTTGGGGTTTTTGGAGGAGCAGATAACTAAATCTCCGCGATACTTAGTAGTCCACTTTCTAGTTTCGATTGTCTTTTTTCCGGAGGCAACCAAATTCGCCCAAGGCTGTTTTAGACATATCGCCTTGAAAACCTTCTTTTTTAATTTCATATATTAAACGGCAATTGATTTTTTACAAAGGCTCCAGGATATTCTACCTCAACTCCCCCAAAGGATTTTTTAAAGTGTGTAAAACCCAGCCAGGATTTTTGGGGAAAGCGCTTGTCATATATCCCTTCAAAGTCAAAAACTTTTGCCCCTTTTTTCTTTGCCCATTTTATTCCTTCCCAAACAATTTTGTATTGGGCAAATATCTTCCTTCCTTCTTTGTTGGTAAAAGCCTGCCAGTAGTATGCGACATCGCTTGTTTTCAAAAAAATTGCTCCCGCGAATCATCGAAGTAAAGGAGGAAGTTGCAATCATTTTTAAAAGAGTTTTTAAGTGCTAATAGGTGGGAAAGCGGCGGAACATATCTTTTCATCCCGACCGAATTTTTCCAAGCATCCCTAAACTTCTCTGTATCGTTTTCTATTTGGCATTTATCATTTAGCATTTGTAATTTACGCAAAGCGTATCTTGCGTCTTTCTTTAATCCAGTAAAAAGCTGCTCCTCTCCCATTGTTAAATCAAGTTGCAATGTTTTGGTGGGAAGGTATGGGGATTTGGATAATCTAAAACCGATAGATGTAAGGTATTTTGCATCGGACTCGGTTTTCGGCTCAGCAATTATCTGAAATACGCGATATCTTGCACATAACACCCCTATATCTTTATGTCTAATCTTCTCCGGGCGCTGAATTTTTAGGACAGAGCCAAGAAGAGGAATCTTTTTAAGAAAGTAGTTAATATTTTTGACTCTCTCAACTCTCCATCCGATTTTCTGCAAATA
>Ga0209324_10001611_pt1 | contig 15596 bp, 13 predicted proteins | sample Rifsed19ft3_FD_184015 | JGI IMG/M metagenome (GOLD analysis project Ga0209324, IMG submission 184015) | Soil microbial communities from Rifle, Colorado, USA - sediment 19ft 3 (version 2) | ecosystem: Environmental > Terrestrial > Deep subsurface > Rock core/Sediment | place: Rifle, Colorado...
TTCTTTCTTGCGATCTGCAGGTGCAAGATTTATTGTCATGGGTTTATAAGGAAACCTGTAACCGCTATTATTGACCGCCGCCTTTACCCTATCACGGCTCTCCTTAACCGCCGTATCCGGCAACCCAACGATGGCAATATAAGGCATATCGCCCCTGGCGATATAAACTTCAATATCTAATAAATATGCTTCAATACCAAAAACGGCAACACTCCGGACTTTAGCCAGCATTCATTGATACCAAAAAATGTATCAGGATTTGCTATTTTGAGGATGCAACTTTATTCAATGCCTTGAGCAGGGCATCCATGTCGATACCGCTCATTCCCGCTGTTTTCTCGATACTAAAACCACCGCCACAGCAGGAATCTACCTTAAAATTACTAAAAATTGTAATTGTTTTTGGATATTTCTTTATCACGTCATTAATAACCATATCCTTCGTAATCATATCCGCCATTTTTACCTCCAAAAATTATTCTATTTATTAAATATTTTGGTCGAAACTTATTGCGCTATAGTATTACCGTCTAAAAACTTCTTTTTTTGGAAAGTTTTTATGAACCACAAAGGCACAAAGAGCACAGAGAAAAGAACATAAATCTTTTTGTGTCCTTTGTGTCTTTGTGGTTAAATTAGTTTTGATTGCGGCTACGCCCCGCCAAATCATAATAACGTATAATATAATCAAAATGCAATTCATTTTTAATCCGTTGTCAAACACAAAACAATCATAGTCTTTCTTTAAACAAAATGAAAATTTGAAATAGGTATATCATTTTTGAGATGCAAAGCCATTGGAACGGTGTTAATAAAATTATAACAAAAAAATTAGTAATTTTATAAGCTCATTATTTTAAAATGTTTATGTAAAAAAAATTAAATATCAATAATTTGTTTAATTGGAATACCACTTGTGCAGGTGTAAAAGTGCATTTATGTTCAGGAATTTCAATCTTTTATAATTCCCCTCTAAAAAGTTATGATAATTGTTTTGATAAAATCTATGATTAAAAAAGAAGTAACTACAACCTAACCCGAATGAGTCCCGCTCTTTTTAAGAAAAGGACGGGGTGCGTCGGAAGATTATATTCTAGATTTACGATTTAAGATTTATGAAAAGCCAGAAGCATGAAGCCATTCTCTTGCCTCTTGCATAAATCGTCAATCGTAATTTTTCACCAATAACTGCCTGTGCGATGCATGCGGACAGGTTGCTCAAAATAAACGTATTTTATTTCGTTTACCTTAAAGTGGGGAGGTGTGTTAATTTGGCAGCGCTAACTGATGCAACTAAAGGGTTAAAAAGGATTTCCGAAGGAATGACGTATGGCGAAGTTGTAACGATGTTTCCGATTACAAGAGCCGCCTTTGAAAGAAGCGGCATTGTGGAGAAAGAAAACCTTTTTTATGTGCCATTATCGTGCTTTGTGGATGCGTACGGGATTTCGATTGATGAATTGAATGAGGTGGTAACAAAGATTGAGGAAAAACGGCCAGCATGCACGGTAACCGTCGATGGTAAAGTATTGAATGACCAGATGACTTTCAGCCAAATCCTCAAGGCATATCCACGGGTAAAGGGGATATTTGAGACGTATGATATTTATAAGACGGGCAAAAGAAATTGGCAAAACGAAACCCTCGCATCGGTTGCGGTTGCGGTAAAAATTACCCCGAAAAAATTACTTTCCAATATTGCATCATGCATAAAGGCGCCGTTTTTCCCATTGGGAAATGCGCTTGTATTAACCATTGCATCACTGGCATTCGGATTGACTTTCAGTATGTGGATACTGATGGGTCCACTTTCTTCCATCATCAAAACCCAGTGGAATCTCAGCTATACGGCAAACTCTGTTCTGATAGCGCTGCCAATACTGATGGGTTCTGTGATGAGGGTTCCGATGAGTATGTTAACAGAAAAATACGGCGGCAGAATCGTAATGAGTTGTCTGTTACTTGGCTCTTCACTAATAGCCGCCTCGGCGTATTTTGTGCAGAACTACGCCCTCCTTCTCGTAGTCGGATTCTTTTATGGGATGTGTGGCACCTCATTCGCTGTAGGTATTGCCCAAGTAACAAGATGGTATCCTGCCCGTAAACAAGGTCTTGCGCTTGCAATATTTGGGACTGGTAATGTAGGCACAGTGTTGGCTGCGCTGTTTGCTGCAAAGATTACCAAGTCATGGTTTGGCGGGGACTGGCACCCAACCTTCCCTGTATACGCCCTTCCACTCTTTATCATGTCATTTGTTTACTTCTTTACCGTAAGAAATGCCCCCGTGCCCATGGCTGCAAAAAAGATAGGCGATCAGTTAAAGGTATTCAAATACGGGATGGTATGGATACTCTGCCTTTTATACGTGGTTACCTTCGGATATTTTGTAACCTTTTCGCTATATCTGGCGCCATTTTACAAATTTAGCTTTGAATTAACACCTGTTGCGGCTGGGTACATGGCTGCAATCTTCTGCTTTATTGCGTCAGTATTTCGACCACTGGGTGGATGGACATCGGACAAATTTGGCGCGGTATACACTCTCTATGTGGTTTACATAGTGATAGGCATATGTCTTGTCACCTCTACTGTTTTCAATTTCACAGGTTACAAAAGCATTGCGCCTACCACGATCGTCTTTGCCTGTATGGGTTTCTTCTTTGGGGTTGGAAGCGGGGCGGTCTTTAAGCTCATTCCGCAATTTTTCCCCATTAAAACAGGCGCGGTGGGCGGCATCGTAGGGTGTATGGGCGGATTAGGCGGTTATTTCCTCCCAATGATCCTTGGTGGAATGAAAGACGCTATTGGACACGATGGCGGTGGGTTTGGAATCCTCACTGCTGTCACCTTTGTTTGCCTTGCCCTTTGTTTTAAGAAGAGTGTCAGACAACCGGTATGTATTGAGTGATTGTGCTGTGTATTCGCCGTTTTGTTACCAGACAGGCAGTCATAAGCAGTAAGTTTATAAAAACGAAAATAAAGGAGGATTACAAGTTAATGCGTAGCTTTCTGCGTAAACTTGCATCTATACGTAATCACTTTCATATTGCAGTGGCGCTTCTGTTGGTCGCGGTTATTCATGTCGTGGGATGGTCAATGCCGGGGTTATTTTCCCATAGTCTCTATGCGCAAGCGACACTTAAGGCAACCGATGAAAAACCCATCTTTGAACTTGGAGAATCCACCCAGACGGAAAGACCGTTATTTGAATTGCAAAGCACGGCACAAGTTATACCTGAGAAATCAACCCCTGCATCAATGCCTGTACTTGATTGGAAGGACCAACTCAAGCTCTTCGAATTGCAGACCACGGCGCAGCCGGTGATGGAAAAGTTTCAATCAGTGTCAGTGTGGTTGTGGATACTACCCACTATCGCGCTGTGTGTCGTTTTCTCTTTACGAAGATATAACCTCGTCATCAATGCCATCAAGACATTGCATCCAGCTTATTTTGCATTTATAATGTCAACGGGCATAATCTCAATTGCGGCTAATCTTTTGGGGTTTAAGGGTATTGCGTATGGACTCTTTTATATAAATATCATTGCATACGCAATCATTCTATCATTACAAATACTACGGGTAAGGATGTTCTGGACAAACCTGTATAACGATCTTTCCAACCCGAAATTAAGTCTTGTTTTTTTCACTACTGTTGCAGGTACAAATGTACTCGGATCTCAATTTGTTTCTGTTGTAAATCAACCCGAAATTGCAAAGATATTCTGGTATTTTGGCATTTTCCTCTGGACAATCGTTTCTCTATCTACATTTAACATCCTCTTTATAAAATGTGATCAAAGGATCGAAATGGTAATGCACGGTGGTTGGTTGATCGCAACCGTTGGAACCCAATCGGTGGCCGTATTGGGCGGACTACTGGCACCCAAATTTGGGGATGCCGGGAGTTTTGTGATATTTTCCTCCTTTGTGTGGTGGATGATCGGCTCTTTCCTTTACATGGTCTTGATTACACTAATCATGTATCGACTTGTATTTTTCAAAATATCCCCTGATGCACTAGTACCGCCATACTGGATAAATATGGGTGCACTGGCAATTACAACTTTAGCAGGTTCAATCTTATGCATAACCATTCCTAAAACACAGGGATCGTATGCTGATTTCCTGGGATTTACAAAAGGATTTACCTTGTTTTTCTGGTCATTTGGCACATGGTGGATACCATTTTTGGTCATTATTGGAATATGGAAATACGTCTTTCATAAGACACAGTATAAATACACGCCCCTTTATTGGGGCATGGTCTTCCCTTTAGGTATGTACACTGCTTGCACCATAAAACTTTCGCAGGCCCTTGAAATTCCATTCATTGCTAACATATCAAAATATTTTATCTATGCGGCTTATGTTGCCTGGAGTTTCATATTTATCACTATGATACTATCCATGATAAAAGCAGCGAGTGCAAAAGAAGCTGCTACCCCAGCAAGGGAGTCGAAGATCGCTCCGCCTCAGATGACAGGTGTTGCAATACGATTATAGCATTTATTGGCAACTTCATTGGCGCACAATTCGCCACCTTTGTAACCACCGACTCCACTCTGCGCTTTGGACTTACCTCTCATTGAAGTCATTGCTGCTGCTGAAAAAATGGCAGGGAAAACACTCGACCTCTTCCAACTTGCCTGGAAGGGATTTTTTGTAAATAATCTTTTCCCGGTTACTCTGGGTAATATCGCTGGTGACGTCTTTCTTGTCGGGATCGTATTCTGGTTCGTTTATTTACGGCCATACATTAGCTTGTCTTTTAGTGTGAAACAGGACTTTCCCCCCGATAAAAGGTAAGTTTTTGTGAATGCCTAAATAATTATCTTGAAAAAATCCCCGCATGAAATAAACTATGTTAATTATGCTGGGATTTTTTTATGTATTACTACTCATAGCATTCGTATCCCTCATAGCATCTGCTATAAGCTACTTTTTTGCCAGAATAAAGACGTTCTCATTTATACTCCTCTTGTTTTATGCGTCTAACACGTTCCTTTCTTTTTCCCTAATCCACACCCATCACATTGTGTTTTTCTATATAATCGTAATATTCCTTGTTGCCTTCCCAATCACTTGCCTCATACTATTTGCTCTGGATATGCGCTGTGCCTTATTTTGTACAGACACCTCTTTTGTACTATTCTTTGTCTGGCTATTGATACCCGCACTTTTTATCGTAAACCTTATTTCTTATGCCTTAAAGGTAATTCATGCCTGAAATTTCCAGGAAAATATTTATTAGCGCAGGAGAATCGTCGGGGGATATCCACGGCGCACACCTCATGCGTTGCTTGCTTGAAAAAGATTCCAATATAACATTTTACGGTCTCGGTAGAGAAAATATGTTAAAGGCAGGATTACACGGCCTCCATGACATGACTCACAAATCTTTAATGTGGCTTCATGCCTTAACAGAGTTATCAACCTTTATGAAAATGAAAAAGGACTGCATCCACTTCCTGAGCAGGGAAAGACCCTGCGCAGTTATCTTGATTGATTATTGCGGTTTCAATTTCCATATAGCCAGAGCGGCTAAAAAACTGGGTATCCCTGTAATTTACTATATCAGCCCGCAGCTCTGGGCGCACGGGCCATGGCGTGTAAGAAAGATGAAAAAACTGGTAGACAAGCTACTCGTCATTTACCCCTTCGAAAAACCCTTCTACGACAATGCCGGCATTCCTGTCACGTATGTGGGACATCCATTATTCGACGAAATTCATAAAGAGGGTGTTGATGAAGGGCTTGTTACTGAACTAAAAAAACAATTAGGAGAAACCATTGTTTCTTTTCTCCCGGGCAGCCGCAGACAGGAAATCGTTCGATTATTACCTTTGTTCCTGCAATCAGCGGTACAGATACATCAAAAAATCCCCTCGGCACAATTTCTCATCTCCTGCAGCGACGAACAACACCTTGATCTTATCAGAACCATTACAAAAGACTACTACGCCCCTTATAAAATTGTTGTAGGAAACGTACATGAGGTAATCGAGGCATCCGGCCTGTGCATAGCCGGCGCAGGAACAATTACATTACAGATTGCCTATTATCTCAAGCCGATGATTATCGCTTACAAAATTTCTCCATTTGCCTACTTTATAGCCAAGCCGTTTCTGATCACCCCTTTCATTGGACTCGTGAACAAACTCGCCGGCAAGATGGTTGTTCCAGAACGTCTTATGTGCAGAGGGAATCACGCCTGGCTTGTCAATCAGGCAATACAATTACTCAACAATCCTCAAAAAAGACAGGCTTGTATTCATGAGTTATCCTTGCTCATGAATGAGATTGCAAAACCTGGGGCATCTGAACATGCGGCGGATGAAATATTAAAACTGATAGCTCAAGCTTAGATTACAGAGGTCCTACATGATTTGCACTGTATTTTACAGAGCGTTCGGTTAAATCTATTTCAGTAAAAGAATCCCGACGTTCGGATCATCTTGCATCTGTTGTATGGCTTCATAATGTGTTCGTATTAATCTCTCAATTTGTGCAGTAGTACAGTTACCTGCTTTAATCCAGATTATTTTAGGAGGGAAACCTTGCAGCGTATTTAATTCGTTAAAATCTGCGTCTTTAGTCACAATTGTAAAGCCATGTTCATATGCCCATCTCCAGACCTCGTTATCAGTTGCATGATCAAGTCCATTCAAATGTACGTGACTTGAATTTGGAAATATATCAGCGAGACTTTCAACCAATTTTGGCGATAGGTTTTGGTCGAAAAGGAGATTCATGACTGCGTTATCAGTAACTGACGCTCACGGTCGGCAGCATAACTCAAACATGCCTGAATATCTTCCTTCGTCAAGTAAGGGAAATCTTTTAGTATTTCTTGCGTGGTCATTCCCGCCGCTAAATATGACAATACATCATATACCGTAATGCGCATACCACGAATACATGGTTTACCGCAACGTTTGCCAGGTTCAATTGTTATTATTTCTTGATATTTCATAGAGGGCTTAAGAATCTCAAATAAAGTATTTAAAAGCGTAGTAATTAGTACAAGAATGATATTTACTATAACTAACTACAACCCTGTTTTCAATATAAAGTAAATAACATTAGCTGTCGTGGTGTTTTATTCCTATCTAAATAGTTTTCAAATATTTCATACTTTCTTTTTAAATATTGACTCTCAGGGACTACGTCATACAGATAATGAAAAAGTTTTATGCTGCCCTTTGTTCCATATCTGAAATAATAACTAACATTCCCTTTCTTACTTCTCTTATCCTCGTAAAGTGTCACATCAGATAAGCCTTGCTTACGTAAATGTTCCTTTAAAACGGTTATACACTCAAGAGAACCACAAACAAACGAAGTTTTTAGATTACCATTCCTCTTTTCAATATAAACAGTCCCGTCTCCATCCCAACACCCTCTGACAAAATGTCTAATATATTCGTCTGGAATTTTGGGGAATGCCATAGATAAGCTTTTATTAGGGGTTAATCCTAATTCTAAAAGTTGTTTATAAACCATATCACTATTAATATGGAAATAATACGACTCTCCTGCGGTAGTATTTATATATTTTTCTCGTCTTCGATAAAGTATTTTTGAATCGGCACCTATAAGGTTTAAAAATTTTTCAACTGCCTCCTTTTCTCTTTGGGCAAACGTTAATCTACCCATCTTAATTGATGTATCTGTTATATTTCCATCGGTGTAAATTAAACCTAACACATAAGCCATTTCGTTTGACCATTTAGAAAAGAAATTTTCATTAAAATGAATTTTGTCTCTAGTTTTTTCTTCAATTTCACCATTGTCATTTATGCGAGAATATTTAAATTTCCCTTTGTCTAAAGCTATCGTTCTTGCTTCTGCCTTATTTCTTAATGGGATTCCAAATTTTCTAATATGAAAATGTACAGACCGCCGATTACAACCAGCAATCCTTCCAATATCTGATAAGGACATTTGTTTGTCTATATATAATTCAGTTAATTTTTCTTTTGTCAAGAAAGCCTTTGGTATGCCTTTTTTAAATCTTTCATAATTTCTATGTTCCGTCTCGATTTTATTAGTATAGCATTTTCTACATAGACCTTGCGCAACATGCTCTAGGCTTGTTTTTCCACATTTTTCACACTTATCGTATTTTCTTGACCACATATTAAAAATATTTTTCTTTTAATGCTTTACAGGCTCCGTCTAATCCCGGGAAAAGGGCGGCTGCTGTAATGCCCATATAATCAAGCTCTCGTATAACTTTTGTTCTGTCTTTAACTGGCAAATCATAAATCTTTAAATATTCATGTTTTTTTTCTTTCCCGCGGTTTTTAATATAGCCTTCGATATCATCAATGTTTGAAAACATTGACACTGATTGCTGAGGAAGCATTCTTTTATTCCCTATAGACAACGGCTCAAGATATGAGAATGAAGGCAAGGGGAAATCCAGGTGTATTAAAGATTTAAAATCCTTTTTGTTTATTTTACTCATGTGGTCAATTTTATTTACCCGATCATCCACATCAAAAATAAATACTCGAACGCAACCATCAACCACATTTTTTGGAATATCAGCATACGCAAAGTATGCAGCTATATAAGGTGAATATGTCCAGTCTAATAAAGGAGTGGGATAACCGTGATGTTGGGCTAGAGCCAACAATGCCCCATATTCAAGTGGATTATTCAAATCAAACCTACACTCTGCAAAAGCGCTTATATAGCCATACAGAGTTGGTATATCTTCGTCTCTGTAACGAAAGATATCGGCTCTGCCAGTTCTGTGAAACGATGTACGCAATCTCCATTGTCCACCATCTTTTCTTTCTCCTTGCCCTCTAAAGATGAATTTTTGGTATGGAATATCTTTTAATATCCTATTTTTAAAATCTTCCCAGGAAATTTTTTCAGATGGATAATTAGATGGTTCGGTCGAACTGTAAAAATCTAAAGTAAATTCCCCATTTTTATTTTTGTCAGTTTCAAATTTTCCAGTAATTTTATTTTCTGTAAGGCATCCCTCAACTTTACCAGTTTCAGGTATTTGATTTTCAGGGATTGCGGGAAAGTCTTCCCATCTTCCAACAGTAAAATTTTCATGTCTGAGTGGTAAAAAGTTGTATAACTTCCCCGTAAATTTCCCATTATTTGAGTCAACATCATTTTTATTAATTTTAACTTGTGCAATACTAGAAACTTTATAAAAAGGCACATAAAACAACATTACTCTACCTTCATAAAATTCACCCTTAAGGTCTAAATTAAGCATACGGAGATAATTAGTGGTATCTGTGGTAGCTGCAGCGTCTCCCATCCACTGTCCATTCATTCTCATACTGGAAATTTCTCCAATATATTCTAAATCAGCCTTTATACGGGTGAGTATTGTGAATTAAGGCGTTGATTCTTGCACCAAATCTATCAGCGACATTCCAATAAGTTTGTGTCTGATAACTATACCAAAGACTCTAATTCCTGTTCCTGCTATAACGGATTCCCCATCTCTGATTTTCTTATTTATCGAAATATGCGGATGTTTTCAATTCAGCAGGCAACGGGAATCCGGTAAAGACACGTATGAATCTGTTCGGGATGAAAGACAAAATGAGAAGGACGGTCGTAATGCCATTCTTTCCCGCTGGGAACGTGGTGTTCCAGGTAAGGCCACTTGCAAAACGGGTCTATTCCTAAAGCCTGGATAAGCTTCTTGTTATTCATCGTAACGTTTCCAGCCCTTGGCGGCATGGGGCCTGCTTCCTTTCGCATGCAACCTTTTAACAGATGCGGGGCGTATCCGCCCACCTTATTTACGATCTGTCCTATCTGATAAAGACTGAGATGCCGATGAGAGCCAAGATGATAAATACCCCGAATTTTATTCCTGAGGGCATGCTCTATAACCTCATTAAAATCTTCGCAATAGAAGGGAGACCGTACCTCATCAAAATATAATGTGGCTGGATTATTCTTTTTAAACCGCGACAGTATCCAATCAATAGCCCCTGCATGCCCATTGACGCTGATTCCCATGGGTAGCGATATCCGGAAAATCGCTGCGGAAGGATTTTTCAACATAATAATCTCTTCGGCTATCGCCATAGTCTTGCCGTACATCGTGACAGGCAATACCGGGTCGTCTTCTGTATAAAGCCCTTCTGATTTTCCAGGGAATACAAGGTCTGTAGAAAGATGTATCAATCGAATATCATGATCCCCGATTACTTCCAGTATATTTAAGGCCGACTGCACATTCACACGATACGCCAGCACGGGATTCATTTCGCAGGACTTCAAGGCACACGACCCCGCCCCATTTAAAACCGACTTGAACTGCTTCTGTTTCATCAATGCCGCAAGCCCCTTGCGGTCTTCTATATCCAGAGGAATAATCCCCTTCTCACGCAGCGGCCAGTATCGGACAGGGCGAATGGCAGTAACGTGGTCAGGGTATTTCGAATGAAAATACTTAAACGCGCTATAGCCAGGCACCCCGGTTACGCCGGTAATCAAAAGTGGTAAAAAAGAAGGCAAGCTCATATAATTACTTTAACCCTTATAACAAATACAACCAGGAATGAATAATCTATTGTTTCAGCGCCCTTTTCAATACCTTCCCCGTAGGGCCGTGTGGTAGTTCCTTGAGGAATTCGTAATATTTGGGGACTTTGTAATGTGGTAAACGTTGCATACAGTAATTCTTGATTTCTTCTTCGGTGCATGTCGCGGCCTCACGCAATGCTATGAATGCCTTTGGCGTCTCGCCGCGAAGCTTGTCCGGCACGCCAATAACGGCTACCTCGAAGACCTTCTCATACCCGCTGATTACCTGTTCAATCTCATTTGGTGATACATTTTCACCGCTGATGATGATTAACTCCTTCTTTCTCCCGGTAATCCATAAAAATCCTTCGTCGTCCAGCTTACCGTAATCACCTGTCTTCAGCCAGCCATCGGGGGTAATTGCCTCTGCCGTCTCTTTAGGCAATTTGTAATATCCTTTCATTACGTTGGGCCCCTTTACACAGATCTCACCCTCTTTGTTTAAAGGCAGTTTTTGACCGTCGTCGTTTAATATCTTCACCTCGAGGTTCCTCAGTGGCGGGCCAATACTACCAGACTTACATTTTTCGGGAAGATTTACTGAAACAATCGCCGTAGTCTCGGTTAGTCCGTAACCCTCCGTTAATGGGACAGGAAACGTTTTATTAAACGCCGCCAGAACGTCGCCCGGTAATGGTTCTCCTCCCGACGCGCAAAGTCTCAATGTGCTCAGGTCGTGTTTGACTGACTCGGCGGTTCTCAAAAGGACTCTGTACATGGATGGAATGGCAAACAAAGCCGTAATCTTATATGTCTCAATTAATTCTAATACCTTCGGACCGGAAAACCGTGCGAGATAGACCGTCGTAGCGCCTATATTAACCGGTAATATCAAAGTGGTAGTCAATGCATAGGTATGAAAGAGCGGAAGGACACCGAGCAATATATCCTTCTCTGTGAAGTTGAAGGCATGTATACACCCATCCAGATTACTCAGGAAATTACTGTGGGAGAGCATCACCCCTTTGGGATTTGCATTTGTTCCTGATGTATACAGTAAGGCAGCAAGGTCATCCTCCATTCCCTGCGTTATTTTATTCTCTTCAGCAGTTGTACAAGTACTCTTCTCTTCTGCAGAGAGGATATGTCTTATTTGATTTCCTAAGTGCGGCTTGAACAGGCTATTTGTGAAGACGGTGTCTATCCCTGCATTCTGAATTACATATAACAACTGGGCTGGCGAGAGCAGATAGTTCAGCGGAACCGGAATCTTCCCTGCCATCAGTATCCCGTAGAATATTGTTACAAATTCCTTGCAATTGGGCAGGAGTATCCCAATATGACTTCCAGTATTTTCCGATAATAGCCGGGCTGCTTTACCTATCGCTTCTATTTGGAGATCGTTATAGGTAACTGTGCTGTTCTGGTCAATTACGGCTGTTTTATGGGCGTGTTTTTTGCAGGTATTTAAGAACGTTTCAACCAGTGTCATGAGTTCGCATTAAGGAATTTTAAAGTTGCCACACAGCCACAGATACGCCAAGCTTCATTGCTGGTTCAATCATCCTCGATTGAACCAACCGTGATATTTTTACATTTTCGGCAAAAACAATTTAGCGCCGGCCTTTGTGTAGCGCGAACTTCAGTTCGCAGGACAGCGACATAAATGTCGCGCTACATGTTACGACTCGTTCGGGTTAGGGCATTATACTAATTTTTGCTGTCGCCCAATTCGAATTCGCTCCTTTTCCTTCCCATATATTTTTTATCCAGTTCTTCCATTTCTCCATTTTCTGAGCCGCCAATAGTACTTTCCCAATCATATTTTGTCTGAGCAGGCTTATCGCCGCACTCCTTTTCCTCCTCTTCCTTGCAGCTTACACAGAACGTAGTAAATGGAATGGCTTTTAATCGCGCCTTTTTGATTGGTCGGCCGCATTGTTCACAAATACCATAGTGACCAGCGCGTATCTTGGCAAGCGCATCATCAATTTGCTTCACCTCCCTGGCATCTTCTTCGGCAACTATCATCTCCACGTCTCCGTCCGAAGTGCTGGACGCAATTTCAGCAATGTCCGTCATTTTCTCGCTGTTAGCATCCCGATATTTTTTAACTCTCTCTTCAACCTTCCGCAGCAATATATTTTTTTTAACTAAAAGGAGACTCTCCATTTGTTTTAATTCTTTTTTCAGCATAAGATGACCTTACCCTTTATTACAAAACTAAATGTCTAAATTTCTTACTTCTAATGAATGTTTCTCTATAAACTCTCTTCTCCGCTGAACGTCTTTTCCTGCCAAAATGCTGAAGATTGAATCCGCCTTGGCTGCATCTTCCACTTTCACCCTTAACAGGGTTCTGGTGTTAATATTCATCGTGGTCTCTGCGAGTTCCTCTGCGTTCATTTCACCTAAACCTTTGTAACGCTGGATTTCCAGCCCTTTTCTGCCGATCTCGCGTATTTTCGCCAAGACCTCGTTCAGGGAATGCGCATATATTTCCAAATCTCCAGAAAGCAATTTATATCGTGGTTCCTTACTGCTGTTTCCATTAAAATATTCGTCTATCGACAAACCATAACCTTCTATCGTTCGTGTTGTTTTTTCGATTTCCTTGCCTTCGTGGTACTCTATAACTTTTACGACTCCCTCTGCCTTTTCCTGCTCTATTTCCACAGTATCATCCTCTTCTAATATCTCCAGTTCCCTTCCTTCTGCCTCTTGTTTCTTCTTTATAAATTTTTCCAGCTCTTCCTCTGAATAAAGGTACGATATTTCACCCTTATACGTTACTTTATATAATGGGAGGTTCCCGCTTTTTTTATCCCTTAAACCTATAAATTTATCCAGCGATATCCCTTTCTTCCTTAGCATTTTTGTATATTCTTCCATCTGTGTCAGGAGTTGCAGTAATTTCCCCAGTTTTGAATTATCCAGTTTTTCTTTTTTATTATTCTCAAACTCCATGACAGTGTCCTCTGCCCCCAGTGTAATTAACTTCTTTTGCAACTCCCTGTCGTCATAAATATATTCCTGTTTTTTACCTCTTGTTACTTTGTATAAGGGAGGCTGTGCAACATAGATATGTCCCTTATCTATTAATTCTATCATCTGTCTGAAGAAGAACGTCAACAACAATGTTCTTATATGCGCCCCATCAATATCGGCGTCGGTCATAATAATAACCTTGGAATATCGCAGGTTCGCTACGTTGAACTCTTCTGTCCCAATACCTGTCCCCAAAGCGCATATCAAAGTCCTGATTTCCTCATTGCCCAGCATCTTATCAATACGCGCCTTCTCTACGTTCAGGATAACCCCTTTTAGCGGTAGAATGGCTTGAAACGTACGGTCCCTTCCCTGCTTCGCCGTGCCCCCCGCGGAAATACCCTCTACGAGGAATATCTCAGACGTCTCGACATCCCGGCTGGAACAATCTGCAAGCTTGCCAGGAAGATTTGCGCTGCTCAGCGCGCCTTTTCTTCGAGTCAGATCCCTGGCCTTCCGCGCCGCCTCCCTTGCCCTGGCAGCCTCAATCCCCTTATTGATAATAGCCTTTGCTGTCGATGGTGTCTCCTCACAATAAATTCCAAGTTGTTCGTTTATCACCGCTTCAACAAGACCCTGCACCTCGCGGTTGCCCAGCTTTGTTTTTGTCTGTCCCTCGAATTGAGGATCGGGTAGTTTGATGCTTATTACAGCCGTAAGCCCTTCTTTGTAATCATCTCCTGTTGGCGCTTTTTCTTCGCTGAGAATCCCTTTGCCCTTTGCATAGTTGTTCAACGTCCGCGTAATTGAGGCTCTAAACCCGCTGAGGTGGGTGCCGCCTTCTATCGTGTTAATGTTATTTGCAAAGGAATACACGTTTTCGCTATAGCCGTCATTGTACTGCATGGCAACTTCGACTATGGTTCCATTCGCTTCTTTTTCGAAGTAAATTATGTCGCGATGAATGACTTCTTTCCCCTCGTTTAGCTCTTTTATGAACGCCTTTATGCCGCCTTCATATTTGAATGTCTCGCTTTTATCGGTTCTTTCATCGGTCAGCGTTATTTTTAGTCCCTTGTTGAGAAAGGCATATTCGCGTAGTCGCTTTGCTATCGTTTCGAAACTAAACGTTGTGTCCTCGAATATTTCTGGATCTGGTTTAAATATAACCTTTGTTCCCCTCTTTTTAGTTACCCCACGCACCTCAACTGGCGACCGTACCTCGCCTTTTTCATACCTCTGAAAATATACATGGCCATCTCTTCTCACCTCTACTTCCATCCACTCGCTGAGCGCGTTTACAACCGAGACTCCAACCCCGTGCAGACCGCCGGAAATCTTATAGCTCTTATGCTCGAACTTTCCTCCCGCATGCAACATCGTCATAACTACTTCCAGCGCAGATTTCTTTGTCTCTGCATGCGTGTCCACAGGAACGCCCCTGCCGTCGTCTATGACCGTCAGGCTGCCGTCCAGATTTATTTTTACATTTATATTCTCACAGAAACCTCCGATAGCTTCGTCTACGCTATTACAAACGACCTCTTCTACCAGGTGATGTAAACCTCTGGCTGTGGTATCGCCAATGTACATGGCGGGTCTCTTTCTGACAGCCTCTATGCCGCCCAGCACCTTAATGGATGTCGCATCATATGTATCTTGTTCCAGCGCTAAATTACTTTCTTCTACCATTATAGTATTGCCTTACATAAATTTATTTTGGTTGCGGCTATGCCGCACTACGTAACTCCTGCCTTAAATCGGATATCCTCAATGTATTTCATACCCATTACGTTATTAATTTTGTGAATTATAGCGTACTTCTCAAAATTAGTCAAATAATGAATCATTGCCGATGATTCCACGGCTACATACATAATTCCATTTTTAATCCCTGTGATCCTGGTACTCTTGTAAATCTCATTACCGACTATTTCACTCCATACGCTCATCACCTTCTGACAATTCTTATCAATAAGACTCTTCTTTGGAAATGCTTCTTTCAACAGTTGACCAAGTCTTACAACTTTTTTCTTATTAGTAAAATATCTTTCTGGAAGTTCTTTCATTATCACTTTAACTCAAT
>Ga0209324_10001615_pt1 | contig 15586 bp, 22 predicted proteins | sample Rifsed19ft3_FD_184015 | JGI IMG/M metagenome (GOLD analysis project Ga0209324, IMG submission 184015) | Soil microbial communities from Rifle, Colorado, USA - sediment 19ft 3 (version 2) | ecosystem: Environmental > Terrestrial > Deep subsurface > Rock core/Sediment | place: Rifle, Colorado...
GGAAGAGGTTTTATTCATCACCACCCAGCCCACCTGCATCCACATAAGAAATGAACCGCAGCGCTACGGGGCATTAGCCCTCAAAGAGATAAGAGCCGGAAGGGTCATGCGGCCCTTCCGGCTGCCGATTAAATGCAAACAGCAATAGCCATCCTTTCAATCGTTATCCTTGCCCTCGGCGGCCTCCTGGTATTTCAGGCGGTGCGAGGGCGGGGCAATAACGATTTACAGGGCCAGATAGACACCCTCAAGACAGAACTCCAGAGCACCCTTTCAGCCAACATCAGGCATATCAACTCACAGCTTTCCGCAGTCACGGGGCAGGTCGCCGAACAGCTGTCCTCTGTCACGGCCCAGCTCAATTCATCGACCGGCCAGATAAACACCCGCATGGACAGCGCGCACAGGGCCGTCGGCGAGGTCAGACAGGCCCTCGGCGAGCTTTCCAAATCAACTGAGCAGGTCTTCGAGATAGGCAAGTCCATCTCCGGGCTGGAAAAAATACTCTCCGCGCCAAAGCTCAGGGGAGGGCTCGGCGAGTTCTTCCTTGGCGACCTCCTTTCCCAGTGCCTTCCATTAAGCAGGTACGAGCTGCAGTACGGCTTTAGCGATGGGGCAAGGGTGGACGCTGTAATCCGGCTCAATGAGGGGCTTGTGCCCGTGGATTCCAAGTTCCCTCTTGAGAACTTCAGGAAGCTCTCGGAGGCATTGACCGACGAGGCCCGCCGCTCGGCTTCAAGAAAGCTTGCCTCTGATTGCAGAAAGCATGTTGACGCGATAGCGTCATCTTACATCAGGCCATCAGAAGGCACGCTCAACCTTGCCCTCATGTACATACCGGCAGAGGGCGTCTATTACGAGTTCATAACCATGGAGGAAGACTCGGGCAAAAGCCTTTCTTCCTACGCGCTTTCAAAACGCGTCATCCCTGTTTCGCCGAACAGCTTCTACGCCTATCTCCAGACTATCCTTATGGGTCTACGCGGCATGGAAGTCGGAGAAAAGGCACAGGAGATACTCGCGCATATCAATACGCTGAGGCAGGAGTTTGACAAGCTCGCCTCGGATTTCGAAACCTTGGGCCGTCATATCAACTTCGCCAAGATGAAGTACGACGAGGTCGAAAAAAAGTCGGCGAAGTTCTCCAACAGGCTGGAGCTCATCGGCGGGGAAGAGGACAAGGAAAAGGAACTGGTGTAATAAAGATTTAAAAAGGATTGCTGTAATTTTACGACCACTAAATTTTGATATTGAACGGCAGATAAAAAATCTGCCAATTCAGCCATAATAGTTACGGACCGAGCCGATTTAGGAGAGAAAAATGAGTATGGAAGATTTAAAAAAGGCTTTTGAAATAATCAATAAAAATGCTGAGGAGGGTCGCTTTAGCGGCCCTAAAGCAGAGGAACTTATCCTAATGGCTGAAAGAGTACTATCACTGAAATTTCCGCCAACCTATAAAGAATTTCTAAGAAGGTTTGGTGCTGGATCGATATTCGGAGTTGAAATTTACGGGATTACACGCGCTGAGTTCATTAATGCTAGTATTCCAAATGGAATATGGTTAACATTGAGAGAGCGAGAAGATATCCAGCTTCCAAATAATTTGATAATTATTTATGACTATGACGATGGCGTTTATTTCGCAATTGATACATCTATAATAACAGCAGAGCAGGAGAACCCTGTTGTAGCTTGGGCGCAAGATTTACCAGATAATCAAATAAAAATTATTGCTCCGGATTTCGGTAAATTTCTTTTAAAAATAATATTAGAAGCGAACGAATAAGCTGATTAATTGTAAGAGTCACGATGTTAATTTTAATCTTTTTCCATTTGCCTCCCAAACCCCTCAGAGGTTATTATTAATTTTTTGGGAGGTTCTTTTTCTTGGCAAGCCCGCAATCGGGCGAGCGGCTTAAAGTCTTCATAGCACTCGCTTCCGTCTACATACTCTGGAGCTCCACTTATCTCGCCATACGGATAGCCATAGAGTCTATCCCGCCGTTCATGATGGCGGGCCTCCGGTTCTTTATCTCCGGCTGGGTGGTGTACGCCTTTTTGAGGTTCACGGGCGTAAAAGCCCCTGAAAAGAAGGAGTGGGCCGCAGGCGCACTGGTCGGTTTTCTGCTCCTCCTTGTCGGCAACGGCGGGGTCGTCTACGCCGAGCAGTGGGTGGCTTCTTCCCTTGCCGCTCTCGGGGTCGCAACGGTCCCGCTCTGGACGGTTCTTTTCTTCGGACTCTGGGGCAGATGGCCATCAAGGCTTGAATGGGTCGGCGTGGCGCTGGGCTTCGCGGGCGTAGTCCTTTTAAATCTTGAAGGAGACTTCAGGGCGCACCCGGCAGGGGCTTTGGCCATAATCGTCGCCACCATCGGCTGGTCGCTTGGCTCGGCATGGGGCAGAAGGCTGCCACTTCCAAAGGGGCTCATGGCCGCCGCCGTCCAGATGATAGCCGGGGGTTTTTTCTTCTTTGTCCTCAGTTTCCTCTGGGGAGAGCCGGTCCCCGAGGCCGTCTCTTTCCGCTCAGGCATGGCTCTTTTATACCTCATAGTCTTCGGGGCCATAATAGGCTTCAGCGCCTACACCTGGCTCATAAACAATGTCAGGGCGTCTCTTGCGACCTCTTATGCTTATGTGAACCCGGTCTTTGCCGTGCTTCTGGGCGTTGCCGCCGCGGGCGAGAAGATAAGCGGGGCAGGGCTTGGCGCTATGGCCGCCATTACTGCGGCTGTCATGCTGGTGATATTCGGGGGCAGCACAACTAAACAGAGCGATTGACTTGCCCATGTCCTTTGCCTTATTATGATTAAATACCCGAAAAGGTAGAGGGTGCCTCCAAAAATTGCTCTTTTTTCCGATTTCGTTGTCAGGGCGTAAATGAAAGTGCTCACATATTTTCATATATGCTGCGCTTTTCATTTCCGCCCTTCCTAGAACTCGGAAAAAATTTCTAATTTTTAGAGACACCCTAGAATAGACCCAACCGGCCAACCGGAGGGATTTTAGAGGTAACAGGTGAAGAAGAAAAAGTACAATGTCGCCGTCGTCGGCGCAACCGGCGTCGTCGGCAAGGAATTTCTGACTATCCTTGAAGAGAGGAACTTCCCCGTGGGCGAGATACGCCTTCTGGCCTCCGAAAGGAGCGCGGGCAACACCCTTCAATTCAAAGGGGTCGACGAGACAGTCAAGGACCTCGCGCACGAGACCTTCGAGGGTATCGACATAGGCCTGTTTTCGCCGGGAGCGTCGGTTAGCGCTAAATACGCGCCAATAGCCGGCAAGGCCGGGTGCATAGTCATAGACAATACCAGCCAGTTCAGGATGGACCCGGATGTGCCGCTCGTTGTGCCCGAGGTCAACCCCGGGGATATAGCCAAATACACGAAAAAGAACATCATCGCGAACCCCAACTGCTCGACCATACAGATGGTCGTGGCGTTGAAGCCGATTCACGATAAGTACAGGATTAAAAGGGTAGTCGTTTCGACCTATCAGTCGGTATCAGGCGCGGGCAAGGAGGCGATGGAAGAGCTTTCGAGCCAGGTAAAGGAGCTCTTCAACATGAGGGAGCCCAGTGTCGAGGTGCTGCCTCACAGGATAGCTTTCAACTGCCTGCCGCAGATAGACTCTTTCCTTGACAACGGCTACACGAAGGAAGAGATGAAGATGGTCAACGAGACGCACAAGATTTTCGGCGACGAGTCTGTGAAGATCTCGGCCACGGCCGTGCGCGTGCCCGTGTTCGTGGGCCACTCCGAGGCGGTCAACATAGAGACTGAAAAGCCCATAGACCCCGCGGATGTGAAAAAGCTCCTTGCCAAGTCCCCGGGCGTTATCGTCATCGATGACCCGAAAGAGGGGGTCTATCCCATGCCCTCTGATGTGGCTGGCCAGGACGAGGTGTTCGTCGGCAGGATAAGGCGTGACGACACGGTGCCAAACGGCATCAACATGTGGATAGTGGCCGACAACCTTCGTAAGGGCGCGGCCCTTAATGCCGTGCAGATAGCAGAAGTCCTCATAAAGGACTACATTTAACTGGTTCACCTCAAAACCCTCTCCCGAACAGGGGGAGGGTTTTTTAGTTTAGGGTTGTCCTAAATTTTTGAGTGTAGCCTCATTTATCTAAACGGTAAGGGGTCAATATGAACAAAAAATTTACGGAGCCAGATTTTAGTAACAGAGATATTGAATTGAGAGTTGTAGATAATGAGGTTTGTATCTATGCTACAGAAACAGGCTTAAAGAAATTAATGGACTGCTGCAAAAGACTGCTCGATAAGCCTGAAAAAGGACATATTCATTTAGATGACTACGAAGTTTTAACAGAAAATTCTTTAAAAGGCGTGATAGCTATTTTTAAGAAATTATAAAGTTAGTTTTCAGAGTATTTATGCGGAATTATAAACTCATCGTCGAATACGAAGGCACCAACTACTCGGGCTGGCAGACGCAGACAATCCTGCCGACGATACAGGGCACCCTTATCCAGGCCGCCAGAAGGCTCACGCGCGACGGCGATGCCAGCGTTGCCGGGGCCTCTCGGACAGATGCCGGGGTGCACGCGCTCGGGCAGGTCGCGAGCCTCAAGGCCAATGCCAATATTTCCTGCCAGGACATGATAAAAGGGTTGAACTTTTTTCTGCCGGACGACATCGTGGTCAAGCAAGCTATTGACATGCCTGTTGATTTTGACCCGAGGAGAGGCTCCACCGGGAAGGTCTATCTATACAGGATAATCAACCGGAACCACCCTTCGGCCCTTCTGCGCAACTTTTCATGGAATGTCCTCATGCCACTCGACCTTGACGCCATGAGGGAAGCTGCCACGCACTTCATAGGCGAAAAGGACTTTTCGTCGTTCATGGCCGCCGGCTCGGACGCGAACCACCCGGTAAGGGAGGTCACGGGAGTCGAGATATTTGAGAAGGGAGACGGCCTCATCGAAATAGAGGTCAGGGGCATTGCCTTTCTGAGACACATGGTGAGGATAATGGTCGGCACGCTCGTTGCCGTGGGCAAGGGCAAGCGCAGGCCCGCTGATATAGCGGATATCATAGCGGCCAAAAGCAGGGCATCGGCTTTAATGACCGCCCCGGCGGGGGGGCTTTGCCTTGTGAAAGTCGATTACTGAGGCAGGCCGCTGAAAAAGCTTCATCTGCTTTGTCGTCATCGTCTCTCGTCATTGCGGCGTACAAACAAAGTACGCCTCACTCCTTGTTCCTCGACTCCTCGCATCTGTAACTTTTTGAGCGGCCTGCATATGCAATACAAATTAACCTGAATTTTCTTGAGTTTCCCTCCCCCGTGTTGCATACTTTATTCTTGTAAAAATCCCGCAAAGGAATGTTTTTTTATGGAGCTTACGCTCGGGCCTGTCCTATTCGACTGGAATCAGGACGAGTTCTTCAGGTTCTATGAGGAAGCCGCCAAAATGGATGTGGACAGGGTCTACATCGGCGAGGTGGTCTGTACCCGCAAACTCGGGTTTTCTCACAGCGACCTCAAGGCCATAATAAAGCTCCTCGAGGACGCCGGGAAAAAGGTGACTCTCTCGAGCCTTGCCGTCATCTCCAACGAGGACGAGCTTGAGTTCACAAGAAAGCTCCTTGCCCATTCGTGCTCAATCGAGGCCAATGACATGGCCGTCTTCAATATGGCTGACCCTGGGGAAAGGGAGGTCTTCGCGGGCCCGCACATAACCGCGTACAATGCGCCCACGATAGAATTTTTAAAATCCATCGGCGTTAAAAGAGTGACTTTTCCGGTCGAGCTGTCAAAGGAATCGTTCGAGTACAGCATAAAGGAGACCGGCATTTTCGGCGAAGTCTTTGCGCACGGCAAGGTGCCTCTGGCCTTCTCGTGGAGGTGCTACACCTCGCGCGCGTTCGGCCTCACCAAAACCAGTTGCAAGCACCACTGCATGAAGTACCCCGACGGCATGGACCTGAAGACCGTTGACGGAGAGCCCATCTTCTCGGTAAACGGCACCTCTATTTTGAGCGCCGACACATATACGCTCATCGAGTTCGTGGACAGCCTCCGTGAAGCCGGGGCCGGGGCGTTGAGGATATCTCCCCAGTACAGGCACACCGGAAAAATAGTCGAAGTATTCAGGGCCCGCATGAACGGGGCAATCGATAATAAAGAGGCGTTGGCTGAATTGAAGGCAGTGACCGAGGGCGGCTTTTCAAACGGCTGGTATCTCGGAGGCGCTGGCAAGGACTACCTGAGCGCGGTCACTTCCGGCCGCTAAAAAAGGAGGCTGTTATGTCTGATTTGTTCGACAAGGCGATACTCATCGGCATGGGCCTTGAGAAAAAGGCCAAAGAGGTTTTGGGCGAACTTGAAAACGCGGGAAAGACCTCAAAGGAGGCGCCCGGCTCCGAGGGCCTTCCCCCCAGGCAGGCTGTGGAGAACAAAGTCGTGGACGAGGGCGTAAGGGCCTTGAAGGAGTTCGTCACGCTCGTAAAATCGGCTAAGGAGAAGCTCGAAAAAGATGTCTCGTCCGGGTCTGAAAAGGTATTTGAGAAGCTCAATGTGGCGACCCAGAACGACATCGAGCTTATAAAAGAGATGGCGAGGGTGGCCCGCGAAAAAGTCGACAAGCTCGAAAAACGGGTGGCCGAACTCGAAGCCAGAATAGTAAAAGACGAGCAGCAGGGGAACATCTAACATTCGATGGCAAACCAGACTTACAGGAACATACGCAGGCTTAACAGCATAGTAGTCACGCTCATAAGATACGGCTTCGGCAGCCTTGCCCGCGACCTGCGGATATTCCCGCCCTTCTTTTCCGCGCTGGAGAGGATATTCGTTTCGAAAAAGGCGCAGGGCCTTTCAACGCCGGTGCGCGTCCGTCTCGTGCTGGAGGAGCTTGGCCCTACCTTCATAAAGCTCGGACAGATAGCCTCGACCAGGGCCGACCTTCTGCCGCCTGACTGGGTGGAAGAGTTCAAGAAGCTTCAGGACATGGTCCCGCCTGTTCCCTTCGAAGAGGTAAAAAAGACCGTCGAGGCCACTCTCAAGGCTCCTATCGGCTCGAAGTTCGCAACATTTGACAGCGTGCCAATCGCGTCAGCTTCAATCGCGCAGGTCCACTTTGCAGAGCTGTTCGACGGCTCGAAGGTGGCCGTGAAGGTGAAGAGGCCGGGTATAGAAAATATCATCGAGTCCGACATCTCGGTCATGCACACCATCGCGGGCCTGCTGGAGAAGTATATTTCAGCTTCCCGCAGGTACAGGCCCAGGGAGGTCGTGAGCGAGTTTGAGAGGGTAATCAGGAACGAGCAGAACCTCTCGGTTGAAGGGGTGAATGTCACCCGCTTCTACAACATATTCAAGGACGACCCGCAGGTGCAGATACCCCAGGTCTTCTGGGACTACACGACCGAAGATGTTCTCACCATGGAGCGCATATACGGTACGCCCATCGACGAGGTCGAAACGCTCAAGGCAAAGGGCGTTGACATTAAAGAGGTCGCGGTCAGGGGCATCGGCGTTTTCTTCAAGCAGGTATTCGAGCACGGCATTTTCCACGCCGACCTTCACCCCGGCAACATCTTCGTAAGGGACGACGGGGTAATAATCTACCTCGACTTCGGTATAATCGGCAGGCTCGACAGCGACCTCAGGAAATATCTCGCGAGCATGCTCTATCACCTCATTCGCGCCGACTACAAGAGGATGGCCGCGGTGCACAGGGACATGGGCCTCATCGGCGAGGGCGTAAGCCTCTCCGAGTTCGAGGAGGCGCTCCGCGATATATCAGAGCCCATCTTCGGCAGGAAGCTCGAAGACATAGACATACCAGGGCTTCTGATGAAGCTCATACAGACGGCCCGCCGCTTCGACATGACATTGCAGCCGAACCTGCTTCTTTTGCAGAAGTCGATGGTCATCATCGAGGGCGTCGGAAGGCAGCTTTACCCTGATGTCAACATGTGGGAGGTGGCCAAGCCCCTCATATTCAAGTGGATGACAAAGGAGAAGTTTTCTCCCAAGGTCGTCGCCGCAAAGGGCAGGGAAAAACTGGAGGAGATCGTGGAGACGGCATTCGAGCTGCCCACGAACCTCAATACGCTTTTGAAAAGGACGCTCCGCGAGGAGATAAGAATAGGCTTTGTCCACCACAAGCTGGAAACCGTCACCGACGAGCTTGAGAACGCGGGCAGGAGGATAGGCGGCGGCATAATAGTCGCGTCCCTTGTGCTGGCCGCCTCTGTCGTGTCGGTGCTCTCTAACGGCCCCGGCTTGTTCGCGGGACTTCCGGGCCTGAGCTGGGTGGGCTTCATAGTGGCGGGAGTCATGGGCTTCAGGCTCTTCAGGAAACGCGGAAATGGAAAGTAAGGTTAAACTCATAGGCATCATCCAGTGCGACTTCGCCAAGGAGCGGTGCAGCGGCTTTTCGTGCATAAACACTTTCACGAAGAGGATAGACGCTTTTGCGAAATACCCGAAAGATGCCGAGATAATGGCAGTGCCGTTCAACTGCGGGGGCTGCCCCGGCAGGCGTATCCCGAGAACGGTCGCGAACCTCGTGAAAAGGGCCAAGAAAAAAGCCGAGATAGAAAAGGACGAAATTGTAATACACCTTGCCTCGTGCATGGTGACTGACAACGGACATTACCCGCCTTGCCCGTACCTCGACTACATCGGGACGATTTTGAAGCGCAAGGGCATGAAGGTCAAAAAAGGCAGCTATAAGAGCAAGACCGCGACCGCCAGGCGTGAAGCTGGGCTTTATGAGCAGTTTGACTGGGACGGGGAGTAAGTTTTTCAGGCAAGGGCAAGCTAAGCGATTTTAATTCAGAGGGATTCCCAATGACTGAAAAGATGACCCACTTCGGGAACCAGACCATCCCGGAGCACGAAAAAGAAAAAAAGGTCCGGGAAGTCTTTGATTCGGTGGCTTCCAAGTACGACCTGATGAACGACCTCATGAGCCTCGGGGTGCACAGGATATGGAAAAGGTTCGTGGCCTCTGAAACGGGCCTCAGGCCGGGACAGTCCGCACTCGATGTGGCAGGCGGGACCGCCGACATTTCGATACTCATGGCCGACAGGGTCGGCGAAAAGGGCAATGTGGTCGTCTACGACATCAACCACGAGATGCTCAAAGTAGGCAAGGACAAGTGCGTAGACAAGGGCTACTTGAAGAACATCCGCTTCGTGCAGGGCAACGGTGAGGAGATATCCTTTGAGGACAACACCTTCCATTGCGCCACGGTCGGCTTCGGCATAAGGAATGTCACGCACCTGGACAGGGCGTTCAGTGAGATGACAAGGGTTGTAAAGCCCGGCGGTAAGGTCATCTGCCTTGAGTTCTCGCACCCCACGAACAAGCTCTTCAAAAAAATCTATGACCTCTATTCGTTCTCGTTCATCCCGAATGTCGGCGAGATGATAACCGGCAACAGGAGCGCGTACGAGTACCTGCCGGAGTCCATCAGGAAGTTCCCGCCGCAGGAGGAGCTGAAGAAGATAATGGAAGACTCGGGCCTCTGGAGGGTGAAGTACCATAACCTCCTCAACGGCATCGCTGCGGTGCACATCGGCGTGAAGGTGTAGGTATGGAAAAAGAAGAGCTGAAAAAAAAGATAAAGGAAAAATTGTATAAGGGTGCGAGCCTGCCCTTGAAGGCGATGCCGCTGTGGATGGAAGCTATCGGCGTCGGAGTTTTCATCTCGCACATACTGGAGAATAACCCGAGGTTTCGCCAGAGGCTCGGCGAAGTGGACGACAAGGTGTTCCTGTTCGAGGCAAAGGATGTTGGCAAGAAGTTCTTCATCCATATAAAGGACAAGGACATCAAGGTGCACCCGCATTCCTCCCGCACGCCCGATGTCACCATGAGCGGCAATGTAGCAGTCCTCATGGATGTGCTGCTTGGCAAGGAAGACCCGGACACGGTCTTTTTCTCAAGGAAGCTGGAAATAACCGGAGACACGGCGACGGCGATACATTTCAAGAATCTGCTGGCGGCGCTGGGGTAGGGAGAAGGGCCTTGCAAAATGATCAAGAAACTATAATTTTGGCAGTAAATCTGATAAAGCAAATACCCGATGTTGTTTGGGCAGCAATTATTGCGTGTGCATTAACTTCTATAGGTGTTTTTTTTACAAATCGTAATTCGCGTATACAGCAACAGGCAGGATTGCGGCATGACTCAGAGCAGCGTGACCGTGAACGAGAAATGTCTTTGCGAAGAGATGTCTATTTAAAGGCAACTGAGGCAATTACAAAAGGGCAAAATTTTTTAATTCGATTGGCAAATTTGGATATACCTAGTCAAGCGTTTGATGATGATTATCGTGAAGATGCGGCGTCTTTAGCTAAAATTCATATTGTAGCAACAAATGAAACAGTGCAAGCTGTGCTAACCTATTCACAATATTTTAGAAACGCATTTTTGGAACTATCATTGAAGCGAGTATCTTTACTTGCAAGAAAAAATCGGATTGAAGTTTTGGATTCTTTTATAGAACAGACCGCGCAAAAGGGAAAATATTATCTCGAACAGATTGGAGTAAAAGTATTAGAGGGGACTATTGATGAACGTGTTTGGAAGATTTTGAATGATAATTTTCAGTTTGAGAGCGAACAACAGGATAAATATGAAAAAGAAAGACAGCAATTAACTGCAATTCAGCAAAAAGAGCAGATGGAATTTTTCAAACTGTGCATGGAACGGTTTTTTTCAATTTCAGAGTACTTGCCTCTAGCAGTTATAGCAGTTCGCAATGAATTGGAATTGTCCTTTGACGAAGAAGCCTATTTAGGATTGTACAAAGAAAATTTGGAAAAAAGTAGAATTGTCTTTAATAATTTTCTCCGAGAAGCGGAGTATTCAAACCAAAGCGGAATTCAACCTGCTTAAATAAACAATACGAATTTACAAGAAAGGATGACTCATGGACGTAAAAGACAGCAACGGAAACGCCCTCGCTGAAGGGGATTCAGTGCAGCTCATCAAGGACTTGAAAGTGAAGGGTTCTTCACTTAATCTCAAGAGGGGGAAGGTCTTCAAGAGCATCCATCTCACTTCAAAAAACGGGGAGATTGAGTGCCGCGAGGGCAAGACCACGATAGTGCTTAAGACCGAGTTTTTGAAGAAGGTTTAAGGCTGCCTCTAAAAATTGCTCTTTTTCCTGATCTCTGCGTCAGGGCGCAAATAAAAATGCTCACATATTAGCTTATATGCTGCGCTTTTTATTTCCGCCCCTTCCTTGACCTCAGAAAAAATTTCTAATTTTTTGAGGCAGCCTTAGTCGTAAATAGAGTTTTTTGACAGCGCCGATTTAAGATATAGACTCAGAATATCATTCTCAAAGGGGGTGATACGATGAGAGCTAATCTAAAGCAAATAATCCCGATTGTTGCCATCATGTTGCTTGCGGTCGCGTCTGTTTCGTTCGCTCAGGACATGAAGGCAGATTCCATCTACAGGCCTGACCAGCTTAAATGGACGGACGGGCCTGCCTCGCTGCCAGCAGGCGTACAGATCGCGGTACTTGAGGGAGACCCGACAAAGCAGGGCCCTTTTACCATCAGGCTCAAGTTCCCGGACGGATACAGGGTACCGCCGCACTGGCATGGTTCGCCAGAGCGTGTGACTGTCATATCAGGGACTTTTAACCTGACAAAAGGTGAAAAGGCAGATACTTCAAAAGGGACTGAGCTTCCGCCAGGCAGCTTCTTTCTGATGGCGCCGAAGTCCCCGCACTTCGCCTGGGCAACCGGCGAGACAGTGGTACAGATTAACGGTGCAGGCCCCTGGGGGATAAATTACGTGAACCCGGCGGACGACCCGAGGAATAAATAATAAAAAAAGGCGACCATCTGGTCGCCTTTTTTTATTTGTTTCGCTCTGCTTTAGATACTTCTAATCGAAAGTAATCTCTTTTATGTTCTTCGCGAGTATCCTGTAGGTGCCGTAGTTCGTCGTGCCCATGAACCTCTGGTCGTTTTCCAGGCTTATAGCAACGACATCGCCGCTCTTCATCGTCACCTGAAAGTCGCTTTTGTTGTTCGTGCCGCTCCCGGTGGCGGCTATCTTCTTTATCTTTTCGAAAGTGACCGTCACTGTCCCCTTGCCCCTGGTGCCTATGAAAAAGATGTTGCCTTCCCATGAGGCGTTGACCACCTTTGTGGTTATGTCCTGGTCGTCCCTGACGGTCGCGTTATAGCTCACTTCCGGGATCGGCACATCCGGGCCGGGGCCTTTGCCCATGCCAACGAGGGCGAACCAGAGGAAAACAAAAGAAAAAACAGCAAAAGACCTTCTTATACGCACAAGCCGCATCCTCCGAGAGTAAGTTGACTAATTATTGCAGGCACTAAGGCGAAAAGTCAAGGAAGTAAGGGAAAAACTACACCCCCTCTCCCCGGCCCTCTCCCACAAGGGGAGAGGGAGTTTCAAAACACCCAATCCACGGTATTAATCCCACCGCATTCATACTTCCGCCCCAACGCATACTGATACTATCTTCCATCACAGGTATTACCGACTCTTCCATCCAAACTCGCTCTGTTGGGGCCATTGTTTGACTTTTCCTTGGAAATTCTATATACTTAGGCGTATTATGGCCAACAGGATAAACTTCATAGACTTGTACTCCATCTACAACGACCTTGACGCGAGCGTGATAGAGACTCTCATGGAAGGGTTCAACATCACCTGCTCCATAAGGACGCTCGGACGGGAGCGCTTTACTACCGACATGAGCGGCTACCTTGAAAAGCGCATAGCCGTCGAGGAAGAAAAGTTAGAGAACGCAAGGAAGCTCATAAGCGAGGCCATAAGGAACGGGGTCATCTCCAAGGAAGGCAAGTTCCGCGTCTGATTCCTGTCAAATTTTGCGCCTCTGCCCGGGGCAAAGCCCCCTTTTCATCCGTAAAATCACTTCTTTCACTCATAAATGCAAACTGAAATCGAAAAGCTCAAAAACAGGCTCGCTTCCGCTCGTTCGCTTGTCGTCCTGACGGGCGCGGGTGTCTCCGCTGAAAGCGGCGTACCGACCTTCAGGGGCGCGGACGGGCTCTGGCGAAACCATAACCCGCAGGATCTGGCAACCCCCGGTGCCTTTGAGGCAGACCCTTTCCTTGTCTGGGAATGGTACGACTGGAGGCGCTCCATAATATCTAAGATACAGCCCAACCCTGCCCACTACGCCATTGCCGAGCTTGAGAGAAGATACCTTGAGTTCACACTCATAACCCAGAATGTCGACGGCCTGCACGCTCTGGCGAGGAGCAAAAAGGTGATAGAGCTCCACGGCTCCATCTGGCAAGTCAGGTGCGTAGAGTGCGGGAATTCAAGCGAAAACAGGGATGTGCCGATAAAGATACTGCCAAGGTGCCCCTGCGGCGGCCTTTTGAGGCCCGCTGTAGTCTGGTTCGGGGAATCGCTCCCCGAAGAGGCGCTTTTCAGGGCTTTTGAGGCTTCGTCCAATGCCGATGTCATGCTCGTCGTTGGCACTTCAGGCGTTGTCCAGCCTGCGGCATCTCTGACCTTGAGGGCAAAGGATGCTGGGGCCTTCGTGGCCGAGTTAAACCCGGAAGCCACGCCTCTTTCATCATCAGTTGACTTGAGACTTGCAGGCAAGGCGGGCGAGCTTATGCCAACGCTCCTTTAGCTGTTAGTTCCTGTAGAAATTCTTTTCGTACCTTAGTATAATATCCGCCGCGGACGCGTCTGCGGCCAGATTCTCTCAAAAGGGGGCTAAATTGAAGGTCTTTACCAGCGCTATCAGGATCAGATCGAGTGCCAAGACCGAGGAGGTCAATATCACGAACCAGGTGGAAGCCGTCCTGCTTGAAAGCGGCATCCATGAGGGACAGGCGCTGGTATTTACCGGCCATACGACCGCGAGCTTACACCTGAACAACGCCGACAAGGACCTCGAGGAGGACTTCCATAACTTCCTCAAGGAAATCGTCCCGAACAATCCCAACTACAAGCACAATAAGGGCGAGTACGGAAGGAACGCGGACGCTCACTTGAAGAGTCTGCTGGTCGGCAACAGCGTGACCATACCGGTCACCAAGGGAAGGCTCGCGCTTGGGCAGTGGCAGGCCATTTACTTCTCCGAGTTCGACGGCCCGAGGAGCCGCCTCATCTCCATCAAGGTCTTCGGCGTCTCCGAAAAAAGCGAGCGCTAAAGCCAATTGAGGATAGTATCCGGCAGGTTCAAGGGCAGGAGGCTCACATCCCCAAAGGGGATGGACATAAGGCCCACCTCCGACAAGGTCAGGGAGGCCATATTCAACATCCTCCCGAGGGAGTTCCCGTTTAAAAGGGCGCTCGACCTTTTTGCCGGCACGGGCGCGATGGGCTTGGAGGCGTTGAGCAGAGGCGCGCTGGAAGCCACCTTCGTTGACAGCGGCGTCGAAGCGATATCGATTATCAGAAAAAATATAGAGTCCTGCGGCGCTGAAGCGAGGGTATACAAAAGCACCGTCCAGGCCTCTTTGAAACAGTTCAGCCGAAAAGGCGAAAAGTTCGACCTTATAATCATAGACCCTCCGTACAGCTCGACCCTCCTGAGGGAGGCGCTCGAGGCTATCGACAAGGACGCTCTCCTTGCCAGTGAGGGGGTAATAGTGGCCGAGACCACAAAGAGGATGGCCCTTGAGGGGGACCTGAAAAGCCTTGAGCTGTTTGATGAGAGGAGGTATGGCGATACGGTCGTCTACTTCCTTAAAAATAAGTCTGTCTCTGAAAATTAGATATTTACGCACTGACGCAGAGGTCAGGAAAAAGAGCAATTTTAGAGGTAGCCGTCAGGGAGAAAGATGTCTAAGCATATCGGCGTATATCCAGGTACTTTCGACCCGATTACAAAGGGGCATCTCGATGTCATCGAGCGCGGCATAAAGCTCTTCGATGTCCTCGTGGTAGCCGTGGCCGAGGGGCTTGCCAAGACCCCTCTTTTCGATGTTGAAGAGCGGCTCGACATGATACGGGCCGAGGTCAAAAAGTACAAGACGGTCAGGGTCGAGAGCTTCGACTGCCTGCTCATGGACTACATGAGGAAGAAAAAGGCCAAGATAGTCCTCAGGGGCCTGCGCGTGGTGTCGGATTTCGAATACGAGTTTCAGATGGCCCTTATAAACCGGAAGCTCGACCCGGACATCGAGACGGTCTTCATGATGACCTCGGACAATTACGCGCCCGTAAGCTCCCGCTTCATAAAAGAGATAGCCAGGTTCGGCGGGGATGTCCGCGCCTTTGTCACGCCGGGCGTGTCCCGGAAGCTGGAAAAGAAGTTCAGGGAATTGGCAAAGGAATAGTCAACAGGTTGCTGAAGAGCACCAATTTGATTCAGGCTGCTCAAAAAAGGTTCAGATGTGAGGAGTCGAGGCGCGAGGAAGGAGGCGTACTTTGTAGTACGCCGCAGTGAACTCGCGCCGAAGACGACAACGCAGATGGACCTTTTTCAGCAGCCTGCTAAACCTCAAGGAGCACCAGGATGATCAAGCTTTCAGACAGGCTTGCAGGATTGGAAGAATCGGTAACGCTCGCGATTACCGCGAAAGCCAGGGCGATGAAGGCCGAAGGCCGGGATGTAATAGGCTTCGG
>Ga0209324_10001625_pt1 | contig 15567 bp, 13 predicted proteins | sample Rifsed19ft3_FD_184015 | JGI IMG/M metagenome (GOLD analysis project Ga0209324, IMG submission 184015) | Soil microbial communities from Rifle, Colorado, USA - sediment 19ft 3 (version 2) | ecosystem: Environmental > Terrestrial > Deep subsurface > Rock core/Sediment | place: Rifle, Colorado...
CCAGCCAGAACGTCTGGTGCCTGCAGGATCCGGGGGTGGGCGGGACGTTCTCCGATCCCGCGACCCCGTGTTCAGGCTGGACTCGCCAGACCGTCCCCGGGGCCTCCACCCCCCTTCTCCTGGACAAGCTCTACGTGGGCGGGGGCGCCTCCGACGGGAAGGTCCACGAAATCAATCTGACCAACGGCGGTCAGGATTCGGAGTGCACCGTGGGCGATGGGACGAAGGCCGTCGGGGACGCGAGCACGGAGACCTCCGGAGAGGTCTTTGTCGGGACCACGGAGAAGATCTACAGGTTCAATGTGCCCTTCCCCGTGGCGTGTCCGTAGGGAGTGTCTCGCGGTGACGGGGCTTGGCCTGTTCATGGCGCTCGCCTCGCTTCTCCTCCTGCCGGCCTGGGCGAGCGCGTTCACCGTCTCCCTCCCCCCCGGAAGCGCGGTCAAGATTGACTCCCCCTCCCGCCTTACCTTCTCCGTCGCGAACACTAGCGCGAACGAGGGCCTGAGCCGTCTGGTCCTTCGCTTCCCTTCGGGCTACCGGGTCACCGGTGGCTCGGCGCCTCCGGGCTGGACCGTCGAGCCGGGCCCGGCCGGGTCCACGGGCGAGGGTGGCGAAATCACCTTCAGGACGACCGACGAGGTGAAGTGCGTGGACGCCATGGGGCCGGGGGCCTCCCGCATCTTCGACGTCGAGGTGATCGCCCCGGCCTCCCGGTCTGTCACTCCGGACAACCTTGCGGGCGCCCAGGGCGAGCAGAGCTGCCGCGGGGTAATCCTCGATGCGCCGGCCACGCTCCCATCGTGGGACCGCCTGGGGATCGAGGCGGCCCTGGCCGCCGGCCCACCGATGGTGGGGATCGGGGCAGACGTCGGGGTGACCATGACCGTGACCAACCTCTCCACGGTCGAACTGACAAACGTCGCCGCGCTGCTCAGTTCCACAGGAACCGGGAGCGTGAGCCAGCTGGCGGGGCCGGCCCCCGGCTCCCTGACCCTGGCCCCCGGAGCCGCGGGCAGCCTGACCTGGGCCGGGCGGGCCGCCTCGCCAGGGACGGTGAGCTTCAGCGGCCAGGCCGTCAGCCAGAGCGTGACCTCCGCCGCCGTCCAGGCAGCGCCCGTCTTCGTCGGTGATCTGGAGGCCTCGCTGACCGTCACCCCTGAGCAGGTCGCCAGCGGCCAGAGCGTAGAGGTGCGGATGACGGTGACGAACCGCGGGCCCGTCGCGGTGGCGAACGTGACTCCGTCTCCCTTGAGCTTCGAGGGAACGGCGACGGCGAGCGCCGCGGCCGGCCCGAGCCCCGGCACGCTCACGCTAGAGCCCGGCGCGTCCACCGTCTTCACGTGGGCCGCGACCATCTCGGGCGGGCCGGGGGAGACGTATGCCTTTTCGGGCTGGGCCTCGGCCGAGGGGGGTGGCATCGTCTCCGCCAGCGCAACTTCCAACTCGGGGGCACTCGTCCAGGGACAGGTCGCAAGTGAGCCCGCGGCGGTCGTCGAGGCGAGCGTTGCCGGAGGCGGGGGCGTGGCTGGGGCTGCCGTCGCTTCGACGACTGCCTCAGCGGCCTCGGCGGCGGCAAGCGGTGGGAGCAGCTCGCTCCCGGCCAGCGCCAGCGTTCAGTTCGTCGCCGTCAACCACAACGGCAGCCAGACAGCAGGGATGCAGTTCGCCAGCGCGCTGGTCCGGAACCTCAGGATCCTGGTCGCATGGCAGAACGTTTCCGGCGGCCACGCCCAGCGGCTCGATTTCTTCAGCCCAGATGGCTCGCTCTACCAGCGGGTGTCCGCTCAGTTCTCCGGGGCCTCCTCCGTAGAGACGCAGCTCCTGGTTGGCGGGACCTGGATCACCGAGTATTCGCTCTTCGGCGCCTGGCGCGTGGAAGTCTACCTCGATGGCGCCGGCATGCCCACCGCCAGCGGCGTCTTCGTCCTGGACCCGTGAGGGCGGTCCGAGCCCACGCGATCGTTCTTGCCGCCGTTCGGGTATTCTGCTAACGTCCTAGGAAATCGCTCACTTCGACGGAGGAATTCATGGACACTCACGACGTGCGTCATGCCCAGCCGCAGGGGGAGCGGGCGCGCAGGCCCTACGAGCGCCCCGCCGTCCACTGGGAGGAGGATTTCGAGCCGTACGTGTACGCGGGCTGCGGGAAGATGCCTAGCGGGGGGGGCGCTTGCAACACCATGTCGAGCTCCTAGACGTTTTCGAGATCGCCTTGGACATCGCGGGCATCGCCTGTCGAGTCCGGTGCGAGGACCGGGGCTTCCTGGACTTCCTCTCCGCCCGCTATGGGGAATTCGCCTCGCGCGCGCTCCCTCAACTGTCGGTCCACGTCCAGGTGACCGAGGCCGCGGCCGCTGACGTCTGGGCTCCGCAGGCTGGCCCCTTCGCCCGGATCGGCGGGACCGAGGGGCTCGTCTGTATCGAGGGGGCGGGCTTCAAGGGACAGTTCGACGAGCGGGTCGGGCGCGGGTGGATCATCCAGCCTCGCGACGCTTCACCGTTGGAGACGTTCCTGACCGCCATCTATGCCGGACGCCTCTTGAAGGAAGGGGGAGTCTTCCTCCACGCGGCCGCGCTGGTCGGGGCGGAGGGGGCCCACGTCTTCTTCGGCCCGTCGGGGAGCGGGAAGACCACGGTGGCGCAGCTCGTCGGAGAGGGCATCATCACGGACGAGATCGCCGCCATCCGGGAGGAGGAGGACGGGTACCGGGTCTCTGCGGTCCCGTGGAGGGGAGAGCAGCGCTCGGCTCCCCTGGCCGCCCTCTACCGCCTGAGAAAGGCGCGCACGAACTCCTTCACCCGGCTCTCGGGCGTCGAGGCAGTGCGCCAGCTGCTCCCGTGCGTCTTCTTCGCCCGCCCGGATTCCCCGGAGGTGGGCCGCTTCCTGGAGATCGCCGGAGGGCTGGTGACGCGCGTGCCGTGCTACGAGATGTGCTTTCAGCCGGACCGTTCGTTCTGGTCGTCGATGCCGCGGCGAGGGTAAGGAGAGCGAGATGGTCTCGCACTATGACCGCGTGATCCGCGTGGCCTCGAGGGCGCAAATCCCGTTGAGCGTTCTCTTTGAGGTCACCCACCGCTGCAACCTCGGGTGCGAGCACTGCTATCTGACCGAGGGTCCCGTGGGACGGCCCAGGCCCACCCGGGAGGAGCTCTCCCTCGACGAAATTCGCCGCGTGTTCGACGAGCTCGCGGAGGCCGGGACCTTCTTCCTGACGCTCTCGGGGGGCGAGGTCTTCATGCGGCGCGACTTCCTCTCGATCATGGCGCACGCGCGGTCCCGGGACTTCTCGGTGACAGTCTTCACCACGGGCACGCTCTTGACGCCTCAGACCGCGGCGGAACTCGCCGACCTCCATCCGCTCTCGATCGAAGTCAGCATTTACAGCGCTCACCCCGAGGTCCACGACCGCGTCACGCGCATCCCCGGCTCCCACGCCCGCTCGCTCAGGGCGCTCCGCATGCTGAAGGAGCGCGGCGTCATCATCCTGATCAAGACCCCGCTGATGAGCCTCAACTCGGGGGAATACCGCGGCCTCGTCGCGCTGGCGGAGGAGCTGGGGGCCGGCTGCACCTTCGACCCGCTCCTGATCCCGATGCGCGATGGGAATGACACCCCCGTCCAGCTGGGTCTGGGCCGCGAGCAGCTCAAAGCGTTCTTCTCCGATCCCGTCGTGGCCCGGGAACTGGCCCAGCCGGTCAAGTGCTTCCCCCAGAAAGGGGAGGAGATCTGCGGCACGGCGCGGCGGACGTGCCTCATCTCCCCCTACGGCGACCTCTTCCCGTGCGGCGTCCACCCGATTCCGGCGGGGAATCTGAGGGAGAAGAGCTTCCGCGAGATCTGGACCGGGTCGCCGCTCCTCAAGGACCTCAGGACGAAGACCGTGGATGATCTCAGAGGCGGGGCCAAGAGGGACATCGGCGGCTTCCGCTGCAGCGCGCTGGCGCTCATCGAGGACGGCGACTTTCTGGGGCCCTTCCGTCGCGGGGAGGAGATAGCCCAGATCCACGCCGAAGTCCACGGCGGGCCGGGGCCCGACGGCGGGGGCGCGCGCCCCGCCTGAGCATTCGTTGGGGTCCTCCCGCTCGCGCGCCGAGGTGGTGCTGGCCTCGGCGACCCGCGCTTTCCTGGAGGGCGCCCCTGCGGGAGCCGCGCTCACCGCAGGGTCGCCCGATTGGGAGGGGATCCTGAGACGCGCGGAGGCCGAGCGGCTCGCGCCCCTCCTCTACACGGTCGTCGGCTCCCTCTCCCTCCCTTCTCCCGTCCTCGACCGCCTCCGCGCCGGCTGGGTCAGCGCCCGGCGGCAGTACCTGCTCGGCGTCGAGCAGCTGTGCCGCGTGCTTGCCGAGTTCGAGCGCGAAGGCGTGGCGCTCCTGACGCTGAAGGGCCCGGCGCTGGCCGAGGCCCTGTACCCCGATCCGGGGCTCCGGCCCTTCACCGATCTGGACCTCCTCGTCCGCGCCGCCGACGTGCGGCGGGCCGTGTCGCTGCTCTCCGCGCTGGGCTATCGCCACCAGGACCCTGGGCACTCGCTCGAGTACGATCTGGCCTGGAGGCAGTCGGCCCGCTTCGCCAGCGGCGAGAGCCCGGCGGACCTCGTTCCCGTGGACCTTCACTGGGGGCTGCTGGATTACCCGGGCATCGCGCGCGGGCCGTCCATGGACCTCGATGAGGTCTGGGAGCGCGCGGTCAAGGTCGGCGCGTGGAGCCAGGCGGCGCGGGGGCTCTGCCCGGAGGATCTCCTGATCTACCTGGCGCTGCACTGGGCGGTTCACCACGCGTCGTCGGGCGCGCTGTGGGGGCTCGACCTGGCGTTCCTGCTCCGCCGCCACAGCGGCAAGCTGGACTGGGAGGCGGTGGCCGAGCGCGGTATGCGCTGGAGGATCTGCGGCGGGCTTTACTTCGCGCTGCGGAAGGTGGAGGAGCAGTTCGCAGTGGGGCCTCCGCCGCGGGTCTTGGACCGGCTCAGGCCCCGCGGGCTGCGGCCTGCGGTGCTCGAGTGGCTCTGGCGTCGGAGGGGCGAGCAACTGGAACGGCTCGACTATCTCATCCCCGTCCTTCTGATGGACCGGGGGTCGGACTTCCTGCGCGCGCTTGCGAGCGGCGCGCTCCCGCCGGCGGGCTGGGCGCGCTTTCGTTACGGGAGGGAGTCCCGGCTCGGGGCGTACCTGGCCCACTACGGAAGGATCGGAAAGGTCTGCCTCAGGACAGCGCGCGCGGCGTTCGGGCGCTAGGAGAAGCGGGCGCGGGCGGTCGCCTCGTCGTCGTAGATTTCGAAGAACTTGTTCAGGCGGGTGAGCTCCAGGACCATCCGCACGTCCTTGGTCATCCCGCAGAGCGCCAGCCGGCCCCCTCCCTTCAATGCCTCCCGCCGCGCGGCCATCAGGATGCCGAGCCCCGAGCTGTCGATGTACGTGGCGCCCGTCAGGTTGACGACGATCTGCGGGGAGGCGGCCTTCGTGAGGTCGCCGAGGGTGTCGCGGATGCGGGCGACGGCGTTCACGTCGATCTCGCCGGCCATGTCCACGATGATCAAGCTGGACTCCCGGCGGACGGCGATCTCCATGGGGCCCTCAGCGCGCCTTCCGGGCGTCGTCCCCGGGCATCTCGGAGATCTTCACCGTGACGTCCAGCGGCTGCTTCTTCCGGAGCACGCCGAGCGTCACGCTCTTTCCCACTTCGGATTCGGCCACCAGCCGCTGGAGGTGGTGGTAGTCGTCCACCGGCGTCCGGTCGAAGGCGACGACGAGGTCGCCCTGCTGGAGGCCCGCGTCGGCGGCGGGGCTTTTCGGATAGATCGAGGCGACCACCGCGCCGGCCGTGCCCTTGGCGCCGAGCGACTGGGCCAGCTCGGGCGTGAGCGGCTGGACGGCGACCCCGAGCCAGCCGCGAACCACTTTGCCCCTGGCAATGAGCTGGTTGGCCACCCGCTTGACCATGTTGATGGGAATCGCGAAGCCGATCCCCTGGCCGGCGGCGACGATCGCCGTGTTGATCCCCACCACCTCCCCCTTGAGGTTCAGCAGCGGGCCGCCCGAGTTGCCCGGGTTGATGGAGGCGTCGGTCTGGATGAAGTTCTCGTAGGTCGCGATCCCGACGTCGGCCCGGCCGGTGGCGCTGATCACCCCGACCGTGACGGTCTGGTCCAGGCCGAAGGGGTTGCCGATGGCGATGGCCCACTCGCCCACCTTGAGCGTATCGGAGTTCCCCAGCCGGGCGACGGTGATCTCGGAGTCCGGCTGGAACCGGACGACCGCCAGGTCGGTCTTCGGGTCGTTGCCCACCACGCGGCCGCGGTATTCCTTTTTGGAGGATAGGCGCACGGTGATCTCGTCGGCCCCTTTGACCACGTGGAAGTTGGTCAGCACGAGGCCCTGCTTGTCGATGATGACCCCGGAGCCGAGGCTCGGCTGCTTGAACTCGCCCCGCGGGCCCTGCCCCCCGCCGAAGAACTGATCGAAGAAGTCCTTGAAGAGCGGGTCGTCGCTGAACGGGCTGGGAGTCAGGGGGCGCCGCCCCTTGGCGAGGGTGACAGTCCCGATGTTGACCACGGCGGGCCTGACCTGGTCGGCGACCTGGGTGAAGGCCTGCTGGAGGGCTTCGGGGGTGGCCAGACCGCCCGGCAGGGGGGCCGGCCGGCTGCCGGAGGGGACCCCGTTCAGTGCCGCGTTCAGCCCGAACCCCACCCCGAGCGAGGCCAGGACCAGGAGCGTGACCAGAACCCCAGTTCGTGTCGGAGAAGTCATATGCCCGGGCCTCGGAGCGTGAGCCGATGATACCGGCGGGGGGGAGGAGTGTCAAGGAAACTATTGTAACTAGGGTTCTTTTTCCTTGACTCCCCCCCGGTCGCTACGAGAAACTTTGTGCCACACTGCTCACGCTTTATACTCTGTCAGAGGGAGTGGGCTTGAACGCATCGCGCCCAAGGGGATTTTCTTTCTATCGACGGGCGGTTTGCTGGATTCTGACCGCAACGCTCGTCTGCCCTTACTGGGCGTGGGCCCAGGCTCCTTCTCCGACGGCTCCGCCCGCCGCTCCTCCGGCCGCCGCCCCGCCTGCGCAGACGCGCTTCATGCTGGGTCCCGATTACCGCCTGGGCCCCGGAGACACGGTGGAGGTGATCATCGCGGGCCGGCTCGACGTCGCGCGCCAGGTCCTCGTGGTGACACCCGAGGGGAACCTCCACCTCCCGCCGATGGGCACCATCCCCGTCGCCGGGCTCACCGTGGCGGAGGCGCGGCGGGCGCTCGTTGAGCGGGCCCAGCCGCTCTTCAAGTTCTTCGACCTGACCTTCACCGTGCTGATCGCCCGCGCCTTCGAGGTCACGGTCTCGGGAGAGGTGGAGCGGCCGGGGACCTACGCCGTGACCGCCACAGACCGGCTCGTCCAGGTGATCACCGCCGCCGGCGGGATCACGCCCCGCGGATCGCTCCGGAAAGTGGCCCTGCTGCGTGCCGGAACGGCGGAGCGCACGGCGGACCTCCTGCGCTTCGCCTTGCGCGGGGACCTGTCCCAGAACCCCTACATGAGCGAGGGCCTGGCGGTCTACGTGCCGCCCCGCGGTCCCTCGGTCAGCCTGCTGGGGAGCGTGGCGCGCCCCGGCGACTACGAGATCGGGGAGGAGCGGACTCTGGCGACGCTCCTCGCGCTCACCGGAGGCGTGTCGAGCCAGGCGGCGCTCGGCGAAGCGCGGCTGACGCGGGTCGGTCCCGACAACAAGAAGGAGACCGGCACCCTGGATCTCGCGCGGGCGCTGGCTCCCGGCGCCCCGGACGTGGAGCTCCGGGGCGGGGACGTGCTGTTCGTGCCCCCCATCGCCGTGCTCCAGGACGTGGTGGAGGTGCGCGGCGCGTTCCTCGGGACCGGGGCGGATCCGGGCAAGACCACGACCGTCGGCAGGCAGACGCTCGTGGCGCGGATTGAGCTGGCCTCGGGCGACCGGATCAAGGACGTCGTCGTGAAGGCCGGCGGGGTGGCGCCGTACGCCAACTTCCGGCGGGCCTTCGTGGAGCGCGGCGGGGTCAGCGGCCCGCCGCAGACCATCCCCGTGGACCTCCAGCGGCTCCTCGTGGAAAAGGACGAGAGCCAGAACCTCGCGCTCCTGAACGGGGACGTGTTCGTCGTCCCGGTCACGGAGGACAAGGTGTACGTCGTCGGAAACGTGCGGGCCCCGGGGGCCTTCGATCACCGGCCGTTCTACTCCTCCAAGGATTACATCCTCCTGGCGGGCGGCCCGGATCGCCGCGCCAAGATGCGGGCGGCCACCGTGACGTTCCCCAGCGGCAAGGTGTACAGGCTCGACGAGGCGCCGCCGCTGGAGCCCGGGGCCGTGGTACAGGTGCCGGAGGTGCTGCTGAAGTGGTGGGAGGACTACCTCCTGATCGCCTCCGCAGTCGCCAGCATCACGACCGCCTACACGGGGCTCTACATCCTGTTCAAAGGGCCGATCTTCGTGCCGGCCGGCGGCGACCGGTAAAGGGGGGCGGAGCGTGTACGAGGCCTACTGGGAGCTGAGCGAGCCCCCGTTCGACAACTCCCCCAATCCCAAGTTCCTCTACCTGTCGCCCGAGCACGAGGAGGCGCTCATCCGCATGGTGTACGCGGTGAAGCACCGCAAGGGCGCGGCGATGCTCACGGGCGAGTACGGCTGCGGCAAGACCACGCTCTCGCGCGCGCTCCTCCAGCGCCTCGAGACGGAGCGGTACGAGGTGGGGCTCCTGACCAATCCCTCCTGGAACGCCATCGATTTTCTCCGCGAGATCCTCTACCAGATGGGCGTGGACACCCCCGAGAAGGGGAAGGTGGAGCTGCTACACACGCTCAACGACCTCTTCTACCGGAACTTCACGGCGGGCCGGGACAACGTCATCATCGTGGACGAGGCCCAGCTCATCGAGGACGAGGCCATCTTTGAGGAGATCCGGCTCCTGCTGAACTTTCAGCTCGACGACCGCTTCCTGGTGACGCTGCTGCTGATCGGATCCCCCGAGCTGCGGGACAAGGTGCGCCGGATTCGGCACCTGGACCAGCGGATCACGATCCGGTACCACCTGAACACGCTGGACCACCAGCACACCGCCAACTACATCGCGCACCGGCTCAAGATGGCGGGCCAGTCCCGGCGCATCTTCACCGACGAAGCGGTGCGGCTGATCTTCGACTTCACCCGCGGGACGCCGCGGGAGATCAACAACCTCTGTGATATCTCGCTCCTCATCGGCTACTCCAAGCGGGTCCGGGAGATCGACGAGAAGATCGTTGCGGAGGTGATCAAGGACACTGTGGGAGTGGTGTGAAGGCTCGGTCGCCGGGCGTGGCGGCATGAGAGGAGGGCGCTGGTTGGTTCGGATGAGCGATCTGGTTCGGGGCATTCACCGGGAGGGCGCCGAGCCGCCCGCCCGCGAGGCCCCGCCGGCCGCCCGCCCTCCGGCGGGCCCACTTCCGGCGGCCGAGGCGCCGCCGCGGGTCCGGTTCCCGACGGAGCCTGCCGCAGCGCCCGCTCCCCCGTCCCCGCCCGAAAAGGAGCCGACCCCACCCGCGGAGGCTCTCTCCGCCGAGGCCGAGGGGGCCGCCGGGCCCGAGCAGCTGTTCACCGAGCTCCTGGCGTTCGTCGGCCGGCTCCCCGGGCTGGCCCGTGAGGGCCGTGAGTTCCCGTGGGGATGGTTGCAGCGCCTTCTGGAGCGCGTGATCCGTTCGCTCGAGGAGTCGGCGGATCTCTTCTGGCTGGCCAACAACCCCCCCTCGGCGGGCGCCGAGTACCTGGCTGCCCACATGACGTCGGTCGGCGTCCTCACGATGCAGATTGGCAGAGGACTCGGCTACGACCGGGAGCGGCTGCTGGATCTCGGGATGGCCGCGTTTGTCTTCGACGTCGGAATCGCCAGCCTGCCCGCCGGTGCGGACTCGGCCGCGTATCAGACGCACGCCCAGCTCTCCGCCGAGATCGTAGGCCGCTGGGCGCCGCCGCGGGCGGGCGTCGTCGAGGCGGTGCTCCAGCACCACGAGCGCGAGAACGGCCGGGGGTTTCCTCAGCACCTGGCGGGTGGGGCCATTCATCCCAACGCCAAGACCATCGGCCTCATGGACACCTACACGGCGCTGATCTTTCCCCGCCCGCCGGGCCGCCGCCTCCCGCCCCACGAGGCCATCCGCGAGATCGTGCGCTCCAAGCACGAGGACTTCGCCACGCCGCTCATCAAGGCGCTCCTGGCCGAGATCTCCGTGTTCCCGCCCCGGACCATCGTGAGGCTCAACACCGGGGAGGTGGGGCGGGTGATCGCCGTCAACCGCGACCACCCCCTGCGGCCGAAGGTCGAGATCGTGGCCGATTCGAAGGGGAACCCGCTGCCCACGCCGAAGATCCTGGATCTTTCGGAGGCGCCGTTCATCTACGTGACCGGTCCCGTCCTGGAGGAAGGGCGGTGACGAGCCTGTCCATCCGTCCCCTGGCGCTGACGGACCGTGAGGAGCTGGCCGCCCTGGTGGAGGCGAATCTCCCCGCGCTCGAAGGGGGGCTGTCGATCCTGGAGCGGCGCTTCCCCGCCGGCCAGGTGCCCGTGGATCTGGTGGCCGTGGACGCGCGTGAGCGGCTCGTCCTCTTGATCCTGGGCTCGGGCTCCAACCCTGCCATGCTGCTCCAGAGCCTGGAGGCCTATGCCTGGTGCCGCGAGAACGGGGCGCTGCTCGGGCGTCTCCTCCCGGGCGCCTCGATCGACCCGGCCGCCCCGCCCCGGCTCTTCCTGCTGGCCCCGCGCTTCTCGGACAGCCTACGGCGCACGGCCCGCTACCTGGGCCCGCTCTCTCCCGTCCTCGTGGAGTGCCGCTGCCTGGAAGTCAATGGCGAGCGCGGGATCTGCTTTGAGCCAGTGGAGGGGGACGTGGAGGCCGCGGCGCCGCCCGAGCCGATCCCGCCGGAGCCGGCGGAGGCGCCGGGAGATGGCGCGCGCGACCGCGTCAAACAGCTGGTGAGCCACCTGGAGCGCCTGAGCTTCAGGGGAACATTCAGGTAAGCTGAAGATATGGCCCAGTACGAGATGAGCCTGCGCGACCACTGGCGGATCATCCGCCGGCGTCGCTGGACCATCATCGTCTGCTCGCTCCTGGTCGGCCTCTTCGCCTTCTGGTTCGCGCGGCAGCGGGAGCCCGAGTACCAGTCGACGTCGGCCATCAAATTCGAGCAGTCCACCTCGCTCACCGGCCTTCTGGTCGAGGTTCTGTCCTTCTCTCCCTCCGACACCATCGAGACCCAGGCTGCCATCGTCCGGAGCTTTCCGGTGATGGAGCAGGTGGCCAAGCGGCTGGGCGAGCTGCCGACCACGATGCCGCCCGAGGCCGTGAAGGAGTCGAAAGCCTACACGGGCGTCGTGGACGCGCTGGCGGCCAGGGTGAAGACCAGCCGCGTCGCGAGCACCAACATCCTGGAGATCACGACGACGTCGTCCGACCCGAGGAAGGCCAAGGACCTGGCCAACGCCGTGGCCGAGGTGTACCGCGACGTTCAGAGCCGGGCGCGGAACGCCCGGATCATCGAGGCCCGCCAGTTCATCGAGCAGCAGCTCAAGGAGCTGGAGGGGCGGGTCAAGAAGGCCGAGGAAGCGATGTGGGCGTTCCGGGAGGCGAACCGCGTCATCGCTCCCGGCGCCGAATCCACCGTGCTCCTCTCCCTGTTCACCCAGATCCGCGGCGAGATCGAGAAGACGCGCCAGCAGCGGACGGAGCTGGAGCTGGCGGCGGGCCGGCTGAGCCGGGCCAACGGCCTCACGGCCCGGGAAGCGGAGCGCGTGTACGTGGACTCGGCCAATCCCGCGATGGTCCGGCTCCAGGCGACCCTGGCCGATCTGATGCTGGAGCGGAACAACCTGGCCCTGGAAGTGACCGACAGCCACCCGCGCCTGCAGGCCGTCAACGACCGGATCCGCGAGGTCCGCGGCGAGATGCTGCGGGAGCTCCACGCGCAGATCGCGCTCCTCCGGAACCGCGAGGAGATCCTGAGCCGCCAGATCGGGGAGCTCTTCCAGAAGAACCGGGAGGTCCCCACGATCGAGCTTTCCCTCCAGCGGCTCCAGCGTGAGGCCAAAGTCAACGACGACCTCCTCGCGCTGCTGAAGACGCGCCACCAGGAGGCGCTCATCAAAGAGGCGGAGAAGATCGAGGAGGTCACGATCATCCGCCCGGCGGCGGAGCCGTCGGCGCCGGTCGGGGGGCAGGCGTTGTACCCGCTCCTGTTGGGTCTCCTGACGGGCCTGTTCCTGGGCCTGGTCCTCGCCTACGTCCAGGAGACCCTCGACACCTCCATCGGGACCATCGAAGAAGTCGAGGACTACCTGGGCGTCCCGGTCCTGGGGGTCATCCCGCACATCGACACGCGGGAGATCATGGACCGCCTCGTCGAGCGCCGGCCGGCGCTGGCCTCCATGGACCCCGAGATGCTTTCCCGCCACGCGCTCCTGGTGTCGCACTTCGATCCCAAGTCGCCCGTGGCGGAGGCGTTCCGCAGCCTCCGGACGCGGATCCAGTTCGCCACGATGGAGCGGCCGGGCAAGGTCTTCCTGCTGACGAGCCCGACGCTGCAGGAGGGAAAGACCACCACCATCGTGAACCTGGCGATCACGCTCTCCCAGGCCGGGCAGAAGACGCTTCTCGTGGGCGCCAACCTCCGCCGTCCGAGCATCCACAAGTTCTTCGGCATCGACCGCGACCCGGGGCTCACCGACGTCCTGGTCGGCAACCAGCGGTGGGAGGACTGCATCCGGACCGTCGCCGACATCCTGATGGGCCGGTTCGAGATGGAAGACATCATGATCGCGCCCGGCCTGGACAACCTCCACATTCTCGAGTCGGGCCCGGTGCCCGCCAATCCGTCGGAGCTCCTCTCGACCCCCCAGATGGCCGAGTTTATCCGGCAGGTTCGCCAGCGGTACGACATCATCCTCTTCGACGCGCCGCCCGTGCTTCCGGTGACCGACGCCGTCATCCTGGGTGGCCAGGTGGATGGCGTGATCCTGGTCTACCAGGCCGGCAAGGTGGGGCGGCTGGCCCTCAAGCGGGCGAAGGTCCAGCTGGAGAGCGCGCGGGCGATCGTGTGGGGTATCGTGCTGAACGATCTGGGCGCCGAGATCGCCGGGTACGCGCCGTACCACCAGTACTACACGCATTACTACGGCGAGGAGGGCGCGGGAGAGGAAGGCCGGCAGGCCCCGCAGGGACTGCCCGCGCGCCTGCTGAGCGCGCTCAAGGGGCTCGGGTCTCGCAAGCCGTCCCGCCCGGCCGAAGCGGCCGCCCCGCCGAAAGCCGAGGCCGCGAAGCTGGCGGCCAAAGGGCGTCGCCCAAGGCAGTTCTGGCGGGGGGTCACGCTCCTCTTCGTGCTGGTGCTGCTCCTCGCCGCGCTCCTGGCCTGGCGCCTGGGGCCCTTCGCGCCGACCGGCATGGGGCCCGTGAGGGAGCTCTTCCGGAGCACGCTCTCGGAGCGCGCCGCGCAGCAGAAGAGCTCTGGCGCGCCGGCCGCCCCCCCGGGACCGCAGGCCGCAGCGCCGGGAAGGACCCCCGCCCCCACCGACGTCCGCTACGCCCTGGAGTTCGGACCGTTCCCGACCGCGGAAGATGCCGAGCGCGTCGAGCGCCAGCTCAACACGGCGGGGTTCCCCACGGTGAGGTTCAGGCAGCAGGGCGGCGGCAATCTCTACGGCGTCTTCCTCGAGCACGTCCCCAGCCGACCTGAGGCCGAGGCGATCCAGGAGCGCCTCAAGGCCGAGGGGTATGCCCAGACGGTCCTTGCCGGCAGCGGGGACAACCTCTCGATCCGCGTGGGCGAGCTGACCCCGCTCCGGACCGCGGTGCAGGTCGCCGAGAAACTCCGGGCTTCGGGCCATCAGGTCCGGGTGGCCGTGCAGCCCGGCGAAGCCCTCAACCTCGCCATCCGCCACGGGAACTTTGCCTCCGAGGAGGAGGCGGGCACCCGGAGCCGCGACCTCAGCCAGAAGGGCCTTTCGGGCCACCGGGTCGTCCGGGTGAAGTAGCCCTGCGATCAGATCTCCCCCAGTCGGCTTCACTCCCCGGCGCCCTCGCCCGCGTCGTGCTGTTCGGCCTCCTCCTGGTCGGCGGGGCGCTGCTGGTGTCCCATGGGCTCACGCTCACGCGGCTCGAATACGCGCTCGGCCTCGTGGCGGCGGGGGCGGTGTTCGTCCTGGTCTTCGTCCGCACCGAGGTCGGCCTCTACCTGGCGCTGCTCTCCATGCTCCTCTCTCCCGAGTTCGTGCTCGGCGGGCCGGGCGCCCTGGCCGAGTACCGGCAGGTCGTCCTCCGCGCTGAAGACCTCCTGCTGATCGTCATCGCGCTGAGCTGGATGGCGAAGACGGCGGTCAACAAGGAGCTCGGCGTCGTGCTGAAGACGCCGTTGAACCGCCCGATCGTGGCCTACATCGCCGTCCATCTCCTGGCGACACTCGTCGGATACCTGACGGGAACGGTGAAGAGCGCCGCGGGGTTCTTCTACGTGCTCAAGTACACCGAGTACTTCGTCATCTACTATATGGTGGTCAACAACGTCCAAGACAGATCCCAGGCCTGGCGCCTCATCCGCGTCGCCTTCTTCACGGCCGTCGTCGTCAGCCTGATCGGGATCGCCCAGATTCCGTCCGGCCAGCGGGTCTCGGCCCCCTTCGAGGGCGAGGCCGGGGAGCCGAACACGTTCGGCGGCTACCTGCTCTTGATGCTGGGCCTCGGCGCCGGAATGTTTCTCGAGTCGCCGCGCGCGCGGATCCGGACGTGGAGCCTGGGCTTCCTGGCGCTGGCGGCCCTGCCCTTCCTCTACACCCTCTCCCGGGCCTCGTACCTCGGTGTGGTCCCGCTGCTCGGCGTCCTCGCGCTCCTGTCCAGCCGCCGGAGACTCGTCGTGGGGGTGCTCCTCGCGCTGCTGGTGGGCTCACCGCTCGTCGCCTATCTCGCTCCCACGCCGGTCGTCAAGCGCATCCTCTACACCTTCGAGCCCGAAGCGGGGCAGCCGACGGTGGCAGTGGGACGGGTCGCCTTCGACCCCTCCACCTCGGCCCGCCTGATCAGCTTCCAACAGGCGATCGGCGGCTGGACCGAGCGCCCGATCCTCGGCTGGGGGGTGACGGGTTTCGGGTTCATGGATGCGCAGTTTCCTCGGACCTTGGTCGAGACCGGCTTGGTCGGGCTGGCGGCGTTCCTCTGGCTGATCTGGTCGGTCCTCCGGAGCGGCTTCGACGCGTTCCGCGCCCTCAGGGATCCGCTGGAGCGCGGCCTCGCGCTGGGCTTCTTGGCCGGCACGGTGGGCCTGCTCACCCATGCCATCGGCGCCAACACCTTCATCATCGTGCGGATCATGGAGCCCTTCTGGTTCTTCGCGGGGGTCGTGACCATGCTCCCCCTCCTCCAGCCGGAAGCGGCTCGCCCCGGGCGCCCGTCGCCCTCCCCGTGAGCGAGTTCGGGGTATGAGCTTTCGCGTTGTGGCGCGCAACGCGCTGTCCCTGCTCTCCGCCAATGCCATCAGCAGCGTGATCGGGTTCGCCATCATCGTCGTCCTGGTCAGGCACCTCGGCGTGGACGGG
>Ga0209324_10001633_pt1 | contig 15527 bp, 17 predicted proteins | sample Rifsed19ft3_FD_184015 | JGI IMG/M metagenome (GOLD analysis project Ga0209324, IMG submission 184015) | Soil microbial communities from Rifle, Colorado, USA - sediment 19ft 3 (version 2) | ecosystem: Environmental > Terrestrial > Deep subsurface > Rock core/Sediment | place: Rifle, Colorado...
GGTAATAATTTCCCTGAAAGACCTGGAGATACCAGGCCCGTGCAAGCAGAAAGCAGAGCACCAGCAGGACAAATCCTGCCAGCCATGCCGCCCTATTTCTGATCTCGCCGGCCTCTTCCTGAAGATATGAAGTATCATTCATCGTTTTCTATTTCTATGCTTTTTTCTCAACTCTGGTGGAAGAAATGCTGCCTCTCCCCAAAGCGGATAAGGCGGGGTTCCTTAACCACTCTTGGGCCGTGCTCTGTTTAGGCAGAAATCTTCTTGAGAGAAACCAAAAAAGACAGCACCCCACCAGCCCATCATAGATGGCCTGGGGGAGCATGATCTGGCTTAAGAAAACCAACAAGTCTTCTGGCTCCGAGGTGATATAGGACACGAGCAAAAAGACAAGCCCCTGGATAATAGAGCAAAGGGCGATGATGACGCCCGTGAAAATTACACTCACATTCATAAGGGTTCGACCGAGAAGCCCTGCCAGAAATCCGAGGGTCAGCTTAGTGACAAGGTGAATCCCCCATACCCCACCGGACATTAAATCCATGAAATATCCCAAGGCCAACCCTGTCATGACGCCCCGCACCTCACCCCCGAATATCCCGAAAAAATAAACCACAATCAATGCCAGATCCGGCTTTATTCCCAGAATAGTGACTTCCTCCAAGAGGGTGGTCTGGAAAAGGATCAAGGAAATAAGACCCAAAATATATAATACCGGTTTCATGGCCTCAAGATTACCAAAACTTCTTCAATCTTTGCAAAATCCACCGTCGGTTTAATCCGTACCACCTGGAACAGCGCGTTCTCTTTCTTCTGGACCTCCAGGACTTGCCCAATCATCATCCCCTTTGGAAAGATGCCGGTCAGTCCCGAGGTCAGAATCATGTCCCCCGCCCCCACCTCCGAAAGGATTGGGAGATATTTCATCCGGGCGAGCCCCCCCTCCGTCCCCTCTACAAGTCCTTCATCCCGTGTCCGCTGTACAAGTGCAGCGATGGAGCTGTTTTGATCTGTTAGCAACAGGACCTGGGAGGCCTCGGGTGTCGTCCGGATGACCCTGCCGACCACACCGGCCGGTGTGATTACCCCCATGTCCACTCCAAGGCCATCCTGTTCTCCCTTATTGATCATGACTGTTTTGTGCCAGTTCGTTGGATCCCGGCCCACCACCCTTGCTGCGGTCAATTTAATTGGAGAGGTATTTTTTAAATCGAGGAGCTGCTGGAGACGACTGTTCTCCAAGGCTAGCTCTTGTAGACGGAGATTCTCAGCCTGAAGTTGATGTAACTGCTCCACGAATCTCTGGTTCTCCCTCCTTGCCTGGACCAAGGCAATATATCCTCGCCACACGTCTCCAACTTCCCCGGTCAGCGCCGTCAATCCTGTTTGAAAACGGACCAGGAGACTGCTTATCGGTGCACCGATAAAGTGAAAGGGCCTCTTCTGCAAACTCGGTGATAACACGATCATCACCGCCACAAGAGACAGCATGAGGATCAACCATTTTCTATGGGTCAGTGCTGTACGAAGCATGATAATTGTTCGATGTAGGGGGGCGCGCAGATGGACTAAACAGGGTCCTCCCGTGCCCATCGCCCCGCTCTAGAACTGGCCATCCGCCAAGGGCGGACAGGTCCCTACTCTGTTTGATGTGGAAGCCTTTTATTGGGCCAGGATTGAGACCTTCTTTAAGAGATCGATCTGGTCCAGGGCCTTTCCGGTTCCTACCACGACTGTGGTGAGGGGGTCTTCCACCGTGATGATGGGAAGATTGGTCTCCTCGCGAAGCCGGATGTCCATCCCGCGCAGGAGCGATCCGCCTCCGGTCAGGACAATCCCCCGATCGATGATGTCCCCTGCCAACTCAGGGGGGGTATTTTCCAAGGCGACCTTAATGGCATTGACGATGGTGCTGATAGGCTCGGCCAGGGCTTCCCGGATCTCTGCGTCCTCTATGACCAGGGTGCGGGGGATCCCGGATATGAGGTCACGCCCCTTAATCATAAAGGTCCGACGCTCCTCCAGCGGATAGGCAGACCCGATCTCATACTTGATCTGCTCGGCCATATGCTCGCCGATGAGGAGGTTGTATTTTCTCTTGACATAATTGGCGATCGCATCATCCATCTTGTCACCGGCGACCTTGACCGACTCGCTGTAAACGATCCCGGCTAGGGAGATCACCGCCACATCGGTCGTTCCCCCTCCTATATCCACCACCATGTTGCCGGAGGGCTCCGCAATGGGAAGACCCGCCCCGATGGCGGCGGCAATAGGTTCCTCGATCAGGTACACCTCCCGTGCCCCCGCAAGCTCCGCAGAGTCCCGAACGGCCCGTTGTTCCACCTGGGTAATCTTTGAAGGCACGCAGATAATGATCCTGGGACGAACAAAGGTGTTCCGGTTGTGGGCCCTGGTGATAAAGTGGCGAAGCATCTTCTCGGCCATCTCAAAGTCTGCGATCACCCCATCTTTCATGGGACGTATGGCGACGATGTTCCCCGGTGTGCGGCCCAGCATCTTTTTGGCATCCATCCCCACGGCCAGAAGCTGCCCGGTCCTCTTCTCGATCGCCACCACAGAAGGTTCGTTGACCACGATCCCCTTGCCCCGCACATACACGAGGGTATTGGCCGTTCCAAGATCAATGGCCAGGTCATTCGAAAACATCCCTAAAATATAATTTGTTATGCCCACATGTCCCTCCTCGCCACGCTAGCGGATTCGAGCGCTGGCCCGCCTGAGGCGGGCTGGCCCGAAGGGCCGCGATAGCGCAAGAATAATTTGTTTATCGCTCCACACCCACGTCCAGGGCCTCACGCTCCAAGACCTGAGTCCCTGCGAGTTCATCTCCGATCCTCAAGCCCAGTCCATTACCGATAATCAGCAACCCTTCAAAGGCAAATATGGCTCCGGTAAGGAGCCAACCCACATAGGGGATTAAAAACAGGAAATAGCCCACGGCCAATGGAAAATTACGAATGATAGACTCCCTGAAGGTACAGACGGACCGTGTGGCCGGTACAAAAGTCTGAAGCCCGATCAGCCACTTTCCTAGGCTTTTCCCCTGGGGAAAGCCATCGGCGATGAGAAGATACATCATCCCTGCGATAAAACCGATCCGGGGTGTAATCTCATACAAGCCGGCCACGATCAGTAAGTCGATAAACTTGGCAATGAACCTGTTGAGAGCACTTGCCTTGGGAAACAGATTTTCGGGCATTAAAACTGAGGCCTCGGCCCTTCATCATTACGGATCAATAGACTCATGAATACATACCAACTTCTTATTATAGGTGAAAGTCCGGTTTTTTTCAACAGACCCTAATGGCTCCAACCCAGATTGATTTTTTCCCCCGTCTGCAGTAAAATTAAAAACTAATGTTGATGCTGTCAATCAGAGGGGGTCAAGAATGCTCAAGCTATTGAGAAAAGGGGCCATTGAGAATGTCTGGTTTTATCGGATTATCATGATTGTGATTTCACTGGCCTTTGTAATCACAATGGGCTGGTGGGGTTTTGAGGGTTCCTCGGCACAACCTGTTGTTGCCAGGGTGGGTGATGTCCCTATTACTCTTGAACAATATCAACAGGCCTACGACGGCATGTATAAATTTTACCGTGATCTTTTCAAGGAGAAATTCAATGAAGACCTTGTCAAACAACTGGACCTCAAGAAAACCGCAATTCACAATCTCGTCGAGAAACAGCTGTGGCTCTTGGCGGCCCAGCAAATTGGAGTAGAGGTCACTGATCAGGAGCTATCAAATTTTATCGTTCGGCAACAGGCCTTCCAGCGTGAAGGGAGGTTTGATCCAGAAGTGTACCGCCGGGTACTGGCGCTCAACCGTTATACCCCTGAGGTCTTTGAGCGGCTGCAAAGGGATGACCTAGCCGTAGAAAAGGTGAAAGCCCTTCTCAAGGCCTCAGTCACCGTGACAGACATCGAATTACAAGAGATTCAGGCCCAGCCTAACTTCCCGCCCGCGACTGCCCCACCAGCAAATCAGGAGCATCTGCAGGGCCTGCTTCTGCGTAAGCAGCAGATGGTCCTGGAGACCTACCTCAACTCCTTAAGGGCGCAGATCCCGATCTCAATCGATGAGAAGATGCTCTAGGATATCCTGAGGAGTTTTACATTCTGCGGCAAGCGATTCTAATCTAATTGAGGAGGATCTTCTTGGCCCACAGATGACTGGGGAGCCGCAGACGATCTAGGTCATGGCGTATGTAGGCTAGTCCCAAAACACAGAGTTCAAAGTGCTCGGAGAGCTTTCTAAAGAGGGGCGCAAACTTTCGAAAGTCGCTAGACACAAACTCCGAGACAATCCGGTAGGACCACTTTCCCACCTTCGTATAATCCATCAACACGTCCGGGTGGGAGATCAAGCTTGACGTCTTAACGCGTTTGAGATACTCAGGGAAGATTCCCATCATAAACAAGGTGTAATCACCGATATGTCGGTAGGTCTCTCTTTCCCGCTCCCTGGTCCCAGCAAGGGTCTGGTTATCGCCCTCTAACAGCATCTCCGCTACCTCTTTCAACTGCTTCCCAGAAGCGCTCTTGAGTCGGTACAGATTCTCGATATGAATAAAGTCGACGAGGAGGTCCGAAATATATTTAATAACGTGGGCATCCGGCCAGCCCAGGCATTCATAAAAATTTTTTTCGGTGAGTGCCCCGAAGAGTTTTCTCAAAGAGTGTTGATCTGAAATGGGTACAGTCATGGGAGATCTGCTCCTGCAGATTGGGATTAAGCTATTTTCTTATATATTATAATCGGTATTCAGGATTTCGACAAGGCTGTCTTCGAGAGGGTCTGGCTTATCCAGCCTGAACACAGAAAAAGTAATGGCTTGCTATTCTATGCCGATCGTGTCCAGGGGGAGTTTCATCAACGAAAGGGGATTGACCCGTGCCCCATTAATTCGCATGCCCCAGTGCAGGTGAGGCCCTGTGGCCCTCCCCGTAGCCCCTACCCGGCCAATGGTCTGTCCCTTAGATACTTGTTGGCCTTCCTTCACCCACACCTCGGAGAGATGAAAGTAGGTCGTGAATAGGCCTAAACCGTGGTCGACCACAATGCTCTTCCCACTGAAGAAGAAGTCCCCTGTCAACTTCACAATGCCGTCGTTAGAGGCGGCAATCTCCGTTCCCTCCGGGGCATAGATATCCTCACCACTGTGGGGGTTTCGTGCCTGACCGTTAATGACTCGCTTGAGGCCGAAGGTTCCGGCCATCTTTCCCTCGACCGGAATCATGAATTGACCTCTCCAGAGTTTTTTCGCGGTAACACCAGAAAGATTTTCTATCATCTGCTGCTGCTCTGCCTCTACCCGTTGCAAGGTTTCTTCATCCAAGTCCACGCTCTCCCTGGGGAGGGTGAGTTGCTGAACTCCGAATTTGGCTCGATGAACTTTGAGTCGGTAGCGTCGGACGGTCCGTGCCTTTGAACCCTCCAGCACCTGGACCTTCAACTCTTCCTGGGCCGGTCCATCGGCTAGGTCGATGCCGATCAATCCCCCATATCGGCCCGCAAGGTCGATTTTAAAAAAAGGGATTGTATGATCGCGGAATTTTCCCAATACTACAGGATCCGGTTCTTTTACGTTTACCGTTACAAACAAAATCTCCCCGGCTTTAGCCTCTAGAAGGGAGCGAGGGTCTGACTTCGCCAGCGCCAAAAGCGGGTGAATGATCCCGTCGGACCCTCCGATCCATAGAAGTATAATACCTACGAGGGCTGCAGATATGAAACGGCGCCTCAACATATTGGGGTAATCGCTGTGTTATCGGCTAGAGACGGCAGAGCCGGAGAGGAGTTCGTCCACCCTTTTGTTGGTCGAGGAGAAAGGGTCCATGCAGAGGATGGTCTCCTCCCAGTATCCATTTAATTTCAGATAGGTCCAGTCCACGGTATAGGAACGGTTTCTTTCCTTCGCGAATTTGATGAAGTCCCCCCTCACCTTAGCTCGGGTAGTCTGGGGAGGGGTGGTCATTGCCCTTTGGATATCATCCTCCGAGACGATCCTTTCAATCATCTCCTGCTCAGTCAAGAGGTAGTAAAGCCCGCGGGTCCGCTTAACATCGTGGTACTGAAGATCCATCATGGCGATCCTGGAATCATCCCACCCACAGCCTTTTTTTTCCATGTAGGATAACATCAATTCTTTCTTCGTGACCCAGTCTATTTGTGCCGAGTTTTGCATGGGATCTTCTTCCATCTTGTCAAGCGCATCCTTCCACTTTTCCATAATGTCCTGCACCTCCTCATCCTCATCGAGACTCGTCTTGGTGATATATTCATCCAGGCGCTCTAAATAGATACGTTGCACCTCTATTCCGGTTAACTCCCGGCCATCCTCCATCTTCACTCGGCGCTTCAGCGTGGTATCTCTTGAAATTTCCCGGATAGCCCGGACAGGATCCTCCAGTTCCACCCCCGACACGAAGGATCCATCCTCGATCATGGAGAGGATGAGGTTGGTGACCCCCACTTTGAGATAAGTCGCGTATTCAGACATGTTGGAGTCCCCCACAATGATATGCAGGCGCCGATATTTTTCGGCATCTGCATGGGGTTCATCCCGAGTGTTGATAATGCTCCGGGAGGAGGTGGTCGATGAGGAGGTCTTCTCATGGATATGCTGGGCCCGCTGAGACAAGAAATAGTGGGCCTTGCCGGACACTTTGAGCACCTTCCCGGCGCCAGCATAGACCTGCCGGGTCACGAAATAGGGGATGAGTTGCTCCGTCAACTTCCAAAAATCGAGGTCCCTGCGCATCAGATAATTCTCGTGACACCCGTAGGTATTGCCCATGGAGTCGGTGTTGTTCTTAAAGATATAAATGTTTCCCTCCAGCCCTTCTTCTCGCAGCCGTTTTTCAGCGACAGGCAGGCAGGCCTCTAAAAGGCGCTCTCCGGCCTTGTCATGGACCACAAGATCGAAGAGGTTGTCACATTCTGGTGTGGCATATTCGGGATGACAGCCGGTATCCTGGTAAAACCTTGCGCCATTGATGAGGAATGCATTGGAGGGCCAACTATTGGGAATGAGGCCTTCAAAGATATAGCCCAGGATCTTTTCCATGGGCAGGTAGACCCGTCCATTGGGGGAGAAGATTAACCCATACTCATTTTCCAGGCCATAGATACGAGGTTTCATCGCCTTCATCTTAAGACTCACCACTCTTCTTTATCAGTTCACTAATTTCTTCAGGTATAAACCGCTTAAACTTCCTCCCCTGTCTGGTTCGATCCAGGGCCGCCACCTCTAGGCCATTGGCATTGATAGCCTGATTGGTTGCTCCCCCCAGGGCCTCTATAGAAAGCTTCAGCACCTCTGTCACTCCAGAGGCACCCTTGTAGTGCTCCTTGAGAAAGATTATCAGGGCCTCCGATCTCCCGCCGATGACGGTAAATCCCTTCTCGTCATAGATGCTTCCATCAAATGTGATCCGGTAAATCTCATTGGGGTGGTCCTGTTCCCCCAATCCCACCACCAGGATTTCCACCTCCAGGGGTTTGACATCCTGGCTGAAGCTGGTTCCCAAGGATTGGGAGTAGGCATTCGCCAAGGACCTGGCCGTAACATCCTCACGGCTGTAAAGATATCCCTTGAGATCAGCATGCCGAATGCCTGCCTTCCGGAGGTTTTCGAATTCGCTGTATCTGCCCGCCCCTGCAAAGGCAATGTTGTCGTAGATCTCCGAGATCTTATTGAGCGCGCTGGGATTGTCAGCCACCAGTAGGATTCCGCTGCTGTACTCCATGGCAATGATGGACCGACCCTTGGCAATGCCTTTCTTAGCATACTCGGCCTTGTCCTGCATGATCTGTTCTGGTGAAACGTAATAGGGCAGAACCATTAGGCCACACGCCTCCTCTCTATAATGATGTTATAAACTTGCTTGATCCTCTGCTCATCCACATCCTGGATGCCCTGGCGGGTCACCATCTTGATCGTGGGATAGATCCCGCGGATGAGGTCAGGACCGGCTGTGGCCACGTCTTCTTCAGAGGCATCGTAAAGCGCCTCTAAGGCCAAGGCAACCGCCTCATCCTCTGTCATATCACGTTTATAAGACTTTTTCATGGTGTTGCGGGCGTCCTTCCCGCCGGAACCGGTTGCATAGTATTCTGTCTCTTCGTACCGGCCTCCTGTAATATCATACTTAAAAATCCGCCCTTCTTGGCGTTTTAGGTCATAGCTGACAAAGATAGGAATTACAATGAGACCCTGCACGGCCATCGCAAGATTGGCCTTCACCATCTGACCCAATTTATTTGCCTTTCCATCTGTGGAAAGTTTTGCGCCCTCTAGCTTCTCGTAGTGCTCAAGTTCAGTCTGAAAAAGTCTGGCGAGTTCGATACAGGGGCCCGCCGCTCCGGCAATAGCAATGGCTGAGTACTCATCCGCCTTATAAACCTTTTCGATTCTCCGGGCCGACACCTGAAAGCCCTCCGTAGCCATACGGTCTCCTGCGATGATGGCTCCGTCCCCGTGACGAAGGGCCAGCACCGTGGTTCCCCTGGGGATTAACGGGGGTCGCTCAAAGGATTCGCTTAGTGTCGGTTCTGCCTTCAAGAACTGGAGTGGGGGAATACCCGATTTCTGGACCTGCAGCAGATGGGGATAATGGGAGGAGAGATACTCAGAGAAACTAGAGGTTTGATCCTCGAGAGGAAATGCACACACCTACTGTCCTCCTTTTTGAACGTAGTTCTTCACAAACTCCTCGGCGTTTTCCTCCAGAACATCATCGATCTCGTCCAATAGCTTGTCGATATTTTCCTTAATCTTTTTGCCTTTTTCGATCACCTCGGGATTAGCGCTCACATGATCATCACGCTTGCCCGGTTCACGCCTCTTGTCCTTCTTTTGGTCCTGTCGAGCCATACCCTTTTCTCACCCCCTTTATATGTGGGGACCCATGCTAGGATTCGTTAACCGTTCTACGTTAAACGTTAATCGTTCTGAAATTCCCACGATTAACGAATCACGATTCACGAATAACGTCCCATGTCCCCACGCCCCGCGCTCTCCGCCTTAGGCAGAGTGGCCATCCGCTTTAGGCGGACAAGCCCTTGCTAAGACACAATCTGCTCCAAAAGCTCATCCACCGTGGAGGATTGCTCTAAGATGCTCCCTACCAGTTCCTGGTTCCCCTTGAGGGGCTCCATGAGGGGAACCCGCTTGATAGTGGTATTGCCAATATCAAAGAGGACTGAGGTCCAGCTTGCAGCATAGACCGCCTTGGGAAACTTTTTAAGACACATTGCTCTGAAGTAGGCCCGTGTGTCAGAGGGGGGGACCTCCCGTGCGCGAACAACATCATCCTGGGTCACAATGGTCTCCACATAGTTGCCTCGTTCCAGGGCGTAGTAGAGTCCACGATCCAGCCGGAGGTCGTGGTACTGTAAATCCATTAACGAAATCCTGGGGTCGTCCCAACCACACCCCTTCCTCTTCATATAGGAAAGCAGGAGTTCCTTCTTGATGATCCAGTCCAATTCACGAGAGAGCTGCATGGGTTCCTCTTCGAGCCTATCCAGGACATGACCCCATTTACCCAGCACATCCCGCGTTATCTCATCGGCGCCACGTGAAGCGCAGTACTGCGCGGCGGCATTGAGATACTCCCTTTGAATCTGGATGGCGGTGAATTCCCGTCCGTCCCGGAGCTTAACTCTACTTCTTAAGCTGGTATCCCGGGAGATTTCTCGGATAGCCCGGATGGGATCCTCCAGCTCTAGGTGGGGAATCCCGTGGCCCTCCTCCAGGAGGGACAGAAGCAGCATCATGGTCCCCACCTTAAGATAGGTTGAATATTCCGACATATTGGCGTCGCCCACGATAATATGCAGCCTGCGATACTTCTGCGGATCGGCGTGAGGTTCATCACGGGTGTTCATGATCGGGCGTTTCACCATGGTGTTGAGGTCTGTGATCACCTCAAAGAAATCGGCCCTCTGTGAAATCTGGTAGGAGGTGGCTTCGGTCCGCTTCTCCGCACCCACCTTCCCCGAGCCGGTGTAGATTTGGCGGGTCACCAGGAACGGGACAAGAACCTCCACAAGGCGCTCGAAGGGCAGTGACCTTGAGACCAAATAATTTTCATGATAGCCATAACTATTGCCCTTACCATCCGTATTATTTTTATAGACGAGAAACCGGTCAGGTCCGCCCCGCAGCCGGCTGGCCACCTCCCGGCACAGATCCATGATTCGTTCCCCGGCCTTTTCATAAGCCACGAGGTCGCGGGGATTGGTACACTCCGGTGTGGAATACTCCGGATGGGCCCCATCCACATAAAGGCGGCCCCCGTTGTGAAGGAGCTTATTGAGCAGCTTATTGTATTCTGGCCCGGGTCTCTCCTTTTCCCCCTCCACCTCAAAGCCCCTGGCATCCAGTAATGGATTTTCATTCTCATAGTCCCAGATGGCATGGTTCGAGGGCAGGTGAGGATAGCTGTTAATCAGCAGGATGGAGTTGGACACGGGGTCCTGCGCCGTAAGGTCTTTGGTAGTGATCCCGAATTCGGTCTCTGTCCCTAGGACTCTCTTGATCATAAATAGTGCCCTGGGCTGATGTTCTCGATCTGGCGAGAATCGGCGGACTTGCCACCCATCGTGCGTGCGTGGACGATCTTCTCACCTTTGCGACCCGCGATCCTGGCCCAGTCATCGGGATTAGTGGTGTTGGGTAAGTCTTCATGTTCCCTGAACTCATCTCGGATGGCGCGGATTAAATCTTCAGCTTTGATTCCCTTTTCGCCCATCGAGATCGCGCGCTTGATGGCATATTTTTTGGCCCGGGCCACGATCCCCTCGATGAGCGCACCGCTGGAGAAGTCCTTAAAGTAGAACATCTCCTTTTCACCATTGGCATAGGTGACCTCCAGGAACTTGTTCTCATCCGCGGTGCTGTACATCTCCTCCACAGTAAGACCGATCAGGCGCTGCACCATCTGGAGGCGATTGCCTTGTCCCTGGGCAAGCTCATCCGCGTGATAGGGGAGGTCTTCCGTCAGGTACTTGGAGAAAATCGCATGGGCTGACTTCTTATCGGGGCGTTCGATCCTGATCTTTACATCGAGTCGCCCTGGACGGAGGATGGCAGGATCAATGAGATCCTGGCGGTTACTGGCCCCAATCACAATGACGTTTCGCAGCCGTTCAACCCCATCGATCTCGGAGAGAAACTGAGGGACGATGGTCGATTCGACATCCGATGAAATCCCGGTCCCGCGGGTCCTGAATAGGGCATCCATTTCGTCAAAAAATACAATAACGGGCAAACCCTCCTCAGCCTTCTCCTTGGCCTTTTTGAAGACTTCCCGGATCTGCCGCTCGCTCTCGCCTACATATTTATTCAAGAGCTCGGGTCCCTTGACATGTAGAAAAAAGCTGCGGATATCCTTGCCGGTCCGGCCTGCCAGTTTTTTTGCAATAGAGTTGGCCACCGCCTTGGCAATCAGCGTCTTGCCACATCCCGGAGGCCCATAGAGCAGGATCCCTTTGGGAGGAAGCAGACGATGTTCTGCGAAAAGATCCGGATGGAGAAAAGGAAGCTCCACCGCGTCCTTGATCTGCTCGATCTGCTCATCGAGGCCACCGATATCCTCATAGGTCACATCAGGCACCTCCTCCAGGACTACCTCTTCTACCTCTGACTTCGGGAGTTTCTCCAAAAGGTATCCCGATCGGGGATCAAAGAGCAAGTGGTCTCCCACACTCAGTTTCTCTTTGAGCAAGGGATCCGCCAGTTCGGCCACTCGTTCTTCGTCCGCCCTGAGCGTCACAATGGCCCGGTGATCTCCCAGGAGGTCCTTGAGACGAACCACCTCACCCTGCATGTCAAAGTCGCAGGTCTCCACAGCATTGAGGGCCTCGTTGAGGATGAGCTGCTGGCCTTTTTTTAAGGTATCAATCCGAATCTCAGGATGGAGGTTGACCTTCATTTTCCGGCCCGCGATGAACACATTCACCGTGCCATCCTTATTCCCGCTCGAAAAAATGGCATACGTTGAGGGGGGTGCAGTGAGCTTTTCAATTTCCAGTTTGAGGGCCTCGATCTGGGCCTTGGCCTCCTGCAGAGCCGAAATCAGCTTCTCGTTCTGCCGGTAGGCCTGTTCCAATTGTGTCCTGGATTGCCGAAGATCGCGGGCCTCTTCCTCCAGGGACTTGATCTGCACCCTCAACTTTTCGATCTCCCACTCATACTCACGAGTCTTTTCTTCAGGGGAGGGATTCCCCCCGGACAGCTGGTCAGAAAGTTTTTTCATCGTGCTCCTGAAAGGATTGAGCCTGCCCTGATTTTTTTTAGATTCCCCCATCGTGTCTCCTTTCCGCCGGCCCAAAATAAAGGTTTCAGAATCTCATGCGAGATCCTTATAATTTTATTTTATCATCTCAATCTATAACGGTCAACTGTTTATATATTTTTATAGCTTCTTATATCATCGAGGCCGAGTCACGAGATGCTGCTCTCTCTTTTTTAGAGATGAATACCCATCGCGAGCGCGAGTGAGTGTGGACAGGCCCCGCTGACGCGCCAGATCACAATGATAGGAAAACTTCGATTCTCGGAACAAATCAGGAGGAGCTCTCTAGCGCGTTAATGTCTGTCGTGACAGCGCTCCAGTTCAGTGATCAGGGCTGCGGCAGCCTCCCTCGGGTCCTCAGCCATGAGTATAGCGGAGATTAAAGCTACCCCATCTGCCCCCGCGCTTCGCACGTCCTGGACACTTTTCCTCCGGATCCCGCCCAGGGCAAAGAGGGGTATCTTTATATGGGCCCGCACGGTTCTTAGCACATCGAGACCGAGGGGTGCGCCATACTGGGTCTTGGCCGGGGTCTCATAAATCGGGCCCAGGGTAATGAAATCGGCCCCTTCTCCTTCGGCCCGTTTGGCCTCCTCGAGGGAATGTGTTGAGACACCGATGAGTTTAGCATCGCCGAGGACTTTACGAGCTATCCGAGTGGGTACACTATTGGATGGGAGATGGACCCCGTCGGCATCCACTGCCAGGCAGATATCCATGCGGTCATTGATGAGAAGCCGGGCTGGAACCTTGGCCGTCAACCCTCTCATGGCCTGAGCCAGAGAAAGGAGTTCCCGTGTGGGGAGATCCTTTTCCCTGAGCTGGACGACTCTAACTCCCCCGGCAAGCGCCGCATCGACCACCTGGGGCAGAGGTCTCCCTTGTGTTTGAAATCGATCTGTAATGAGGTAAACGGGCGGGTGAAGGAGAGCGGTTCTCAAAACCTTATTCAATCATGCCTTCTATCGGGCTGCTGGCCGTAGCATATAACTTCTTGGGGATCCTTCCTGCCAGATAGGCCTGTCGTCCCGCGATGACGGCATACTTCATGGCCTCAGCCATCCGGATCGGATCCTTAGCCCCGGCGATCCCAGTATTCATAAGGACCCCATGACATCCGAGTTCCATTGCAATGGTGGCATCGGACGCGGTGCCCACCCCTGCATCCACGATCACAGGCACCCTGACCGTTTCCAGGATAATACGTATATTATAAGGATTGCGAATTCCTAACCCGGACCCAATGGGGGCGGCTAGAGGCATCACCGCTGCGCAACCGATCTCCTCGAGACGCTTAGCCACCACGGGATCATCATTCGTATAGGGCAGCACGATGAAGCCCTCCTTTACCAAAATCTTGGCAGCCTCCAGCAGTCCGGCCGTATCGGGGAAAAGGGTCTTCTCGTCCCCGATCACCTCAAGTTTGACCATATCCGAGATTCCTGCAGCCCTGGCCAGGTGCGCTGTCCTGATGGCATCCTGCACGGTGTAACATCCCGCTGTGTTTGGAAGGATCTTGTAGACCTTGGGATTGATGTAATCGAGAAGATTTTCTTTGGTGCGGTCCAGAACATTAACCCGCCGGACCGCCACGGTGATCACATCTGCCCCTGAGGCTTCAGTGGCCTTCTGGGTTTCTATAAAGTCCTTATACTTCCCGGAACCGACAATGAGACGGGATTTGAACTCAATCCCCCCTACTACCAGCCGGTCATGGACGTCCATTTTATAATATTCCTCCCCCCACAAAGCCTATCACTTCGACCTGATCCCCCTCTTTAAAGAAGGTGCTCTTTAAGTCGTGTCGATCTATAATCTGGAGATTGACCTCCACCGCCACGCGATCCGGATTGATCCCGACCTCCTCCAGTAGCGATGATATCGTCGTGGACTCTGTCACTTCACGAGCCGCCCCGTTCAGGACGATTTTCAAAATGATCTCCTGGAATTAGCCTCATTATAGGGGATTCAGAGAATCCTTGTCAATAAGACCTCCAGACCCATCCCTAGAAGCTCAATGTATAATAATGAAGGGTTTCTCCGGTTTAATCCAGCCTAAATTTGCCTCCTGTTTCCTTACTTTCAAGGTGAATCTTCTGAAGGTTTTCTGAGGAAGAGGGATCAGGAAGAGTCATCTAAGGCTTTAGCGCAACTCTTTGAAAGGTTTGATCTCTTATAAGCCAGCGAGTTTAGGGCCAATTTAGGTATCGATCGATCTGGTGGCCTTCTCGCGTGCAAAAATTTTGGATTGCAAAATATTCGGAAAGATGATAAATATATAAATATGTTAATGCAGATGAAGGTCCGGGGTCTGATGTTTGACCCTTACAGTAACGCCTATATCGTCATCCTCCGAGATGAGGACAATACCGAGGTCCTTCCCATTTGGGTCGGAAAGGCGGAGGCCAATGCCATCAGCTTTGCCCTGGAGGGAATCTCCACCCCCAGGCCCATGGCGCATGATCTTATTAGAAATACGCTGGATGCCCTCAATGCCAAATTGATTAGTGTAGTGGTCACGGATCTTCGTGATAATACCTATTTCGCCAAGCTCCACTTGCAATACAAAGACTCAGAGTATACGGTGGATTCCCGACCCAGTGATGCCATTGCCCTGGCCCTGCGTGCGGATTCCCCAATTTTCGCCAGCGAGGAAGTGATCCAAAAGCACAGCTCTGAGGAATTGGATCGCTGGCTGGACAACTTAAGGCCCGAGGATTTTGGAAAATACGATGCCTGATACCCGCTTCTCATCAACGGCGATGGTGACGATGCCGAAAAGGCTTGCCACAACAGGCCTCATGAACGGACATATTGTACGCAAGGCAATGCAAGCGTATCTCAATGAGAATGTCTTCATGGGGATGGTCCTGTCGTGCGTAGAGGTGTACAAGAAGGAGTGCTTCGGTCTGCTCTTGGGTTATCGGACCCCGGAAAAGTACATCGTGGAACACGCCATTCCCTATCAGACCGTGCGGCGTGGACATAACTGGGCCGAGCTCAGTCACGATAAGTGGAAGGTCATTCAGGAAATCCTGAAGAATTTTCCAAAACTCGATGTCCTGGGGGATTTTCACTCGCACACTATGTATCGAGATATTAAGGCACAGGTCTCCCTCAGCCGTGACGACATCGAATACATGGACCCGCAAGATCTTCAGATCGTCATTGCGGTGAACGAAAAAAAGCGGACCCGGGA
>Ga0209324_10001641_pt1 | contig 15501 bp, 15 predicted proteins | sample Rifsed19ft3_FD_184015 | JGI IMG/M metagenome (GOLD analysis project Ga0209324, IMG submission 184015) | Soil microbial communities from Rifle, Colorado, USA - sediment 19ft 3 (version 2) | ecosystem: Environmental > Terrestrial > Deep subsurface > Rock core/Sediment | place: Rifle, Colorado...
CCGCCCGATCGAGCCGGGGTCGTTCGTGCCGTGGATCGCGAGCTGGTTGCCGCCGCCCCATCCCGGCGGGAGGTTGGGCTGGATCCCCGAGAGCCCGAACGCGTAGGTCCCGAGAACACCTCCGCCCGGGAACGCGACACGGTCCGAGACCATGTACCGACCGGTCGGCGTGGGAGACGCCGGTGCGCCGGTCGCCGCGCGAGCCGATAAGACCACGCGCTCGCCCCGGTACACCCAGAGGCGGTGGCGCGATAGGTCGGCGCGGATGCTCACCGACGTGGTCGAGGTCCGCAGGCCGCGCAGCCGCAACCATCCGGTTGTATCCCGACCCGCGTAGGGGATCGGCACGCGACCGAACCGCCCGTCCTCGCTCACCTCGAGGACCCACGCGACCGTCGGCTCGCGGTAGTAGGGGGAGGCTGCGGGCATCGTCCCGACCCTCCTGCCGCCCGGGCGGGAAAGGAGCGGCATCGAGCGCTCGATCCGCGCGAGCAGGTGTCCGGAGGGCTCCTGCTCGGTCCCCAGGTCGCGGGCCGGCGTGATCCTCGCGGCGGCCGAGACAGGGGGCCGGTCGCGCTCGGCGGTGTGCGGCGCGCGGCGGGTGCTCGGCTCGGCCGCGTCGGCCTGACTGCTCACGAAGGTCACCGCGCCGATCTCCAGCACCAGCGGGAGGACCGCCAGCGCGACCGTCATGCTTCCCAGCTTGCGTGGACCGTCCACGCTAGGCCGTATCGGCCGTGGTGGGGCCCTCGTTCAGGCCTCGGGGGAGGTTGCCGACCCTCGACCTCGGCCGTCGCTTCCTCGCCGCTCCGCCGTTCGGCCGATAGCGGGGTCGTTCAGGACAGGCAGGGGCCGGTGTCGACCTCGAGGGTGGCGCCGATCGCGCCGGCTAGCGCCTCCTCCAGTTCCCAGGCGGCGATCGCGTAGCCGACGTCCTCGTCGCCGCTCGAGGCCGCGAACGCGACGCCCCCCACCCGGCCGTCGGTAAGGACGAAGGGGCCGCCCGAGTTCCCAGGACGGATCCGGGTCTGCAGCTCGAGGAGCGAACGCTCGACCTCGCCGCGCCCGTAGATGTCCCGGCCGACCGCCTCGATCGTGCGGCGCACGGCCGCCAGATGGGCGTCCAGTGGACCCCCGCCCGGGTAGCCGAGCACAGCGCCCGCGGCCCCCCGCTCGATCGGCTCGGTGACCAGGGGGAGGGCCGGCCCGGGGGTCTCCTCGACGAGCAGGAGTGCGAGGTCGAGCTCGGGATCGAACAGCACGGGGATCGCGGGCTGGCTGCCGGCGCCTGGTACCTGCATCAGGGGCTCCGACACGCCGGCTACGACGTGCGCGTTCGTCACGACGTAGCCCTCGGCGATGACGAACGCAGAGCCCTCCTGGATCGTCTCGCACGCCCGACCGATGATCCTCACCGTGCTCGACGCGCCGGCCTCGACCGCGGCCCGAGCCTCGATCTGGGAGGGAGGTTGCACCGGGTCGGCGGGAACGGGCGGGATCCCGGTGAAGACGTCGGGGAACCCCAGGGAGTTGAAGTACCGCCGCACCTGCCCTACTAGCGACGGCGGCGCCGGGAGCATCGCCTCCAGCGTCCGAACGGTCGCCGAGCCACGGATCTGCTCGGCGACCGTCGGGAAGGGGCCGGTCACGAGGTTCAGGGCTAGGAACCAGATCGCGACGAGCGAAGCGACGACCGTCACCACCGAGCCGCCCGCGGCGTCGATCGACCTCCATCGGGACTCGGCCGCCCGTCGGCGCACCCGGGTTCCCAGCAGCCAGCCGATCGCGTTCCCGACGACGCCCAGGCAGAGCAGGACGGCGGCCACGATGCCGGCCTGGAGTGCGGGCCCGTCCACGAGCCCGGCGAGCGCCGGAGCGATCAGCGCGCCGACCAGGAGCCCGAGCAGGAGTCCCCCGAACCCGAACGCCTGCAGCGTGAGCCCTCGACGGTAGCCCGAGAACCCGGCGAGGACCAGGAGCACCACAAGGAGGACGTCGAGGAGGTTCACGACGGCGTATCGTCCCACGCGCGGCGGCAAGGGCCGGGCGCCCTCGGGGCTAGACTGGAGCGACCGTGGTCACGATCGCCCACATCTCCGACCCGCACGTCGGCTCCCCCTACTTCATCCCGAACCTGATGAACCGGGTCATCGTGGAGCTGAACGAGCTGGCGCCGGACGTGGTCATCTGCAGCGGCGACCTGACGAACGAGGGCTACCGGCAGGAGTTCAAGAACTGGGTCGCGTACGCCGAGCGGATCCAGGCGCCGATGTACACGGTCCCCGGCAACCACGATGCGCGCAACGTCGGCTACCTGCACTTCGAGGAGCTGATCGGCCCCCGACGTTGGGACGTGGAAGTCAAGGGTGTACGCATAGTTGGCGTGGATTCGAGCGAGCCCGACATCAACGAGGGCCAGGTCGGGCGCGAGCGCTACGAGTGGCTCCACGAGCGGTTCGAGGTCGAGGCGGACCTGAAGGTATTCGTCCTGCATCACCACCTGCTTCCGATCCCAGGCACCGGGCGCGAGCGCAGCACCGTGATGGACGCCGGCGACCTGCTCGAGGAGCTGATCACGGCCGGGGTCAACGTGGTGCTCTCGGGCCACAAGCACGTGCCCTACGTCTGGCGCCTCGAGGACCTGTGGATCGCGAACGCCGGGACCGTGGCCTCGCTCCGGCTGCGCGGTCACACGAAACCCTGCTACAACGTGCTCGAGTTCACGGACGACGAGGTGAAGATCACCCGCCGGTACCCCTTCGGCGGCAGCAGCGTGATCGCCCATTTCAGCCTTTCAACGGGCGAGCAGTTCTACCGGGAGCTCGAGCCTCCCGTGCAGCAGCGGCGCGAACCCGCGGCCCGGCAGGGGGAGTAGTTCCGCACCACCGATCCCGAGGAGCTGCGTGAGGGTCATCGTCCTCGTCGATGGCGAGCATTACCCACCCGTCACGAGGTGGGGTATCGATCTCGCACGTGAGCGCGGCCTCGAGCCCGTGGCGGCGTTGATGCTCGGCGGGACCGAGAAGCTGCGGCCCGGCGAAGATCCGGACCTCGGCGTTCCCCTGCGCCGGGCGGGCGGCTCGGCTCGAGATGCCCTCGCCACCGCACTCGACGAGCTCGATGTGCTCGGCGTGCTCGATCTGTCCGACGAGCCCGTCGTCGGCTACCGCGAGCGCCTCGAGCTCGCCTCGGTCGCGCTCGCACGTGGTCTCGCGTACCTCGGACCGGACGTCCGTCTGGATCCGCCGGTCGATGGCCCGATGCTCGAGGTGCCCACCGTCGCCGTGTTCGGGGTGGGCAAGCGGACCGGGAAGACGGCGATCGCGGGGGAGGTCGCACGGATCGCTGCTCGTGCGGACCTGGACCCGGTCGTCGTGGCGATGGGCCGCGGCGGGCCGCCGCAACCCCAGGTCGCGCCCGCCGGGTCGGTGGGGATCGAGCGGTTGCTCGAGCTCGTGCGCGGGGGCGAGCACGCCGCGTCGGACTACCTGGAGCACGCGGTCACGACCGGCGTCACCACCGTGGGGGCGCGCCGCGTGGGTGGCGGGCTCGGCGGTCGCCCGTACGCCACGAACGTCCGGGAGGCCGCTGAGGTGGCCGCCGGTCTGGGTGGCCTCGTGGTGATGGACGGTAGCGGCGCCGCCTTGCCTTCGGTGCCTTGGGACGCGGGTGTACTTGTGGTTCCGGCCGGACTGCCGCCCGAGTACCTGGGCGGCTACCTGGGCCCGTTGCGCTTGTTGCTATCGGACCTGGTCGTTGTTACGATGGGTCGCAGCCCAGCCGGGCTCGAGAACCTCCCTATCCTGCGGTCCCACGTCGAACGGTTACGCGGTGATGCCCGGCTCATCGTGACGGACTTCGAGCCGATGCCGCTCGGCGATGTGCGGGGCAGGGACGTGTTCTTCACCACGACGGCTTCGCGGGCGACGGCCGAGCAGCAGTCCAAGGCTCTCGAGTCGGTCCACGGATGCCGGGTGGTCGGGTGGAGCGCCCGACTGGCCGACAGGGCCGGTCTGGCGCAGGACCTGGACGGTGCGGAGGCCTACGAGGTGCTCCTTACGGAGCTGAAGGCGGCGGCGGTCGACGTGGCATGCGACCGCGCTCTCGCCAAAGGAGCCGAGGTGCTCTTCGTGGATAACCGCGCCGTGGTGGTGGAGGGGGAAGCCGATCTCTCCTCCGCCCTTATGGAGACGATCGGCCTCGCCGGAGAGCGACGCACCCGCAGATGACCAACGACCCCAAGAGCACCCAGATCCTGATCTCCGATCGGGACACGGGGTTGCCCTACTCGAAAGGCCTCATGGCCTCACAGGTGATGGTGACCGGTCTGTCGCCGGTCCGCGCCTACCAGGTGGCCGAGGCCGTCGAGGAGCGCCTGCGCGAGCTCGGTGTCCCGTCCATCTCCAGCGCTCAGCTCGGCGAGCTGGCGCTCGAGGTGCTCGAGGAGATCGCCGGCGAGCGGTACGCCCGCAACTTCATGCGCTGGCGCGAGGTGGAGGCGCTCGACGTCCCCCTCGTCGTCCTGATCGGCGGGGCCACCGGCGTTGGCAAGTCGACCATCGCCACCCAGCTCGCCACCCGCCTGGGCATCGTTCGGGTGGTCGCCACCGACGCGATCCGCGAGGTGATGCGCGCGCTGTTCTCGCTCGAGCTGATGCCCACGCTGCACTCGTCGTCGTTCGAGGCGGGCTCGGTGCTGCGTGAGCCACCGACGCGAGACGCGGTCATCGTCGGGTTCCGCGAGCAGACCGCCGCGGTCGCCGTCGGTGTCCAGGCGCTCGTCGAGCGGGCTGCGATGGAGGGCACCCACCTGATAATCGAGGGCGCCCACGTCGTGCCGGGGTTCCTGGAGCTAGATGCCTGGCGCTCGCGGATCCTAGCGGTGCCGGTGATAGTGACGGTCGAGGACGAGGACGTGCATCGGAGCCATTTCGCGGTCCGCTCATCCGACCACACGGGGCGACCTTCCCAGCGGTACCTCGATCGCTTCGAGGACATCCGGAGGGTGCAGCGCTACATCAAGAGCCAGGCGCTCTCCCACGGAACACCCGTGATCGCCAACCACGGGTTCGACCGGGCGCTGGCCGGTGTGATCGACCTCGTGATGGAACGTGCCACCGAGCGCGCCGCGCAGCATCGCGTGCCCACGCACGCGGCCGAAGGAGCAGGAGCGTGAAGCTGTTCCTTGACACGGCCAACATCGACGAGATCCGTGAGATCAACCGCTGGGGGGTCCTGGGCGGCGTCACGACGAACCCGTCGCTCATCGCCAGGGAGGCCGACGATCCCGAGCGGGTCTGGAAGGAGATCCTCGAGGAGGTCGACGGGCCCATCAGTCTGGAGACGACCGAACTCGAGGCCGAGGCGATGTACGAGCAGGGTGTGGGGCTCTCTCAGATGGCGCCGAACGCCATCGTGAAGGTGCCCATGACGCCCGACGGCCTGGCTGCCGGCAAGCGGTTGGTCGCCGCCGGGATCCGGATCAACGTCACGCTCGTGTTCTCGCCCGCACAGGCGATCCTGGCGGCCGAGATCGGCGCGTACATCGTTTCGCCGTTCCTGGGGCGCCTGGACGACGTCGCCTCCGACGGCATGGACGCCCTGCGCAGGATCTGCGACATCTACGAGGTCCAGGGGTACGAAACCAACGTGCTCGCTGCGTCGCTGCGACACCCGATGCACATCGTGGAGTCCGCCCTCGCCGGCGCCGACATCGCGACGATGCCTTACAGCGTGTTCATGCAGCTCGTGAAGCACCCGCTCACAGACATCGGATTGGACAAGTTCCTCCAGGACTGGAAGGTCCTCCAGGAGGGACTGGAGAAAGGAGACTGAGTGGCCACCACCGACAAGAACGCCCTCGAGGGGAAGGTCGCCGCGGAGCTGCATCAGATGGCGACCGACCTAGGGATCGAGGGACACAAGGGTCTGAAGAAGGCCGAGCTCGTCGACAAGATCCTCGCGCACGACAACGGCGCCCAGGGTGGCGCGCCGGCCACGGGCGAGGCGCCGGCCCGCTCCGAACCTCGAAGCGAAGACGCCGGGCAGGCGCGCGGCGGACGCTCCCCCACGCGCTCCGACGAGCGCGACGAGGCACCCAACGGCGCGGTCCGCACCGACGAGCGTCCGCCGCGCGAGGACCGGACCCAGCGCCAGGAGCGCTTCGACCGCGACCGGCGGGACGGACGCCAGGGCGACGGACGCCAGGGCGGGGGTCAGTACCAGAACCGCGATCGCGACGGTGGCGGCGGCAGGCGTCGGCCCTCGCGCGAGGAGCGGCGTCGCCAGCGCGACGAGCGCCGGGTCCGCGAGGTCGAGGTGCGCGAGGAGGAGCTCGCGACCGCGCCCACAGCAAGCGGACTCCTCGACATCCTGCCCGAGGGCTACGGGTTCCTGCGCACCTCCGGCTACCTGCCGGGGCAGCAGGACATCTACGTGTCGCTCTCGCAGGCCCGGCGTTTCATGCTCCGTAAGGGCGATACCGTGACCGGCAAGGTGCGCCAGCCTAAGGACAACGAGAAGTACTTCGCCCTCCTGCAGATCGACGACGTGAACGGCCTCGACCCCGAGGCCGCTAAGCAGCGCGCCGTCTTCGAGAAGCTCACGCCGCTGTTCCCCGACAAACGGTTCCGCCTGGAGACGGCTCCCGGCGACGTGACCGGCCGGATCATCGACATGGTTGCCCCGATCGGCAAGGGCCAGCGGGGGATGGTCGTCTCCCCGCCGAAGGCGGGCAAGACCACGGTGCTGAAGACGATCGCGAACGGGATCATCCAGTCCAGCCCGGACACGCACGTGATGATCCTGCTCGTGGACGAACGTCCCGAGGAGGTGACCGACTGGCAGCGCACGGTCAAGCCGGCCGAGGTCGTCTACTCCACGTTCGACAAGCCGCCGGACCAGCACATCCAGGTCACCGAGCTGGTGCTCGAGCGCGCCAAGCGCCTGGCCGAGATGGGCCAGGACGTCGCGATCATCCTGGACTCGATCACCCGCCTCGCCCGCGCGTACAACCTCGCGGCGCCGGCCTCCGGCAAGATCCTGTCGGGCGGGATCGACTCGACGGCCCTGTACCCGCCGCGCCGGTTCTTCGGCGCCGCGCGCAACATCGAGGAGGGCGGCAGCGTGACGATCATCGCGAGCGCCCTGGTCGAGACCGGCTCGCGGATGGACGAGGGGATCTTCGAGGAGTTCAAGGGCACGGGCAACATGGAGCTCCGCCTGGACCGTCAGCTCGCCGAGAAGCGGTTGTTCCCCGCGATCAACGTCGAGGCGAGCGGGACCCGCAAGGAGGAGCTGCTCATGCCGACCGAGGAGCTCGCGCTCGTCTGGCGCCTGCGCCGGGTCCTACACGCGCTCGAGCCGGGCGCGGCGCTCGAGCTGCTCACCGACAAGATCCGCGCGACGAAGTCCAACGAGCAGTTCCTGAAGGAGATCGCCAAGGCGCCGGCCTCGTAAGCTGGTCCCTCGGCACGGACAAGGAGCACGACCGCCATGAAGCAGGACATCCATCCGGAGTACGTGGTCGCAACCGTCCATTGCTCGTGCGGCAACACGTTCCAGACCCGGAGCACGCGTTCGGAGCTGCGCGTGGAGATCTGCTCGAACTGCCACCCCTTCTACACGGGCAAGCAGAAGCTCGTGGACACGGGTGGCCGGGTCGAGCGGTTCCAGCGCCGCTACGCCAAGCAGCAACAGGAACAGGCGGAGGCGGCCAAGGTTCGACAGACCCGGGCCGCGCGAGCGGCCGCCGAGGCTCCGTCCGCGCCTGCGCTCGTCGCGGAGCCGGAACCGCAGGCCCAGGAGCCCGCGCCCTCTGTCGCGGACGCCTCGTCCGAGACGGCCGAGGCCTGACCGCGGGGCGCATGGCCGAGGAGCCCACCAAGCCGAACCACTTCTACGGCGGCCAGGCCGTCGTCGAGGGGGTGATGATGCGAGGCCGCGAGGTGTGGGCCGTCGCCGTCCGTCGGCCGGCGGGCGACGTGCACATCGAGTCGCACGAGATCGACTCCGTGATCAAGCGCCATCCGATCCTGGCCAAGCCCTTCCTTCGGGGCGTGATCGCTCTTGGACAGGCGCTCGCTATCGGCTACCGCGCGCTGTCGATCTCGGCTCGGGAATCCGTTGAGGAGGACGAGCGCCTGTCCTCGAGGCAGATGGGTCTCTCGATGGTGATCGCCGGCGTGATCTTCATCGGGCTGTTCATCATCCTGCCGGCCGTCACGTTCGGATGGGTCGGGCGCCGGGTGGACTCGAGCGTCCTCACGAACGTTCTAGAGGGCGTGTTCCGGGTGGCTATCTTCCTCGGGTACCTGCTGCTGATCGGCCGGACGAAAGACATCCGCCGTGTCTTCGCGTACCACGGCGCCGAGCACAAGACGATCGCGGCCTTCGAGCACGACGAGCCGCTCGTGTCCGAGCGCGTCGATCGCTACTCCACCCTGCACGTGCGATGCGGGACGAACTTCCTCCTGCTCGTGATGGTCATCACGATATTCGTGTTCACGCTGTTCGGGAACCCCGGGCTGTGGTGGCGCATCGGCTCGCGGATCCTGGCGATCCCGATCATCGCCGGGATCGCCTTCGAGATGCTTCGGCTTGGAGCCCGGTTCCCCGGGTCGCGCGTCGTTCACGCGCTCATGGTGCCCGGCCTGTGGCTACAGAAGATCACGACCAAGCCGCCTACGACCGACCAGATCGAGGTGGCGATCGCCTCGTTCAACGAGGTCCTGCGCCGCGAGCAGGAGATGGCCGCCGAGGCATGAGCCCGCAGGTTCCGCGGGTGCTTGCATCGCGATCTCACGGGTGTAGCGTGCTGGCCCGATCCCCGAGCGTTCGAGGAGGCTTCCCCATGTCTGCTACCAACCTCGACCTCCCCGTATTGATCTCGCCCCAGCAGATCCGCCGGCGCGAGTTCGTCACGATCCGGCGGGGCTACGATCCTGACCAGGTCCGCGACTACATGGAGCAGCTAGCCGACCAGGTCGAGCTCATGCAGTCGCTGCTACGTGAGGCGCGTCAGCAGGCCCAGGCGGCCGTCCGCGCCAACGAGAGGCCCCGCATCGATCCGTACGAGGAGCTCGCCCGTCGGGTGAGCGGAGTGATCCGAGAGGCCGATTCCGCCGCCGAGCAGATCCGCGGCGGCGCTCGCGAGGACGCCGAGCGCATGACCACAGAGGCGCGGACCGACGCCGATCGGATCCGTACCGACGCCCAAGCTCGCGCGGAGGAGACCCGGGCCTCGGCCGAGGCCGCGGTGGTCGACGCCCGCGCGGAGTCCGACCGCACGCTCGCGGGACTCGCCACCCGGCGTGCCGTGTTCGTCGAGCAGCTCACGTCTATGCAAGAGCGGCTCATCGCCGTCGCCCACGACCTCGAGCGCACCATCGAGATGGACGACCCGCAGACGCCGCCTCATGACACCGACGTGCCGGTCGCGCAGGCCGACACGCCGGGGGAGTCCTCGCCGGCGGCGGAGGCGGTCATCGACGTGACGGGCGGCGATGAGCGCCCGGCGTCCTCGTCCAGCGCGACCGGTGACGGGGGGGCGGAGACCGATGCGCTCGAGGAGCTGGATGATCCCGACTACGAGGAGCTTTGGGAGGGGACCCAGGCCATGCGGATCGAGATGCCCGAGATCCCGCCGCTGGACCTCGATTGGGGTGAAGGCGAGGACGACCCGGACGACCCTCGCGGCTGACCGAGGGTCGGGATGATGGTTCGGCCTGGATAATCCAGGCGTGGAGCTTTCCGAACGACTTCCCGAGATCGAGGCCCGGTACGAGCGGGTGCAGGCCCAGATGGCTTCGTCCGAGGCCTCGAAGGACCCCGACACCCTGCGACGGCTCGGCCAGGAGTACGCGGAGCTCGCAGAGATCATCCAGCCCTACCGCGAGTACCGCGAGGCCGTTGCGCACGCGCAAGAGGCTCGCGCCATGGCGGCCTCGGAGGACGACGCGGAGATGGCGGCCTTCCTGCGCGGGGAGGCGGAGGCTGCGGAAGCGAGGGCGGCCGGGCTCAAGGCGCGCCTGGAAGAGCTCCTCGTCCCGAGGGACCCCAACGAGGGCAAGGACGTCCTTCTCGAGATCCGCGCGGGTGCAGGAGGGCAGGAGGCCGCGCTGTGGGCCGGGGAGCTTTTCGAGATGTACCGCCGCCTCGCCGAGCGCAAACGGTGGAAGACCGAGGTGCTCTCGGCCTCGCCCTCGGATCTCGGCGGGTTCAAGGAGGCGGTGCTCGAGGTCCGGGGCAAGGGCGTGTACCCGGGGCTGAAGCACGAGTCCGGCGTGCATCGCGTCCAGCGCGTGCCCGTCACCGAATCGAGCGGGCGGATCCACACCTCGACCGCGACCGTTGCGGTCATGCCTGAGGCCGAGGAGGTCGAGGTCGAGATCCGGCCCGAGGACCTGAAGATCGAGGTCTACCGCTCCTCGGGTCCGGGCGGGCAGTCGGTGAACACGACCGACTCGGCCGTGCGGATCGTGCACCTGCCGACCGGTATCAAGGTCGAGTGCCAGGAGGAGCGCTCGCAGCTGCAGAACCGCGAGAAGGCGATGCGCTACCTGCGTGCTCGGCTCCTGCGTCAGGCGCAGGAGGAGGCAGCTACCAAGGAGGCTGCATCCCGGCGCTCGCAGGTGGGGACGGGCGAGCGCGCGGAGAAGATCCGCACCTACAACTTCCCGGAGAACCGGGTCACCGATCATCGCATCAAGCTCACTCTCCACAAACTGCAGGACGTCTTGGCGGGAGACCTGGACGGGTTCACGGATGCGCTGCTCGCCGCCGAGCGCGCCCAGCAGCTCTCCGAACCCGACGGGTCTCCTCCGAACGGGGTTGGGTGACGTGGGGCCGAGCGAGGTCCTGCGGCGGGCCGCGGACTACCTCGACCGTCATGGCGTCCAGAGCCCACATGCCACGGCCGAGGTGCTGCTGATCCACGTGCTCCGGACCGACCGGGCGGGACTCTACACGCGGACCCAGGGCCTGGACGCGCGCGAGGCGCGGATGTTCGGCCGCGCGATCTGCCAGCGCTGCACCGGCACGCCCGTGCAGCACCTTACCGGCGAGCAGGCGTTCCGCCGCCTTCTGCTCGAGGTACGTCCAGGTGTCTTCGTTCCGCGGCCCGAGACCGAGGTCCTCGTCGAGCACGCGCTCGATGCGCTCGGCGGCCTCGAGGGGCCGGTAGTCGTCGACACCGGCACGGGTACGGGAGCCATCGCGCTGGCGATCAAGGACGAGTGCCCCGGCGCGAAGGTCTTCGCCACCGACCGGTCGCCGGAGTCGGTCGAGCTCGCGGCCGCCAACGCGGAGCGCCTGGGGCTAGACGTCACGGTGCTCGAGGGCGATCTCCTCCAGCCCCTGCCGGCCGACCTGCGCGGATGGGTCGACCTGATCGTGAGCAACCCTCCCTACGTGCCCCCGGAGGACCTCGATGACCTGCCGCCGGAGGTCCGAGGCGACCCGCCGCTGGCGCTCGTGGACGACGGCACGATCTACGAGCGCCTGGCCGGCGAGTCCCTGCGGTGGCTCCGCACCGGCGGCACCCTGGCCGTCGAGATCGACGCACGGCGAGGCGCGGACGTGGCGGAGGCCCTCCGGCGCGACTTCGTCGACGTTCTCGTCGAGACCGACCTGGCCGGGCGCGACCGCGTGGTCGTCGCCCGCGCGCCGTGACCGAACCGGTCGAGCAGGCCGCGCGGGCCGCGCTGGCGGGACGTCTGATCGTGCTGCCGACGGACACCGTGTACGGGATCGGGACCCGGCCGGACAACGCGGCGGCGACAGCGCGACTGTTCCGGGCGAAGGGTCGACCCACCGAGCTCACCCTCCCGGTGCTCGTTCCCACGCCCGCGGCCGCCCGCGAGATCGCCGTCTTCGACGACCGCGCCGAGGCCCTCGCGCTCGCGTTCTGGGCCGGCCCGCTCACGCTCGTGCTGCCGCGCGCGGCCTCGAGTCGGGGATGGGACCTCGGCGGCGATCTCGAGACCGTCGGCGTGCGGATGCCGCACCATCCGCTCGCGCTCGCCGTCCTTGCCCGAACGGGGCCGCTCGCGGTCACGAGCGCGAACCGTTCCGCCGAGCCCACCCCGAGAACCTGCGAGGAGATCGAGCGGGTCTTCGGCGAGGCGGTGGACGTCTACATGTGCGAGGCCCAGCCGCTTCCGGGAGCGGCCTCGACGGTCGTGGATCTCGCACACGGCGAGATGCGCCTCCTGCGCGAGGGCCTGATCACCGAGGCCGATGTGCGCGCGATGCTGCACGCGTGAGCGACGGCCGACCCGGGCATCAAGGTCCCGCGGTAGACTCGCGCCCCCATGGCAAGGGTCCTCGTCGTGTGCACCGGGAACGTCTGTCGATCCCCGATCGCCGAGGGGCTCCTGCGCGCGGCGCTCGAGGTACGGCTCGGCGACCGGGCGCCCTCGGTCGCCTCGGCGGGCACGATGGGATGGGAGGGCTCCGGCGCCACGCCCGAGGCGATCGAGGCAGCCGCCGAGCGCGGCGTCGACATCGCGGCGCACCGTGCGCGCGAGCTGCGGTCGCAGGAGGTCCTGGCCGCCGATCTCGTTGTGGCGATGGCCCAGGAGCACGCGGATGTGTTGCGCAACCTCTCCCCTGCCAGCACCTTCACCCTGAAGGGATTGGCACGTCTCCTAGAGGCGATGCCGAGGCCGGGCCTGGGCCAACCGGACGAGGTGCTCACGTCGCGCGTCGCCGGGGCGGACGATCTGCGCCACAGAGGGTTCGAGGGCAACCCACACGACGAGGACATCATGGATCCCCTTGGGATGCCGCTCGAGACCTACCGGGCCATCGCTAAGGAGCTCGACGAGTGGTGCGGGCGTCTGGTGGACGGGCTGTTCGGGCGTCATCCGGCGAGGATGAGCTCGGAGGTGGACTGACGTGCGGGTCTCGATGGGGTGCGACCACGCCGGGTATCGCCTCAAGGAGGTGCTCAGGGCGTTCCTCTTGGAGGAGGGCCACGAAGTTCTGGACTTCGGGACGGACTCCGAGGAGACGGTCGACTACCCGGACTTCTGCGCCGCCGCAGGCAGGGCCGTCGTCGATGGTCGAGCGGATCGGGGGATAGTGCTGGGCGGTTCGGGGCAGGGCGAGCAGCTAGCCGCGAACAAGGTGCAGGGGGTGCGCGCGGTGCTGTGCAACGATACCTACCTGGCCGAGCTCTCACGGCGGCATAACGACGCGAACGTGCTCGCGATGGGCGGACGGATCGTCGCCCCGCACCTGGCGAAGGAGATCGTCCGGCTGTGGCTCGCGACTCCCTTCGAGGGGGGTCGCCACGTCCGGCGCCTGGAGCAGGTGCACGAGATCGAACGAGGGGAGCGTTGATATGGCCAAGGGATTCGTCGCCGATTGGGATGCCCTGCGGGTCTCTGACCCGGAGGTCGCGGACGCCATCGCAGGCGAGCTCGGGCGCGAACGCAGCACCCTTCGCCTGATCGCCTCCGAGAACTACGCGAGCCCTGCGGTGCTCGCCGCCCAGGCCTCCACGATGAACAACAAGTACGCCGAGGGCTACCCCGGCCGGCGCTACTACGGCGGATGCCAGTTCGTCGACGTGACGGAACAGCTCGCGATCGACAGGGTGAAGGAGCTCCTGGGCGCCGAGCACGCCAACGTCCAGCCGCACGCCGGCGCACAGGCGAACATGGCGGTGTTCGGGGCGTTCCTCGAGCCGCGGTCCGAGGACAAGGTGCTGGGCATGGTGCTGGCTCACGGCGGCCACCTGACCCATGGGTCGCCGGTGAACGTCTCGGGCATGTGGTTCAACTTCATCGGCTACGAGGTCGACCGCGAGACCGAGCAGCTCGACTACGACAAGGTGCGGGAGCTCGCTCACGAGCATCGGCCGAAGGTCGTGCTGGCGGGCTACACCGCGTACCCGCGCCTGATCGACTTCGCCCGGTTCCGGGAGATCGCCGACGAGGTCGGCGCGATCCTGTGGGTGGACGCGTCTCACTTCATCGGCCTGTCCGCCGGCGGCGCCTACCCGAACCCGGTGCCCTTCGCCGACGTGGTGACCTTCACGACGCACAAGACGCTGCGCGGTCCTCGCGGCGCGATCATCGCATGCAAGGAGGAGCACGCGAAGGCGATCGACAAGGCCGTATTCCCGATGATGCAGGGCGGTCCGCTGGAGCACGCCATAGCCGCGAAGGCCGTGTGCCTCAAGGAGGCCATGGGCACGGGGTTCAACGAGTACGCGGCCCGGACAGTTCGGACCTCCAGGGCGCTCGCGGCGGGCCTGGCCGAGGCGGGCGTGCGGGTGGTCTCGGGCGGAACCGACTCGCACCTTTCGCTGTGCGACCTGCGACCCCTCGGGATCAGCGGCAAGGAGGCAGAGGCGACCTGCGACGAGGTCGGCATCGCGATCAACAAGAACGGGATCCCGTTCGACCCGATGCCGCCGCTCAACCCCTCCGGTATCCGCGTGGGGACTCCCGGCCCGGCCACGCTGGGCATGGACGAGCCCGAGATGAAGGAGGTCGCGAGCATCATGGGCGAGGCGCTGCGTGCTCCGGCCGACGAGACGGTGAAGGCGGCGTGCCGCTCGCGGGTCGCCGAGCTCACGGGTCGTTTCCCGGCCTACCCTGACTGAGTCCCGGTCCGCGCAGGGTCTCGAGCGGCCGGCCGCGGGGTAGCATCGCGACCAACGTGCACCCCTACCTCCTGGTATTCGCCGCGAGCGCCGGCGTGACGTTCCTGGCCACGCCGCTGGTCCGGCGCCTGTCCGACCGTCTCGGATGGATCGACCACCCCTCGGACCGGAAGGTCCACCCCAAGCCCACGCCTACGGCCGGGGGCATGGCGATGTACCTCGGTGTTGTCGTCGGGCTGCTCGTGGGTCGCGCCGTGCCCTTCCTGTCCGATCTGTACGAGACCTCCTCGGAGCTGGACGCGGCGATCGTGGCGTCCACCGCCGTGGTCGTGCTCGGGATACTCGACGACACGCGCGGGGTCTCGGCGATCGGCAAGCTCGCAGGGCAGGTGCTCGTCGCGGGGCTCGTCGTCCTCCTGGGGGTTCAGCTCCTCTACTTCTACTTCCCCGGGCAGGGGGTGCTGTCTCTCTCACCCGACCTGGCAGTTCCGCTCACGGTGCTCTGGATCGTCGCCCTCATGAACGCGGTCAACCTCGTCGACGGGCTCGACGGACTGGCCGCCGGGATGGTGGCGATCGCGGCGAGCGCCTTCTTCGCGTACATGGTCCGCACCCCCGGCGGAGGCGAGGTCGAGGCGAGCGTTGCCGCGCTGCTGGCGGCGGTAGTGGCCGGGGTCACCTTGGGGTTCCTGCCCTGGAACTTCCACCCCGCCAAGATCTTCATGGGGGACTCGGGCTCGCTCCTGCTGGGGCTCCTGCTAGCGGTCTCGACGATCTCGGGCGTAGGCCGCAACCTCGAGGGCCCCAGCCGCGGCGACCTCGCCGTCATCGCGATCCCGGTCGCCGTACCGCTCCTCGTGCTGGCCGTGCCGCTCCTGGACGTGGTC
>Ga0209324_10001643_pt1 | contig 15496 bp, 14 predicted proteins | sample Rifsed19ft3_FD_184015 | JGI IMG/M metagenome (GOLD analysis project Ga0209324, IMG submission 184015) | Soil microbial communities from Rifle, Colorado, USA - sediment 19ft 3 (version 2) | ecosystem: Environmental > Terrestrial > Deep subsurface > Rock core/Sediment | place: Rifle, Colorado...
CTGTAAGAATATCGTCGTCATTTTATGATGGCAATATGACAGGGGGGTGGTCGGACCGGGACCGGAGGGAGATGTTCAGTGATAAGACTTTCAGTCAGTTGCCTGTATATGATGATATTACATTGCATGACAGCATGAACAGGAATATATATGCAGGTCCAGGCGGAATAAGTATTTTTGTGTAAGTGAATCAATTTCAGTTAAAGGAGGTTATATGATTAATTCAGTAGCCGGAAATGAAGTATCTGCTTCAGGTAAAGTAGACAGGGAGGTGAAGAAGACCCTTGGTCAGGAAGACTTTATACGCCTGCTTGTTACTCAATTACAGTATCAGGACCCGTTAAAACCAATGGAACATACGGAGTTTGTAACCCAGCTTTCACAGTTTTCAAGCCTTGACCACCTGTCCGGTATAAACAGCGGGTTAAAAACGCTTACAGATACACAGACGGATATGAACAACAAGCAGGCTGTCAGCTTCATCGGGAAAGATGTGAAGGCATCCGGAAGTAAGCTTTTCATGGACGACAAAAAAGGATCAACCGGCATCGGGTATCAGTTAAATGATGATGCAACTGAAGTAGTCATCAGGATATTTAATAAAGACGGTAAGACGGTCCGGAGTATAGATGCCGGTTCACAGAGTAACGGTTTCCATACCGCTGTGTGGGACGGGAAAGATTATTCAGGTAATATCATGCCGTCCGGTGAGTATACCTTTGCCGTGAATGCAAAAGATCTGAAAGGTAAGGAGATAGATGTCCTGTCAAATGTGACAGGAGTTGCAGATGGTGTGTTATTTGAGGGTAATGTGCCTTATCTTACAATAAATGGCATGAAGATCCCGGTATCTGATATTGAAGAGGTTAAGGAGGTGAATCATTCATAAGTAAATCAGCAATGAGTATAAGAAGCAATGAGTGGAAAGCAATGAGCAATGAGTTATTAGGGTAACTTATACAGGAGGAAATTAAGATGGCAATTTTAACATCACTATTTACAGGAATTAGCGGTCTTAACGCAAACGGCACCTCGCTTTCAGTGATAGGTAACAATATTGCAAATGTAAATACAGTCGGTTTCAAGGCGAGCCGGGCCTCATTTGCAGATGTCCTGAGCCAGAGTCTGACAGGTTCATCAGGATCTCAGATAGGCCGCGGTGTATATCTGAGCGATGTTTCCACACTGTTTTCACAGGGGTCAATGGAAACAACATCAGGCGCACTTGATTTTGGTATTGATGGAGAAGGGTTCTTCCTCGTCAATGATACTGCAGGGAGTTCGTTCTACTCAAGGGCAGGGCAATTCAGTATAAACAGTGATGGTTACATAGTAAATCCCGAAGGATATTTCCTGCAGTGTTACCAGTCGGACAATACAGGAAACATTACCAACGCCATTGGGAATATTGATGTATCGTCAACTTCGACCCCGCCTAATGTGACATCCAATGTCAAATTGACTGCCAATCTCGATTCAAGCGAAGTGCCTATAGCCGGCGGTTTTGATATTAATGACGTCAGTAACTCATATCATTTTTCAAATTCAATGACAGTTTACGATTCCCTTGGGAATCAACACCTTGTTACAACCTATTTCACAAAGGTATATGAAGATACAGCAGGCGGCACAGGGAATTACTGGCAGTGGAATGCAGTTGCCGATGGTATAGCCGGAACAGAAGTTATGGGCAGGGGGTATCTCCAGTTTAATACGAGCGGTGCACTTGCAGCCGAGAATATAGCGGATATGGATATTGATCCTGTGGCTGACCTGTCTATGGCAGGTCTGTTATCCGATTTCAGCTTTACAGGCGGGGGATTACTGAATCAGGTTATAGACTTTGACTTCGGTACCGGCATTGCTGACGGCGGTTCGGGACTGGATGGCACAACACAATTCGGCTCAGCGTCGAGTACTTCATTCCTGAACCAGAATGGCTATGCTGCCGGTTCATTAAAGGCCCTGAGTGTAAATCAGGCAGGTATAATCAGCGGCTCATTCACGAATGGACAGACACGTACCATTGGCCAGATAGCGATTGGATTATTCACGAATCCTGACGGCATGAGCAAGGTCGGTAAAAACCTGTATGCGGAATCTTTTGAATCAGGTCAGCCGGTTTTGGGAACACCTGACAGCGGCGGCCGTGGCAGGATTTTATCCAATACCCTTGAACTTTCCAATGTAGACCTTGCAGAAGAATTTATTAAACTTATAACTACTCAGAGGGCCTTTCAGGCCAACTCAAGGATTATTACTACCACCGATTCAATGCTCGAAGAGCTTGTAAATCTGAAGAGATAACAGCAGACTTAAATTTCCCCTCCCTACCCCTCCCCCGTCCAGGGGGAGGGAATCAACTTACAGCGATTTACTAAGTTTATTTTTAGCATAAATTATTTGTCAATTACATGACATGGCCTGGCTGAGTTTGACGCCATATCGTTACTTCACGATGCTGAAGAATTCTGTAACTAATTGAATAATAAGCTAAATAATAATTATGGATTTATCATTTTACTGGCATGTACATTGCAAAATATAGGTTATCAAGTCTGATGAATTAAGCCTGACAGGCTGAATGGGGGGGAAATGGCAAAGGAAGAAAAAACAGAGGACGAAGAAAAAAACAAAGAGGGTGAAGGTACCGAAAAAGCCCCTGCAAAGGCGCCTAAAAAGAAAATCATAAAGCTGGCAATTATAGGCGCAGGGGTAGTGGTAATTCTGGGAGGTGGATTTGCCGGATGGAAGTTATTCCTGCACAAAGGCGGTGATGCAGGGACTGCTGCTGCAACAGCGGAACACGCTAAGCCAAAGTCCGAGGCGCATATAGTGACACTTGATCCTTTTGTAGTAAATTTATCAGAGCCATCCGATGTTACATATCTTAAGATTACGATAAACCTGGAAGTTGAATCCGTTGAGATGTCTGCAGAGATACAAAAAAGGACGCCTCAGATCAGAGATGCCATTCTTATGCTGCTTACCAGTAAGACGGCTGAAGATGTAAAGGATACAGGAGGAAAACTAAAATTGCAGGAGGATATGGTTGCAAGAATCAATCATTTTCTTGAGTCCGGAAAAGTAAGGGCTGTCTATTTTACTGAATTCGTAATGCAATAGTGAGGCTGAATGGAAAAAATACTATCACAGGAAGAAGTAAATGCGCTGCTGAAAGGGATAGACAGCGGCGATGTATCCACAGACGCATCTTCAGCAGATGATAACGGCTGCCGCAAATATGATCTTACAAGTCATGAACGTGTCATACGCGGCAGAATGCCGACCCTTGAGATAATCAGCGAACGCTTTACGCGGATATTTCAGGTAAGCATGTCTGCAATGCTGAAAAAGATGGTGGATGTGAACATGGTGTCTGTTGAACTGATGAAGTTTGGCGAATTCATGAAGCATATACCGTTGCCGGCGTGCATAAACATATTCAAGATGGACCCTTTGAAGGGGTTCAGTCTTCTTGTCGTTGATCCGCGGGTGATCTACCTGTTGATAGATAATTTCTTCGGAGGCAAGGCGCAGACCCATGTAAAAATAGAAGGAAGAGATTTTACACCTATTGAGCACAGGCTTATCAGGAAGATTGTTAATCTCTGTCTTCAGGATATAGAAAAGGCATGGAAGCCTGTTCATCCGGTTAATGTACAGTATTCCAGGACTGAGATCAATCCTCAGTTTGCATCTATAGTCACGCCGACTGAGGTGGTTATAGTAATTGCATTTGATATTGAGGTTGATTCTTCTCCGGGAAAACTTCACGTTTGTATACCGTACCCCTGTATTGAACCAATAAAGGAAAAATTACAGGCAGGATACCAGAGTGATAATTTCGAGGTTGACCAGAAGTGGATGGATAGATTCAAACAACAATTATCTGAGTGCTCTCTCAATATTACTGTTGAGCTGGGAGGGGCAATGATAAAAATTAAAGATATACTGAATTTAAGTGCAGGTGACATCCTGATCCTGGATAAGCTGTCTGATGAGAATATAGTCGCTAAGATTGAAGGAACGCCTAAATTCTCAGGCAGGCCAGGGGTATCCAGGGGGAATCTTGCATTTCAGATAATATCTTCGTCTTAACAGAACAGAAGGGGGTAGAAATCAATGGATGATAATGAGTTGGCGGCCCAGTGGGAACAAACTCTGCAGGAAGAACCGGCCGGTTCAGAGGAAAAGGGGCCCGGTGTATCCCAGGAAATAGCTGTGGATGCCAAGCCCGCTAATTTTACACCGCTTAAGGCTGCGAATAACGGCGGCGGGATAAACAACCTTGACTTCATCCTTGATATATCCTTGCAGGTATCGGTACATGTCGGCGGAACCAAGATGTTAATAAAAGATCTTCTTCAATTGGGGCAGGGCTCAATCATTGAACTTAACAAGATGGCCGGTGAACCCATGGACGTACTGATAAACGACAAGTTGATAGCAAGGGGCGAGGTAGTTGTAGTTAATGATAAGTTCGGGATCCGCCTGACGGATGTTTTGAGTCTGTCGGACAGAGTTGAACAGTTGAAGTAAATAATAATCAGCATGTCACCCTGAACTTGTTTCAGGGTCTCAAATAGTGCCAGGTCAGGAGATCCCGAAACGAGTTCGGGATGACAAGGTGGATGGTTCGGGATGACAGGGAGGCAGGATATAAGGATGAAAAAAATATTATCAGTTTTTACAATATTATCATTGTTGCTTGTCTTATATCAATCTTCAATTGCTAAGCCTGCTAACCTTGCTTTGCTCAATGATATCAACATCGCGGCATCAGCAGACAATACTGAAATTGAAATCAAGTTTGATGTAAAGCCGGGAGATGAAAAAATACTGTACCGGGATGACTTTGTTCAGATTGAATTACCCGGGACTTATACAGATCCCCCGAAACAATGGCTCAAGGTGGAAGATGAGTTTGTAAAGAATATATTTGTATATCAGTTTGATGCAAATACAGTGCGTGTAAGATTGTTTACATATGGCAAGGCTGTCAATATGAGGGATAGGATCAGCATCGGCAAGTCAGATAACAGCTTGATGATCAGTTATGGACAGAAGCCGGCAGTTGTAAATAAGAAGCCCCCAATTACTGCAAAAGTTGCTGAAAAAGTTACCGCAAAGAATGAGTCAAAGAAAAATAATCCGGTCCCTGTAGAAATTAATTTACCTGAAACAGTAGAAAAAGTGTCATTGCCCGGGGAATCTTATTCAATTGCCGGCAGTGAAGAAGTTGAACATAATGTGATTGAAAATCATGATGAAACTCCGGCCGCGCAATTACCTGATGAATCCGGCACAGACCTGATTAAAGCAGATAGCCTGCCTCTGAAACAGGATGCTGAAGAAGAAAAGACTGTTCTGATGAAAGAACCCCCCGGTTTTACCGGCTCTGTCATTAAGATGGTGACAGCGCTTGGGATAGTGCTGTCTCTGCTTTTTGCCATAGTTTATCTTGCAAAGAAATATCTTGGTAATAGGATCGGCCTTACAGGACAGGATCAGAAGATCAGAGTTGTTACGAGCACATACCTTGGCCCAAAGAAATCTATAGCGCTGGTTGAAGTTGCCGGAGAGAAGATAGTTGTGGGGGTAACGGCTACTCATATTTCCATGCTTACTAAAGTGGGAAGGGAGGAAGATTTCGGGGAGGTTTTAAAGGAGCAGATAAATCCTGAATCAACAAAAGAGAGGGTCGAATTACAAGATGAATTATGGGAAAAGGTATAGGTCTCTTTGTAAGACCCTTGTAATCGGGGCAGCAGCATTTATTACCCCTGTTTATACTGACAGATTAGCCTGGGGGGCTGCTGCATCAGGCAGCGCCATATCTCTTCCTGACATAAATGTCAGTATCGGAGGGACTCAGGGCGCCGGCGGGACAGCCGTTACCGTTCAGATACTCATGCTCCTTACGGTGCTGTCTCTGGCTCCGGCAATCATCGTGATGGTGACATCCTTCACGAGGATAGCTGTTGTCCTGTCGCTTCTGCGCCAGGCGCTGGGGACGCCTCAGATACCACCTAATCAGGTCTTGATAAGCCTCTCGATATTCCTGACTTTTTTCATAATGTCTCCTGTCTGGGCCAGGGTTAACAGTGAGGCGCTGCAGCCATTGATGAAGAATCAAATAACACAGGCAGTTGCCTTTGACAGGGCAATATTGCCTGTCAGGGAATTTATGCTTAATCAGGTACGGGAAAAGGATCTGTCCCTGTTCATAGACATGGCAAAAATACCTGAGCCAAAAAATGTATCAGAGGTTCCTACACATGTGATAATCCCGGCGTTCATGATAAGTGAGTTGAAGACGGCATTCCAGATAGGATTTCTGATCTATATCCCCTTTCTGGTACTTGATATGGTTGTAGCAAGCGTCCTGATGTCAATGGGTATGCTTATGCTTCCTCCGGTTGTAATATCCCTGCCATTCAAGCTCATGTTATTTGTGCTTGTTGACGGCTGGTATCTTATCGTCGGCTCGATAGTCAGGAGCTTTGGATAGGATTACGAAAGGAAAAAATGACACCTGAATTAGTAATGACAATCGGTAAAAGCGCACTGGAGACTACCCTCATGATAGCAGCGCCTTTGCTGCTGGTAAGTCTTGTAATTGGACTGATAATAAGCATATTCCAGGCGGTGACACAGATTAACGAGGCAACGCTGACATTTGTGCCCAAGATAATCGTTACATTTCTGGCGCTGCTTATATTTTTCCCATGGATGATGAGGGTAATGCTCGGATTTACATCGTCGCTGTTTACGAATATTCCGGCGTATATTAAATAATCAGAGGTTAAATTATCAATGGATGTATTAATGCAATTAAACTCTTTTATTCTGATATTTGTTCGAACCACTGCGATGATCTTTTTTATGCCGTTTCTCGGGGCGCGCAATGTGCCGCGGGGGTTCAAGATTGGTCTTGCACTGTTTACGTCGCTTATATTGATCAGCATGGTAAAGATTGATGCAGCGATAATCTCTGCAGACTTGCTTACACTGGCTGCCGGGATAGCTGCAGAGATAATAATAGGGTTCACAATTGGTTTGATAGCGAAACTGGCATTCAGCGCCCTCGAAATGGCAGGAGAGATAATCGGGTTTCAGATGGGGTTCTCGATCGTGAATGTAATTGATCCGCAGACAAGCACTCATGTGCCTATTATCGGTCAATTCCATACTATACTGGCTACCCTGATATTCCTGTCTATTAATGCACATCACTTGTTTATTGCCGCGATAGCTGAAAGTTTTGCCCTGGTGCCGCCAATGCGGCTTGCATTAACGCAGCAGATGATGGAGGGTATTGTGACTCTTTCGCGGGACATGTTTATCCTTGCACTAAGGATCGCGGCGCCGGTCATAGTTGCCTTGTTTATTACGAACATTGCCCTTGCGATTGTTTCAAAGACCATGCCGCAGATGAATGTTATGGTTGTCGGGTTTCCAATTACGATATCAGGCGGATTGTTGATTATGATACTATCCATCCCCTTGTTTACTAATCTGGTTCAGCGGGCGTTTGAGGGAATGAAGGGTGACTTCTTTAATATATTAAGTGTAATGGTGAGGTAATATGGCTGATCAGGATATGGACAAAACAGAGCAGGCTACACCCAAACGCCGGCAGGAGAGCAGGGAAAAAGGGCAGGTAGCAAAAAGCACTGAGGTATCCTCTCTTGCAGTATTAATGGTGGGGACTGCCGCTATGTATTATCTGATGCCGGGGATATACACTAACCTGCTGGAACTTACCTCAGAAGTTCTTGGTTCAAGCGGCACAATAAAACTTACCCCGGATAATTACTATCCATTCTGGTCAGGCATACTCAGCAAGGTGTTTTATACGATGGTGCCGTTTCTTGTCCTGGTTGCCTTTGCAGGCATTGTGTCAAATGTACTTCAGATCGGCTTTGTGTTCAGCACAGAGGCCCTCGGAGTTAAGTTTGAACGGATCAATCCTGCTGAGGGGATAAAAAAGATATTGTCTCTCCGTTCCGTCATGGAGCTGTTCAAGTCTTTAATCAAGATAACCATTGTAGGGTATACATCCTATTATTTGATAAAAAGTGAGTTTCATAATTTTCCTTTGTTAATAGATGGAGATGTACATTATATCTTTTCATACATGGGGCACATGACAATAAAGCTTGTTATCTGGACAGGGATAGTTATCGCTGTCCTTGCTGCAATAGATTTGGGTTATCAGAAATGGCAGTTTAATAAGAATCTCCGTATGACCCGGGAGGAGGTAAAGGAAGAGTATAAACAGCAGGAAGGTGATCCCCTGATCAGATCAAGAATTAAAAGCATGCAGAAGGAGATGGCCAGAAAGAGGATGATGGCTGCTGTTCCAAAGGCGGACGTGGTTATTACCAACCCGACACATCTTGCTGTTGCTCTGTCATACAAACATGGCGGCATGAATGCCCCGAAGGTTGTAGCGAAGGGCGCCGGCCTTATTGCTGAAAAGATAAAAGAGATCGCAAGGAGCAGCAACGTAACAGTTGTAGAGAATAAGCCGCTGGCACGAACACTATACAAGATAGTAAAAATCGGTGATGAGATCCCTGCAAACCTTTACAAGGCAGTAGCAGAGATACTTGCCTACGTCTATAAGTTGAAAAGGAAAGGTTAGCAAGGAAAGCAATGAGTGGAAAGCAATGAGCAATGAGTAAATTAAAAATACCCTCCCCCTTGACGGGGGAGGGATAGAGCTTGCCCCCGAAGTATTTATCGGGGGGTGGGGGTGAAAAGGCTTTTATGGCGGCAACAATAGCAGAATCAAACACAAACAGGGGAGTACTCCTTACACTTACAAAAAACAGTGATGCACTGCTTGCATTGATGGCGGTAGGCATCATTGTTGTCATGATAATACCAGTGCCTGCCATCGTGATGGATATTCTGCTGTCATTCAGTATTACCATCTCTATTATAATCATGCTTGTATCCATGTATATACTGAAACCGCTTGAATTCTCAGTATTTCCTTCAATACTTCTTATCTCGACCCTTGCAAGACTTTCTCTAAATGTCGCATCAACGAGGCTTATATTGTTAAACGGGCATGAAGGCACTGATGCTGCCGGTAAGGTCATTAAGGCATTCGGCAACTTTGTTGTAGGCGGTAATTATGCAGTCGGACTTGTAGTATTCGTAATCCTTGTTGTAATTAACTTTGTGGTAATCACCAAGGGCTCGGGCCGTATTGCTGAAGTGGCTGCGAGATTTACTCTGGATGCAATGCCGGGTAAACAGATGAGTATAGATGCTGACCTGAATGCAGGAATGATAGATGAGGCAGAGGCAAGAAGAAGACGGGTGCAGGTCGCCAAAGAGGCGGAGTTTTATGGGGCAATGGATGGTGCGAGTAAGTTTGTCCGCGGAGATGCTGTTGCAGGCATTGTTATAACAATCATCAATGTAATTGGCGGTCTTGTAATAGGTATACTCCAGCATGGTATGGCGGTAGGGGAAGCGGCACAGAATTACACACTTCTTACGATTGGAGACGGCCTTGTTGCACAGATTCCTGCGCTGATTGTATCAACATCTGCAGGTTTAATAGTGACGAGGGCTGCTTCAGAGTCAAATCTTGGTGCAGAGGTATCAAAACAGTTGCTTTCTCATCACAAGGCGATTGCGATCAGCGCCGCCATTATATTCTTATTCGGATTAATACCGGGACTGCCTCATTTTGCTTTTATTACATTTTCAATCATTACAGGGGCAGTGGCATGGGTAGCGTACAATATTAAACAGACAGCGGGCGAAGAGATGGGCTGGACTCAGGCTGAAAAACCTGTGTCTGTGCCAAAAGGCAAGGCAGTTGCAGAAGGTAAGGGCGAAGCGCCTCAGGAGGGATTTGACGGAGTGACACCTCTGGACATTATGGAACTGCATATAGGGTACAGTCTGATACCGCTTGTAGACCCTCAGCAACAGGGGGAGCTGGTTGATCGTATCAAGTCCATCAGACAGCAGTTTGCGTCAGAAATGGGAATAATAGTACCGCCGATTCATATCAGGGACAGTATGCAGATTGGTCCGAACAAATATATGATTCTCATCAAGGGGACAGAGGTTGCAGAAGGTGATTTGATGCCGGACCGGTATCTTGCATTGAATCCTGAAGGTTTGAATAAAGGGATACAGGGCATTCCGGCAAAAGAACCATCATTTGGCCTGCCTGCACTCTGGATTACTCCGCAGGATAAAGATAAGGCAGAATTGACAGGCTTTACTGTTGTTGAACCTTCAACTGTGATTGTCACGCACCTTACTGAAGTCATAAGGATGCATGCCCATGAAATAACAGGGAGACAGGAAGTGCAGGCATTGCTTGACGGTTTTGCAAGAAAATATCCGAGGGTTGTCGAAGAGCTTATACCAAACCTGCTTCCGCTTGGCGGGGTTGTTAAGGTATTGCAGAATCTCCTTAAGGAGCGGGTGCCTGTAAGGGATTTGTTGACTATCCTTGAAACGCTTGCTGATTATGCCGCGATGACTAAGGATACCGACGTGCTGACCGAATATGTGCGTGCCAACCTGTCAAGGACCATTACAAAACAATATCAGAACGGCAGCACTCTGCCGGTTATTACAATTGAGCCGGCACTTGAAGAAAAGATTAACTCAGCGATCAGACAGACTTCTCAGGGCATGCAGGTATCTCTGGAACCGCGCATGGCACAGGTATTTATCAACCAGTTAAAAGGGCTGATGGAAGCATCTGCGCGAAAGGGCATATATCCTGTCATGCTGACATCTCCGTCCATACGGGCTCCATTAAGGAAGTTCCTGGAAAGATTTATTCCTAACATAATTATTTTATCTTCCAATGAACTGTCATCATCAGTCAGTTTACAACCTATAAGTATAGTGAGGTATAACGATGCAAATTAAGAGATATGAAGCGGTTGATATGCAGGAGGCGCTGAAGCTGGTGAAGGGTGACCTTGGTCCGGATGCAGTAATCCTTTCAACAAAACAGATAAAGAAGGATAACGGAGTATTCGGGATGTTCAGCCGGCAGGTTATAGAGGTTGTCGCTGCCAGAGACTATGTTAACAAACAACAGGTTAATGCCCAACGTGAAGGTCTTCAGGATGGATTCATTGAAACAGACCAGTTTTTGAAAGAAGAGATCAGAAAGATAAGGGACGACATGAGGGGGACCCCTGGTGAGTTAAAAGACATGAAGTCTGAACTTGGCTTACTGAAGGGTTATATTCAGGAGCTTATTCGCGAAGGAGAGCAGGAACATCTAAAAACACTTCACGATAAACTTGTCATATTTTTCAGAAGGCTGATGTCAGAGGGCATGGACAGGAACATAGCATACAGGCTTGTGCAGATATTGAATAATAAACTTTCGGAGGAACAGAAGGATGACACTGATGAGATTAACAGATACGGACATGAGTTGATCCAGAAACAGGTTAAGATCACAGGACCCATCTGCAATGAGCATAAGGAGAGAAAGATTGCCGTATTCATTGGCCCGACAGGTGTGGGTAAGACTACGAGTATAGCAAAGATTGCTGCGAAATATACCCTGATAGATAAAAAGAAGGTTTCTTTGATTACGTTTGACACATACAGGGTTGGGGCCGTTGAACAGCTTAAGATATATGCGAAGATTATAGGGCTTCCAGTTGATGTAGTGCTTTCACCGTCAGACCTTAAGGGGGTAATAGATAAAAAGAAAGATGCGGAGCTGATACTCATTGATACAGCAGGCCGAAGTCATAAGGACCGTGATTACGTCACGGAGCTTGGAAATTTGGCAAGTCAGAAGGAAGAGATAGACTGTCATCTGGTACTTTCAGCTACAAGCAGCAATACTGTCTTAAATGACATTATAGGAAAATTCAAGGACGTAAAGATAAACAGCCTGCTGTTTACAAAGCTGGATGAGGCGGATAATTTTGGCGCTGTCTTCAGCTCCATGATTAATGCTCAGAGACCGCTGTCATACTTTACAACAGGACAGCGTGTTCCTGAGGATATTGAACTTGCTTCAGCCGGACGGCTCAGCAGGTTGATATTGAAGATGGATGCGGTTAGCAGCCATTAAGAAGTTAGAAGTAAGAAGTTAGACGTAAGACGTAAGAAGAGTGTGTCTATCGGGATTAATGCGTCCCCCCCCTTTGGAAAAGGGGGGGTAGGGGGGATTTGAGGGGTAGGGTGGGTTTTAATAAGGAGGATTAATGGAACAGGCATTGACACTCAGGGAGATGATGAATAAGCCGGCGGCGGGTGTTTTTAAACCGCCATGCAATAATGCCGTCAGAGTAATCTCAGTTACAAGTGGTAAAGGTGGGGTAGGGAAGACAAATGTAGTTATTAATCTTGCTTATGCACTGACACAATCAGGTAAGAAGGTGCTTATACTTGATGCTGATATGGGACTTGGCAATATAGATGTAATGCTGGGTCTTGCACCGGAATATAATCTGTATCATTTAATCAATGGCGAGAAGAATCTGAGTGAAGTTGTCACATCAGGTCCGGGCGGCATGAAAATACTGCCGGCAGGCTCGGGTATACAGGAGTTATCCGAACTGACGGCAAATCAGAAATTAAATCTGCTTGCTGAACTTGACAGAATAGACGGCTCAATAGATGTTGTATTGATTGACACAGCCGCCGGCATTTCAGGTAATGTCATGTATTTTAATACGGCTGCACAGGATATTGTCGTAGTTGCATCTCCTGAACCGACCTCAATTACCGATGCGTATGCCCTTATGAAGATAATGCACACACAATATGGAGAGAGCCGTTTCAGGCTGTTGGTAAACATGGTGCGGGATAGCGGCGAGGGGAGGGATGTTTACAGAAAACTGAGTACGGCCGCCGACAAATTTCTGAATGTCTCGATAGATTATATGGGTCATGTCATGCATGATGATTCTGTTCGTTTGTCCGTACTTAATCAGAGGCCTGTAGTTGACTTGTATCCGGGTTCAGATGCAGGTAAATGTTATTCTTCTCTGGCCAGAACAATCTGCAAATGGCCGGTTAATAAGGACATTAAGGGGAATATTCAGTTTTTATGGCGGAGGCTGATGGGGCAATCAGGTTGGGATCAAATTTAACAGAGGGGTGACATATGCAAAAGATTATCAATAAAGTCAGCAAATATAGTTCCAGGGGTAAAGCAGCAAAAAAGGGAATCATGGACCCTGATGCGAGAGATAAGCTTATCCAGGAATATGCCTCTAAGATAAAGTATATGGCATACAGGCTTTCCTACAGATTACAGCCTGATATAGACATTGATGATCTCATCAGTGCAGGGATAATCGGACTGATGGATGCAATGGATAAATACGATCCTGCAAAAGAAACCCTCTTTAAGACTTATGCTGAATTTCGTATAAGGGGGGCCATGCTTGATGAGATACGGGCAATGGACTGGGTACCAAGGTCAGTGAAGGAAAAATCCGGACTGTTGTACAAGACTGTGTCAGCGCTGGAGAAGGAGCTGGGAAGGCCGCCGTCAGAGGAAGAGATCGCTTCGGCCTTAAAAATGAATCTTAATGAATATCAGGATTTTCTTACTCAGGCACGAAGCTCTTCGATGATAAGCATTGAAGACCTTGGCATGAATCGCGACGACAATGAAAGAGATATGCTTGAAACTATCCGGGATCCCGAAAAGCGCGATCCGTTATCCCTGCTGATGACAAAAGACAGGCAGAAAACATTGACCGGCGCCATTGATAATCTTCCGGAGAAGGAACGAAAGGTGGTCTCCCTCTATTACTATAACGAACTTACAATGAAGGAGATAGGGAGGATACTTGAAGTAACGGAATCAAGGGTTTCCCAGTTGCATACCCAGGCAATGATAAGGTTGAAAGGCAGGTTAAAGGAGAAGAATGGGTGAGTATGCATAGTATACTCAGATCCATTGCCAAACTTACGGGTTTATTGGGACTATATCCGCCTGCGCATCCGGTAGTAGAACAGATAATTTCAGAGGCAATCGAAAACATTTCAACATACCTTTCATTACATCCGGAGTTAACTGTAGGAATTGTTGAGCACAGGCTGGTAGTTGAAGATATGCCGGTTGAAGATTGCGGAATAATTGAGATGGAGTTGATGAACAGTATGGAGAAGGCAGGCATAGGCTCAGTTACTATCAGGCACGGGGTGTCAGGAGAAGAGATGAGTTTGCTGTGCGGTGCTATTGTATCAAACAGAACCGATCTGGAAAGATACCTTGCGGAAAACGGAGCAGTGCATATTCGCATTAATACAGCGCGATATGCAAAGATAAAAGATGGTGAGATCATATCAGGAGAAAAGACCGGCGAAGACATTACATGGGTTGACGGACTTCAGGGGAACAGCCTTGATTCAATGATATGGAGCGTTATAGGGAAGGCTGTTAAATCACCTGAAGATCAGAAGCGTGTATTTGACATAATTCATAAACAGCTTAAAGAAGAGATAGATGATAAGGTGAAGGTTGCCACATTGACCCTTGAGATAGAAAAGAAACAGATAAACTATGATAAAGAACGTACTGAGATGGTATTATCTCACATAGCTGACGGACTTATTATGGTAGATGACAACGGTAAAATTCTTATGATGAATGAAGCAGCAGAGAATATATTTGGCAAAAGACTGCTGGAGAAGGCAGGTAGAGTTGTTACCGAAGGACTGGGGGAGGAGCATATGGTGGCGCTCTCCAGGGATCTGTCATCTGTCATAAAGGAGGGGATGGAAAAGGAAATTGAAGTGGATGGTGCAAATGAGACAAAACGCGTTCTTAAATCGAGCACTGCCCTTGTCCATAATAAGGATGGCAAGGTCGTCGGCATGATATCCGTGCTTTCCGACATTACAAAACAGCAAGAGCTTGAAAGGCTGAAGCAGGATTTTGTTTCACATGTTACTCATGAGATAAGAACACCTCTTGTTGCGGTTAAGCAGTCTGTAAGCCTTGTCCTCGATAAGACAGCAGGGACAATCAATGAAAATCAGGAGAGGATGCTTGAGGTAGTAAAACGGAACATAGAAAGGCTTTCCAGGTTCATCAACGACATACTTGATGTGCAGAAGATGGAGGCTGGGAAACTTATTGTCAGACGTCAGCCGGTAGATATACGGAATCCTGTAAGTGATGTGCTTCAGAGCCTGACACCCTGGGCCGAATCCAGGGACATAACATTGTCATCTTCTGTACCGGATGACCTGCCTTACGTCCATGCCGATGCAGACAGGGTTATACAGATCCTGACAAATCTAACGGGAAATGCGATCAAATTTACCCCTGCCGGCGGTAAGGTCAGCATAAATGTCACCCCGCCAATGATTAAAGGAGATATCAGTCAACCATTAAAGTTGTCAGTTATTGATTCCGGAAGGGGTATTGCCAAAGATGACATTGACAGGATATTTGAGAAGTTTGAGCAGGCAGGCGGCAGGGAAGCGACTGATGTCAGGGGGAGCGGGC
>Ga0209324_10001654_pt1 | contig 15450 bp, 15 predicted proteins | sample Rifsed19ft3_FD_184015 | JGI IMG/M metagenome (GOLD analysis project Ga0209324, IMG submission 184015) | Soil microbial communities from Rifle, Colorado, USA - sediment 19ft 3 (version 2) | ecosystem: Environmental > Terrestrial > Deep subsurface > Rock core/Sediment | place: Rifle, Colorado...
CAAAGGGGAGATAGGGGGGGCGCTTGGTTACAACCAGGCTGCTCTGTTATTTGGACAATGGAATCGACTTTGGTCTGAAGGACCTGATACTTTTCCTCAAGCTGCTTCCGAAAATTTTTTGGCAGATTAGACATCTCATCAAAAGCCATTGCTCCTTTGACATAAATCCAGGAAAGTATTTGTTTCGCCCTGTAGGCTTGTTCTCCTATCGAGACACAGAGCGCTTCCAGCTCAGACAAAGACATATCGGTAATTGATCGAATCTCCATTTTGTACATATTCTATTTCTTCTAATATATTTAGTCTTTCCAAACCCATTACGCTTGTATAAAATTATAATACATTTCACCTGTATATAAAGATGAAAAAGGCCAAATATTGGCTTGTAACAGTTCTGTAGTATCGGTAAATTATTTATAGACTTTATTGCGTGTTCCAATGGTTACATAATAAGTTAACAGTAGGCGAAACGCTAAAGAGAGTAGAAACCTGGATAAAAAGAGATTGAAGTGTTAAAGGAGTAATTAGTTATTTAAACCTGTTGCGTAATAATTTAGGGTCTTGACTAGAACAGAGCATAGCAATATGTCTATTGCAAATCCCACAGGTTTTTATTTCAATTACATACCACCCCCTAACACTGGCTGATTACCACCAAAAATACCTTTATTTGCTTCGTCATCTTCCCGTATAAAAGAAACTACTGCGAAATAACAATATTTACTTATATCTTAGTTGCCTAAATACTTGTGCGAATTAATTACCTGGCATAATCTAAGCTGTATATTACGGTATGCCGATTGCTAACCTTCAAATAGCCGTTTACTAACGACCCAAAAGCAAGCTAAAATTTTTTTATGAGAATAAAGTTTGTTTACCAAAAGATATAGCTCAAAATCAGCATCGACGCATTTGAATACACCCTCACTCGCCCGCAAGGTCGTTAGTAAGGAATACACACATCGGACGAGAATGCATAAAACAAGGGAAAAACTCAATTCTATTTTTAATGCAATAACAGACCCTATTATTGTATTCGATGCAGAGTTTAATGTAATAAAGATAAATAAGGCGGCAAAAGAATTTTTTACAGGATGTCCAGTTGGAAAGAAGTGTTTTTTTACAAAGCATAAATTTGCACTGGCCTGTAAGAATTGTCCAACATGGCAAACACTGAAAACTGGCGCTACCATAACCAGCGAAATCTTAAGCCCCAAAACCAGTACCACACTTCTTTTAAAAACATACCCTATTTATAACAGACTAAAAAATATAAAAGGGGTTGTTCTCATTGGTAGAGAAAGCGATGATGTGCCCATGAAATGGAATAGATAAAAGGATGTTGACGACAGCTCCGGTTGCGTATATTATTTAAATTAATCTTTGCGTAAGAAAGAGAACACTGTGACACATTAATCAGGGCAATTTTTAGGTCGTTTGTTCATGCAATTTATTAAATCTGTATCATATAAACATTGGTTCATTTTACTTTTTTTTCTCACTTCAATCGGTTGCTTAAGCGGAACCAGACCAGATGTAAGACTTTCCCCAAAACTTGACAAACGAATTTATCAAATAATTCCTTTACCGCTTACTGTCGGTATTTATATTGAACCAACCTTGCGTAATTATGTCCAGGAAGTACCGCTGAAACAAGACGAGGCTGGCACGCCTTATTATGTCTTTCCAAATTTTGTTTTTCCAATCGGCAAAACTCTTTCTTCCAAAATCGAGGAGATGTCACGCATCTTATTTAAAAAGTCAATAGTGATAGATAGTTTACAGAATAAGGAATTTTTAAATAAAGAAGCATTGGATGGGATTTTGGCTATCAGTTTAAAAAATTCGGAAATAGAACTTCACATGGAAGTATCTGTATGGAGGGCTATTGGCCGCCATAATCTTTCAATCACGGCATCATTTCTAGATCCCAAACTCAATAAAGTATGGGACACAGAAATTGCGGTGGAAGGGAAAGGGCTGGACTTTATAACCTCCAGGGTTGAACACGAATGGTGGATTACGACTGGCCCCAAATTTGGGCCTGCCGTAGATGACGCTATAGAAAAGCTCACTTACGAACTTGCCCAGAAAATTATTGCATCGAAAGAGATATCGGAAATCAAGAACTAACACTAATAAAGAAAACCGATATTACTGGTTAATTACAATCTGTGCTGCTTTATGAAGCTGAGAGAGTAATTTGAGGGTCTCCTCCTCCAGTACTGCTACTCGAACTTTTTCCTTAACATCCCCAAATTTAATATTAGCGCCTTCTTTTTTCTCCGTTACTTTTATGAGGTGATATCCAAATTCAGTCTGAACCGGCTCGCTTATCTGCCCTGTCCGTAAAGAAAATGCAGTATCTAAAAATGACTTTGCGAGGTTGCCTTTTCTTTGAATGAATCCTAAATCACCCCCATTTTGAGCCGATGGGCAGTTGGAATATTTTTTTGCCATTTCATCAAAAGCAGCCCCTCTATCGATTTCTCTTTTGATACTTTTGATTTGTTCCAGCGTATGTGATAATTCTTCCTGCGTCTTCATATCTCTTGTATCGATGAGTATGTGGCAGACCTTAACAGACTCGCCATTAAAAAGGCTCTTATTTCCATCAAAATATTTCTCCAGAGTCTTGTCATCGATCTTATTATTGAAATATTTTCCAAGTGCAAGAGAATGCTTTATACTTCTCTTGAATTCACCAATATTAGAGCCTATCGCTGCAAGAACTTTTTCCAGTGATTGACCAGAATCCTTTTGATTACTTGTGATATTACTTCTTATCTGATTTACCTCCCGCGCAATCTCCTCAGCGGTAACAATTAAACCCTGTTTATCAATGAATTCTTCCAGCAATATATCGGTAATCAGTTGATCCAGGATTTCCTGTTTAATAGTATTGAATGTTTCTGCGTCTGTATTTCCGAATGTTTCGAGTCGATTGGTTATGTCCTGCTGTGTTATCTTTTTGCCGTTGACCGTTGCTATAACTATTTCATTTTGATGCTTTTTCTCAGCAGAAAACGTACCTCGCAGAAATGAGGTTACAAGCAAACACAATAATAGAATTATGAAAGGCTTATTCATGCTTTTACCTTATCGAAAATAATTGAAATTGTTGTATAAAACAAAAATGAGTACTCTTTTAATCGTCTTGTTAACTATACAAAACCGTACATAAATTGTCAAATTGTAATAAGTCGATTAAATTCAGTGAATATCGGTTGTTATTCGCTGGAAATGAATACGATTTCAAGCTCTTTAGTTGCTGAGGTATGGAAATCTAAGAGCGTACATTTCACATAGTTAATTAAAGATTTGCTCGCATAACCTTATCGCCACTTGATAGAGCATCCCATTGAGGGGTACTGTTTTTGTGAAATAGGTTTATTGTTCACCAAATTCACAATCGCCTCTTTCAATTCCTCTTTTGTAACCTTCGATTCGTCCTGCCAGTTATTATCAATCCTTCCGTGATAAACCAGTTTATGTTCTTTATTAAAAAGATAGATGTCGGGTGTGCACTGCGCCTTAAATGCCTTTGCTATTTGCTGGGTTTCGTCAACCAAATAGGGAAATTCAATTCCCAATTTTACCATCTTCTCTAGCATCTTTTCAGGGGCATCTTCGGGATAATCAGGATGTATGTTCGGATTTATCGCAACGGTATTTATTCCCAAATCTCTTGCATATCTGGCAAGTTTAATCAATCTTGGCCATACAGCATTCGCATACGGACAGTGATTACACGTGAAAACCACCAGCAGACCTTTTTCTGCATAAAGACAATCGCTCTTGAAAATTTTCCCATGAGGGGCTTTTAGCTCGAAATCAGGCATTTCTGTCCCGAGCGATATTTCTATAGATTCTAATAAAACCATATCAAATACCTCCAAATCAAATTTGGTAAAATGGTTATTGAGTTCTCTCCGAAAAATACCTTTAATCCACTTTGGGGATTTTACATTACAGATATATAGCTTTCGGAGTAAAATAAATAACCATTTTTGGTACTATATCTCAAATGTTTTCCTTTTATTCGTGGTACTTCGTGGCTATACAGTCATTTCAATATTCTATCAAGCATCTCAAGCATTTTTGTTCTATGTGTACCCGACCAGTAAATACGACCGCACTGCTGGCAGATATCGAATTCATCCTGTGTTGAATAAACATATGGTGGTACTCTGTCCTTTATTTTTTCTTTCTCAATAGGCTCTAATAGGTTATTACAAACCAGACATCGCGTAAAAATCCCTGATTTATAATCAATATTGTAATGGGTAATAACCTGTTTGAGTTGTTCTTTGTAAGAAGGGCTTTTGATAAGCAGAGAATTCTTTGCCGATTCACGTTCGGTAAGCTTCCTATCCATGGTTAAGATAATTCGGCGTTCGTGAATTGCACGTGCAATAAAGTCGTTATCTGAAATAGAAGATTCGTACGATACATCACATCCGAGTATGCGCAACCATCGTGCAAGCCTGCCAAGCATCGCATCCGCAATAAACTTCAAAGGTTCAGAGGTCATATTTAACTAACAGCATTATTGATTTTTCTCCCTTGCATTTATCTCCTATACTTCACAATCTTGATTTATCATTTAATCAACTGGCTCCAAAGAATTTCATTATTGCTTGCCCAATTTGTCCCCAAATTGTTGCAAGATTTGCAGCAGTTGAAAGGAATCCTTCAGCAGCTTTTATAAGACCACGATTTCTTTTCCCAGGAGGCAATACAGATTGTTCAACGAGAAAATCAACATTTTCCATTTGTTCCAGCTTATCCTCCTCCTTAATGGTTGAATTCTTGACTGTTTCAATTAGACGTGTTAGAACATTAACCAATTCCGTCTGATTTGATTCTTTGAGCTTTTCTATTTTTACTTTTACAGAATCATAAATTACGCCGGTATTAATTACTCCAACATCACCGCTAACGTGTATCATTGTTTCAGTAGAAGATTGCAGAATTCCTAATCTAAGTTCCTCTTGCAACATCTTAATACGCCTGTTTATGGACTCTAACGTAGGATTTTCATATTGTTGTATCTTTGAAATAATAGCATCTTCACTACATACTAATTGTCCTCGTACATATTTAAATATTTTTCTGGCTTCAGAACATACTACCTTATATTCATCTTTTGCAAATTCTATTATTTCCTTATTTAAATCAGCAAAATAGCTTTCCGATGGTTTTGATTGTTCACGGGATAGTGCTATTTTTTCAATTCTAAACAGTTCATCAACAAGCTTATTTACATACTTTTCTCCAATCTCGTAAAATAATGAACTATGTGTATTACCACCATACCTCCCTGCTAATTCAGCATTTGAATCAAGTTTTGCCCATTCTTTTTCACGTTCTTTGTGGTAACAAACTTTTAATTCTTCTAACTGTAATCGCGTGTAATTATGCATTCTTTTGTCTTCTTCTATTTATTTGAAGTTCTCTATGTAATTTTCAGAAGTCTACCAAAGTAAATGGAAAAAGTCACCCTAAAATCCTTCCAGAGATATAAGATAAAACCTGATGACAAAAATGCCAATTTCTACATTCCTTGACTTACCAACGCAATGGCAATATAATTCAATGTAAAATGATATTCCGTGTCTTTCCGTGGTAAATTGTTACATTTTATTTAAGGTGTTTTATGATTACCAGAAGGTCGTTAATAAAAGCAGGTATGTTCGGGGCGTGCAGTCTTTACCTCGGAAATAAATTAGTTGCCTGGGCAGAGGATGTTTATACCCCTGAGTCACTGAAGGGCATTAACCAAGGGTTTCCCGTCAAGGAGGCTATGCATTACAAGAAACTGGAAGACCTTCGGGTGGAATGCGAACTCTGTCCACGAAAATGCACCATTGCAGACATGGAGCGCGGTTACTGTGGTGTGCGGGAAAATCGTGGCGGTACTTACTATACCCTGGTGCATTCACGCGTCTGCGCCCTGAATGTCGACCCAGTAGAAAAGAAACCCATGTTCCACTTTTTACCCGGCACAAAGGCTTATTCGCTGGCCACGGCGGGATGCAACGTCGAGTGTAAATTCTGCCAGAACTGGCAGATCTCTCAATATCGGCCCGAACAGGTCGAAAGTATTCTACTAACACCAGAGGATGTAGTAAAAGACGCCAAAATGAGCGGCAGTAGAACGATAGCTTATACGTATTCTGAGCCTGTGGTCTTTTATGAATATATGTTTGATACGGCGCAACTGGGCAATAAGCATGGCTTAAAGAGTGTTATGATATCGAATGGTTATATTCAGGAGAAGCCTTTAATGGAGCTGTGTCAACACCTGAGTGCTGTGAAGATTGACTTAAAAAGTTTTACGGAAAAATTTTACCAGGAGACCTGTACAGGTGAATTGAAACCCGTGTTAAATACCTTGCTGACCTTAAAGAAAATCGGAATGTGGTTTGAGATTGTTATGCTTGTGATACCCACACTCAACGACAGCGAAAAGGAATTCAAGGGGATGTGCGCATGGATTAAGGAAAATCTAGGACCGGACGTCCCCATCCATTTTACCCGTTTTCATCCGACTTACAAGATAAAGAACCTGCCGCCAACACCGGTAAAAACCCTGGAAATGGCCAGAAAGGTTGCCCTTGATATGGGACTCCATTTCCCTTACGTGGGTAATGTGCCAGGGCACGAAGGGGAAAATACTTACTGCCCGCACTGTAAGAACATCGTAATCAGGCGGGCAGGCTTCTCAATATTAGAAAACCATCTGAAAGATAATAAGTGCAAAGATTGTGACCAAACAATACCCGGTATATGGGCATAATCCAGCCGTTGAAACCACAGATTTCGCAGATTACACAGATGAGATTCTAAATTCATGTTAAGGAATCTCAATCTTTTTGGAAATTATGAGTTAAAATCAGATTTTCGAAAAGGTATTCATCAATTATAAGAGAATTCGTGTCCCTAAACAAAATTATGTTGAATCAAATCAATCATAGACAAATAGGTTTATCCATGCGTCCTTTACCCACCCATAAATCCCCTCCCAAAAGGGGACTTTATATTCCCCGCTTGGGAGGGGTCAGGGGCAGGTGCTGATACTATAAAACGTAATTACATACTATGCTTTTGAGTAACTACGAATTCTCAGGATCATTTCTAAAAATAGATGCTTTTAGCTTTAATTTGTCTCATCTGGCAAGAATATAAAGTGAAAGAACTACAATCAGGAGGGCTGATACAGGTAGCAGGTATTATTGACAGCGCAGAGGCCCGAATGCTCATCGAATCTGGAGTAAACCATCTGGGGTTTCTCTTGTCAGTGAAACTTTGTTTCACGCAAAGCAGAAGCTTTGCAGGAAATTGCATTCCCAAACAGAGTTTGGGAACGAGCCAAGCGCAACCGAGCTGGTTATGCTACCAGTTTGAAATTCCTGAACATATATTTAGAATCCCTAAACATTATGCCTTAAAAGAAAATAGAACGTCAAAGGAACGAATGAGTGGTAAATAAAGATATATCAAAATTAAAAATAGACAAGTCTGATGCTATACAGTATCGCCGCGTGCGCAGGAAATTGTCTTTAAAAATAGCTGCCTTTATATTCGCTTTCGTAATAGGTTTTATTCTTTATCGATTGGTCTTCAACCCCGTAGTCGAGGTAAAGGTATCAACCGTTTCACAAATTTATCCTTCCCAAACATTTACTTTATTAAATGCCAGCGGTTATGTAGTTGCACAGCGTAAGGCAGCAGTAGCATCTAAGATAACCGGACGACTTGAATGGCTAGGGGTAGAAGAAGGAAGCAAGGTGAAGAAGGGACAGGTAATTGCCAAGCTGGAAGGCGAAGATGCGGCAGCTGCACGTGATCTGGCAATAGCAAATCTGGACAATGCCATGTTCAATTTAGATATGATAAAGGCAGAAATTAACGATGCTACCTTGCATTATAACCGTCAAAAGGAACTTCTTTCGCAAGGAGTCGTGCCGCAATCTGAACTCGACATTGCCGAGGCACGTTATAAAAGGGCAAAGGCTGCGGTAGCCGCAGCAGAATCAGCCATAAATGCTTATAAGGCAGCGGTGCATTTTGCCAGAATTTCTTTGCGATATACGTTCATCCGCGCGCCCTTTGATGCGGTTGTACTAACCAAAAACGCCGATGTTGGCGACATCGTTGCACCGCTGGGGGCTGCCGCTACTGCCAGGGCCGCTGTCGTAACCATTGCTGATATGGACTCTCTTCTTGTGGAGGCAGACGTTTCAGAATCAAATTTGCAAAAAGTAAAAACAGGCCAACCGTGTGATATACAACTGGATTCCCTTCCAGAAAACCGCTTCCGCGGTATGGTGCATATGATCGTTCCCACGGCTGACCGCAGCAAGGCATCGGTCATGGTAAAGGTTAAATTTCTAGATAAGGATGATCGTATCCTCCCCGAGATGAGCGCCAAGGTTGCCTTTCTTGAAAGGTCTGTCACTCTGGAGGAACAAAAACCGAAGACAGCCTTGAACAGCAATGCAATCATGATGAACAACAATACCAGGTTTGTTTTCCTTATAAATGAGAATCGTGTGTATAAAACCCCTTTAACTACAGGCTCACAGATTGGCGACCTGATAGAGGTATTAGACGGCGTCAAATCGGGAGACAAGGTGGTAGTGAATCCACCGAATAATCTCAGGCATGGAACAAGGGTTAAAATGAAAGAAAAATAGAACCTATAATGGCAGACAGAAAACAACCAATTGTTGAAATAAGAAATCTCTCAAAGTCCTACCGCCGCGGGATTCAGGTCATACCAGTGCTTGAGAATATAAATTTTGATATACCGGAAGGCGAGTTCCTTGCATTAATGGGACCTTCCGGGTCGGGCAAGAGCACCTTATTGAATCTCATCGCAGGCATAGACAAGACGGACACCGGTACGGTAATGGTTGGCGGGTTGGACATTACCTCGATGACGGAAACCGAGCTTGCCCGATGGCGGGCTGCCAACGTGGGATTCATCTTCCAATTATACAACCTGATTCCCGTACTCACTGCATTCGAAAATGTGGAACTCCCCCTCCTTTTAACCTGGCTTTCGAGAAAGGAAAGGCGAGAGCATGTGGAGATGACGCTCCGGATGGTCGGCCTGGCCGACCGGATGGATCATTATCCCTCACAATTGTCAGGCGGTCAGCAGCAGCGCGTTGCCATAGCACGTGCGATTGTCACCGATCCAACCTTACTGGTAGCAGACGAGCCGACGGGTGATCTTGACAGGGTTTCAGCAGAGGAAATATTGGAACTTATAGCCCGTTTAAACCGGGAATTCTGCAAGACGATTATCATGGTTACCCACGACCCTCATGCGGCGGGAAGGGCGCATATTATCAAAAAGCTTGAAAAAGGCATTTTAAATGCACATTCTTAAGCTCATTTTCAGAAATGCACTGCGCCACAAGCTGCGCACCGCGCTCACCATCCTCGGTATCACCATTGCAATCCTGGCGTTTGGCATACTGAGGACGCTGGTAAGCGCATGGTATTCAGGTGTGGAGGCGTCTTCTTCAGCCCGTCTCATCAGCAGAAATTCAATTTCCCTTGTCTTCTCTCTCCCCCTTTCGTACAAGGAAAAGATACGGCAAATCCCAGGAGTGAAGGGTGTTTCGTATGCTATATGGTTCAATGGCACCTATATATCGGAAAAAAACTTTATCCCGAACTTTGCTGTTGAGCCAAAAACGTTTTTGGAGCTATATCCAGAATACTTATTGCCAGAAGACCAGAAAACCGTATTCATCAGGGATCGTAAGTCAGCCATAGCCGGTCGTAAGGTAGCAGAGCGATTTCAGTGGAAGGTCGGCGATAGTATAACCTTAAAAGGAACCATCTTCCCCGGCACGTGGGAATTTGTACTTCGGGGCATATACTACGGCGCTGAAAAGAGCGCGGATGAAACACAATTATTCTTTCACTGGAACTATCTCAATGAACGCTTGAAAAAGACCACGCCGAGACGGGCCGACCAGACAGGCGTGTACATCATAGGGATAGACAACCCCGACCAGGCCGCTGAGATATCCGAGGCCGTGGACAAGACGTTTAAAAACTCACTTGCCGAAACCCTGACCGAAACCGAAAAGGCATTTCAGATGAGTTTTGTTACCATGACCCAGGCAATTGTCACGGTAATCCAGCTTGTTTCATTTTTGGTAATTATAATCATCATGGCTGTCGTTGCCAATACCATGGCCATGACTGCGCGTGAGAGAATAGGGGAATACGCCATCATGAAAACACTTGGATTCGGAGGCTGGCATATTGTCATACTCATCCTCGGTGAATCTCTTGTTATAACCATGATCGGTTGCGTGCTTGGCATCATACTCACCTTTCCCGGTGCGGGGTATTTTGGCAATACCATGGGCAATTTCTTTCCGGTATTTGATGTGTCGGCGATGACTCTCCTTCTTGACGTAGCAGCCTCGTTCCTCGTGGGTTTGATAGCAGCAGCCTTTCCAACATGGCGTGCCGTAAATATTCGGATTGCCGAAGGTTTGAGGAGAATAGGATAAATGAGGATACCGTTATCGTATAGTTTCCGTAACCTCTTAACACGACGACTTACAACGACCCTGACGGCTTCCGGGATGGCGCTCGTTGTTTTCGTCTTTGCCACGATTCTCATGCTTGCTGAGGGACTCCGTAAAACCCTTGTAGATACCGGCTCATACGATAACGTGATAGTCATCCGTCGCGCCTCAACTACCGAAGTGCAAAGCGGGATAGACAGACACCAGGCATCCATCGCTGAAACCCAGCCTGAAATAGCGATTGGACAAAACGGCCGGAGACTGGCTGTTAAAGAATTGATGGTTATAATAAACTTGCCAAAAAGACGGAGTGAAAAACCTTCTAACGTTACCATCAGGGGAATCAATGAACAATCACTCCTTTTACGTCCCCAGGTAAAACTCATTGAAGGCCGGATGCCGAAAACCGCCTCTTACGAGGTTATTGCGGGAGAAAATATAACGAGGAGATTCAGGGGATGCGGTATTGGAGAGAAACTCCACTTTGGTATGAGGGACTGGACGGTGGTCGGCGCCTTTCGCGCAGGAAGTACCGGATTCAATTCAGAAATATGGGGCGATGTTGACCAACTCATGCAGGCATTCCGCAGGCCGGTGTATTCATCCGTTACCTTCAAACTGCGTGATGCTTCTGATTTCGAGGCGCTTAAGGAAAGAATAGAAAGCGACCCGCGATTGACACTTGAGGCCAGACGTGAAATACAATATTATGCCGACCAATCGGAAATGATGACCAAATTTCTCAGGATACTGGGCATGTCCCTGACCATCATATTTTCCATCGGTGCAATGATCGGAGCAACAATTACCATGTATGCCGCAGTGGCAAACCGCACCAGCGAAATTGGCACACTGCGGGCGCTCGGATTTCAGCGCAGGAATATCCTCTTTGCTTTTCTGGCAGAATCAATGCTGATGAGCATCATCGGCGGATTCATAGGACTTTTCTTTGCCTCTTTCATGCAGCTTTTTACGATCTCCACCGTAAACTGGCAGACGTTTTCTGAACTTGCTTTCTCATTCACCTTAACGGGCAGTATCGTTTATGAATCGCTGATCTTCTCTGTCGTTATGGGATTTTTAGGCGGAGTTTTCCCGGCGTTCCGCGCATCGAAAATGAATATCGTTGATGCGCTGAGTACAAGATAGTTTTGACGTTAAGGAAATTCAAAGTTACAGTTGTAGCGCGAACTTTAGTTCGCATAGCAGGATGTAAGCGAACTGAAGTTCGCACTACGTTGAAAAAATTGCCGCGTACCTAACTTAATGTTCAGGAATTTTAAAATAAAGAGTAGGATGGGTCAAGCGAAGCAGACCCATCGACCATTAACGCTTATTTTTTTATTGATGGGTGCGCTCCTGCTTCACCCATCCTACAGATGAGTTTTCACTCATTAAAAAAACTTGACATTGTTTTGCCGACTACTTAATATATCGGCAAGTTGTATACAAACTTTATTATATGCCCAAATGGGCATATAATATGTTATCAGTAAGAGTATTATATGTACTAATAGCCGTAAAGCAAGACGGCTTTTAGTACGCCTATTTCATGTTAGCTGTTCCGAGGTTCGATATGGGTAGGAAGAGCACTTTTTACGACGAGCAATTTCGCGGTGCAGATTGGAACCCAGACGATCCGGGCGACTTCGAACCCAATCTTGTATTTGTATGCATGTCTTTTAGTGGTCAAGAAACGGATGATGTCTACTCAGCAATAAGGGACGAGTGCAATAAGCTCAAGCTGAGGCCGAGGAGAGTGGATGAGAATGTCGGTGCTGGCTTCGTGGTAAGGGAAATCACGGATTTAATTGAGCGTGCGGAGTTTATTATCTTCGATTTAACAAACGAGCGCCCTAACGTCTATTACGAGCTTGGATATGCTCATGGCATTGGGAATGAAGCGATGGACATTTTGTTATTAGCAAAGGAAGGGACAAAGTTACATTTCAATGTCGCACCGCTACGTGTGCAGTACTATCGCTCTGCGGAGCATCTGAGATCAGTGGTATCTTCAAGTCTTAAAGAAATGATTTGTGCTACACGCAAATAAGCTCATGCAACAATCCTCAGCTAACTTGTGCTTGCAGCCGACCCGCCTTACGTCCGCGGTGTCCAACGGTTCGTTGCGGTGCTCGCTGCCTGTGGTACCCCAAGTTTTATTCTTCGTTGCCCGGCGTGCGGCTGAAGCTGAGCGTTAGGTAAAAAAACCGATTCACTGAAAAGGAGATATTGTGGCCAGTCTAAGAACTCAAAAAAGGGGGACAAGAATCAGGGATAATCAACAGTGTCAAATTTGTGGAGAAGTTTTGCCAGTTCCCTTTGGGAGAATAGAAGTTCATCATATTATTTACCGTTGTAACGGCGGTTCCGATGAATTAGAAAATCTTGCGACCCTATGCGATCTCTGCCATGCAGTTATACATGATCACATGGGCCCTGCTTGGGTAGGATTATCTAAAGTTCCGACAGAAAAACGGGAACAGAGCAAACAGATTCTCAAACAGGCACAAGAAGAATTTGAAAGCTACTTACGTCTTCAAATAGAAGAGAGACGTCGCATTCAAAATGAGTTATGGTCACAATGGGGAATCACGCGCAATGTATGAAAGATTCACAGGCTATGGCTGAATCGGTTAACATCTCATGCAAAGGGAGTAGACAGGGTCAAATCTTCATAATTCAATTACAATAGTAGTTAGTTTACCTTTTCTTTTTGTATATGCCGATTGAATAATGAAGGTTTGACCCTGCTGTCCTCTTAGAAATGCCTATCGATTGAAAATTCGCTCTGTTAAATAATGGAGGCCTTGGCTCTAATCCATTGCAACCCTTTTTACAAAAATATTTCTTTTAATGGAATATTGAATTCTTTTTACTAAAGCATATGTAAACTCAAAAAATAGAATACTTTCAGTAGAACTTACTAATTTAATGTTTGACTCTTCATTAATTCCGTTACTAACACAATCATTTGGAATGCGCGGACTGTATAAATCATTACAATAGAACACTATTTTTTTATTAAAAACAATCCCTTTTTCTCTTGCTTCTGTTACCCGATCCAAATTAAATTTAACTAAACGTAATAACCTTCCTGGCTCTTTATTATTTTTAAAATGCTTTTGAATTTGTTTTAAATAATATTCTGATTTCAAAAATGATTTCTTATCAATCATTAAAATTATTGCTAAATAATAACGAGAAACCATTTTAATTTGTTCAACATCAGACATCACACATTTCAAATATATTTTAATCGCTTGTGAAAAGGAATAATCATCTTTTAGACCTTTCAAAAAAAACAAACAACCTTTTGCATAGTCAATATGTGGATAAAAATCTTTTGGCGAACATGACTCTAATTTTTTTATCGCTTGTGTAATATTTTTTATATTATCATTGTATCTAATATCATTATTAGTTCTGCAATTTAGCAAAGTATCATCAAACAAACAGTCAATGAAACTTTTTAATGCTCTAGGACATGAATCATGTTTTTCTAAAGCTTTTCTAGTAAATAGAATAGCATTATCAATATTTCCAATTTTCCAATATAAACGTCCTACATAGACATAAAAAAGCGGCCAAGTATTATCTTCTTCTATATTTACAATATTGTTTAAAAGATTATTAGCTTCTCTGTATTGATTATTTCTATATAATTTTAAAACATCATTAAACCTAGTATACTTGAAAAATTTGCTATCAGAAATATATTGATATTGTTTAACTAGTGCGTGTTTTCTTATCTTTTTTGCTGTTATATAAGATACATAAGAAAAAACACAATAAAATATTACAGAAAAAGTTAAAAATATTGTAAATAATTCTATTCCAACCATACCCCATATCAATAGAAAAATGATAAAACTTGGTATAATAAAATAAAGCATACATTTAAACACTTCTCCAGGAAAAATAGAATTTGCTACTAAGATTCTAAAAGTTCCTGCAACGTAATTTGAAAATAAAGCTAATAATACTGCCAATAAAATAAAAATAATAATATAATTATCAGATAAATAAGAGAACAAAAAATATATATTATGTATATTTAATGTGATAATGCAAATACTTGATATGAACAGCAAAGGAAATAAACAAAAGCCAATTATATAATTTATTCCGTAACGGCGAGAAAATAGTTTTTCCCAAAATAGTTCAATAACTAAATTAATCCTCAAATCGTTTATAGTAATAGAATCCTTTCTTGCAAACATATAAAGAAAAACGGAAAAACTAATAAAGCAAAAAAGAACGCATTTTGATAAAACAGTCGATGTTTCTTTTAATAAAATTTCATAGATAATAAAAGATGAAATTATAATTGATAAATAAACTAGTATAGGTTTTATTTTATAGAATCCAAAAGAAGATTTACTTATTGCTTGCATGATTAGTATTTCCTTCAGTTAAATGTTTTAATTTATTTAATAAATTTACAAGAATATCTCCAAATATATCAAAACATTGCGGTAAATACCTAAAAACGAATAGAGCGCTACACACATAGAAATATTCCCAACAAATATTTTTAATTAGAACAAAGAAATTTTCCTTATAAAGTTTAAATCTAATAATAGTATAAACCAAAGAGCCAACAGCACAAGCACAAAGTATCGTGATACCAAACTTTTCCTTAAACTCAATCGCTAAGTCTGAAATATCACTTAAAATAGCTTTAGCTCTAGCGAACCTAGTAGATAAATCATCCATTTTGTAAAAATAAAATCAACGAAGTAATATTAATATGGTAATTACCAAAATAATATCCTGCTTTTTCTTAATTTCTTCGTCTATCATACTTCTGTTTTCATAATAATATGATAGCGCATCATGTATTGCTTCAAGTGTTAAATGAGGGTGAGCATCAATGATCTGA
>Ga0209324_10001661_pt1 | contig 15439 bp, 15 predicted proteins | sample Rifsed19ft3_FD_184015 | JGI IMG/M metagenome (GOLD analysis project Ga0209324, IMG submission 184015) | Soil microbial communities from Rifle, Colorado, USA - sediment 19ft 3 (version 2) | ecosystem: Environmental > Terrestrial > Deep subsurface > Rock core/Sediment | place: Rifle, Colorado...
GTTTCTTTCCAGATGCGTCAATTAAGCTCCTGCAAATTGAGGTTCTAATATCTGCTCCAAAAAGTGCATCAGTTCTATATCTTCTCCAAGATAAAGCACAATTATTCTTCCACTCGCATAGAAATGTGGTTTTCCGGGCCAGTCTAATGCGTGTCCTTCAATAGATTCGCCGTCATTTGAAATCTTTGCTGCTTCTATCGTCGCTGACTCAATATTCTCGTAGGTGAATATTCTCAATGTTTCGTTATTTACGTGAAGTAAGTTGCCTTTCACAGTGAAGAATGGCTGGCTAATTTCTTCTCCTAACTGCACTTCTAAACCTTCTGCACTAAGCCGTTTAATCAAGCCATCCATGTCTGGACAAGATTTCTTAGGATCTTGAAACCATATGTGTTGCACCCAATGTTCAAAGTTCATTCCTGGGTGACCTTCGGGCAAATAGGCCCAAGATGGTGAATTCTGTTCCTTTGTTGTTTCAACTTCAATTAGAATAAGAGTTCTGTTCTCATCATAATTGTAATGCACCCAAGTGTCAGGCGTTGGTTGAAACTCTTCTTGGGAATACGCTACGCAGGTAAGGTATGTTTTAAACTTCTGTATCTCATCATGAAGAATCTGATATTTTATCTCATTCTCATTTGTATTTGAACTAGTGGATATTCCATATCCTAAACCCAATCCTACTACAAATAATAAGACTCCAATCGCGATAACATTCTTTGAAAACATGAGTGATTATGCGATATGGTAGATTAAATTCTTTTTCTGGACTGTAAATCCCTATTCTTAATGCATTCTTACTTGTTCAACATCACTTTTGCAGCAACAGCGTCACCGACATCGCTGGTGCTCGCATTTCCACCCAGATCATATGATTTGACCTTGCCTTCCTTTAATATTTCTGCCACCGCCCTCTCAACTTTCTTAGCTGAGTCTTTGAGGCCGATATTATCTAGCAGAAGGCTGCCTGCAAGTATTGTTGCAATTGGATTTACTTTGTTCAACCCCTTATATTTTGGAGCTGAACCATGTATTGGCTCAAACATAGATGTGCCATTTGGATTTATGTTACCACCCTGCGCCATACCTAAACCTCCTTGAATCATAGCTCCGAGGTCAGTTATTATGTCGCCAAACAAGTTTGGCGTCACAATTACCTGGAACCAGTCCGGGTTTTTTACAAACCACATAGTTACTGCGTCGACGAATGCGAAATCTGTGTTGATATTAGGATATCCTTTTGATACTCCTCTAAATATCTCTCTCCACATTCCATACATCGCTATTACGTTCGCTTTGTCAACTCCGGTGACCTTTGTTCTTTTGTGGTCAACTGCGTAATCAAAGGCGTATTTTATCACTCTAGTCCCTCCTTCTCGACTCAATATTCCTAGTTGGTAAGCAACTTCTTCAGAATCTGTCTCAACGTCTATTCCGAACTTAACATTGTACATTTCTCTGACTAACTCTAAGTTGTTCCTTGTTTTTCCTTTTTTTACTCTCGCCCCAAGTCCTACATAGAAGTCTTCGGTGTTCTCCCTAACTACTGTAAAGTTTATGTCTGAAGGGGTTTTATTCTTCAACGGTGTCTCAACTCCTTCATAAAGCTTAATCGGCCTTAGATTCACATATTGATCCATGTAGAATCTGAGTCTAAGAAGTATTCCTAGTTCAAGTACTCCGGGTTCTATTCTGGGATCTCCTAACGCTCCGAGAAATATTGCTTTGTATTTCTTCAGCTCTTTTAAGGTGTCTTCACTGATTAATTCTCCAGTTGCAAGATAATGATCCGCTCCATGAGGGAAATCTATCCATTCGATTTCAAAGGAGTCAACTTCACTAACCGCATCTAGGACCTTTCTTCCTTCTCTTACAATTTCAGGTCCAATGCCATCCCCTCCAATTACTGGAATCTTGTATGTAGTCATGGTATCCCATAGCTATCAAAATAACGGCTCTATAAGTTTAATCGGCTCTGCCCTTCTTCTAGATGACTGTGTTGGTAGTCAATGAATTGGTGAGTACCGTATCAATTCTTTCAAGTGGAATATTCATCTCTTTTACCACAGTTTCTTGGTATATTCTTAATGCTTCAACGTCGTTACTGACTCCGACTATTACCGCTATTCCGCTTGATAAGATGCTTATTTTTACATTCTCATCGTAGTGGAAGGTTACCCCTTTTTTAGCCTTCACTTCGATTGCCAACCCTTTCTTCACAATCTTCTCTGTTAGTTTTCTTATGTCTAGGTTAAGATTCTCTCTAGGTGTTACGGCTAGGACTCTTCTCCCTTTATCCCTCCCGCATAGGTCTCTCACTAGCCTTCGTTCGATAGGTTTCGGTTTTGACGCTGGTTTTTCTCCGCATACTGAGCATGCTGATTGCCGTTCTATCTCTATCTGGTCAAAACTAAGGTCTTTTATATCAAAATATGTGAGTTTTCCAGCTAAGTTAGGCTTCTTACATGTGAGTATGCGTATAACTTCAGATGTTTCAATGCTTGCTATGATATTGAGCAGAGACGGATGAACTCCTTCAGTTCCACATTTCGGAAGTTGATCATCCTCCAAATTAGGTGCAAAACACTCTATGCAAGGTGTCTCACGTGGAATAATAGTTGAGGCTGAACCTATTGTCCCAATAGCTGCACCATATACATAAGGTATTCCAGCTTCCACGCATGCTCTATTAACCACATAGCGTGTTTCTATTGAGTCGAGGCCATCAACCACAACGTCTACTCCCTTAATTAGATCGTTGACACTGTCTTGGTTAACCGACAATGTTAATGCTTCTAACTTCAATCTTGGGTTTATCGACTTTAGCTTCTTTTCAGCAACTTCGGCCTTTGGATAACCTATGTCTTTCGTATTGTATAGACTCTGCCTGTGAAGATTGGAGAGCTCCACTACATCCATGTCAACGATCCTCAGGCTTCCAACACCCATCGCCGTGAGCTGGAGTGAGATGGGTGACCCCAATCCACCCAATCCAACGATGCAGACTTTTCCATCTTTAATCTTAGTCTGCCCATCGTAACCAATTTCATCCAATATAATTTGTCTTGAGTATCTTTCAAATTCCTCCTCGGAAAAACCCATAGCACTATCCTCCGCCAACTGCTGGGAGAAGCATAACCTCATCTCCGTCTTTCAGCTGAGTGTCCAGATTAGATAGGAATCTGATGTTCTTTCCATTCACATAGAAGTTCAAAAGTCTCCTAGGTTCACCTGTAGGTTCGAGCACTTTTCGTTCAAACTCTTCGCCATATTTGGCCGCGAGAACCGAAACCATTTCTCTAACAGTTGACGCATCGACATTTATTTCCTTATTTCCTTGAATTACGCTTGCAAGTACTTTCGGGACTGAGAATCTTATTGTTGTCACTCACATCACCTTGAAAATATCTTCGCTAAAGATTGAATATCAGGTTCTACGAAAATTGGTTTTGGAAGATGATTTGAAACAGCTTCCGGTGTCTTTAAACCGTTGCCTGTCACAAAACAGACTACGTTCTCGTCACGATCTATTTTTTTATCGTCTATAAGCCGCTTCAACGCAGCTATAGTAACTCCTCCAGCCGGTTCAGTGAATATTCCTTCAGTTTTGGCTAGAAGTATAATGCCGTCTATTATTTCCTGATCAGTAGGGTCCTCTGCGTAACCGTTGGTGCTTCTTATCTTTCTTAGAGCATAAATGCCGTCTCCAGGATCTCCTATTGCGAGGCTCTTAGCTATCGTTCTAGGTTTTTCAACAGGCGTTATTTCATCTTCTCCTTTCTTAAACGCTTCTACGATAGGTGCGCATCCAGCTCCTTGAGCTGCGCTTATCTTAGTGTTTAGATCTTTAAGTAGACCTACCTTGACAAGCTCCTCAAGTCCTTTGCTTATAGAGCATAGTAACGCTCCGCTTGCTGTAGGTACAATGACGTGGTCAGGAGCTTTCCAACCGAGTTGTTCAGCAACTTCAAAACCAAGGGTCTTAGACCCTTCGACATAATATGATCTAATGTTCACATTAACTACTCCTATTTGGTATAAATCCGCAGCCTGAGTTAGTAATCTATTAGCGTCATCATAAGTTCCTTTTACAGCAACCACTTGCGCACCATACACCGATGCTTGAATAATCTTCGTAGGTTCAATATCTGATGGTACAAAGATGTAACAAGGTATTCCGGCTCTTGCAGCGTGAGATGCTGTTGCTGCTGCTAAGTTACCTGTTGATGGGCATCCTACTGCTTTTAATTTGAACTCGATTGATTTTGATACGGCTACTGACGCCGGTCTATCTTTGAATGAAAAGCTCGTGTTTACAGAGTCATTCTTTATGTATAGATTCTTCAACCCCAGTTTCTCTGCGAGCCGCCTGCTTCTTTGGAGTGGAGTGAAACCAGCTCCAAGGTCGACAGCTTTACTTGAATGTTTTAGAGGAAGAAGTTCATGGTACCTCCAAAGGCTTTTCACTCTACCACGAAATGATTCTTGAGTGAGATTTATCTTACTGTAATCATAGATTACATCCAGAGGTCCAAAACAATCTTCGCAAAGATGTCTCAAATTGGTTGGGTACTCTTTCCCACATTCTCTACAAACAAGCTTAGATACCTCGCCGATTTTTCTCACCTATGCTAAATAGGTCGACCTTCTGCAGCTATAAATAGTTTGGTGACAATTATATTCTTATAAGAATACTATTTTTTATACCAAATCTAACATTCTTAATATCTGCCCATCTAGAATTCGGTTCTTCGCATAAAGCTTGAAATCAACTAGCGAAATCTTTGAAAATCCATCTTCCTCGTAGTCAGATGCTTGTATCGCCATCTCAAGCTTGTCAGCTTCAGAAACAAGTCTTGCTTCTAAAGATTTACCAGAACGTAGCTCGTTCCATAGTTTTAGATAATCTTCTCTTATATTCGTAGAAAGATTGTTAAATATTCTAATAATGGCTGCGTTTTCAACTATTTCCTTATCTTTGAGTTTTTCATCATTAGTAGGCGTAATATCCCCTACTATTGACTCCCCTAGATCGTGTATTAGCGCCATCTTCATCATCTTCTCTGTATCAAGTTTCCTACTGTCGCCAATTAACATCACAAGGAGAGCTGTGCGAAAAGTATGGTCAGCCACAGACTCTGGATTTTCAATTCCAGCTTTTTCTATCCATCCTCTACGGTACTCTTTCTTTAGACGACCTGCTATCTTGAGAAATCTCATCGAACCCTCTTCTTCACTCATATTGGCTAGAGGCTTAAGTATCATGAAATTAAGCCTTAGAAAAGAATACAAATAAATAGAAAACAGATCAACTAACACACATGCTTGACGTCAGTAATGAAAACTTTGATAGAATTATCAACAGTAACAGACCTGTCTCGATGCTTTTCTACGCAACATACTGCCCTTATTGCAAGAGATTTATTCCAATATTTGAGAAATATGAAAAAGATATGCGAAGTCTACTCGCAAGAAGTGATATTACAGATGATGATAACCCACTTTGGGAAAAATATTCCATAGACGCTGTACCCACTGTAATAGTATTCAAAAAGGGTGTGGAGATCGGACGGATATTCTCTAAACCAGGCTTATGTATTACTGAAGACAATTTTGAAGATCTTCTAAGCAAAATATAGTCCTATTGAAAATTATAGCATTCCTTTAGAAGAACCTATCGGTAACCTTAATACGTTTCTCTTATCAAAGGTAAGAGACCTCTTTAGGTAGGATTCATATTGCGTTATTTTCAGCGGCTACCCGTTTTGGAGTATAAGTGGATTGCACTAATTATCATTAACCTAGCCACTTTCGTTGTATCTCTTGACACTGGCATGGTTACATTGATTCTTCCAAGTATTGCACGTGACTTCCGCGCTGACATCAGCATTACCGTTTGGGTACCTTTAGCTAAATTCATCATGATGACTGCTTTCATGCCTGTTTTTGGTAGGTTTTCAGATATTAAAGGACGGAAGAAATATCTCAACATTGGTCTAATTCTATTCATTGCGGGTTCTCTCTTGACAGGGTTCGCTTCATCGATCTACGAAATACCATTGTACAGAGCATTAACGGGATTAGGCTCGGCAATACTGATCGTTAATACTCGGTCTCTTATTGTTGATATTTTTCCTCAATCTGAACGGGGTAAAGCTCTTGGCTGGCATCTTCTATCGGTGTATCTTGGTCACATGCTTGGTCCGGTTCTTGGAGGTGTAATAACTGCTTACTGGGGCTGGCGGATACTGTTCTTCATGTTAGTGCCTATCTCAGCTGTAGCTTTGATTCTTTCGTACAAGTGGGTAAAGAACGTTTCAATGGATAAGTCTCAGCGGATGGATTGGCTAGGTTCAATACTCTTGGCTTTAGCTCTTATTCTGTCTTTGATAGCTGTTACGTTCGGTCCTCAGAGAGCGTGGACGCCTCTCGATATTGTGATTACAAACTTCTGGATACCGATAGTAAATATATTTGTTGAAACTTTCGTCTACATATCTATTCCTCTGGTTGAAACATTAGTTGCTGGAATGATATTCTTTACGTTATTCTTCATAGTTCAGGTTAAGATCAGGGATCCAATAATAGATATTCGTCTTTTCATCAGAAACAGAGAGTTTTCCTCAACCAATATTGAAGCGCTCTTCATTTACGTATCTCATTATGGGATATATGTGGTGATGGCTTTCTACTTGGAGTTAGTAAAACTTATGGATCCTATACAGACTGGAATAATGCTCGCCGTCTTTCCACTTGTAGCTGCGATCGCTTCTCCCGTCAGCGGTTGGTTCTCTGACAAGTATGATCGACGTGAAGTCAGAATTCTGTCTGCTGGTATAGTAACCTTAGCATTGTTTCTTTTAAGCCGTATCACAGCGGGTTCATCTATAGAGTATCTAATAGCTTCGTTAATCATTTTAGGTTTAGGTGTAGGTTTATTCTCAACGGCTAATACTGTTGAATGTCTATCTTCAGTACCATCGTCGAAACGAAGTTTCGCTAATGGTGTTCTAGGCATGATGAGATATGCAGGTCAATCACTGAGTCTAGCTCTTAGCGCTTCTATAATTGGATTCTACCTTCCAACACATATCTTCCTAGAAGGTGGGCCAGTTTTTGTTGAACAATACATGGCTGGAATAAGCTTTTCACTACTAGTGTGTACAGGCTTTGCTGCAATGGCTATTGTGACCGCGATATTATCTCGGTCAAAGAAAAATATTGAATCAAAAGTTGAAAACCAAGTAATTTGATTCTGCTGAGGTCAGTTATTTACCGTGTTTCTCCCTTTTTCTGAAGCTTATCACTGCTATTCCAATTGAAACTACAGCTATAGCCACAGCTATGTATACAGTCTCTGTTGAGAATGTGTTTTGTCCTTGTGAGGGAGTACTTTTCCCTAATCCAAAAGCTGAGATAACTCCTGCTGTAGGTATTATTATTTCACCGCCTCCCGATGGTATGAATAGCATCATCTCTCCTCTTGGATTTGTTCCTATAGTGACACCCGCGGCTCCCAAACCGCCAAAGTATATACTTCTTATAAGTTCGCCGTTCAATTCGTTAATCATATATAATGTTCCGATTCTGTCTATGGCAAATACTATGCCGCCGCTTACAATTATTCCTGCGCCTTGGTACGGGTTAGCCATGTTGAACTGCCATTTTATTCTTCCAGTAGGTGCATCTATAGCGTAGAGAGTCGAGTTCTGGGGGCGTTCCATAGCAATAGCTGCAACCCATACTCTTTGACCGTTATAGGCGTTATCTACGGGTCTCCAGTTGAAGCATCTGTTCTGGCTCGCCACAAAGATTGTGTCTGATGCGAAAGCTACGGGTGACTCTACTCCTCCATTACCCCCTGGGCATGTGGTTTCTTCTTTTTGATTGGATTTCATATCAGCTTCGTTTCCAAGATTTGAGTTATCATCGTTGAAATGAACACCTAGCTTAATCGGTGCTACCACAGGTTTTCCTGTTTCGGCGTCTATTTCATAGAGATACCCATTCTTATTACTTGATACAACTACTTTCTTTTTTACACCATCTATTGTTGTTTCAGCCAGAACAATATTCCAACCAAATCCATGCTGTAAAACATCGTGAGGTGTTGTCTGGTAATACCATTTCATCTGGCCTGTTTCTATGTCTAGAGCGACTAGAGAATTAGTGTATAAATTGGGTCCAGGAATCAATGAATTATCCATGTGTCCAGCTAACGTAAGGCCAACTCCAGGATATCCTGTTCCTAAGAACACAACTCCTTTTTCTTGATCTATTGAGCTTGTAACCCAGATAGATCCTCCAAAAGCTTCGCCAGTTGTCCCCCAATCTCCGTCATATGCTTTGATGTTTCCCTTACCAGCATCTTTATCCCAATCAACTTTAGGGCCCTCTTCCTGTGGTGGTGTTGAGAACCATCTCCATAGCAGTTTTCCTGTGTTTAGGTCATAAGCTGCTACGAATCCTCTTGCGTAGAATAGTCCAGCTGCGATGCTGAATATAGCTATTCTTTCATCTCCTTTAACGTATATTGATGGGGCTTCTTCGCCAAAGTATTTGCCTTTGTTTCCAGGGATGTCCTTACAGATGTCAGTTATCTTGGTTTTGACGCTGCCTGTGACTGCGTCGAACCCATAAAGTGTGCAGTCTAATGTAAACTGATATATCAAACCGTCACGATACAGAATTGAGTGCTGTATCCCGAAGTTACCGATATACGGTTTCTGAACAGCTTCAGTGATGTTAACTTCGTGGCTCCACACTAGATTTCCTGTAAGTGAGTTTATTGCGAATAGTCTACCATATGATGCTGATACGTATAATATACCGTTAACGAGGAGCGGATTTGTTTCTAAGCCTAATGACGGTTGAAGAATATCTCTGTATGGGTTCATCGGAAGCTGGTAGATCCATTTTAGCTCCAGATCCTTAACATTATCTTTGTTTATTACAGTCTGAGGGTTAAAACCTGTGTGGTTATAATCAAAACCTGTACTCACCCATTTGTCAGTTGAAGTATTCTGCTGACCTATTGCCACTGGTGAAAGTGAAATTACTATGCTAGATGTAGATATTATCAAAATGATTAAAGCAGTAATGAACCGGTTCATTTTCCATTTTTTTAATAATGTAAGTACTATTAATCTTTGTCTTTTTACATTTGCAATTAATAGTCTACCCATGTTTCTTTCCCGCCTTTATTAGTGCATTTACATTTTCATATTTCGCGTCGTGTGGTACAATATCGTCGTTTGCTAAAATGAATCCGTCGCGACCCACGTTCTCTATGAGATTTTTACAATATGCTCCAACTTGCGCGGGCGAGCCTGAGGAGAGTAATCTTCTTGGTACGTTACCGTAGATGCATACGTGTCCCCCCAGTATTTCTTTAGCTCTTTTGATATTCGTCATATGCCCCAGTTCAAGTATGCACTTCTGCTTAGGGAGTTCGAGGAAATATTCTAAGAAAGGTGTCCAATCAGTATCACAATGGAGGCGTGGTGTAAATCCATTCTTTACTAATTTTTCAGTAGCCCATTTTAGATATGGGAAGAAATATTTCAGAAACATTCTTTCAGATAAGAAGGTCGCTGATGCTCTTCCACATGGTAGGAAGACGAATTTGCAACCAACTATTCTACTTTGATTTTCCCCTATTTCTACGGCTTCTTCCCAAACAGCGTCACTAGCTTCTTTCACTTTGTCTCCTCTTTTCAATATGTCTTGGGTCATGCCGCGCCATGTTCTTGACATGGAAAACTGTACAAACGGGATTCTGGTCATGCCTCCACGGTAAACAGGTACTCCCTTGTCTTTCTCCCAATGTCTGTAGATAGGTAAGAAAGATTTGAATATTTTCTCCTCAATTTTTCTGTTGAATTTCTTTCCTTGTCTTTCTAGCAAAACCGAAAGTAAGCCATACATTCCCTTCTTAATCGCTATGTCGTAATCCTCCGGATTCATAACTGGCTCATCTATTATTGAATGAGGAATCTGAGCTGAAAAGTCAATACCAGGTATTTTTACTTTGGCTGCTTCTATCTTAGACCATCTGGTTCCCAGTGTCCAAGCTGCTTCAACAGCGTCCCATCCTCCCAGCCTGTTGTATGCAGTCTCAATAGCTTCAGAAGCTTTTTGAGGCGTTAATGCGAACTCCTCAAACTTCATGCTTTTCCAATAGGCTGCGGCATATTCTAATCTAATTATGATTGGGATTCTGTCAGGTGTGCTGCACTCAATAGCTTTAGAAAGCCTTTCACCTAACAAATATGCTTTTTGGAGCATTAATCAATCAATCCATAGAAGATATACCTATATTTTGTTCTCGCGTGATTTCTTGATATAAGCAATGATTAGTCAACTCTAGTTATCTGTCTACTCTTCACACGTTGAGTATTTTTGGTTTTATTAGATTGTTGTTGCGAATAGTTTTTTCCAGTCAACGATTCAATCGTCGATAAGCATTCCTTATAGAGTTCATCAGCCATCCCAATTTCTATCAGTGCGTATCGCTTCGACTTGAATCTCTCCCCAACTATGCGCAGCCCCATCTGGATTTCTTCCAGTATCTTATCTGGTAAATCTCCTCTTCTTATTCTTCTTTTGATTTCAGAAATCGTCTTTTTTTCATCTAATTCTGCTATCGCATCTTGAAATGTCGGCATCTCTCACACGTTTTGCATTGTTCTTTTTAAGTAGTTTCATTATTTAATAATTTCGAAAGATGCTTTATTGAAATATTCTTTGAAAATATTATCTTTTTGGCGCACTACTAAAATAGTGGGCGTTTTTCTTCTTTTGATGAGATGCTTGTCTGACGTTGATGTAATCTTCTTTCAACCTGCAGTAGGACGTCAATACGGCGTTATTTCGCTAGGTTTTCTGACTTTATCGAGTTTCTTACGAAAGAACGGCTATTCCTCCAGAATAGTAGCTTTAAGTGGCAAAGATACAGTTGGTACTGTTACAAAGAAAATAAATCAATTCAAACCCAAAGTAGTGTGCGTAAGCCTCCACTGGTACATACATTCGTACGAATCTTTGAAGATAGCAGAAGCTGTAAAGAAAGCTGATTCTTCAATGAAAGTTGTTGTTGGAGGTCACACTTCCACTCACTTCGATCAGCAGATATTGAAATTTTCACCGAATATCGACTTATTGATTAAAGGCGATGGCGAAAAACCACTTCTCGACTATATCTCTACGCTGGAACCTGAGAAAGTTGAGAACGCTTCATATAGAATTGGCGATGCTATTATTTCCAAACCTGTCACATATCGTCAATTATCACTCGAGAATTTAACTGCTTCACAAGAAAATATGGGTGAAATGATAGATGAATGGGATGAGTATCTTAAAGCAACAAGAATAAGAACATCCGCTCCTATCCCGTCCGGAAAAATCGTTGAAGAAGTATTTACTAATCCTAATGAATTCTATCTATTCTTGGGTAAAGGTTGCAACTATAATTGTTGTTTCTGCGGTACCTCAAAGACTGGGTTAACAAGAATATTCCACCGTGGTTACGCATTGTTCAGGCCAGTTGAGGATGTGGTTAAGGATGCTGAGAATCTTAAGAAGAACGGTGTTGAGAATCTTTTTGTTGATTTTGGACCGTTTCAGGATGAATTATTTTTCAAGAAACTATTCGGCGAGCTTGCCAAGTTAGAATTGGATATAACATTTCTGCCATGGAATCTTCCTTCTAATGAGTTGATTTCACAGGTTGGTGAAAGTTTCAGGAACTTCGAAATACAGATTTCTCCTGACTCTGGTTCAGAATCTCTTCGTTCGAGTTTATTCGATAAAGGGTTCCATAGACAGTTCTACTCTAACGCTGAACTTGTTAATCGAATAGAAAATATTTCTGAAGTAGGGTCTTCACGTGGCGCCCAGTTATTTCTATGGTTCATCTGTGGTCTCCCATTCGAAACAGATGCTGATTACCTAGAAACCGTAAAACTGGCTGTCGAGATGAAAAAGCGGTTTCCTCATCTGTTCAGAAAACCGCAGGATCAGCTCAACTGCGTCCCTCTAAGGTTGACACCTGGTGCCCCTGTCGACTTGTGGCCTGAGAAGTTTGGGATGAGAAAGTTCAGAAGCACTTTTGAAGAATATTATGAGTATTGCAGACAGATGGAGTTTGGTGGCATAAAGCATCCGCTTGGGCTAGAGCGTTTAGACCTTTCAGAAGCAGCGATTGTAAAGAGATCTGAAGAATTCAAAGATATCATTAACAACGCTTGAGAAAGAGACTCTTAGACTATCTTAGTCAAGATGTTAACTCATCTTCTTTCTAAGTATCTCTAGGTTTACTGGAATATTCTTTGCGTCTTCCAGTGTAGGGAAGATCTCTGCGTCTTCAGGGATTGGGTTGGAAGTTGCTATTCCTGGTCTTGCAGGTATTTTTCCTCCTAATCCCTCTACTCTAAACTGCCAATCTTCTGAGAGGGCAAAATCGAAGGCTCTATCAGCCCACTCTGGGTTTTCACCATGTTTGAGAAGCGCTATAGTAGGTGCGAATGTAGCCATGTATGGTACGTCTTTAGGCATCCGGTGAGCTACAGGTCGGTTCTGGATATCAAGGTAGTATGAGATGCATGCTAAAGTAGCTGGTAACCCAACGTGGCTTCTTCCTAGCCCGATGTTAAGCGCCATCTCCGGCATACAGGCGTAAGTTGTTGGTTTCATCTCTACTATTCGGTCTATGAACGGGTTCCACCACTTCTCTCCCATTATTCTTTTGAGGCTAGTTAGGTAAGTGAGGCCCATTTGCCCTTCAGTGTTATGAATTATTTCATGGGCTGCAAGTTTTCCGCGCCACTTTTCATCGACAGCTTCTGACAGAGAGTTGGGCGCTTCTTTCTCGTTAACTAATTCGGTGTTATATGCAAGGCCTACTGGTGAAAGAGCCATAGCGCACCATCCATCTATTGGACTACAGAGGTTTTTAGGGTATATGTCAAACTCTGGTGATTCATAAGATCTCAATAAACCTGCCACCTGTAGATTCAGAATCATCCAGTGAGGCCCTATGACTATGTCGGCTGAGTGTCCTTTGCTCTCAACCTCGTTTTTTATCCTCTCGAATACCATCTTAGGATGATCTCTAAATGTTATTAGGTGAAAATGCTCGTCAGCATACTTTGCCCTTAGGGCGATGTCGAAGGTATCAAGAATGAATGAAAAGGATGTGCATACTACTAGTTTAGTCATACAATAATAGACTTTGATTACCTTTATTAATTTTTCAATTACAAATAGCTAGAATTCTAGACTTATGGATGTAAAAATGCTTAGAATTTTGTTTTGCATTCGAACTATTCTACTCAAGTATAGAAGCATTTTTGGCATCAAACCTCTGAACTTTATAGTGCCTTTAACTACTTCACTCTGAACCTTGTCTTTTCCCTGCGCTATCTTAACCCACTTGTCATACGGTGCTGTGAACCTGAACTCTGCTTTATCGTCGGATCTAGCTTCTGATGAGCTTATTTTTCCATTTTTCACGGTTATAAGAAAAGCGGAGTTTCTATCACTGCATTCGGCAATTATTGTTGTGTTTATTCCTGAGAATACTTTTTCTAACTCTTGATCCTTGTTAAGTAGTTCACTTGCTTCTTCAAAGAATTCTTTTGACCAGAAGCGAACCATTGTTCTTCGCAGTTCAAGTTTCTTAATGGGATTAAAACGTTACCTCTAAATCGTTCTAATTGATGAAATTATGCGCCAGCGAATAGTTAACTATCTTAGGTTCTGCTATGCGCTTTTAGGTATTTGGGCACCATTTCTTGGAAGAGGAGTTTGGTGGCTTTAGAATAGGTTTCGAATGCTTTCTCATCCTTTATATGGATTAATTCTTTAGCGGTTCTATTGCAGTAGCCGCATAAGCTGCATTGCTGAAGAGGATTACAACCTCCCTTGTTAACGACTGTTTTGAAGAATTTGTCGAGCTTGTTGTTGTCGATGTAAACCTCGGGTTTTCTGAAGTCTTCTACTCCGTGCCTTTTGAGTATTTCTTTAGCAGTATCTGACCTTATTGACCAGTCGGGGTAGGTTGGGCTTATTAGGTCAAGTAGATTTCCATCATACTTTCTCATTGAGTAAGCGCCTGCTGTCCTTATTATCCACGGGATAGGCATCTGGCGGCCTTGAAGTTTGAACTTATCGATCTTGAAATGCTTCTCATAGAATAAGGTGTCTTCTGGCCTTATCCATGGAGCTTTAAGTATCTCAGCAGGATCTTCGATTCTGTCTTGAGCGCATTCTAGCATGCAGTAGTCAAGGCCTTCGTCGACAACCTTCGAGCGGTGGGAGCTTAATGTGTGATGGTAGAGCGCATAAGGACAGTTGAAGAGGCATGACTCGTTCACTAAGAGTTCAACGTCTATTTTTCGTGACTTTGAAATTAGTTGTAGAAGTTCGAAGTCCCTGTTCACGCCAGCTGTCAGGCATATAATGTCTGCACCCATCTCCTCCCACCGTTTGAACTTCTGAATTGAATCAACATGAGCGTGAACTGATATCTCAACCTTTAAGCTAGGAAACTCGTTTTTTACAAGTCTTAATAGGTATGGAGAGGATATTGTTAGGATATCTGCGCCTGTCTCGTATACTTCGCTGAGATATTTAGTGATCTTATCTCGGCCATCCTTCTCATACCCCAGTTCCCCTAAGCATAGAGAGTTCGCTAGATAGTTCACCTCTAAACCTATTGATTGAGCCTGTTCGGTGAACTCTTTGACTCTTGCCATGGTGAAGTCTCCAAATTTCATCACAAGCTCTGAAACTCTTCCATGTCCGATGACTGAGTAGGGTAGTGAACCGTATACCTTGCTAATGCTTCCATGTTTCTTATTCAGCACTTTAATCTCGTCTAAAAGAGCGATTTCGAATCGACTCGGAACTGACAGTTTCATAACTATTAGAAATGGCTAATTCATATAAATAGTTAAATTAGTTATTCATAAATTTACTCATTAAACTTCTAAAAATGTTTTTAAGTTATCAACATGATTTAAAATAATAGTGAAGATTATGACAAATCGTAATACGTACGTTATTTTAGCTGTTGCAGCTATTATAGTAGTTTTTGGTGTCGCAGCCGTAATTTATATGCCGGGTTCTGAACCTACAACTATTACAACTACTGAAACAACTACTGCTACAACTACTGCTACAACTACTGCTACAACTACTGCTACAACTACCGCTGTAACTACTGCTACAACTACTGCTACAACTACTGCTACAACTACTGCTACAACTACTGCTACAACTACTGCTACAACTACTACTACAAGCACAACCACTACCACTACAACTGTTGAGGCATTGGAGAAGGATCTTTTGATTTATGGGGTAGCTGATCCTGTGGATGTAAAACCGTGGATAGATGGGTTTAATGCGAAGTATCCTGGTGTGAAAGTTGTATATG
>Ga0209324_10001668_pt1 | contig 15409 bp, 14 predicted proteins | sample Rifsed19ft3_FD_184015 | JGI IMG/M metagenome (GOLD analysis project Ga0209324, IMG submission 184015) | Soil microbial communities from Rifle, Colorado, USA - sediment 19ft 3 (version 2) | ecosystem: Environmental > Terrestrial > Deep subsurface > Rock core/Sediment | place: Rifle, Colorado...
TCATTCATCTTGACCATAGCCTCTCCAATATTTGTCATAAGAAGGCTCTCTGTTATCTCAAGGTTCAAGCAACTGTGGTCAAGCCCTGTGTCCCTGAGGACGCTTGCCACTGTATCAACAAACCGCTCCTCGATGAAGAACCTGACTGATATGTTTACAGAGATGCTCAAACCCGGAAAGCCATTAGCATGCATCCTCTTAGTATAGGCGCAGGCCTCCATGAGTCCCCATTCGCCAATTGGCACTATCAGGCCTGACTCCTCAGCCAGGGGGATGAAATTTGCCGGGGATACAAGTCCCATATCCGGGCTCTGCCACCTTATAAGGGCCTCTCCCCCTGTTATCTTCCCAAGCTCCAAATCCAATATAGGCTGGTAAAAGAGGAGGAACTCCTGCCTGTCAAGAGCGACTCTGAGTCTGTTTCCTATCGTAAGCCTCTCCATGGCCTTCTCTGCCATGGATGGGTTGTACATCTGGAAGTTGTTTCCTCCTTTACCCTTTGCGTGGTACATGGCGATATCTGCGTTCTTGAGGAGTGTGACAGAGTCATTACCGTCATGAGGGTAGACCGCCACCCCAATGCTCGCATTGATGAAAACCTCCTGTCCAGCCAGGGATATGGGCATTTTTAATGACTGTAAAACCTTGTCTATTACCATTGGGATATCATCCACCCTTGCAAGGTCCTGCAGAAGCATTGCGAACTCGTCTCCGCCAAACCGTGCCACCGTGTCTCCATCTCTAAGGGCCTGGTCCATGAGGCCGGCAACCGTCTTTATGAGTTCATCTCCTGATGCGTGCCCAAGGGTATCGTTTATGACCTTAAAGTTGTCGAGGTCAAAGAAAAGAACCGCTACAACTGTCCCCTTGCGCCACTGTCCCCTGGTTATGACCTGGTCAAGCCTATCCATAAAGAGCATCCTATTTGGCAGTCCTGTGAGATTGTCGTGGTATGCCATCTCACGTATTACGCCCTCCATACGCATCCTCTGGGATATCTCATCCTTGAGGGCAATATTGGCCTCTTCCAGGTCTGCGGTGCGCTCCTTCACCCGATCTTCAAGTTCATTGTGGACCTTCCTGAGCTTTACCTCAGCATCCATTCTTTCGGCCTCCATGACCTCCAGGGAACCAAGCATCCTGTTGACCTCGTTTCCAAGCAAAGAAAGCTCATCCATTCCCTCTGCTGCAACACGCATAGAGAGCTTACCGGTGCGGCCTATCTCAACAAGGTTTGAACCGAGTGATATAAGTCTGGAAAGGACGCTTTTCTTAAGAAAAATTGTGGCCGCAATCGTGGAGGCAGCCGCAACTACAAGCAGGTATAAGATAAAATAAAGGATATTCCTTTTGCCCTGTATATAAATGGACCTCGGAAGGTCCACCCTTATAATGAGCGCCGGGGTCCCATATATGTCATCCACAATCCCCCACCCTGCCACCATATCGTCTGACACAGGTGCCGAGCTAAACTTATCACCTCCTTCCTTTACCTCAGGAGCAACACCCTCGTCCGGGGTCTCAGGTTTCAAGCGGTCCACGGATACAGGCATGTGGACAGTCTCAGCCAGCCGCTTTACCTCCTCTTCATCAAGATAGCGCCCCATTATGAGAGTGCCTCGAGCCGGGCCTTTGCCCTCGCTTGTAAGCACAGGGCGCGATGTAATAATCATCACTTTCTCATCAACAATCACTACCCCCTCAACACCGCCTCCATCTTCTCCTTCTCTTAAAAGAATGCTGCCCGGTGCTATATGTGTAATAAGACCCGATGGCAGCTGGCCTTCTGTAAGCCTCTTGTAATCCAGCGATTTACCGTAGATGACCTTGCCGTCGGTTTTTATGTAGGCTACTATACTGAGTCTCTGCTTGACAAGTGTCTCAACATTGAGTGTGGACCTGATATATTCATCTCCCCTCTTTGCCATGAACTCATAGGTCTCGTCCCATGATCCCCAGTCCACATTAAGGGATCCCAGAGCCTTTATCTCTGCCTCAAGGGAGCTGACTGCCCTTTTGGCGTTCCTGCGCGCATCCTCTTCCTCAAGGGCCTTGTAGCTTACAAGGAGGACTGTCTGGGACAAAATAAAGAGAACCATGGCAAAAACTATGAAGGTGGAGGCTATGGCAAGGAATATTTTTGTTGTAAGTCTCATATTTATCAGTTCACCGCTTCCAGACAGCGATAGTTTCAATTGATAAAGTCTAAAACACAGACTTTAGCCGGAGGGTGTCCCTTTTCCATTATGTTATAACTCTATGCAATTCTCATTTCAAGGCTTTTAATAAAAATAAAAGTAAAAATAAATCAACGCTTGTTCCAAATGGAGGGGACTAAACTGTGGGTGGCAAATGGTCTTCATCGTCGAGTGTAAAAATTCTTGACATACTGTCAATATTTTTTACACTTTCCTTAATGAGTTATAACTAATTGATATTATTACATTTTGTTGCATTTTTATTCTGCTGAAAGATGCAGTGGCAGTTTGTCAGTGCAAAATTCTTTTACACTTTAGCAATATTAAAAAGAAGACACTCAAAATATTATTTAGTCTGAAGCATAAATATACTTACAAATCGAATAGTTACCTTGCAAAGCAATAATTACAATCATGCTTGGCACACGACTTGCATATACTAACTAATTAGTAAATTAAAAAAATCAAAGAATCGGCTCCGGCCTGATTGGATTAGCAGCATTTGGACGCAAGAGATTACAGAATTAAATGAAAGAGGGACATTAACGGGCGGGCTTAAAAACCCGCCATCCCTAATCAGGAGGTTGTAATGAAGCAAAATAAGAAGAATAACTTTAATCCTGTTGATGATGGTTGCTATAAGCGCTCCGGGATTATCAAAAAGTTTTGCAATCCCAACCCTCCAGCTTGATATTGCTAACGGAACCTATGATTATGATACCGACAAAATTGTTTCATCCAGCAAAGCATTTACACTCTACGCCTTGCTTATCCCTAACTCTAAGAACCCTTTAAGCGACACTTACTATATATCCGCTGCTGTTACACCAAAGGTTGGGTCGCTTGAGTCCAATTTAGGCTCTTTTCAATTTAATGGAACTACTATAAATGTTACATCAGATATGACTTATGGGATGCCGCCCTTAGAAGATATTGTTAACTTGCATGGATGGGACAAAGGCGATCTTCAAAAGCACAGCATATTTCCAACTCATTTTTATGAGTTCGAGTTCAGCTTTAATTCAGTGGTAATATGTATTACGTGGAATTTAGCATCAATAGTGCCAATCTGGACCCAGATTATGTAATTCACTTTGACCTTTACAAACCAACATACTGTGTGAAGGTGGTATAGATGTAACCCGGTTTGCCCCATTCTCGCATGATGCTGAGTCTGCAAAGGTTCCTGAACCAGGCACTATCGCCCTTTTGGGGATAGGGCTTGTGGGGTTATGGGGATGGAGCAGAAGACGCAGTAAAGATTCAACGAGAATTCAGTAAAAATGAGTTGACTTTTATAAGCAGAGTGTATTAAAAGCAGACATTTATGAATGTGCGTACCTGTCCCATATGCCAGAACAAATTCTATACTGCTGTTGGTGGTGGAGAGCATATGGCATGCCCGTTTTGCGGTCTTCAGCTCAAAACAGATAAATTTATACAACGGGAAGAAAAACGGAATAAAATCCGGAAGGAGTGCAGTATTGTGCGAGGCGGAACAGCGGTTTCTGCACAGACAGTGGATATATCTGATAAGGGGGTGGGGGTTATGATGATGAACAGTACCATCTCCTTTGCCCCTGACGAGACTGTGAAGGTTACTATAAACGATTTACAAGTTGACGCTAAAGTAGCATGGTTTGTTAGACTGGATGACCTCATAACAAGGGCAGGCCTCAAATTCCATCAGGCATAGCACTGTTATGGCATCCATTGCGTTTATCCACTAAGCTTAGCGCGATCCATATACCATCTAACCGTCCTTTCAATCCCAGCATCCATATCAAATTCCGGCTGATACGACAACATTTCCATAGCCTTTGATATATCAGCGAGAGAGTCTCTGACATCACCTCTTCGCTGTGGGAGATATGAAGGTTCAATCTTCATATTGGCTAAGTCTCGTATCTTCTGAAAGAGTTTATTGATGCTGACCCTGCTGCCATAACCGATGTTGAAATGCCTGCCGGCGGAGCCTTCTGCAAAGCAGGCCTTTATATTGGCCTGATTGCAGTCATCTACGAATGTAAAATCCCTTGTCTGTTCTCCGTCACTGTATATTATAGGACTCTGGTTCCTTAACATAGAACTTATAAATTTTGGTATTACAGCGGCATATTGAGAGGTTGGGTCCTGTTGCGGACCATATACATTAAAATATCGCAGGGCGATTGTTTCAAGACCATAGACATGATGAAAAACCTTGCAATAGTATTCGCCGCTTAATTTGGAGACAGCGTATGGAGAAAGCGGTGTTGGAAACATATCTTCCTGTTTCGGCAACACCGGCGTATCTCCATAAACAGAGGATGACGAGGCATAGACAACCCTTTTTACACCAGCATCTTTGGCAGCAGCGAGAACATTCAGCGTTCCGGTAACATTCACTTCATGTGTTGTTGCGGGGTCTTCTATAGACCTCGGCACAGAACCGAGCGCAGCGAGATGAATGACATATTCCACGCCTCTAATAGCCCTCTCTACCGTGAGCTTGTCTCTTAAATCACCTTTTATAAACTCTGCGGATTTTACGAACCCTTTCATATTTTCCTCTTTGCCTGTTGAAAGGTTGTCAAGCACCCGCACTCTAAAACCTTTTCCGATAAGCTTCTCGCATAGATTTGAACCTATAAACCCTGCGCCTCCGGTAACCAGAAAATTATTCATATTGCCTCCTTGCTCCAGTTATGACCTCTCACCATATTCAGAAAATTATCAGCAACATTCAGTCATTGCTATTATCTTGAGAATCTAAATCCCACATTCAATCTTTAAGCGCAACAAAAGAGGAAGCGACTTCAATAGGTGTTTTAAACCCCAGGCATTTCCTGGAACTGTTGTTTATCAGAGATTCTATCTCTGCTATCTGCACATCACTGAGCTTACTGAAATCAGTCCCTTTATGCAAGTACCATCGAATCAGACCGTAAAAATAAAAAGATTGACCTTTGTTGTACGAGGTCATAAAATCGGAATATCTTTTTAATCGCGACCCTAAAAATTGGATGCCTATAGATTTAGCCGAAAAATGCATTTGGTTTTTATTTTTCGGGTCAAACGCAAGATTTGAGCCAAAGACAAGGAAAAGCTGGTTGGACAAAACGGAGCATACTGTTTTAAGTATGTGAGTATTTGGACAGCCAGATTTGACGCAGTATTTGGCCAAAGATTGCGTTTGTCAAAAAATGCAGTTGCATTTTTTGGGTTTAGCCATGACCGAGCCGATGTTAAAGTTACTTATAGTTGATGACAACGAAGCCATACGCACCCAAATGAGATGGGCTTTCAGCAAGGATTATGAGGTCCTGACCGCCGAGAACCGCAAGAGCGCTATTGAGATTGTCAAGAACAATAGTCCGGGTGTAATAATCTTAGATTTGGGGCTTCCGCCTGCTCCTGGAGATACCTCTGAGGGATTTAAGGCCATTTATGAGATTAGAGAAATAGATCCTGTGATTAAGATATTGATAGTCACCGGCAATAAGGAGAAGGATAATGCCCTCAAAGCCATAGAGATGGGGGCATTTGATTTTTTCACAAAACCTGTGGTGCTTGACGAAGTACGAATTACAGTTAAAAGGGCATTTCATGTAGCTGGTCTCGAGAGGGAAAATATCGCCCTCCATAAAGGACTTGATCATGATGCAATCAGCAACATGCTCGGCACAAGCGAGCCTATAAATAAGATTTTTGAGATGATAAGGAAGGTCGCAACAGTGGATGTGCCTGTTCTCATAACAGGCGAAAGCGGTACCGGGAAGGAGCTGGCAGCAGCTGCAATCCACAGGCTGAGCAACAGAAGAGAAGGACCGTTCGTTGTCATAAACTGCGGCGCCATTCCGGAAACGCTCCTCGAAAGCGAACTCTTCGGCCACGAAAAGGGTGCCTTTACAGGTGCTGATACCTCAAGAAAAGGAAAGATCGAATATGCTGACGGGGGGAGCCTGTTTTTAGATGAAGTTGGCGAGCTGAGTCTGCAACTTCAGGTTAAGCTCTTGAGGTTCTTTCAGGAACACACAATAGAGCGGATTGGAGGGAGAGAACTCAAACATATTGATGTACGAATCATCGCTGCAACGAACAGAGATATAAAGGCGCTGGTGAGAGAGAACAAATTCAGGGATGATCTGTATTACAGGCTCGGGGTGATAACTATAGAGATGCCCCCCTTACGTGAGAGGGGCGATGATATATACATACTTGCCCTCGCATTCTTGAGAAAATACTCGAAGACCTTTAATAGAAAAATACACGGTTTCAGTGATGATGCTATAGAGGCCATTAGGGATTACAGATGGCCCGGGAATATAAGGGAACTGGAAAACAGGATTAAAAGGGCGATAGCGGTTGGTCACAAGGAAGCGATAACGCCTGAGGAACTTGCCCTTCCATTGTCTGATTCAACTGAAAAATTGGGAAAAATATCTAAAATTAAAGGATTTATTGCAGCGAAAGAGACTTTCGAAAAGAGGATGATTCAGGAGGCGCTCTTAAGACACAAGGGGGTTATAAATCGTGCAGCAGTAGAACTCGGTATAAGCCGTCAGTATTTAGGTAAATTAGTTTTGAAATACGATCTCAAACTGAGTTGACAGTAATATTACTGTCAACTTTTTTTACACTCAAAAAAATTGCCTAATCATATGATTTTAAAGCCTTTCTATGAATTTACCCCCTACAATCAGCTATATTGTACCATCCTCCCCCCTTAAATTCTGTCAACAACTGTTGCCATTTTATTTTACCTTACAATCTGGTGGATGAGGTTTTTTTAGCTCATTTTAGATTATTCTTAAAAATCGTAGAGTTACAGGCTGACATCAGAAACTCCTAATAGTGGCACGTTATTTGCTTATAGTAACACGTACGATATGTTCAAGCCCTTGATATACTCGATGAATAGTAAGACACTCGAAGCCTTTACAACTTATGAAGAGAGGGACTTTGACGAGGGGCTTGGGACTGTTTACGAAAGGTTTATGCTGAACAGTTTTTTTGATTCTCTCGTATATTCATACCAGCTTAAAAAGGTTCTTGAGGTTCCATTTTATGGAATGACCGGACTGACAGGCATAAACAGCGTTCACCTTGTTGAGAGGGGCTGCAAACTGACCATAGTAGACTCAAAAAAAGAGAAGGTAAACGAAGCGGTTGAACTGTGGAAGGGGTTGCCATACGAGGGAAGATGTGAGGTCGTCTACCACGAAGACCTCTCAAGGCTCCCCTTTGAAGACAAGAGCTTTGATCTTGTGTGGGACTTTGCGGCTCTGTGGCATGTGAAGGAGGCTGAAAAACTCCTCTGCGAGATGGCGAGGGTATCATCGAGATTTGTTCTTGTTTTTGTTCCGAACAAAAGGCAGATAGGTTATCTCCTTAGAAAATATGTTTTTGATAGAAATTTCTTCGAGACCGTGGATGAGAAGTGGGCGGACATAGAAAGGATATCTGATATTCTTACATCCCAGGGTCTTGATGTGAAAGACAGGGGGGTATTAGATATACCTCCTTGGCCTGACACATGCGTACCCTTAAGAAGCATTCTTGATAAGCTGAATTTCGTAAAAATGGGAAATAAGAAAAAGGAGGAGAGGCGATGGAAGTGGGATATTGTAAGCTATTATTTAGGAAAAGACAGGACGGTTAAAGAGAGGGTAGAGAGATTTTCTTTTATCGAGAGGAGTAAATTGCCACTATGGTTAAAGGCCCTCTGGGCCCACCATAGGTATATAATATTCTCTAAAAATTGAGGTGAAAATATGCATGACACTTTGAAAGATGGGCATCCTGAAGGTGCAGGCGGTCATAAGCCTGTAAAGGTTGATTTTGTAGACTTTAAGATGGAGAAGGCTTTTGCCTTCGACCCTGCTAAGGGAGAGAAAGGAATTGTAACCTACACGATAGAGGAACCTGCGAGGATAAGCATAAAGGTAATAAAGGCAGGAACCAGGGAACTATATATTTCTACAATCCTTAACTGGGGGGTCAGGGACGCAGGCACACATACGGAGTTGTGGGACGGAAGGGACTATGAAGGAAATATCATAGACCTCTCAACAGCCATGATAATTATGGAGGGAGAACCCATGTCCACATATGTTCCAGGCGATTACTCAGTAGCCGGGCTTTCCGCCGAGGAGATAATCCATGGCCACCAGCACGGCCATTCTCACAACGTCTACCATGAACACGCAAACATCATCCCAGGTATCAAGGTTACCTCTGTAAAGGACGGAGATGTTCTTTCAGGCCTTGTAGTCGTAGAGTCCTATCTGGAAGGTGAAAGGAAAGGTTATGGAGACGAGGTTGGATACGGCGTCAGGTACTATCTCGACAACACCCTCGTTCAGGAAGAGTTTTACGATAGACGTTGCAATGGGAAGTTTTCCTACACCATTGATACCACTGCTTATCTGGATGGCGAGTATACCCTATATGTGGGCATGTGCGACCACCATCAGCACGTAACATCAAGGGGGTATAGGATTAAGATAGCAAACTCACCGCAGGGTAAACCATAGTAGGAGGTGTAATAAGAAACACCGCTTTGACCTTTTATAAATTAAAGAAGGAGGCAACTTTTATAATATGAGCAATAACATCTTATTGGCTACTAATGAGTGGATAGAGGTAACCCCGAACGTAAAGGTTTCCGGTCCGTCCCACAAGGTCCATTTTCAAGGTGTTGTGAGCAATCAACCCGATAAAGACCCTGAGGACATAAGGATGGAGGACGAGGGTGAGAAAAAGCGGATATTTATAAAACGCAGGAACGATATGGAAGAGGACCGCGTTTTCGTAATGACCTATCGGGTAAATGCTCACGGGGCGGACTATTTTACAAACACGAGAGTTGTTGTCCGCAAGCAGAAGTGAGAGCTTCATGAGGCAGATTTTCACAGGCTGTTGAAAAAGACACCAACAGCCTTGATTGCACCGATTAGAAAAAAAGATTACACAGATATTTCAAGGAGTTTTAATCTGTGTAATCGTATTTCAAAATCTGTGTAATTAATTCTTTCATAGGAGAAATAGACCATGAAAACTATAGAGAACTTCAAGGTCAATATCAATACCCCGGACCCGGGCTATGAGCCCTTTCCTGTCTCTATAATGAACAGGTCTACCCATGAGGCTTTGACCTTTGATCCCACCCTCGGGAAACCAGCCACCATCTCATACCGTCTTAATAAGGCTGGCTGTATAAGGGTAAGGATCGTCCTCAGGAACATACCTGGGCTTATTCTGAGAACCTTGAAGGACTGGGGCTGGCAAGACTTCGGTAAATATGAACTAAAATGGGACGGGTGTGACAGATCAGGCAATATCATTGACAATAAGCGTGTCCTCGTCCTCTTCGAGGCAAAGGACCAAGGCAAGGGACTCCGTCACGAATCTCACGATGAAAAGATATGCTGCGATCCGACCATTTCCATAAGAACCAGGCCAGAACCAGGCGTGACAGTAAAGGGTGCTTTAGAGGTATACTCATCTTTTCTCGGTTTATCTCGTGGGTTAATGGAGAAGAGTGGCTGCGAGGTCAGATATTATATAGACTACTCCCACATTAAGACTGAAATCTTCAAGAGCCTGCCAGATGAGTTCTGCTTGAAGGTTGATACTGCGTCTCTTGTTAGAGGCAAACACCTGATAACAGTAAACGTGGATGACCTCCACGACCACATTGGTTCAGCAGGTGTAGAAATCAGTGTTTAGGATTGCAAATGGCGCAAAAATATAACGAAATAGAGAGGAGCCCATGCGGAGGGATAAGGTCTGGAAAGACCGTAAGATTCGGCATATCCGCGGATTCGAGGTTGCTCGAAAGCTTTGATAACATGATAATTCAAAAAGGATATATAAACAGGTCAGAGGCCATAAGGGACCTCATAAGGGACGAGCTCGTGGAACACGCCTGGGTGAGTAATAATGAAGAGATGGTTGGAACAATCACTATTGTTTACAACCACGATTCGAGAGAGCTTAGCGACAAACTGATAGAGCTCCAGCACCAGAACCACGGCGCCATAGTGTCCACCGTCCATGTCCACCTGGATGAGCACAACTGTCTGGAAGTGCTTGTCGTAAGGGGTAGCAGTGATACTATTAAGAACGTATCCGATAGACTCATAGGTACCAAGGGTGTGAAGCACGGGAAACTCACCATGAGCACGACCGGAAAAGGGTTGTTTTAGCTTAAAAATTTTTCCCCGGCGGTATCACGAAAATCAGATTTTTATGCGCAGGCAGCATAAAAAAATGAGATTCTTAAGCTGAACATAAAAATACTCCTAAAGGGAAATAGAAAATTATTATAAAGAGGCTTTTAGTTCTGATTGTTGTCGAAGTGTTTGCCATCTACAACACGGCAGTTACCGTGCAACGCAGTCCACAGGGTTCCATATTTCTCCTGGTATACAGTATGTAATGAACCCAGGAGGCGATCCAAATGCGACAAAACTGTTTATATACGGCATAAGATTTCAGACATTTTTTTAGGAAATGCCAATCAGGGCAAGGAGGAACATATGCATATACCAGACGGTTATCTCGGTCCCCATACTTATATCGCCTATTACGGCGTAATGGGCCCTTTGTGGTTATGGGCATCAAAGGCGCTCAAAAGGACAGTGAAGGCCAAACATGCGTCCTATCTCGCATTAGGCGCGGCCTTTTCATTCGTGATAATGATGTTCAACCTCCCTGTTCCCGGCGGCTCTACAGGGCATGCGGTTGGGGGGGCGCTCGTTGCCATAGTACTCGGCCCATGGGCAGCTCTCATGGCAGTATCAATAGCCCTTGTTATCCAGGCCCTCCTTTTCGGTGACGGGGGGATTACTGCAATAGCGGCTAACTGCTTTAACATGGCCTTTATCATGCCATTTTCTGCATATTATATTTACAGGGTACTATCTTCCGGATCAGAGGTTACCTCCTCCCGCCCCCTCTTTGCAGCCGCGGTAGCAGGATACCTCTCTTTGAACCTCGCAGCCCTTTTTACAGCCGTTGCTTTCGGTATCCAGCCAATGATAGCCCACAAACCCGATGGTACGCCCCTTTATGCCCCGTACCCCCTAGGGGTGGCTGTTCCTGTTATGGCATTCGAACACCTATTATTCTTTGGTTTTGTTGAGGCAGTAGTTACCGGTCTGGTTGTAGCATATATCATGAGGAGCGAGCCATCCCTTCTCGGCTTTACAGGGGTCTATCCGGAGCCAGCCGCAGCAAGAAAGGGTATTGCAAACATAAAGGGGCTCTGGCTCAGCCTCGGGGTACTCATAATTTTTACACCCATCGGGCTTATCGCTTCCGGAACTGCATGGGGCGAGTGGTCCACTGAAGAAATAAAGGCCCTCTTGGGCTATGTTCCCGAAGGTTTGAAAGGACTTAACAGTATCTGGCCATCGTTACTCTCTGATTACAGTGTCCCGGGGTTAAAAGGGAGTCCTTTGTTAGAGGCAGGGGGCTATATAATCTCAGCATTAATAGGTGTTCTGGTCGTTACAGCAGCCGCATTTGTCATAAGCAGGTTCCTCCCTGCTGAGGGAAAGTAATATGAAGGCGGAGTGGCTTAAGACAAACTATATTGGTCCGTGTCCGTGCTGTAAGATAAATGGCGGCAAATATAGCTTTATTGACAAAACGCTTAAAGGGATAACCAATTTCTTTAACGAGGGGGTCTTCTCGGAAACCTACGCAAAAGAGAAGGGTCTTATGCAGGGTATAGACCCGAGGGTTAAGATAATCACAGTTTTGATTCTTGTTGTAGTGGTTAGCCTTCTAAGGCACCTGACCCTGATAACCGGGATTTATCTACTCATCCTCGTAGTTGCTGTGGCTTCGAGGATACCCTTGATGTTTTTCATCGCCCGTGTCTGGCTCTTCATCCCCCTTTTCTCAGGGATTATAGCTATACCGGCGCTATTCAATGTATTTGTCCCGGGGGAGAGCCTCGTTACACTCATCAGGTTTGAAAAAGGGTGGTCCCTCGGTCCTCTGGAGATACCTGATACAATCTCGGTAACAAGGCAGGGACTTTCTACTGCTTCCATTTTTGTTATGAGGGTTGCAACCTCGGTTTCTATCGTGGTGCTTCTGGTTCTTACAACGAGGTGGCAGAGTCTGCTTAAGGCCCTCCGGGTGTTATGGGTCCCGCAGATGTTTGTCTTTATGACAGGCATGACTTACCGTTATATACATCTGCTCTTGAGACTTATAGAAGACACGCATCTTGCAAAGAAAAGCAGAGTGGTCCGTAATACCACTGCTGGCACGGGCCAGAGGTGGGTCGCTTCCCAGATAGGGTTTATCTTTAAGAAGTCGGTAAAGATGAGCGAGGATGTCTATCTATCCATGCTCTCAAGGGGGTTTACAGATGAGGTGAGGACCGCCTCTACCTTCAGGACAAGACCAATTGATTACATGTGGGCTTGCCTTTCAGCTCTCCTCATTTTTATTGTTTTGCAGTTGAACAGTATGTGGGGATAAATTAATACGAACGCAATAAATGTCTTTATACTGCGTTGGACTCCTCGGAAAATCCTCAACATACTAATTAAGTATGCCTGCGGTTTTCCTCGTCGTCCGCCTTGTCTAAAACCATTTCTTGCGTTCATATGATGTAACTTTATTTAATGCGTTTGTACCAAAAGATAGAAACTTTAGCGAGGCCAAGTTATGGAAAAAGCAGTTTTTGAAATAGTTGACGTAAGTTATAACCGTCTAATGAAGTTTCCTGCCCTCTGCGGGGTCAACCTTAAGATAATGGAGAGGGAAAGGATAGCCTTGCTGGGGGCTAACGGCTCGGGCAAATCGAGCCTCCTGAATTTACTGAACGGCCTCGCCTTCCCTCAGAAGGGGATGATAAACTTCCTTGGGCAGAGGCTCTCGGAAGAGGCCCTGATGGATAAGGAATTCAACGGCTTCTTTAGAAAGACAGTAGGTTTCGTTTTTCAGAATTCCGATGTTCAGCTTTTTTCTCCCACAGTGTGGGACGAAATAGCCTTCGGCCCTATGCAGCTTGGTCTGTCGGAGAGTGATGTGGAGGGAAGGGTAACTGAGCTTCTGGAGATGCTTTATATTAAGAACCTGAAGGACAGGGCGCCCTACCAGTTGAGTGGGGGTGAGAAGAAGAAGGTCGCCTTAGCAGCAACCCTTGCTGTAAATCCGGATGTGCTTCTCCTCGATGAACCGACAAACGGCCTTGACCCGAGGACCCAGGCGTGGCTCGTTGAGATGCTGGAAGAGATACACAGGGCTGGCAAGACCATAGTGACCGCAACCCACGACCTCGGGATAGTCGAAAGGATTGCTGACAAGGTTGTTGTCCTTGGAGAAAACCACACCCTTGTAGCTGAGGGAAGCCCCTCTGAGATACTGCGGAATAGGTCCCTCCTCTTAGAGGTGAACCTCATCCATGAGCATATCCACTGCCATGACGGTATAGTCCACAGCCACTCACACGGGCATTTTTCAGAGCACACTCACCCCCACAGGAGTGAATCCAAGCACAAAGACCATTAAAGGTGGAAATATGGGAGCCATATACTCAGGTTTTATAACAAATGACGGATACCTTTTTGCCACAAACGATATTTTCGGAGAGGCCCAGGAGGAGTGCGCAATAGTCAGGGTGAACAGGCACTGCGGCGCCCTCGTGGTTACTGCAAGGGGTAATTGCCTTCCCGGTGTCAAGGTTCTACTCGATAGGATACTTCCGGGCATGAGAGATAACGAGTGGTTGTCCGGAGACCTTGCCGGAGAAATTGTAGGGTCATTCAAAAGGGAGTTTGAAAAGGACCCTTCCTTCAGAACCAGGCCTCTCCCTTTTCTATTTCTCCTTGTGGGTTACACTGGAAAGGGGTCCAGACAGGTTGAACACATATTCATAAGGAATAGGGTCGTGGAGGTAGTAAACACGGGTGAGGGCAAAGAATACATCACAGGCTTTGACATTAACCCCCAGGGACACTCAGCAGACATCTTCTTCGGACACTCGGAGCTTATCGAGTATCTCTATAGGCATCTTAAGCACAGGGGGCTCGATTCAGAAGCCATGAAGCTCTTTACCTGCTTTTCACTTATCCAGACGCAGAAGCTCGACGACTCCCTGTACCAGAATATAAGGATGGCTACAATCTCCGACAGGGGTTTTGAATGGGTAAAAGAGGAGGAACTTAAAGCCCTTCAGACCATGACGGCCAAATTTGATACTTCGCTTTATGACGGGCTCTTTGATTTCTTTGCCTCTTGCACAGTGGGTACTGGTGCGCCGGCGGCAGGCGCGGTTTTTGTAAAATAGCGAGGTTTTTAATCGCTATTTTACAGGGAGTGGATTGAATGGAGCTTTTCGGAGCAATCAGAGAGAGAAAGAGTGTTAGGGCATTCAGGCAGGAACCTGTGCCGAAGGACTTTCTCGTAAGGCTCATAGGCGCAGGGATTGCCGCACCTTCCAAGGGAAACACCCAGATATGGGAGTTTGTCGTTGTGGCAGGTGAGAAGAAAAAGGAGATGGACACGATGCTTTTACATCTCCTCAAGACCGATTTCATCCCCTCTATGAAGCTCGGCGACCCGGATGAGAAATCCAGAAACTCTGAAGCCCTAAAGAAGGCAGAGGCGAGGAGTGTTAAGAATAGAGAAAATATGGAAAAGCTCATTGCGCCGGCAGGAATCTCGGTAGAGAAGTTTATGTTGGAAGGGACATTTACTTTTTTTAATGCTCCGGTAGCAGTGCTTGTACTGGTGGATGAGGTTTTTTCTAAGGATCTCCCGCATATTTTAAGCGTCGGGGCAGCAGTGGAGAATGTCCTTTTGGCTGCGGTTGACCTGGGCCTGGGGGCGTGCTGGATAGGAGGGGTGTGGAGGTACACAAAGGAAATCAGGTCGTTTCTGGGAATAATGGAGAACAAAAAACTCCTTTCAGCAATAGCCCTCGGTTATCCGGATACGGAGTCTCCGATAAACAAGTTTAAGTCAGGCAGAGACAACTTAAATGGGTTCGTAAGATGGATAGGCCTTGATGGAGCCCGGCCATAAAAGCAGAAAAAATAACGAGCATTCCGTTCAAAGATACGTTGGAGGATGAATTTTGTCGCTCATCATTGCACTAAAAGGGTTTGAGTGTCTGCTTCTGGCTTCAGACACAAGGATGACCGAGGGCTATACCCTTGAGGGTCCCAAGACGAGGGATGATTCTCAAAAATTCCTGAGCC
>Ga0209324_10001672_pt1 | contig 15395 bp, 10 predicted proteins | sample Rifsed19ft3_FD_184015 | JGI IMG/M metagenome (GOLD analysis project Ga0209324, IMG submission 184015) | Soil microbial communities from Rifle, Colorado, USA - sediment 19ft 3 (version 2) | ecosystem: Environmental > Terrestrial > Deep subsurface > Rock core/Sediment | place: Rifle, Colorado...
GCCTGACCGATGCAGAAAGCAGATGCCGTGCCGCCAAGGGGTTTGCAGGTAAAATCCCAATAGGAATGAGCCCAGTGCCCGCCCTGAGAACAATCCACATTCAAAATAGTAATGGTTAATGTTTGTCCTACATACGCAGAAAGATTCACACCTACAATTGTCCATGGTTTGTAATAAGCTCCACAGATTCCATTGTAAAAACCAGGTATGCTGGGACCTCCGGTGTATCTGAAACATCCGCAGGGAACAGGATTTCCATTTGAATCTGTTATACATAAATCAACAAAGGGTTGTTCAGAAACAGAATGTCCGGCATCCTGAAGCACTATTGCATACGCAAAGATGAAGTTTGTGTCCGCTGGACCTACCGTTAATTGATATACTAATCTTTCTGCACCCCATCCATTTGTTTGCGGCTGACCAATCTGGAGAGATGTATTTCCAAACCCAGGCGCTACAACCGGAATAGCAGGGTCGCCTGGATTAAAACCTGGCGTACACGGATCAATTCCGGCACCGCTTGTTAAATTAAACCGTGGAGCTACAGGAGCCGGTAAAGGAGCAGCCCATGACTGACTGCCTGTATTAGCAGTGCCCTGCGTTGCCTGCCATGCACCCCATCCGTTTTCTCCCCCCATATCACTGCAGGCAGCAAACGGAACCGGAAGATTATCATCCTTTTTTAATTGCGGCAGTTGAGTGTCTCGTGCATTTAATAATTTTCTTTCTGCGATAAACTTATCAATCAAGGGCTGAGGCACCCCGTCATTCTTCATTTTTTCCTGTAATGTTTTTTCATTAAAGGCAGTACCGTCCAATTTAATAATTTTTTCAGGGGCATTTGTTTCCTGCGCTTTTGCATAGGAATGAAAAAAGAAAAATGCTCCGAACATCAGGAGGAGTCCCTTCGGGACAAAAAGTAAAACTGATGGAAAGAAAATTTTGGAGTATAGGATTTTCATAGAGAAGATTTTATGCTACGTTTGTTTTGGCGACCAAAGGTAGAATGTACATAAACAAAAGTCAAGTATTTTCTAGTATTTTTTATTCAACTATTGTGATTACTCCTTTGTAATTTGATTCCTCTCCATTTTTTTCTTTCACCATTGTTTTCCAAATAAATGTATCACCGGTTTTGGCGTTGCCTCCATTCCATAATTGGTTTTTATCCGAAGTTTTGAAAACAACCATTCCGTTTTTATCATAAACCGTAAGTGTGAAATTATAATCTCCATTCTGTAAACTGGCAGGCATCCACCTGTCATTTAATCCATCCCCATTGGGACTGAATGAATTAGGAGCGAGCGGGAAAAGATTCTCAATGCTCACCATCTTTTTATCAGAACCTGTGCATCCGAAAGAATTTTTCGCAGTGAGAGTAATCTGGTAATTTCCTGTTTTGGTATAATTATGTACAGGATTTTTTTCCGCAGATGTTTGCTTGTCATCAAAGTTCCAACTGTATTCTGAAATACTTGTGATATAAGAAGCCGAACCATTATTTCCCCTCGCTTCAAAATTAATTTCAGAAGGATTATTTTCTGATGCAGAAAAATAAATCTCTACTGAAGGGGTAGCATTAACCACCAGGATAAGATGTTTTTCATCAGAAACTTTTTCCTTGGTTCCTGTCAATTTCAGTTTTACTGAATATGTTCCTGCATTCTTGTAGATATGCGAAGGAGATTTTTCTCCCGAAGTTTTTCCGTCTCCGAATTCCCATCTGTAAGTGCAGGGAACTATGTTGTCGGACTTAAACTGAACGGCAGTTCCTGAACATATCGGTGACTGATTAAAATGAAACGTTGCATTAAGAGAGGATGCAGATGGCGTTGTCGGTTGTTGAACTTCAGGAGAGTTGTTTTCATTGTTGGTGTTCTGAGCGGTAATGTTTTCTACAGAAGATATTTTTTGTGCTGCATTATTGTTTACAGGAGAATTTTCTTTTTCAGAAGTATCATTTGCAGATGACTTCTCACCGTTTACTAGCAACTGATGATCAATTACCTGGGGTTCTGCATTGTTTTTTTCTTCTTTTTGAACAAGGTTGTCTTGTGTTTTATTTATATCTGCAATTATTTGTTGGGAAGATATTTTTTCTACTTGGTTATTATCGAAATTATTCGCAGTGAAAAAATAAACCAATCCCGCAACCACTAAAATTCCCGAAGCGATTCCCACTATTTTTCCTGCGTTAGACGAATTCCTTGCTTTCGCATTGTTCAGCCGATTTTCCACATCTGCCCAATCGGCAGGATTGTATGGAGCTTCGTAATTTTCAAGCGATGTTTTGATATGACTTTCCAAATTTTTCATTTCTACATTTTATTTGCCTCCTCCTAAATCCTTCTACTCAAGGAGAAGGATTTTTGCCTCGCCCTTTAAGGAGAGGGGTTGGGGGTTAGGTTTTATTCCTGATACACTTTTATTTTTTTTTCTAATGCTTTTTTTAAATTCTTTTTTGCTTTTGACAAATTTGATTTTGTTGTTCCCACTGTGACTCCAAGTTGTTCTGCAATTTCTTTGTGCGAAAATCCATCCACCACAAACATATTAAATACGGTGCGGTAAGAGGTTGGTAATTGCTGAACTGCTTCCATAATTTCATTTGCACTGATGTTTGAATACTCGTTATTATCTTCTTCTGTTATTTCTTCCGCATTCTCTGCAGCATAATCTGAATCAGCGTATTGAATTGCATGTTTGCTTTTCCTGATAAAATCAATGGCTGTGTTTACTATTATTTTTCTAATCCATCCTTCAAAAGAGCCGCTGCCTCCGTATTGTTTTATGTTTGCGAACACTTTCATAAATCCATCCTGCAAAATATCACGCGCCTCTTCCCTGTCTTTTGAGTATCTCATGCAGGCACCCAGCATCTTTCCGTAAAATTTCTCGTAGATAATCTGCTGGCATTTGCGGTCACTCTTCACACAACCTTCAATAATTTCAAATAACGGTTCGTTGTACTCTTGACTGTTCATCTGCTCAGTATTGATATGACGTAGGATTTATAATTGGTTGCCTGTCCGAATCATTTTTTTTATGATAGCAGACAGATCTAGTAATTGAAAGTTTTTTTTCCTTTGTTTTAACGTGCTCAAAGGACGTAAATACATTAGTAAGAAACAAGTTTTTGGAGGTTTTTTTCTCAAAGAAATATAAAATTGAAGAGAAAAGAGGTGGCTCACTTAAAAAAAGGTGATTAACATGCCAGTGGGCAGGTGGGTACTATACACGATGTTAAGAATTAATTCTTATCCATGTTTAGCTGGACATAGATTTGTTTACTCACGGTAGCGGTAAGCGGCTTTGTCTTTTATCAGTGTGTGAAACACAGCGTTTCATCTCTGTTCATGACTGTATCACTTAGGAGTGCCAGTATGATTTAGAAAAAGGAGAGGGTACTATACCTTTTATGTAACCCTAACCGGTCTTCAGCGCAAATAATTCTTTCTATAAAACGATCTTAATGTTTCTTCTGAAGTTTAGATAATTCCCTGAATAATTCTTTTTCTTTTTCAGAAAGACCGGTGGGAATTTTCACCTGATAGGTTATGTACAGATCACCAAACTCAGCTTCTCTTTTGTAAACAGGAAAACCTTTTCCTTTCAGTTTTACTTTTGTTCCGCTTTGTGTTTCCGGTTTAACGGTGAGTTTAACTTTTCCGTCAAATGTATCTATGGTAATTTCTCCTCCAAGCACAGCCGTGTAAAAATCCAGATCAACATCTGAGTAAAGGTTGTTTCCTTCCCGTTTAAATTTTGTGTGATTGGTAATATTAAAGGTGATATAAAGATCTCCACTTGGTCCACTATTTGCTCCATCAGCGCCATGCCCAGGAATTTTTATGGTTTGACCGTTTTCCACGCCTGCGGGAATAGTGAGGCGAATGCTTCTGCCGTTAACAGTTAATGTTCGCTTGTGAGTTGCGTAAACCTCTTTTAAGTCAAGATGCAGTTCCGCATTAAGATCCTGTCCTTTGAATTTAGTTTGCCTTCCTCTTCTGCTGCCTGATCCACCTCCAAACATAGATTCAAAGAAATCAGAAAAATCATGTTCAGATGTATCCGAGTATTGCTGTCTGCTAGAAAATCCTCCGAATGGCTGCTGGCGTTGTCCTCCGGCTCTTTCAAATTCCTTGGCATGTTTCCAGTCCTTGCCGTATTTATCGTATTGTTTTCTTTTTTCAGGATCGCCTAAGACTTCATTCGCTTCATTGATCTCTTGAAATTTCTTTTTTGCAGAAGTATCCTTTTGGTTCAGATCCGGATGGTGCTTTCTTGCGAGCTTGCGAAAAGCTTTTTTAATATCGCTGTCGCTTGCGTTTTTATTCAGTTCCAATATTTTATAGTAATCAATATATTCCATTTACGTATTTATCATTGTTGTCATTCGACATTTTGTTTATTAACTTGTTTGCCCATTGTCAGGCAAATGTAAATTAAAAGCACTCGTCTCAGCCACGCGCAAGAAGGGAAAATGAAAATAAAAAATGATTGAAGAATACTCTTCTTACATTTTACGTCAGCTTCTGATACGTCTGCCACCAGCGATCGGGCACTTCTTCTTTGGTAGCTTCCAGATAATCATTGTAGGAGCAGGGAACGAGGCACTGGCGCTCATATTTAAATTTCTTTTGTGTGGGGTACGGTACTTCCATCCACCAGCGGTCGGAGCGTTTGGATTTGTAAAACACAATTTCGTTTTTGTTTTCTTTGATGGATACGCGGTATTTGAGGTAATCTGATTTCTTGCGGAAGGGAAAATCCTGGAATCGTTTGTAATAGCCGTCAATGAAATACCAAATCATCTGCGCGAGAAGATGTGCGGTTTGCCCGCGTTTATCTTTCGCTGGATTCATTTCAAAAAACCCGATGGCTCCGAGTTTATCACTGAGACCTGCGTAGCGAGTTATCTGGCAGGCCTCTTCTCCATAAAATCCGTTGGGTGATGCGTTGTTGTTACCAGGCGCATCGCTCATTCTTATTGCAGACATATCAAACGAAAGCAAATCAGCATGGCGCACGATGGGTTCTACTTCTTCCATGGCATCGCGGACCACTCCCAAACGATATGCGTCAAAATAAAGTTTGTGGAAAAGTTCAATTTCTTTTTGCTGAACAAAATAGGTCTGATAACCGATGTTGCTGTAATTAAAAAGTATGTTTGGCTGGTGAAGAATTATTTTTCCGAGATAGGCAGAAGAATTAAATTCAGAATCAGGACCGCCAATATCAAACTTTGCATCTACATCTACAAGGTTAATGGTAGGTTCGATTTTATCAAATGCTTTGTACATAGGGAACGTCAAATCCTGCCCGCCACCGATAACGATGGGAACAATTTTATTTTTTATCAGTTGGTGGCAAACCGAAGTGAGCGCGAAATAAGAATCCTTCACGGCATGCCCTTGTTTGATATTTCCCAAATCCACAATTCTTGGCTTGTAACTTCCCTTGAAAAGATTGTATAAATACGGACGCATGGCGTTTGCTGCTCCTCCGCAACCTTCATTATTCACTGCTCTTCTCTCCTCCTCTACTCCAATGATGGCGAGATGAACGCCTTTGAGTTCAGGAAAAGGTTTTCCGTCAACAAATTTTCGGATAGAAGTGCCGAGGGTATTTTCAGGAAATGAATTTTCTTCTTCTATATTTACAGGAGAAAGGAATTCTGAGATGTCTTCCATAAAGTTTTTCTTAGTGGGCTTTGCGAAATGTTTTGTGTTCTTTGTGGTTAAGTTTTTTTACCACAAAGAGCACGAAGGAAAATCACACAAAGAGCACAAAGCGAAATTAAGAAGCAAATAAATAAAAATGAAACGAAGCAATCTCAGTTATCAACAGAGTTTTGAAAAGAGGAGCGCTATCGAATATCAGTGCTACTGTATCAGCATCTTTCCAGTCGCTATTTCTTCATCTGGAGATAGGAGCTTGTAGAAATAAATGCCACCAGGCACATTCAGGTTTATGCTCTCCTGTTTACTGTTTACGGTTTTATGATAAACAACCTCTCCGAGTGTATTATAAATTTCAACATCATATACTGTGAGCTTTAAACTGTAAACTGTAAACTGACCGTTAGATGCGGGAAAGTTTTGTCAAGATGCTTAATAGTCAGAAATAGATGCTCAATAGTCCAGTGAAGATCCGTTATAGTGCGGTCAAGATTGGCGAAAGTACTGTCCATGTGCGAAATAGTCGGGAAAAGATGGGCTATAGTAGAGTCAAGGTGTTCAAAAGTACAGTCAAGATGCGCTATAGTAGAGTCAAGATGTTCTATAGTAGAGGCAGACCCCGCAAAAGTGCGGGGCAGGTGCGCTATAGTATGGTCAAGATATGACAAAGTACGGTCAGACCCCGCAATGCTGCGGGGCAGGTATGACATAGTGTCAACAAGATTGGCTATCGTAGAGGCAAGATGGGCTATAGTACGGTCAAGATTGGGTAAAGTATGGTCAAGATGGGGTAAAGTACGGTCAAGATGGGGTAAAGTATGGTCAAGATGGGGTAAAGTGGTGTTTTTTCGTTAAAAATGACATCCACCGCCAGCCCCCTCCTTACCTCCCCCATTTGGGGAGGAATTATCCCAATTAGGGAGGGGAAAAATCAGGCGGGTGGGTTTGCGGGTGCTTGGAAGATGAAGTTTTTGATGATGGAGTCGCCTTTTTTGAGTAGAAAGGGTGGTGTTGTTTGTTGTGTTCCGTCTGTATCGGTGGCGGTGAGGGTGATGGTTGCGGGGGCAGTGTCGGGTTTAACAATAAATAATCCGTCAACATCGGTGTTTGTTTGAACTGGCTGCTCGTTGATTTTTATATTGACATTGTATTTTGGTTGTCCATCGGGTGTGGTGCATTTTCCTTTGCAGTTGGTTGAACCTTTTCCGAGGTCAATAATTACTCGTGCTTTTTCGTAATCGCTTAGATAATGTTTGTTGCCGTTTGTTTTGAAAGAAACTGAAACGGGGTCGAGGGTTTGGTTGAGAACTTCATTTGCTTCTTTGAAAAGTGTTACGAGTTCTTCGGTGAGTGATGCGCGGTGTGTGATTGCGATGCGTGGGTTTGCGAGCACTGCAAGATAATTGTTGATGTCGGTTTGCCAACTGTTGACGGTGGCGGGTGTTATTCCGTAATCGCTTAGTGAGCCGACTATATTATTTATGATGTTGAGTAATGTTTGCGCGTCTGGTCCGATTTGGTCATCGTTTTTTTCGCGGAGTTCGGTGAGGGAGAGATCCATTTGTGCTTTTAATTCTTCTCCGCTGGTGCCGAGGGAATGGGCATACGCTTTTGTGGGGCTGATGTGTGAATGTGTGCTTTGGACGAGGGCTTCCTGCAATTGATTTTTTCCTGTGGTTACGCCTGAGGTGGCGAGGTCGGCTTCGCCTGAGGTGGTTTGGATGGCGGTGTATTTTACTTTGAGGGCGAGGATTCCGTTTTTGAATGCAACGAGCAGGTCGGTGATTGCTTGGAATTTTGATGCGTGTCTCAGCACTGTGCTGAACATATTGAGGTGGTTGAATTGGGTGTTGTCCATAGTGAGTAATGATTAATGATTAATTCAAATGCAACGCGAAAGTAGGAAATTTATTGTATGATAATTTTTTGAGTGTAAATATTTCCTTCTGAAATAACTTTTAGGAAGTAGATGCCTTTGGGATGGGTGGATAAATCAATGGTTGAATGGTTAAATGGTTGAATGGTTAAATGGTAAATTTCTTGTCCGATTATATTTGTAATTCTTATTGAAGAAATTTTTTCTGTGGATGTGATTGTGAAAATTCCGGTGGTGGGGTTGGGGTAGATGGAGATTTGTGAAGAAGAATTAGTTTCATTCACTGCGCTTGTATTGCCGCAGGTGTCTGTAAAACTGCCGCCTGTCCATTGGGCGATGTAGTTCATGGTGTCGGTATCAATAAGTTTTCCGCAAGCAATGTAAAGTTCGTTATTGTAAACTGCCACTGAACTTAAACCATAATTGAAGGTAGTTCCAAGACTGCACCATTTAGTGCTATCCCAATAGGCAATGCGAGATGCATAAATACCTCCAATGCTATCAAAAGTGCCAACTACATATAAATTATTATTAAATATTGTCATATCAAAAATTTGAGCACAGCCGAGACATATATAAGAAGTACCTCCTGCTACATCCGACCATGTGCTTCCGTTCCATTTTGCTATGGTATTGCCGGGATTTCCCGAATATTCGTATTGCGAAAAAGAGCCGGCAACATAGAGTTCATTTTTATAAACAATCAATTTATTAACCTGAGCCATCGCACCAAAAATTCCGTTGCCCACAGCGTACCAATTTGCTCCATCATATCTATACATCTCGCCATATAATGTATCATCAATATTTCCTCCTATATATAAATCGCCATTGTACATAGCCATAGAAGTTATAATGGCAGGATTTTGTTGACCATAAGGAAAATTTATGGTTGACCATGCGCTGCCATTCCATTTTGCTATACTATTTGCCGGAATGCCTGCAATTGTATCAAAGATGCCGGATACATATAATTCATTATTATATACCATTAAATCGAGAATTGCTCCGTTGCCTGTTGGAAACGGTTGAATGGGTAATGAGTCCCATTTAACGCCATCCCATTTTGCAAGACCGGGCGACCAAACAGTGCCTCCCTGAACATAAAGAAAACCTCCGCCCACATAAAATTCACTATTATACCAACAAAAATCTTTAGCGTTACTACTGATTCCCGTTGCTAAAGCAGACCATGCAGTATCATTCCACTTTGCAATCCTGTTTACATTTGTGCCTCCTGCGGTGCTAAATGCACCGGTTGCATATAACACATCAGAAACACTGTCAGCGTATAATTTCTCCACCCAAAAATTCATTCCTCCACCTACTCCCTGCCAGTTTTGGGAATTGGCAAAAAGGGTAATTAAAAAAAGCAGGGACGATAAGAATGTTTTCATTTGCATAGTTATAAAATCTTTATCAATTTACCGGATATTATTTTGCTACCTTCTTTCACCTGAATAAAATACATGCCTTCGCTCCATCCGTTTACATTTATGTTTTTCTTTTTTATTCCGGGATTTCGTGACTTTTCTTTTTCTGTAAACACTTGCTGCCCTAAATTATTGTACGCGGTTATGTAAATATCTTCGCTGCCTTGGGAATTGAACTCGACTGTTATTTGCTGATTCGCAGGGTTTGGGTATATGTTTAGCGATTCGTCATTGTCAGAAAGTTCTGCAATTCCATTAGGCGCAGCAGAGATATTGAATTGGCAAATGAATCCATCCTTTGATGCCGTGCTTAATGCTGCATTTTCACATTTGTACCAAACGCTTGTCACCGGAATTTGCGGGGTAACAGCATAATTAACCTGCATACTGTTTGACCCTCCAACAAGATATAGCCACTGATTGCCTGAAATTGAAATTGAAGCGCCATCTTCATAAAAGGGTCCTCCGAAACCCGAACCCCATGTATATTTAAGCGAAGAAGTGAACATGGCAAGATATGTTTCAGAATTCTGAGGAGAAAAATTAGAACTACATGGGCCATTCCACCATTGAGGAAATACTGATGGAGGATATGCTAATTGGTCAAATCCAGCAGTCGGGCTACTACCGTAGCATGAGTAGGTGATGCCCATAAAATACACGTTGTCGTGACCGTCAATAGCCACATCTATTCCTTCATCATCGGCTATAGCCGCTTTCCCCACACTTGCTCCGCTATAATAGGTAGCCCATACGCGAAGGTCTTTGGAATCAAATTTAAAAAGCATTGGGTCGGTATTAGCATAATTCCCTCCGTTAAAAGTATTATCAAAATATGCTCCGCCTAACGCATCCTTCAGTGGCAGGTCATTGCTTTTTGTGAACCCTGTGGCATACATATTTCCTTTACTGTCCACTGCGATTCCCTGCCCTGTTTCATCGGAAGAACCACCATAATAGGTGCACCATGTTAAATCATCGGTCATAGTAAATTTTGCAAAGAAAGCATCGCTGTTTCCATTCAGTGTGCTGTCTCGATACCCACCCAGGATATTTCTATTGGGCAGATTATTATCCTTAACTACTCCTGTGACATAAAAATTGGCAGCGTTTGCGGTTAAAGCAGTGGCTTCTCCTCCCAAAAAAGTTGACCATATCAATGAATCCTGGGAATTAAATTTAAGAATGATACCTCCATATTGTTGACCGAATGTGGTGTTTTGATTGTAAGCGCCTAATTGCCCCTGCATGACTTCGGATGAATCAGCCATACCAACAATAATCGTATTTCCGCCAATAACTTTTACATCATTGAATTTTTCCAATCCACTTAGTCCATATAAAGTAGACCAAACCAAACCAGTTGAAGTCAGCCTGATAATGAATCCATCCACGCCACCTACATAAGTTTGCGCATATTGAACTCCTGTGTTTGTTGGCGGTGGAAAATCACTGCTGCCGGTGTATCCGACAACTGTTACTCCGTTTCCGCTTACTGTAATCCCAAGCGCTTCATCATTAGATGAACCGCCATAATATGTTGCCGATGTTCTTACTCCTGTAGCAAGAAACTTTAAGATTGTAGCTGTTCTATCTCCCCAAGTATTTGATTGACCCCCTGTAACGGGAAACACATTGCTTTCGTCATATCCCGCAACAAATAATTCACCTGCGGCATTGGTAGCGGAACAATTAATCTGGTCGTGATATGGTGCACCATAGAACGTACTCCATCTTAAATTATCCATAGAGGAATAAGTATTGCAGTAAACATGCCCCCTATCCACCTGAATAAAGAGGGGCATGTTTGCGGGATAGTTGCGAATGTCAAATTTTACCTGAGTGGACGAGAGTTGAATGAACTCCGCCTGCCAGGGCATGGGAACTATTTGACCAGCGGGATTTATCTGATAGGCATGGGCGGGGTCAAAGTTTAATGTGCCGAGAGAGGTAACAACATCTAAGCCACCGCTGGCTGTTACATTCACTGAGTTTGCACCTGCAAAGTTGAGAACAATGTTATCGGCATTGCCTCCGGGCTTTACAATAAAATAAAATTTTATGCCCGTATTGTTGCTGTAAAACTGCATATCAATGTTGGGATAAACATCGTTTTGCACAGCACGAGAAAATCCTTTGTTGCCTGTTACTCCCTTTGGGATGTGCGCGAGATAGTAATTTAATACGTCAGGAACTTTTTCTGTTTTGAATGTGCGGGTGGGGTTTGCTCCCACTAAAGTCATGTCCACACGGTGCAAGGTATCTACGGTAGTGGCAATAGTATCTATTGAGGCATACACATAAGAAACAAAATCATTTGCTATGTAAACGGCAGGTGAAGAATTTGCGGTGTAGAGTTTTATATCAGGGCGGGGGTTGCCGTTTACATCTACTAACTGCCCGCGATTTTGATAATACGCATGGCTCATGGCTGGTAATTCCAACCCGAAATCTTTTGGGATGATTACATTAACATTCTCTACGCATAAATTAAAAGTGGAGGGAGTAGTGCTGCCGTTGGTGGTGCAGTTTACTTTGGGGCATTGAGGACCTATCACTGATGTTGTTCGCAAGGCACGTATATAATAGGTAGTGCCTACTGTTAAACCGGAAGCATCAAGGTCAATGGCAAGGGTGTCGGCTTTATTTACAAAAGGCAGTTCGTCATCGGCAATGGGCGTGAGATTGCTGCATGTGCCACCGTACAATGCAAGGTTGTGAATGTGCGGGGCATTTACTCCGAAAATATTTTGATTGATGAGCATGATGGATACATCAGCGCTTTGCGCTGTGAATGAAAACCATATTTGATCTCCAGAGGAAGAAGTGGTATGGGTTGTGAAGTTGCAAGTGTTTGCGGGAGTAATAGGAAGTGCCGTGCCACAGGTGCAGGAGCATTGGGCTTTTAAATTTGCATTGCAAAACAAAACTGCCACGATGAGTGAGTAAATTTTTTTCATGGTGAGATGATTTAAGTTTATTAATCTAAAATGAGGGGGTAAAGGTTGGTAATGAATTTTGATTAGTCAAGGCTTTGTCAATATATTCGGCAGATTCATTAAAATCATCTGCGAATGAATGATTTTTAACGACCAAGTTTCTTCAATAATTCATGATTGCAGAGAATAATTTTTCGATTCGTTCTTCATTCTCCTTTATCTTTTTTTCATTCAGTGGTTCTTTTCGTATTTTTTTTCTTGATACATCTTCTGCTTTGTATGTTATATTTTGGTTTTGATAGAAATTTATTTCTTCCCATAGTATTGTTATTCGTGTTTTCATGTGAATACTTTTTTGAGGTGGAATAAAAAAACAGCGTGGGACATTCAGCCCATCTGCTTAGAAGTACCGCAAAGCACTCGTTACACAGACAAACCAAAAGCCCACGCCTTTCGTGAGCGTTTGAATCTATCCTCGTGTAACTGAAAATTTGCGGTTTCCTAAGCGAGAATATCTAACGCTATATTTTATTTATTAAAATCTATTACATATTTTTTTGTTATTGTGTTCAAAGGTATGGAATGTTTTTTATTTGCAGGATTATAGCAAAAGCAAATGTGGTGCACTCAATAATCAAAAATTAAAAAGAATGCACCTCTTTTGATTTTGCGCTTACGATAAGAAGGTGGTTAGGTTACAAATTATTCAATAATAATTTTCCCTGAGCCAATCATTTCATCATTTGACTGCAATTTGTAGAAATAAAATCCGCTTGCGAGGTTGCCCCGTGTAATCGGTAATCGGTAACAAGTAATCGGTAACCGCATCATTTCTCTTCCGTAAACATCATACATCACAAATACAGCATCCCCCTTCGCTCCCTTTATTAAGGGGAAATTAATTTCTAGGGTTGCTGAGGTGCTGAAAGGATTCGGATAAACGAGAACTGAAGTTTCATTTTCATTTTCTGCAACTGCGTTATTGAGAAGATAAGCGAAGGCAATAGTATATTCTCCGGGCAAGAGCGAATCAATTTTTATTGTGCCTGTCTTGTCGGTGAGATTGCCCATGGTTTTAGTGTAATAAGGAAACCAGTTCCACTCATCAGCAGCATCTTTGCGGTACATAAGAACAATGCTGTCTTCCTGATTGGTGGCGGTGATAAGCTGATGGTCGAGGTAATAGTTCCCTCCGCTTGTTCCTGTTGTTCTTCCATCGTAGGTAATAGTTCCGGTTGCATCAAAAAGAGCCGGAAATAATCCGCTTACTTTCCAATAGTGATAAGGAGAAAGTTTGTAATCAGGGTTTGGTGTTTTGAAAGAATCGGGCGCAGCCCAGTTGTGTTCTACAAGAACGAAAGCAGAATCGCCCGGTGTGATTGCCAGCACGCTGATTTGCATTCTGCCGTTTGCCGTAGTGCCAAAGGAAGTTCCGGTTGTTTTTATCTTTTTTGTATCCGAAGTAATTGCATCAGAAATTTTTTCGTTGAGGTCCACTCCGACAAAGGCGGGATTGAAGGGAATGGTAACCGTTGCAGTTGTGTTTTGTCCTGATACGTTTATTGTTTTCGCAACTTCGTTCCAGCTTGCATCTTTGAAAGTGATTTCGAGCGGAACATTGTTGAAGAAAGAAGGCGCTCCATCCAGTTTCTGTTTGATATAAATTGTTACGTCATAATTTCCACCGTTGGGAAAAGAAGTGAAAGAGTCAACGGAGAAGTGAGGCCAGCCACCGTTGAACACCCATCCGCTGAAAAAATCTGTCATGTTCACGCCTGTTGCCGTGGTCATGAAATCGCGGAACTTGGCGCTGTTGATATCGGTGAACTGATGATTTGCCAACACATATTTCAGCCCGAGAAAGAAAAGAGAATCGCCCAGGTAACCGCGCATGGTGTGAGCCACATCAGAACCTTTCAGATAAACGTGGTCGCCATAGGTGAGGGAACCGGGTATTCCTGAAATTGCTCTGTATCCACCTTCGCGAATGTGCACGTAATGAACCATATCATCGTGATTGGCGCGGACTTGATTTTTGTAAGCGGTTATTCCGTTCACCCATTCTTCAAAAATGTATTCTGAAAACACCGCCATGCCTTCGTTAATCCACATATCTTCTTGCTTATCGCAGGTGGCGAGGTCGCCCCACCAGTGATGAGAAAACTCGTGCGCCATGATGTCCTGATACGTGAGATTTCCGAGCGCAGCAATGCGCGGATAAGCAATGTTGGTGGCGTGTTCCATGGCTCCGGAAGAAAAGGGAACGAGCGAGTAGCCCACTTTGTTCCACAAGAAAGAACCGTAACGATTTTCATAAGCGGCAAAAGCGCCAGCAAGATTGACGAAAGAGTTTTTCATGTTTGCGGTATCGGCAGGAAGAGCTGTGAGCATTACGGGAACCGCTCCGTTGATTCCGTTGAAAGTTTGGTTCACGTGCGTGTAAGCGGCTACGTTCACACAGGCGAGGTAAGTGGGAATTTCTTCATTCAGCTTCCAGGTGCGGGTGCGGAATCCATTTACATCGGTAGTGTCTTTTGTGAGCGCGCCATTGCAGTAGGCAATTTTTCCGCCATTGGTTTTTATGTTGAACTCGTATTTGCTGCGCTCTACAAAATTATCGAAGCAGGGAAACCAAACTCTTCCGTAATTGTGCGGGTCTGCCGCAAAACCGACTCCGAGATTGAAAGCATAACCGCTTTGATTGTACCATCCGCCCCAGCCGGAAGCATCCATTACGGGGTCGCCATGATAATACACGGTTGCTACTGAAGTATCTCCTATGTTATGAACGGAAGGAAGGTTTACAATGAGCAGTGTATCGTTATATGAATAGGTAAGAAGGGTATTGTTCTGAGAAATGGAATCAATGGTCATGCGGAGAAGGTCCAAAGAAAGTGTGCTGATGTTATTTACTAAAGGAGTGAACTGAACCTGTGTGTTTCCCCAGATGGTATCGGGCGCGGAGAAATCGGTTATCTGAAGATTGATGGTGTATTTGAGGATGTTGATGGTGTCGCTGCGGAGGGAATCGGCAAGGAGAGAAGGGTGTTCAATGGTTAATGGTTGATGGTTAATGGTTGATGTATTTCCATTAGCCATTAGCCATTTTACATTATCCATTTGTTTGAGGTGTTTGCAGGAAATGTTTTGCTGGGAGAAACATACAGACCCTTCGACTATACTCAGGGTAGCAATACAAATAGGAAGAAATATTTTCATAATGTTGTTTTTATGCTGATTTTCGTGTTTATTGCAAAGTGATATGTGTTTGTGACAAAGTCATGTGTTTCTGTGGCTGCGACATGTGTGTTTGTGACAAAGACAAGTGTTTCTGTGGCTGCGACATGTGTGTTTGTGACAAAGACATGTGTTTCTGTGGCTGCGACATGTGTGTTTGTGACAAAGACATGTGTTTCTGTGGCTGCGACATGTGTGTTTGTGACAAAGACATGTGTTTCTGTGGCTG